>Ga0310811_10012804_pt1 | contig 10906 bp, 10 predicted proteins | sample YCmetagenome_FD_207642 | JGI IMG/M metagenome (GOLD analysis project Ga0310811, IMG submission 207642) | Soil microbial communities from experimental microcosm in Duke University, North Carolina, United States - YC | ecosystem: Engineered > Artificial ecosystem > Soil microcosm > Unclassified ...
CCGAGACCTACGAGGCGAAAGCAGTGCCCTTGACCGGCGAGCAACGCGACGAGCGCTACGCCCGCGCGCTCGCGCAATTCCCGGCGCTGGCCGACCTCCAGGAACGGACGGCTCGCCGGATCCCGCTGGTCGCGCTGTGGCGGGCGTGATCGCCTCGCGTCCGACCATGCGCACGATGAGCGTGTTCGGCCGCGCCGCGCCCACTCCCCGGCGAGCCTGACGGAGGCGAGCCCGAAGCCTTCGGCGGGCGCGACGCGGGCTCCCGGCGGTATCGGGCGCGGGTCAGGCGATTTCCCGCAGGCTCGCGTCCTCGATGGCGCGCAGGCTCGCCAGCGGTGGGCGCTGCCGGCAGGTGAGTTCGGTCAGCACCATCTCCCGTTCCACCCCGTGCCCGGACTCGCCGCGCCGGAACTGGGCGAGCAGCGTGGCGGGCGGTTGGGCGGAGACCAGCCGCCCGTAGCACTCGAGACGGTCGAACACGGTGAGCATGATCTGCCCGGCCATCTGCCCGAGCGCCTGGGTGTTCTGGTGCCGGTGGGTGCGCTTGCCCAGATCCACCTGCGCCAGCGCGTCGAGGCCGCGCGCCTGCAGGATGTCGATCAGATGCCCGACCTCGACGCCGTAGTTCACCACGAACGGGATGCTTTCCAGCAGTTCGCGGCGGCCCGCGTACTCGCCGGCCAGCGGCTGCACGAAGCCGGCCAGCTCGGGCCAGTACATGTTCAGCAGCGGGCGCGCGACCAGCTCGGTCACCCGGCCGCCCCCGTCGGCTTCCGTCGACGCCGCGCCGACAAGCGGCCGGTGGTAGAAGCCCTTGACGTAGGCGACCGCTTCATCGGTGAGCAGCGGACCCAGCAGCCCGGTGACGTAGGAACTGGTGAAGTCGTAGAGGTCACCGTCGACGAACACCACCAGCTCGCCGGTCGTCGCGGCGAGTCCCTTCCACAGCGCCTCGCCCTTGCCGGGCAGGCCGGGCAGGGCCGGCAACACCGCGTCCTGGGCCACCACCGTGGCCCCGGCCTCGGCCGCGACCCGCGCCGTCGCGTCCCGCGAGCGGGAGTCGACCACCACGATCTCGTCGACCAGCGGGCATTCCTCGACCAGATCGCGCCGGATGGTGCGGACGATGTCGCCGACCGTCTCCTCCTCGTCACGCGCGGGAATCACCACGCTGATGGTCCTGGCCCCGGCCCGCTTGGCCGCCAGCAGCGCGGCGGGCCGCCAGTCCCCGGCATGACTGCTCCGCCGGGGGAGCCAGTCGCCCACGTCGGCGGACATCTTCAGGTCCGCTCTGTCCTCAGCCGTGTGGTCAGGCACCACGTTTCCCCTTCCCCGAACCGGACGTAACCACACCAATCAGGCTCCGTGGACCGGGTTTCCGGCAGCCGAGCGCCGGGAAACCGCTGGGTTACGGGAAGCCGCCGCGACCGGCGGTCCCGTAACACCGCTTGCACATCCGTCAGCCTAGGGCCTGCATCGGGTGGCACGCCGGGCTCGGGGCCGCACCGGGCCCGAGCACGGCGGAGTGGGGGCGCGCCGAAGCGGGTAACCGCTTTCCGCCCCGGCGCCGGCCCCGATCAGGAGGTTTCTTCGAGCATGTCGGCGGTCACGGCCGACTCGGTGTCGGGCACGCCGAGCTCCTTGGCCCGCTTGTCCGCCATCGCGAGCAGCCGGCGGATCCGGCCGGCGACCGCGTCCTTGGTCATCGGCGGATCGGACAGCTGGCCCAGCTCCTCCAGGGAGGCCTGCCGGTTGGACAGCCGCAGCTTTCCCGCCGCCAGCAGGTGATCCGGTGCGGTGTCGCCGAGGACCTCCATCGCCCGCTCGACCCGGGCGGCCGCCGCCACCGCGGCCCGCGCGGACCGCCGGAGGTTCGCGTCGTCGAAGTTGGCCAGCCGGTTCGCGGTGGCCCGCACCTCGCGGCGCATCCGGCGTTCCTCCCACTGCAGCACGCTGGCATGCGCGCCGAGCCGGGTCAGCAGCGCGCCGATGGCGTCGCCGTCGCGCACCACCACGCGGTCCGCTCCGCGCACCTCGCGGGACTTCGCCTGGATGCCCAGCCGCCGCGCGGCACCGACCAGCGCCAGCGCCGCCTCCGGTCCCGGGCAGGTGACCTCCAGCGACGACGAGCGGCCCGGCTCGGTGAGCGAGCCGTGTGCCAGGAAGGCGCCCCGCCAGGCCGCCTCGGCGTCGGCGATCCCCCCGGAGACGACGGCGGCCGGCAGCCCCCGCACCGGGCGGCCACGCTGGTCGATCAGCCCGGTCTGGCGGGCCAGTCCCTCACCGTCCTTCACCACGCGCACCAGGTACCGCGTCGTCTTGCGCAGTCCCCCGGCGGAAAGCACGTGCACGTCCGAGTGGTGCCCGTAGAGCTCCTGGATCTCCTTGCGCAGCCGGCGCGCGACCGAACCGGTGTCCAGTTCGGCCTCCACCACGACCCGGCCGCCCACGATGTGCAGTCCCCCCGCGAACCGCAGCATCGACGCGACCTCCGCCCGGCGCGGCCCGATCCTGGTGATCTGCAACCGGCTGAGCTCATCCTTGACCGAAGCGGTCATCGCCATTGGCCCCTCCTCCCTTTCCGGCGCCCGATCAGATCGAGAGCCTCCCGCACACAGCCCGCAAGCGCATCCGGATCGTGCGAACCCACCACGTTCGGGTCAGCCACCTCCGCGAACAGCGCCCGCGCCCCCAGGCCCGCCGCCGCGTCCCGCAGCCGCGCCGGCGCCGCCACCGAGCCACGGTCCGCGAGCACCGCGTCCACGCGCAGTTCGGGGGCGTGCTGGAAGAGTACGTCGAGGTGGCGTTCGGGTGAGAAGCCCGCCGTCTCCCCAGGCTGGGGGATCAGGTTGAGGATCACGATCTTGATGGCCTCGCTGCGCACCAGCGCGTCGTGCAGTTCCGGGACCAGCAGATGCGGCAGCACGCTGGTGAACCACGAACCAGGCCCCAGAATCACCGCCTCGGCCGCCAGCACCGCGGTGAGCGCGTCGGGGCAGGCGGTGGGCACCCCGCCGGGCCGCTCCGGTGTCCGCAGTTCGATGCGCCGGACCTGACCGGGCGTGCTCGCGACCGCGCCCTGCCCCCGGATCGTCCGCAGCTCACCGTCCCCACCCAGCCCCGCGACCTGGGCCTCGATCTCCAGCGGCTCCGGCGACATCGGCAGCACCCGGCCGGTCACCCCGATCAGCCGGCGTGCCTCGTCCAGCGCGGCGACCGGATCGCCGAGCACCTCGAACAACCCCGCCAGCAACAGGTTGCCGACCGCGTGCCCGGTCAGTGCACCGGTGCCGCCGAACCGGTGCTGGATCACCTCCGCCCACAAGGAACCGCCGTCCTCCGCGGCGGCGAGCGCGGCCAGTGCCTGCCGGAGATCGCCCGGCGGCAGCAGGCCGAGCTCACGCCGCAGCCGGCCGGACGACCCGCCGTCGTCGGCGACGGTCACGACCGCGGTGACGTCCGGGGTGATCCGGCGCAGCGCGGTGAGCGTCGCGTGCAAGCCGTGCCCGCCGCCGAGGGCGACCGCGCGCAGGGGGTCCCTTCCGGTCACTCGCGGCCCAGATCCCGGTGGATCACCTTGACCGCCATACCGTCCTCATTGGACAGCAGACGGGCGAGTTCCTCGGAGATGGCCACGCTGCGGTGCTTGCCCCCGGTGCAGCCGACGGCCATCGTCAGATAGCGCTTTCCCTCGCGCTTGTACCCCGCGCCGATCAGCCGGAGCAACTGGTGGTAGCGGTCGAGGAACTCCTCGGCGCCCTCCTGGGACAGCACGTAGTTGCGCACCTCGGCGTCTAGTCCGGTGTGCTCGCGCAGTTCCGGGATCCAGAACGGGTTCGGCAGGAACCGCACGTCCATCACCAGGTCGGCGTCCATCGGCAGGCCGTACTTGTAGCCGAAGGACAGCACGGTGACCCGGGTCTGGGTGGCCGAATCGGAGCCGAACGCGTCCTCGATCTTCGCGCGCAGGTCGTGCACCGACAGGGCCGAGGTCTCCAGCACCAGATCGGCCTCCTCGCGCAGCGGTGCCAGCAGGGTCCGCTCGGCGGTGATGCCGTCGGCGAGCCGGCCGTCGCCCTGCATCGGGTGCCCGCGCCGGACCTGCTCGAACCGACGCACCAGTACCGCGTCGGTGGCCTCCAGGAACAACACGCGCGGCTTGTACCCGCGAGCGTCCAGATCCTTGATCACCGAGGCCAGGTCGTCGGTGAACGCCCGCGAGCGGACGTCCATCACCACGGCCACCTTCGTGATCGCCCCCCGGGCCTGCGCACCCAGCTCGACCATCGTCGCGATCAGCTCGGGTGGCAGGTTGTCGACCACGAACCAGCCGAGATCCTCCAGACACTTGGCGGCCGTGCTGCGGCCCGCCCCGGACAGCCCGGTGACGACCGCGACCTCCATCCCCGAACTTCGCTCGTCCTCGCTCATCGCTCCTTCTCCCCTGCTCCTTTTCCTGTCGGCGCGCCCACCCGGCACGACCGCTCCGCCATCAGGCGGGACGCTCGTCCCCGCCGGGCCCGCGCGCCTGTCCGTCACCGCGACGGCCGCGGCCTCACCGGTCCGGCTCCTGTCCGTCGGCCAGCGCCGCGTGAATCACCTCGGCGGTGCGGACACCGATGCCCGGCACCTGCGCGATTTCCGCCACCCCTGCCTGTTTCACCTTCTTCACCGAGCCGAAATGCTTGATCAGCGCGGTCCGGCGAGCCTGCCCGAGGCCCGGCACACCGTCCAAAACGGACACCTGCACCCGCTTGCCGCGCTTTTCCCGGTGATACCTGATCGCGAAGCGGTGCGCCTCGTCCCGCACCCGCTGCATCAGGTACAGCGCCTCGGAGGTGCGCGGCAGGATGACCGGATCGGGATCGGCCGGCAGCCACACCTCCTCCAGCCGCTTGGCCAGCCCGACCACCGCGACGTCGGTGATGCCGAGCTCACCCAGCACGTCCGCCGCCGCCGTCGCCTGCGGGCCGGCGCCGTCGACGACGAGCAGGTTGGGCGGATAGGCGAACTTGCGCGGCCGACCGGTCTCCGGGTCGATCCCCGGGCGGTCCTCCTCCGCCTCGGCCGCGCTGTGCTCCTTGAGATACCGGGCAAACCGGCGCCGGACCACCTCGGCGACGGCGGCCACGTCACCTTCCTCGGCCGCCTCGCGCAGCGCGAACCGGCGGTACTCGGACTTGCGGGGCACCCCGTCCTCGAACACCACCAGCGAGGCGACCACGTCACTGCCCTGGATGTGACTGATGTCGATGCACTCGATGCGCAGCGGCGCGCTGTCCAGACCGAGCTGCTCCTGCAATTCGGACAGCGCCGCCGACCGTGCGGTGAGATCGCCCGCGCGCCGCAGCTTGTGCTGGGCGAAGGCCTCTTCGGCGTTGCGCTGCACGGTTTCCGCGAGCGCCCGCTTGTCGCCGCGTTGCGGGACCCGCAGCTGGACCCGGGAACCACGCAGCCCGGAAAGCCACTCGCCGAGCGTGTCCCCGTCGGCCGGCAACTCGGGCACCAGGACCTCACGCGGCACCGGTGAACCGCTTTCCGGGCTCTGCGTCCACTGCTCGACCTGCTCGCCGTAGAACTGGCTGACGAACTGGTCCACCAGCGCGGCGACGTCCATCGCCTCGGCCTTGTCGATCACCCAGCCGCGCTGGCCGCGCACCCGGCCGCCCCGCACGTGGAACACCTGTACGGCGGCTTCCAGCTCGTCGTGGGCGAAGGCGACGACATCCGCGTCGGTTCCGTCGCCCAGCACCACGGCCTGTTTCTCCATGGCCCGCCGCAGCGCGCCGATGTCGTCGCGCAGCCTCGCGGCCTTCTCGAACTCCAGCTGCTCGGCCGCCGCCGCCATCTCGTTTTCCAGCCGCCGGACCATGGCGTCGGTGCGACCGGCCAGGAAGTCGCAGAAGTCCTCGACGATGGCGCGGTGCTCCTCGGCGCTCACCCGGCCCACGCACGGCGCCGAGCACTTGTCGATGTAGCCGAGCAGGCAGGGGCGGCCGATCTGGGTGTGCCGGCGGAACACGCCGGTGGAGCAGGTGCGGGCGGGAAAGACCCGCAGCAGCAGGTCGAGGGTCTCGCGGATCGCCCACGCGTGCGCGTACGGGCCGAAATAACGGACCCCCTTCTTGCGCGGGCCCCGGTAGACGTGCAGCCGTGGGAACTCCTCGTTGAGCGTCACCGCCAGCACCGGGTAGGACTTGTCGTCGCGGTAGCGGACGTTGAACCGCGGGTCGAACTCCTTGATCCAGTTGTATTCGAGCTGGAGCGCCTCGACCTCGGTGCCGACGACCGTCCATTCGACACCCGCCGCGGTGGTGACCATCTGCCGGGTGCGCGGGTGCAGGCCGGTGAGATCGGCGAAGTAGGAGTTCAGCCTGCTGCGCAGGCTCTTGGCCTTGCCGACGTAGATGACCCGCTTCGCCGCGTCCCGGAACTTGTACACACCAGGCGCGTCCGGGATGCTTCCGGGCGAAGGACGGTAGGTCGACGGGTCAGCCACACCCGCAAGCCTATGGCGCGCCCGGCGACACCCCCGCACACCCCTGGTCACGAAGTCTCCGGCGCGACCGCGGCACCACATCCGCCGGAGGTGTCCGGCGCCCGCCGCGCGGGCCGTATGGAATTCTCACCGCCATGCGCATCGCGACGTGGAACGTGAACTCGGTCGGCGCCCGGCTTCCCCGCCTGCTGGCCTGGCTCGGCTCGGCCCGGCCGGACGTGCTCTGCCTCCAGGAACTCAAGTGCACCACCGAGGCCTTCCCGCACTCCGCGGTCGGCGAACTCGGCTACGAGGTGGCCGCCTACGGGCTGGGGCGGTGGAACGGGGTCGCGATCCTGTCCCGGGCCGGGCTGACCGACGTGCGCCGCGGACTCGCCGGCGAACCACGGTACGAGGACGCGGCCGAACCCCGCGCGATCGGAGCGACCTGCGGCGGCGTACGCGTGTGGTCGGTGTACGTCCCCAACGGACGCGAGCCGCAGCATCCCCACTACGCGTACAAGCTGCGCTGGCTGGAGGCCCTGCGCGCCACGGTGATCGAGGAGAACTCGCCGGAGCGGCCGCTGGCCGTGCTCGGCGACTTCAACATCGCGCCGACCGACGACGACGTATGGGACATCAGCGCGTTCGACGGCTCCACCCACGTGACGGAACCCGAACGCAAGGCGCTGGCCATGCTGCGTGACGCGGGCCTGTCCGACGTCGTGCCGAGGCCGCTCAAGTACGACCGTCCCTACACCTACTGGGACTATCGCCAGCTGGCGTTCCCCAAGAACAACGGGATGCGCATCGACCTGGTCTACGCGGACGCGGCCTTCGCGGGAACGGTGACCGACGCCTACGTCGACCGCGAGGAACGCAAGGGAAAGGGCGCCTCCGACCACGCCCCGGTCGTGGTCGACCTCGAGCGGTAGCGGTCCCGGCGGGCACCGGCGGAAACCGGTGCCCGCCCGCCGGACCGGTCAGATCCCGCGGGGCGAAGCGCCACCCGTCACGCGCACCGTGCGCTCGGCCGGAAACACCGCCGGGCTCGTCATGGCTGGTCCGCCCACGCCTGCTTGTGCAGCCGCCGCAACGCCCGCACCGCCTCGACCGCGTGGACCCGGTCCACCGCCTGGATCGCGAGGAGGCCGTAGTACTCGTCCTCGGGCAGTTCCAGCCGCGCGAAGGAAGCGCCGTCGGGAAAGCTCACCGAAAGCACCTCCAGCCAGCTGAAGTTGCGGCCCACCAGCACATTGCGCACCTGGACGCCCTCGGCGGTGGCGCGCACGCGTGGCGTGGCGATCAGCATGGACGCACCGGCGAGGAGCACGCCCACGCCCATCATCGCGATCTGATCGGACACCTGGAAGATCGCTCCCGTGTTGGATCCCCGCAGCAGCGCCGAGACCACCGCGAAGACCACGAGCACCACCACGGCCACCGCGGAGCCCATCCACATCGCCCGGCGTGGCCTGATCACCACGAGCTCGTCGGTGTCGATCACACGAATCCCCGTTCCGTCGAGGGGCGGCGGAGGAAACGCAGCACCCGTGCGGTGTCCAGCGCGGCCAACGTCGCCTCACGTCCCTTGTCCTCCGCCGAGCCGGGCAGCCCGGCCCGGTCCAGCGCCTGCTGCTCGGTGTCGCAGGTGAGCACCCCGTTGCCGACCGGGATGCGCTCGTCCAGCGCGACCCGGGTCAGCCCGGCGGTCACCGCGTCGCACACGTAGTCGAAATGCGGGGTGCCACCGCGGATCACCACGCCCAGCGCGACGACGGCGTCGTGGTCACGGGCCAGGGACTGCACCACCACCGGCAGTTCCACCGCCCCGGCGACGCGCACCACGGTGGGCTCTTCGGCGAGCTTCGCGTCCCGCGCGGTGGCCAGCGCCGACTCCAGCAGGGCAGCGGTGATTTTCGGATGCCACCGCGTGGCCACCACCGCCAGCCTCAGGTCCGCGAGACCGGCGAGCTCGGGCTCGGCCTCGGGACGGCCCTGGCCGCTCACTGGGCACCATCCCCGTTGCGCACATCGGCACCGACCTGGTCGAAGTCTTCCAGCTGGGACAGGTCGTGCCCCATCCGGTCCCGCTTCGTCCGCAGGTAGCGCAGGTTCTCCGGGTTCGGCGAGATCGGCAGCGGCACCCGGCCGGTCACCGTCAGGCCGTAGCCCTCCAAGCCGATCCGCTTGGCCGGGTTGTTGGTCAGCAGCCGCATCGACCGGACACCGAGATCACACAGGATCTGCGCGCCGGTGCCGTAGTCACGGGCGTCCGCGGGCACGCCGAGCGCGAGGTTCGCGTCCACGGTGTCCGCACCGCTGTCCTGCAGCTGATAGGCCTGAAGCTTGTGCAACAGCCCGATTCCGCGCCCCTCGTGCCCGCGGATGTAGAGCACGATGCCACGGCCTTCCTTGGCCACGATCTGCAGCGCCGACTCCAGCTGCGGCCCGCAGTCACAGCGCAGCGACCCGAACACGTCCCCGGTCAGGCATTCGGAGTGCACCCGGACCAGGATGTCCTCACCGTCGCCGACATCGCCGTAGACGAAGGCGATGTGCTCGATCCCGTCCAGCAGGCTGTCGTAGCCGATCGCCCGGAACGTCCCGGGCTTGAGCGGGATGCGTGCCTCGGCGACCCGCTCGACCTGCTTCTCGGTGCGCCGGCGGTAGGCGATCAGATCCGCGATCGTGATCATCTGAAGGTCGTGTTCACAGGCGAACACCTCCAGCTCGTCGCGGCGCGCCATGTCCCCCTCGTCCTTCTGCGAGACGATCTCGCAGAGCACGCCCGCCGACTGCAGCCCGGCCAGCCGGGCCAGGTCGACGGCCGCCTCGGTGTGACCGGGCCGGCGCAGCACGCCGCCGCTCTTGGCGCGCAGCGGCACCACATGGCCCGGGCGCCGGAAGTCCGTGGGCAGCGACTTCGGGTCGGCGAGCAGCCGGATGGTGTGCGCGCGGTCGGCCGCCGAGATTCCGGTGGTGACGCCGTGCGAGGCGTCCACGGTCACGGTGTAGGCGGTGCCGCGCGCGTCCTGGTTGGTGTGGTACATCGGCGGCAGGTCCAGCCGGTCGCAGTCCCCCTCGGTGAGCGGGACGCAGATGTAGCCCGAGGTGTAGCGGACCATGAACGCCACCAGTTCGGGCGTGGCCTTCTCCGCCGCGAAGATCAGGTCGCCCTCGTTCTCCCGGTCCTCGTCGTCGACCACGATCACCGGTCGGCCTTGGGCGATGTCCGCGATGGCGCGTTCGATCCCGGCGATGTCCAGCGACGCCCCCGCACCACCCGGTATCCGTGTCGTCACGCGCCCTCCTGTGCCGTGCCCCCGGGACCGCCCCCGGGACCGCTCCTGTGGCCATTGTCCTCCGCGGGGCGAGCGAGTCCCGGCAGGTAGGACGCGGCCAGTTTCTCGACGTGCTTGGCGATGACGTCGACTTCGAGATTGACCGGGTCGCCGGCGCTCGCGGCGCCCAGCGTCGTCGACTCCAGTGTGGTCGGGATCAGCGCCACGGAGAATTCGTCATTGGTCACATTCGCCACGGTCAAAGAGACCCCGTCGACCGCGATCGAACCCTTTTCGACCACGTACCGGGTCAGTTTCTCCGGCAGCGTGAACCGGGTCACGCCGGCATCGTCGCGGGAGAGGAACACGCCGGTGCCGTCCACGTGCCCCTGCACGATGTGGCCGCCGAGGCGGTCCCCGACCGCGGCGGCGCGTTCCAGGTTGACCCGGTCGCCGACCGCGATCTTGGCCAGCCGCGACCGGTCGAGGGTCTCGGTGACCACGTCCACGGTGAACTCGTCGCCGGTCACCTCGACGACGGTGAGGCAGACCCCGCTCACCGCGATCGAGTCGCCGTGCCGGGCGTCCGAGGTCACCAGCGGGCCGCGCACGCTCAGCCGCGCGGCCTGGGGCAACTGCTCGACCCGGGTGATCTCGCCGAGTTCCTCCACAATGCCGGTGAACACCGCTGGAACCGCCTCCTAGTGGGTTTCCGGGTTCTGCCCAGGTGCAGGGGCGAGATTACGCGCCCCCGCGAACCCGCCCGCAGGGCGCCGTTCGCGCATCGATCCGCGGCTCACGCATCGCCCCGCACGCCGGCCATCGCCTTCGCGGCCCGCTCCCGCAGTGCCTCGACGGCCTTGCCCGGGTCCTCGGCGCCGTAGACGGCCGACCCGGCGACGAAGCAGTCCACGCCCGCTTCGGCGGCCTGCTCGATGGTGTCGGCGTTGATGCCACCGTCGATCTCCACGATCAGCTTGAGGTGCCCGGTGTCCACCAGGCGCCGCGCCGTGCGCACCTTGTCGAGCACTTCCGGGATGAACGACTGGCCGCCGAACCCGGGTTCGACCGACATCACCAGGAGCGTGTCGTAGTGGCGGAGCGTTTCCATGTGGTCCTCGAGCGGCGTCCCGGGCTTGATCGA
>Ga0310811_10012806_pt1 | contig 10905 bp, 7 predicted proteins | sample YCmetagenome_FD_207642 | JGI IMG/M metagenome (GOLD analysis project Ga0310811, IMG submission 207642) | Soil microbial communities from experimental microcosm in Duke University, North Carolina, United States - YC | ecosystem: Engineered > Artificial ecosystem > Soil microcosm > Unclassified ...
TCGCAGCTCCACTTTCGATGCTACTGTTACACGTTCACCATTATTGATATCTAATGCCAGAATAGTACCTGGTAATGTGTTGAAGCGATCGGGTCCTAAAAAAGGTCTGATCTTATCGGTATACCACGCGGTAATCTCCTGTTTACGATCAGGGATAGATTCATCTGTATAATAAGCTTGCTTGCATTCGTAGCCTTGAATTGTTTTGATGTCTGTTCCAAATTTCCATGGCGCTATTTTTAGTGAATCATCAATGAGATATTCCTTGCCGTTAAATTCCTGTTTAGTAATCATCACACCAGACTCCTGACTAAAATATGTTTCAGTATTTGGCATTTGAAAACGCATACGAGGTCCAGGTCCGCCACCACCCATCGGTTCCTCATCTTCATCTTCTATGAGTGGCTTGGAAAGTGATTCCGATGCAGTAAAGAATAACTGCTCTTTTGAATTCCTGAATTCTGGAATTCTGGCCTTCATCTGTTCACGTTCAGGAGGAATTCTCCGATGAAGATTCACCTTAACATCGTATGTAATGACACCTTCATTTACTTGCGCTAAAACAGAGTGAGCGGCAATAATAGATATCAACACCCCAAGGATAAGCAATATTCGTTTCATAATAATTGAGTTTTTCAAAACCTTAAATTTCTTTTCAAATGTACCGGTATGATGTACACAGATAGGTTAATGGTTCTTTAAGTAAGGTTAATTAATGTTAATGCACAGTTCTGGCATTGACGAAAGATGTATTTTTGTACAAGCGTTGAAAGCAAATGAAGCCAACAAAGAAATCGTTCACATTACTTCTGATGACCAGTAGCATTATTTTGCTACTGGTATTCCAAGTATTCTGGCTCAGCAATTCTTATGAGAAAGCTAATTTCGATTTGCGCCGGGAAACAACAATGCTTTTCAGAACTACAATTTTTGCCTTACGGGATTCATTTTTAGTTCGCAATATTCAATCTGTACCCGGTGACAGCTCACAAAACCGATTAATAAAAAAAGATACGTTATACCGTACTACAACAGCAGGAGAAAGAAATACAGGCAAAGAAAAGGAAAACGCACATATTGAAGTCTTCATTTCATCCTCATCACATAAAGAAGGCGACTCGGTATCAGCCAGTTTGTTGCGCCCTCTTGTTTCAAGAATTCAGGCTGATCACAGTCACGGTAGAAATAAATTTTTCATCCGGATGAGTTCAGATTCTCTTTCCGTTGATAGCGTCAGAAATCATTTTCAGAAATCACTTTTAGCGGAAGGCATTAAAGCATCCTTCAAAATAAACCACGCCGCTGTACCGCCGCCACCATTTGAAAGAGGAAAAAGGCATAGAAACATTTTTAGAAACTTCATGGAGGATTCTGTCAACATTCGTGAAGTCCATGCCTTTTCCGGTTCAATAGAATCTGAATGGGTTCATTATAATCCATTGCATCAATATTCTGTTGTGCTTACTGATTTTCGAGGCTTACTGATCAGGGAGATAATGCCTCAGATATTCTTTTCGATTTTCCTTACTGTTGTAACGCTGGTGTCGTTCATCATACTTTACAGGAGTCTTCGCTCCCAGCAAAGATTGATGGAATTAAAAAATGATTTTATCAGCAATATGACTCATGAACTTAAAACACCCATAGCCACTGTAAGCGTAGCCCTTGAGGCATTAAAGAATTTTAACGGAACTGACAATCCTAAAAGAATGTCTGAATACCTGGATATGGCACAGCACGAGTTGAACCGGCTTACAATCCTCACAGACAACGTACTGAAGACATCATTATTCGAAGATCATACAATTGATTATGTGCCTGAGTCAGTGGATATGGAGAAAACAATTGGTCAGGTTTACAACTCCATGAAACTGGTTTTTGAAAAACATAATGCCACTATCAATTTCAGCAAAGCTGGAAATAATTTTAACGTACGTGGAAGTTCCATTCATCTAACCAATGTTATTTACAATCTTTTAGATAATGCGTTGAAATACAGTATCGATCCACCACGAATTGATATTACTTTACACGAACAGGATGAAAAAATAAGTATCATTGTAAAAGACCATGGCATTGGCATTGCGCCAGAGTATAAGAATAAGATTTTTGAAAAGTTCTTTCGTGTACCAACGGGCGATGTTCACACCATTAAAGGTTATGGTCTTGGTTTAAATTATGTAAATAGTGTTGTGAAAGAACATGGAGGCTCTATTCATGTCGAAAGTGAACCTGGTGTGGGGAGCGCGTTTAGCATCTCTTTTCCTAAAATAATCAGCAAGTCTTAAGAACGCATGTCGAAAATAAAAATCTTATATGTAGAAGATGAGCCGTTCTTAGGTCGCATCGTAAAAGAAAGTCTTGAAGGCAGAGACTATGAGGTGCACATGGTTACAGATGGCAATGAGGTAATCAACAAATTTAAAACAACCAAACCTGATATTTGTGTTCTTGATATTATGTTACCCCACGTTGATGGCTATTCACTGGGTAAAAATATACGACAACTCTCGCCGACTACTCCCATAATTTTTGTTACTGCTAAAACACAAACCGAAGATGTAATCAAAGGATTTGAAGTGGGTGGCAATGATTACCTGCGCAAACCTTTCAGCATGGAAGAATTGATTGTGAGAATCAACAATCTTCTGCAACTCTCGAAAAAAAGTTCTTCCAATGGACAAGAATCTATTATTATCGGAAAGTTTGAGTTTAGTCCTAACCGTTATGAGTTAAAAAATGGTGAGCTGGTTCGAAAGCTCTCTCATAAAGAAGCTATACTGTTGCAGATCTTATGTGAAAATAAAAACATGACAGCCAACAGAAAAGATATTCTGTTGCGCGTCTGGGGTGATGATTCCTTTTTTAATTCCCGTAACCTCGATGTTTACATTACTAAACTTCGCGATTTTCTAAAAGATGATCCCGCCATTGAAATTATAACGATTAAAGGTGTGGGTTATCATTTTTCAATAAACTAAATAATATTAAGTGAATTAATATCTATTCAACAATACTAGATCTCACCTTAACACCCCAGCGTCCAGCTTCCTTTGTCACAATATAGAGCGATTCAAAAGTTCCAATTTTTGTTCCATCAGCTTTGTAGCGTGAAAATTGTGTATCAACATGAACCTTACCTTCAGATGTCTGCATCATATTCCGGCGGTCCCAAGCACTGTGATCCCACCCGGTTTCTTTCAATGTAATAAATGTCGTGGGGTCAAGCATGTCAGGTCTTTCCAAAACTGATAATTTGCCGCTGGCTAATTTATAATGCGGAAAGTGATACGTTGTTTGCCATGCTCTTGCATCTTTCGAATTGAAGGTTGCCATGTAGTCGTCAAGAACTTTCAAGACAGCATCTTTGTCTTCTGGGTTAACTTCATGTGACTCTTTCTGACTCAATCCTCTTTTGAGAAAGGCAGTAAGTGTTATACCAAAAAAAACAGCAAGTAATATTATGTATATCATATTAATATTATTTACAAATAATAAATATTGTTAAGGTCAAGCATTGAGTTATAAAAATGCATCTGATGACACGATCTTTACAACTCAATACTTCTTGGCACTCACAGATTAGGTTAATCTATTTCTTTGCTTGTTGTTGCAATAGCAGTTGTTGCTCTTTGTATCGTTGTGTTGCGTACTCAATATCCAACAACGGGTAAACATTATACCTGGCAGCTTCTGAATCAAAAAGGTCTTTCAACTCTTTTAGCTTTTCAGGGAACTTCTTTGCCAGATCAATTCGCTCATTGAAATCTTCATTGAGATTATATAATTCCCAAACTTCATTGTCGGGATTATTTTCAATGACTTGCTTTTGTTCATCAGCATAATTGAAAAACTCCAATGAATTTGGATGATGCGCCGCTGAGGCTTTCCAACCATCTTTATAAATAGCGCGATTACCAAAAATGCAATAGTATTGTTGTGTATGCTTTGATGCCGCGCTCTTGTCATTCAATGAATAGGCAAGGCTGGTTCCCTGCAACGGATCTTGCTTAACACCATGGATAGCCACAGGTTGTTTAACTCCTGTGATCTCTTGTATTGTTGGATACAAGTCTATAAGATGTGCATATTGATTTCTGATGCCACCTTTCTCTTTAATACCTTTTGGATAATAAACGATTAGCGGATTATGCGTAGCGCCTTCAGCATTTGCATCACTCTTCCAGAATTTGAATGGCGTGTTGGCAGCCTGTGCCCAACCTAATGGATAGTTAGCAACCGAAGCAACTTCCTTACCTCCTATCTTATCATATTCACTTAATACTAATTTGCGATAATCAGCACGTGTAATGTTGTCAACACCGAATCTAACAGACTTTGTTGTTACGCCATACTCAAGTCCTTCTTTGCTGGCACCATTGTCACCGATAATTACAAACACTGCGGTGTTCTCTAATTGTCCTGAAGTTTTAAGATGGGTTAACAATCTTCCAATTTCAAAGTCAGTATATTCAAGAAAGCCAGCATATACTTCCATGAATCTTGCATAAAGCTTTTGTTCTTCAGCGGGAAGATCTTTCCATGCTTTGATATATGAATTTCTTGCCGGTAGTTGGGCGTTGGCCGGAATCACGCCAAGCTTCTTTTGATTCGCGAAAACTTTCTCACGGAATACATCCCATCCTTCATCAAACTTGCCTTTGTATTTGTCTGACCATTCTTTATCAACCTGATGTGGAGCATGCGTTGCGCCGGTGGCATAATAAACAAAGAAAGGTTTATTAGGAGCAATTAATTTTTGCTTGCTGATGTAGCTTATCGCTTTGTCTGTGAGCTGAGCATTAAGATGTCTTCCATCGGGTTTGATGTGTTGATTATCTTCTACAAGATCAGGTTTGTATTGATCAGTAGCGCCACCTAGAAATCCAAAGTTATGATCAAAGCCTTTGCCTGATGGCCAGCGTACAAACGGACCAAGATCTGTTGCTTCATCATCGGGCGTGAGATGCCACTTACCAAGTTGATACGTGCTGTAACCATTTTCTCTTAGCACTTCAGCGATAGTTCCTTTCTCAGGTTGCAGGTGTCCATTGTATCCTGGAAAATCTCCTGAAAGATAATAGTGAGGAAATAATCCCATACCTGCAGAGTGATGATTACGTCCGGTTAATAATGCTGTACGTGTTGGTGAACAAATTCCTGTAGTATGAAAATTTGTATAACGTAATCCCTGGTTTGCCAGTGAATCAAGATTAGGTGTATTGATCACGCCACCGAAAACACCAGCGGCGCCATAACCAACATCATCTAATAATATCAACAGAACATTGGGAGATCCTGCAGGAGCTTTTGTTACATAATCAATCTTATAAGGCTCAGAGTCTTTCGTTGACTTTGAAACTTTACCTTTCCATTCAGGCGTTTGCTGGGCATGGACAAAGGACAGTGATAATACACTGAATAAAAATACGAGTGATACTATTTTTAATTTCATATTATTTAATTGATCCTAAAACGGGGTTACTAAAATCAAGTGTGATGCGTTTTAACTTTCCGGTGAAAGCAAAAGGTGCTTTGTAAGTATCTGTTACCGTAGTGATAATATCTTTACCAACAGACAGACCTTCTGCGCCTCTGAAAGCTGACTTGGCAAACTTAGCCTCTCCTGCTTTTGCGTCGTTGATGAACAAAGAACCTGTGCCCCCTTTATCCTGACCTTCAAAAGAAAAATTAAATTTCAATTTGACTTTTCCAGGTGCTAAAGGTTTATCTGATATGATGGTATACTTCTCCAAACCTGTGTTGTACACAAATTGAAGTTTGCTGTTCTGAACATAGAAACTGATTCCACTGTTTCTTCCTCCATTGGAGAAGAGAACTCCTTCGGCGCCTTTAGCCGGAATCTCTACATCAGCAGTGATACTGAAAGAACGATTTGTAAGATTCGGACTGTCGGGAATTTGAGATACTCCAGGATATAATACAACTACATCTCTTCCATCGAAAATACTTTTTGTTGGAGGAAGTGTTCCCGGGAATTCATCCTTCAATGGATATACATTATACTTCCATGCTTCGCTGTCAAATAGATCTTGCAGCTCTTTTAATTTATCGGGAAACTTATCAGCAAGATTTATGCGCTCGTTGAAATCTTCTTTCAGATTATAGAGTTCCCATTTATCATTTTTGAAATCAGTACCGGCAACATGCAATGCACCAGCTTTCCATCCATCTTTATAAATAGAACGTGAACCTTTGATTTCAAAATACTGAACAAGGTGACGGCTCGATGCTTTTGCATCGGTAACTGAATATGCTAAGCTTGTTCCTTCAAAAGGTTGCTGTGCATAACCGTTGATTACCGATGGTACTGTTGCACCAACTAATTCAATGGTTGTTGGAGTGATATCATTAACATGACTGTATTGATTGCGTATGCCTCCTTTTTCTTTAATGCCGTTAGGCCAGTGTATAATCAAAGGATTGTGTGTGCCACCTTCTGAGTTTGCATCTTGTTTCCAATAGCGGAATGGAGTGTTAGCTGCTTGAGCCCATCCTTGTGGATAGTTAGAACTTGAAAACTCTGTACCAATTAAATCAAGATGCTTAATGTTCCAGGCAAGTCTTTCTTCTTCTGTTGCTTTAGCATCTAAAGAAGAACCAGGACCACCAACAACACCAACAAATGTTCCTTCTTTACTTGCACCATTATCACCAATAGAAACATAGATCAATGTGTTATCAAACTGATCAATGTCTTTCAGGTATTCTACAAGACGACCAATCTCTGCATCAACATGTCCGAAGAAGCCCGCATAGACTTCGAAGAAACGGAGATAAAGTTTTTTCTCATCATCCTTAAGCTCATCCCATTTCTTAACGCCTGGATTGCTTGGCGGCAACTGAACATACTCAGGTACCACACCCAATTTTTTCTGACGCTCTAATACCTGCTCACGATATTTATCCCATCCCTGATCGAACTTGCCTTTGTATTTATCAATCCACTCTTTAGAAATCTGGTGAGGTGAGTGTGTAGCGCCTGGTGCAAAATATAAAAAGAATGGCTTATCAGGACTTATTGATTTTTGTTCAGCTATATAACTGATCGCTTTGTCAGTGATGCGTGTTGATACAAGTACTTTGTTGTCATCTTCAATTTCAACTTTGCGTGTATCTTCCCAAAGCTGTGGATGAAACTGATCTGTTGCAGCACTTAAGAATCCATAGAAGTGATCAAAACCTCTGCCAGTAGGCCAGCGGTTGAATGGTCCAGCCTGCGTTGTTTCATGTGCAGCCGTTAAATGCCATTTACCAACAGCGAAAGTGTTGTAACCATTCTCGCGAAGGATCTCCGCGATTGTAGCTTTTTCGAAAGGTGTTTGTCTGTCGTAACCTGGCGCACCAATAATAGAGTTCTGGCCAATGTGCACAGAGTGCGAATTACGTCCTGTTAGCAAAGCAGCTCGCGTTGGAGCACAGATTGCGTTGGTATGAAAGTTCGTATAGCGCAAACCATTATTGGCAAGCTTTTCAAGATTAGGTGTTTCGACTAATCCACCGAAAGCACTTGATGCTCCGTAACCTACATCATCAATAACAATGTAAATAACATTGGGCGCATTCTTAGAAGCTACTTTAGGCTCAGGCCATGACTGCTTCGTTTCATCTAAAGTCTTTCCTAGTTTTCCTTTGAAAGGAAGTACAGGATCATTCTGTGCCGTAGCATGCTGTACAATCAGCATCACGACAAAAATAAAAGTATAGAGCTTTTTCATTTTAGGGGAGATATGTTAAACCAATATTGATTTATGCCTGTGACTTAGGAATTGTGAAAACTGATTTCCATGCTGGATTAAAAGAAGGAAGATCCTCATCATGTAAAAAATGTTTTTCTTGTACGGGATCTTCTGCTACCATCGGACCATTATGTGCCAACTCACTACCCTCTTTCTTCGATTTAAAAATCGGCCACATAAATTGCGCATACCATTCTTCCTGCTGATATGATTTAACACCGTATCCACTTGGATATTTTCTGGTGATTAATCCGGTGCCAAAAATGATATCCCAGATGAAAAACATATTACCAAAATTCCCTTTGTAATGACCCACACCATCATCATTAGAATCGGCATGATGGGCATGATGTGTTGCTGGTGTTGAGATTGTTCGTTCCAGAACCCATGCCATAGGATGAAGCCATTTCTTTTCATAGAAAGGTTTATCCCATGGAATGCTTGAATGAGCAAGTGTTGTGATAATAGATTTGATTCCTTTAACAAACAACGCCGGGTATCCTAAACCAATGTACACGAGCGCCGTTGTGAGATATGTTTGTGAGAAGAATATTGTGTAAATAATATTTTGTCTGCTGGCCATGGCCATACCCATGTATGGAGCCGAGTGATGTGTGCGATGAAATCTCCACAAGAAAGGAACTTCATGATGAAGACGGTGATACCAATACTGTGTAAGATCATCAGCAATGGCAATGATGAAAAAGCCCCACCAGAAAGGAACCCAATCAAAAGCAGCTTTGAATCCAGGGAGAGCCAGTGGAAGAAATTTCAAACCAAAATATGCAACAAGTGGTCTTACTACAATCTTGGGTACGGTGTAGCAAACAATATCAAGGATACGTTCATTTTTACTCCAATGCTTTTTATAGAGGCCCAGCGAAAATTCGATGACACCTAATATCAACATGAACACTGGCAAACCCCAGGTGCTCAGGTTTTCAAAGACAGATTCAAAAAACTTAATCATGGTTTTAACGGTTAAGGGTATACTTATTTTTTATCCGAAATCTGTTTTTCAGTATTCGAATTATTTTGCTTCTTCCATGGACGCTCACCACTGAAATAAAATGTTAGCAACATCAATACAATGGGTAACGCATAGATGAACAAACTCAACAACACATTCTTCACAATGCGTTGTGCTATTTTTGGTTCCATTTTCATAGAGTATCTGTTTACGGATAGCTTTATATCGGGTAATCCTAATTAAGAAGTTTTTGAATTAGCCTAAGCCCTCCAAACAAAATCAGAAAGGGCACGATAGTAACAACAATGCCAATCAAGATCTTCTTTGCTAAAAGTGTTATATCTGAAAGTGTCATCTCATAAATCGTTTTAATATTCTTTTGTCAATCAATCACCTGATCTGACAAACCAGACCAGGTGATGTTAACAGGGAGAGGGATTATTTACTTCCGATGGCATTAGGAGTTGTAATTGCATTATCAACAATTACCTGATTAATCTTACCGGTAAAAGTAAACGCGCCTTTGTATCGATCTGAAACTTGTGTAATCAGATCTTTACCAACGTTGATCTCATCTCCTGTGCGAATGTTTGCCTGCGCTTTAACGATTGGAGCTTCTGCAACTTTTGTATCGTTAATATAAAGTTCCTGAGTTCCGGCAGCGTCGTTAGGTTCTTTCGCATCTTTATAATTCAACACATACTTTACAACTACTTTGCCTGCTGGCAGAGGTTTGCTCGAAACAAGGTGTGTTAACTTCACACCTGTATTGTTAGCAGCATAAAGTTTTCCTTCTTTAACAAAGAGACTCACACCACCAAAGCGACCGCCCAATGCAAAGAGAACTCCTTCACTACCTTTCTGAATTTCTGCATCAGCTGTAATGGTGTATGATTTATAAGGCGTTATCGGACTTGCTACGCCAAAAACTTGCGAGGCCTCTGGATAAAATACAGTGCGTGATGCGTTGTTATTCAAGTAAAGGGGTGAATAGTCAAGTTGTTTCTCTGTTCCATCTTTTAATGGATAGATATTGTACTTGGCAGCTTCGCTATCAAACAGATCTTGTAGTTCTTTTAACTTATCAGGATTAGATGAAGCAAGATCATGAAGTTCATTGTAGTCGGCCGTCAGGTTATACAATTCCCATTTGTCTTTGCTGAAATCTTCACCTTTCTTATGAAGTGTTCCTGCTTTCCATCCATCTTTATAGATAGCGCGTGAGCCCATGATTTCATAATGCTGAACAATGTGTCTTGAAGCTGCTCCTGAATTATTGATGCTATAAGCAAGACTGGTTCCTTCAATCGGTTCTTGTCTGTAACCATTAATGATGGAAGGTATTTGAGCACCTGTTAATTCAATAGTAGTTGGAAGTATATCAATAAGGTGAGCATACTGATTACGGATTCCACCCTTCTCTTTAATTCCTTTAGGATAGAAAACTATAAGCGGATTGCGTGTGCCACCTTCTGAGTTGGCATCTTGCTTCCAGTATTTGTAAGGCGTGTTAGCTGCCATCGCCCAACCCAATGGATAATTAGGACGAGACGCTTCAGTGCCAATCAAATCTATATCAGCTATGTTTTGTTGAAGACGTTGCTCTTCTGTTTGTGCAGGATCATTGGTGTTAACAATGCCAACAAATGTTCCTTCTTTACTCGCACCATTATCACCAACTGAAACAAAGATCAATGTGTTATCCAACTGGTTGATCTTCCTCAGATAATTAATAACACGACCAATTTCATAATCAGTTTGTGAAACGAAGCCTGCATAAACTTCCATGAAGCGCGCGTAAAGTTTCTTTTCATTAGCTGAAAGTGTTTCCCAATCTTTGATACCGGGATTTCTTGGTGGTAGTATCGTACCCTTCGGAACAATACCTAATTTGATTTGCTGAGCTAATACTTGTTCCCGATACTTATCCCATCCTGAATCGAATTTACCTTTGTATTTATCAGACCATTCTTTTGTTACATGGTGAGGTGAGTGACCTGCTCCTGGTGCATAATACAAGAAGAAAGGTTTTGTTGCATCAATTGATTTTTGTTCGGCAATATAACTGATGGCTTTATCAGCAATTCGTGTGTTAAAAAGTTTTCCATCAGCTTCAGGTTCTACTTTGCGCGTATCATCCCATGTGAACGGATGCCATTGATCCGTCGATCCACC
>Ga0310811_10012808_pt1 | contig 10903 bp, 8 predicted proteins | sample YCmetagenome_FD_207642 | JGI IMG/M metagenome (GOLD analysis project Ga0310811, IMG submission 207642) | Soil microbial communities from experimental microcosm in Duke University, North Carolina, United States - YC | ecosystem: Engineered > Artificial ecosystem > Soil microcosm > Unclassified ...
CGCTTTTACGTAGAAATACATTGATGACCTTTAAGTTTCAAAATTACGTTCCCCCGCATTTCCTTAGCCATTGTTTCGTAAATTTTTTACAAAAAATTACCCCACGATCTTTGTGGGGTGGTGTAGAGGCGAAAGATGATCCTCTAAATTCAATAGGCGCGATCTACAGAACCTGAACCGTACACTTTTTTATTGACTTCCTTGGTATTGCCTTTGTGCTTGATACTTCCACTTCCCAAGACCAAGGCTTCCAAATTATTCGTAGCACTTAGTTCACAATTGCCGGAGCCGCTCACTTTCACCTTCGCGGTTTCCAGTTCGCAAGAAAATGCATTCATGTTTCCACTGCCGCTCATGTTGATTTCATTTCTTGTGGCGTAGCCTTTTAGTGCCACATTGCCAGACCCGCTCACATTGGTTTTCACCATGTTCCCTTTGATGTCCAAATCAATACTGCCACTGCCTGAAACAGAAAGGTTGAGAAGGTCTGATGCCAATGAGTTTTCTGAAATTATTTTTCCACCCCCGTTCACTTCCAAGTCATTGATGTTTTTCATGCTCACATTCACCTTCATGGCAGGGCGCAATTTGATGTCGTCAATCTTGGCCCAAAGGCTCTTGTTTGGATTGTCGGGTTTGCGTTCCACATTGATCATCAATACTCCGTCTTCCACAAAAATTTTCGTGAGCGCCATGATGTCGGGATCGGCTTCCACATTCACTTCATTTTTGTTGGTCTGTTTCAAGTAGACCGTGTAGTTCGAATTGACATACACGCTTTTGAAGTCGGGGACCTCGAAGGTTTTTTTGACGGGTTGAGCAAAAGCAATAGACGCGGCGGATAAAAGCAACAACGAAACGATAATCAAGACAAGGATTAGGTTCAGTTTTCTCATTCTGTAATTGTTTGAAAAACAGAAAATTGGGGTCTTTTGCTAATAAAATAAGTTAACAATCGCCAGAATTGCAACGCTTACGACCAAAAGTTGAAAACGTGGCCGGGCTACTTTCTGGGGTTGCGGAATATCAGACGAAAGACCACAATGAACACGGTGAGCCCGATGCATAGCATCAGGAGGACGCCAGGTGTAACTAACTCAACGCCATGCATGGGTGTAGTATTGATGTATTGTTTGTGTCGATTTTGTCGGAAAGTTAATTGAATCTTAACCTAGCCTGAAATTTAATATCATTTCGCGTATCGCCAGCTATGGTTTCGCCGCCAGCGCCAATTGATGTGGTGTTCAGATAGTGCGTCTGGCTCCAGCGCAGCCAAAAATCAACATGTTTGTTCATTCTATATTGAAGCAACAGATACTGCCTCGTCCCTTTTCCGTAGTAGGATGGAAAGGTGAACGCCAGCCATGCATCACGTTCGTAAACATAAATGCGATTGTCAAAGTCATCGGTATCGAACAAGGCATAGCGAGCTGAGACTGATAGCTTACCCATTTCACAAGTGGCATCTTGCAGTAAAACACTTCCAAAAGTTGTTTTCCCATTGATCGAAAAAGAACTGAATTGCGCGCGCGATCGGAAACTCAGGCGGGCATTGGCAGAGTAGTCGCAGTTGATCGAATAACTTTGCTTTATTCCGTTGGCGGTAGCATAAAGGTTTCCGTCTGCACCCGTGTTACGTTGTTTTGATTCTTGCCGCGCTTGAACAAAAATGTAAACCAGTTTTGTCGGGCGATAGTTGAATCGTAGTAGCGACTCATTTCCATCGGAAGGAGAATAGCTTCGATACTTTAACCATGGAAACGAAAACAAATCAAAGTAGCCCGCAAGGGAATATTTCTTATTGAATGAATACTTCCATCCCCAATAAATTCCCGTTTCGTTTTGTGGAGTTGAATTTTCTGCGATCGCGTTGCTGTAAAAACTGTAAAAGTTCCTTTCAAACCCCCGATAGACGAACGACACATCCAGCTTGGACGTAAAACTTCCGAGTAGCCCTGCAACAACGGCGTTGCCGTGGTCAATGGATTGAGTGAATTCACTAAAAAAGGCGATGTTGCTGAAGTTGTAGTTTAGAAAAACGCCTGTGTTCGTATTTTCTTTCCCATTGAATTGAAATTGATTATAAATCGTTGCATTTCTTTGAAGGATGGTATTGAAATCGGTGCGATGTAAAATCAGGCCGACATCCAACGAATGACTTTTGAATTGAAGCACCGTAGCAAAGTTGGTTTCTTGCACGGCGCTTCTATTGGCCAACTCTGAGGTTGTTCGATGCAAGCCAGTGTAGTTGAATGAGGACAAATAGTCGGTTGAGGAGAGGGTGTCTTGCTGCAAACTTCCATCGCGGCCTCGAGCCGAAGCCATCGCGTGGAGTGTCAAGTTTTTTCCATACGAAAATGAAACTGCCCCTCCTCTAAAATATCCGGCTTCGTAAAGGGAGGTGTAAGGAAGAAAACCAAGGTTGGCCTTGCGCAGGGTATTCACGGCCTCTCCATTTTTTCCAACACCGAAGAAAGAACCGAGCGCAATGCCTTGACCAAATTGGGCTTGATAGTCTCCTATGATTAGGTTTTTCACCTTGCCCTTGTTCTGAGTCTGAAAATGAAAACTGCTGTAGTCGAAGCCATAGTATTTTCCGGACGGATTCCAGCTCACTTTCTCTCCCGCATCTTTCTTTATGGTAAATCCCAAGCTGAAATCTCCCGCCCGACTTGTGCGAAACCGCGCATAAAAATTATCCCGAGACCCGGCATACTGCGACGACGGCGGGGTTTGTTCCGAATACCCTTTTTGTGATTCCATGGTTCGGCCCCAGCGCAGGAGCAAGTAGTTGTTCGGTTCATTGGCAATGCGTTTGAAAATACTTTTGTTGAACGACTGCGTTTCGTCGCGTACGATCACCAAAGGAGCGATTTTGTAAAACGTGTCGCTGTCGAAAATGCTTTGCAATTCATACATCGAGATAAACGGACCAGCTTCTTTTCGATAATTTAATAGCGCATCGATTTGCTCTTGTTTCAACATGTACAAAGAGCGAAGCTGCTCGTCGGTAACTGAGTTGAGATCGAGCGGATTGGACAACAACTGAAGGTAGTTTTCATACAAGTCCTGATAGCTTACGTCAATGTCTTGCGTAGCAAAAATCTCATCCACCATAGCTCCGGGGTTAAGATCCTTTCGCGGGAAATCCTGCGCGCACAATCCGGACCAGACCAGAGGAAAAATAAGGACTGTCCAATGCTTCATTTCTTTGTTGAAGAAAATAAGTAAGTGGCAGTGGCTTGATGGGCGGATCCGATCACGTGGCTGTAACTGAGCGCATAGTCGATTTTTAGATTTTTCTTTTGCCCGCCCAATCCAAAGTAAGCTGCGTTAGGGTTCATACTGAATCCCGTGCGGAAGAAAATTTTTTTATATAGAATGTATTCGAGACCATTATGCCACGTCGCCATATAGTCCAAGTCCTTTTCAATTTCTGTGACAAGGAAAATTTTTTCGGACGGGCGGAACCCGAACCCGGCTACTAATTTTGTGGGCAGCTGTTGATGATCTGTATCCGATAATTTTGATTGAGAAATGTTGGTAATGTAAGCGCCCACGGAAACCTGCGGAGTGAGTTGCGATATTCCACCAAAATCAAAACTTGTAGCCGTGCTTGTGCCGAGCCCTTCGACTCTGTATTGGATGTAGTTTGCTCTTGCGCCAAGAGACGTGTTGCCGATGGTGTTTCCGAAACCCAAGGAAATCTGATTTTCACTGTAGAGGTCATCACCAAACCTGGAAATGCCCAGGCCTATCCTCGCGACTTTGGTGGGCACGAGAACAGAGGCGCCCAATCGATTGGCTCCGGTAAGCAGTGTTTTAACCTCGTAAGTGAAATTGGAGGAGGCTTGATTAATTTTTCCAATACCACCGATATTGTTGAACAATGACCACTCGTCGGCCAGCGTTGAAGAGGCGAGCCCCATCCCCATGGTTCGGGCGCCAAGCGATGTTGAAATGCTTTGGCTCCCCGCCACTTTTGACTGCGAAAAGATAAGGGCAAGAAAGAGTAATTTTATGTGCATGGATTTTTTTGATCGCGATCAATATAAAATAACCGGGCTGCCCCTGGTTGGACTTTTGATCAGTTTGCTGTTAGTGATTGATACTTCTGCACAGGAAATGACCAGGGAGCTTTATAAGACCGGCGAACTGAAGGCAATGGGTCGGATTACGGATGGCTTAAAGGACGGGGAGTGGTCGTTTTTTTATCCCTCCGGAAAAAAGAATTCCATTGAAAATTATCGGTCAGGTGCGCTCCATGGCCCTGTGTTTTATTTTTATCCGAGCGAGGTGTTGCAGGCGCACGAACAGTGGCAGAATGGAAAGATGCAGGACTCTGCGTGGTACTTTCACGAAAATGGCCGGCTTCACCGCAAAGGTCTTTATCGCGACAATCAGTACGCAGGCACTTGGAAGTATTTCTTTGAAAACGGGAAGCCCCAGCGCACGGTCTCTTATTACAATGGATTGCCCGAAGGCGAAATACAAGTCTACAACGAGCAAGGCATCCTCATTCAGCAAGGCAGTTATTTGGAGGGTAAAGAAAATGGCGAATGGAAATTTTTCTCTGACGATGGCCAATTGAAATTTTTGGGCTCGTATGTGAAAGGTAAAGAAACCGGAATCTGGTACCAGTTTAGGAAAGGCCAGAAGAAAATCTATAAAAGGTATTAGTAATTTTTTAGAATTCTTTCCTTAAGCTGAGAAAGAAACCCGTGCGGCCTTGGTTGGTGAAAGTATATTCGGTGCGGATCACCAGATCGTAGACAGTAACAAAGTCCATCCCAAAACCGTAGCCACCAATTATTTTGTCAGTGAGGCGCGTGTTCAGTGGGCTGGCGAGATCGGTTTTTGGATCGACGTAGGTATTATAATACGGGTAGTTTTGAGCGTAGCCCCAGTCGGTAAATGTTTTAAGATAGATGGAAAGCGGGAAGTATTGCAGCTGTTCCTTCGGCATCAAGCCCACCCGCCAGACCTTGTACAAAATTCGTTTCTTGAGGGTTGTCTTATTGATGGCAAGGGCAGGTGTTTCTACCACGATGTTTTCAAAGCCACGCACATATTGTCTTCGGTATCCCATGCCATTGTAGAGCGCATACGGTTGGGAGTTTGGAGTGGCCCAATAGGCACCGCTGTAGTTGGACAAGAACAGCTTTTTGCCAATCTCCCAGTGTCGTGCATAGCTCACACCTAGTTCGAGGAGGTCTACTTTACTTCCGAATCCCAACCCCGTTCTACTAACGAAGCCATTGACCTGATATCCATGCAGCGGATACTGCACGACGTCGCGGTGTTCTGAATTGAAGGTGTAGCTGATGTAGCCATATCTCAACGCCGAATTCCCTCGACCAAAATAATTTGGATTGAGTTTGACGATCGTATCGTTCACTTGTGAATCTCTGTAGCCAACTAAAACAGAATGAGTTTCAAAAAATGACTTGCGATAAAAGTAGTTCACAGATGCCTCCTTCGTCGTGCGCAATGTCTTGTCGTATTTTAAATATTGCAGAACGTGATTCTCTGTGAAGTAAGCAAGGTTTTTCGGTTGACCATAGTTGAAATAAAAAGACAACCCCTGTTTTTGTTTCTTGTCGATATAGGGAATCTTGTACGTGAGTTCAAACCGCTCGCTGAAGCCAAACTGGGCGATGAGCTGCAGCGTTTCATATCTTCCACGACAATTATATTGTGTTAAATTAATTCCATAATTAATTCTGCTTGGATCATGATTGTAGTTACGCCACCACTCACTGAAGTTGCGGTCGGATAATTCAAAAATCGGAATCGGAAAAGTGTACCAGCGTTCGGTGACATCTACCAGCAGATCGATGCGGTCGCCGGGCAATTCCAGGCTTCGCACTTCTACCGTGTGAAATAGTCTAAGGTTGTAGATTTTTCTTTTGTCCCAAACGAGTTCGTGCGGCAGTCTTTTTAATGTAATTGTGTCGCCGGCCTTTAACCTGATTTCTCGCGAAATGATCTTCTCTTTGGTAATTTTATTACCGATAATCAAAACTCGGTTTACCGTCAGTACGCGCGAAGAATCGACCGGGACGATCACCGTATCCGACTGGCTGCCAATCATTCCCAAAAACCCTACGATCAACGCCAGCATGATACCTATTACTGATTTTTAAATGAGTGATTTTCTAGTGTGCCGTGACTTATGTGACGGGCTTTTTATAGGACCGAACCAAAATAAAAATTCCAACAATGACCAGAGGAATACTCAAGAGCTGGCCCATATTGAAAGTCATGCGGTCTTCAAAAGGCACTTGATTTTCCTTTAGGAACTCATACGCAAATCGCAGAGACCACAAAACGATCATAAACATTCCAAAAATTCTCCCCTCAGGAAGATTGATTTTATACCTTGACCAATACCAAAGTAAGAAGGCGAATAGAAGAAAACATGAAATAGATTCATACAGTTGTGCCGGGTGCCGAGCGATGCCGAACGTTTGAATACGTGCGACATATAGACCATCCGACCCTTTTATGACATTATAATTTAGCCGCTGCATGACCGGTTCGTCCACGAATTCATTTAACTGTGTCAGATAGTATTTTACTTGATTGGTAACAAAGCTCGTGGCGGAGGCTTCATCTACCTCTTTTTTGAACAAAATAGTAATGTCGATGGGTATCCTTCCATTTTGACCCGCAGGCAAATTCGATTTTTTTATGTCCACATATTCCACGGGGTTGTCGGCGTCGGTTTGTTTTGTCAAATTTTCAGTTATGCGGTTAACGAACACTACACTCAACGGATTGTTGGAAGGCTTGCCAATAATTTCCGAATTGAAAAAATTTCCTAAGCGAATAAAACAGCCTGTAATACACACCAAAATCACGATCCGATCCAATACCTGAAGGTAATTTTGGCCCGGCTTTTTCTTGCGACTGTAGAGCCACAACGCAAACAGAATCCCGATCGCACCGCCATGACTGGCCAGTCCTAGGAAGCCGGTAAAACGAAAGGGGTTGAATTCGAAAGGAAGCAGCACGCTAAGCGGGCTTTCCCAGATGATTTCGGGCTGGTAAAAAATCACGTGACCTAAGCGGGCTCCCAATATGGTGGCCACGATCATGTAGATCGTAAGTGTGTCAACATCCTTCTCGGGTTTCCCTTCTTGACGATAGATGTAATACAGGATTTGTTGGCTTACCAAAAAGCCCATCGCGAAAAGCAAACCGTACCAACGAAGAGCAAACTGGCCAACAGAAAATATTTCAGGACTACCGTTCCAGATGATGAAGTGAAGCATAAAACAATGAGATAGTTAGATAAGTTGAGCAAATGAAAGTTTACAACCGGCAAAGATAATGTTTGAGGTTGAAAGCCCAAGGAGTGTATTAGCCGTTAGCCGATTCTGTCGAGCTCGTCGAGTTCTTCTTTAAAATTCCCACTCAAAATGGGGAATCGACACCAACTGCGAGGATCTACGTTGAGGTCGTCAAAATGGAAGGAAGGGGCTATTCGTTCGCGTTTCCATTGATTGACGGACCACATTTTGTAGAATTTTTTGATGTGGCTTTTTAAACTTTCTTTATTTGAATATCTGGCGGATAAGTTTCGGTAGACTTCTGAAGGGCTTTTTCGATCGCGAATGGCGAGTTTTTCGATGTCTACCAATATTGGGTATGGCATCAAATCTTTTTCGTCCGTTTGTGCCCGCTCTTGGGGACGGAGCTCGGCCGTCGGGGTTAAATTGTTGACGTACGAAAGCCCGGAGTAGCCCAATTCTTTTTCCGCATATTTCAGCCATTGCAAAATGAACGGCTTGTCAACGCCCGCAATCGGAGCGAGGCTTCCACTGGTGTCTCCATCCATGGTGGCATACCCCACGTCACCCTCACTTCGGTTCGATGTAGTAAGCAAGATCGCTTGCTTTATGTTGGCGAGCATCCAGATGATGGGGGACCTTGAGCGTGCTTGAATATTTTGACGAGCGATATCGTCCTGCTCCCATGTCAATTTTCGACCGATGACTTTTTCGATCTTGGCTTCGTACGAATTCACTTCATCATCGACCGTCCAGTGGTAGAATGTTGCGCCGATCGAGTCGGCTAAATTTTTCGCGGCATTCAACGTGGCATCGGAAGAATTTTTCGTTCCCTGGTAGGCACACGTCAAAATCTGGGCAACGATTTCTTTTTCTGTGTTGCCTGTAGGAAGATTTATTTTTTTGTTGAATTCGGCAATGCCTAATGCCCGGATGCCCCGCTTCACCATCTCCGCCACTAACACGGCACAGCAAGAAGAATCTGCACCACCGCTGAGGCTCAGTACAAAGCCCTTTGCTTTACTTTTTCGCAGGTAGTCAAATAGGGCCAGTGAAGCAGCTCTGGCAAACTCGTCGTTTTTTTCTCGGTTGTCGTTTGTCGACCGGACAACCGTTTTTGATGGATCATCAAAATTGATTTCGCAAGAGAGCAGTTTAATGTTTCCAAAAGGGAGCCGTTCGCTCACGGCAATCAACTTTCCTTTTTGAGCTACAATGATATCGCCATCATAAATCATCCGGCCTGCTTCGTTGCCCAGGTGATTTACGAACAAATAAGTACAGTCGAATTTTTGTGAACCGTCGACCACTACCTCGCTTTGTCGTTCAGCGCTTTTTCCGAAAGCGAAATGACTGGCGCTGCTGTTGAGGATGAGTTCCACCCCTCGTTTTTTCAAGTTGAACCCTGGGCGTTTTTCATCGGACCAACCGTCTTCGCAAATCTCAAAGCCAAGTTTTATACCATGGACGTCGTAAGTGAGATCGCCGATGGGAAGTTTTTGGCCCGCCATGTCAAGATCCGTTACCTCAAATGACTTCCAAGGTGTGAACCAGCGCGGCTCGTAGTGAACCCCTTCCCGCGGCAGGTTTTGTTTTAGTGTGATCCCTAAAATCTTTTGATGATGAATGAGGGCAACTCCATTATACGTAGTCCCATTCATTCGGATAGGGAGGCCAATATCGACGGTGATTCCATCGCAGTGTGGTACGATCTCCAGTAATTTATGAAACGCCTTTTCGCTGAGCCAGTCGCTTAGGAAAACGTCTTCGCAGCCATACCCCGTGAGGCACAATTCGGGAAGGCATAGGATTTTTACCCCCTCTTTTTTTGCGGCGGAAATTGCGTCAATGATGTTGGTGACGTTGTTGCTCCAATCGAGCGGAATTTGGTTGAGGGTGGCCCCACCAATTTTCAATGTGCGTGCCAAATGAGTGTGCGTTATTGGGTTAACTGAATTTTGTCGTACAGAGTTTCAGTTTCCGCAAAAATATCAACGCCAAGCAACACTTCCCTAAACCTTGCTACTTTTATGTTGATGAACCACGGGTTTTCTCAGGAAGAATTGAACAGATACAGCCGCCATCTGGCATTGCCCGACTTTGACCAATCAAGCCAACTTAAATTGAAGGCGGCAAAAGTCACCGTGGTGGGAGCGGGTGGCCTGGGATCGCCTGTATTGTTATACCTCGCCGCGGCCGGTGTTGGAGAAATCCAAATCATAGACGACGATCTGGTGACTATTTCAAACCTTCAGCGGCAAATTTTGTTCAGCGTTGACGATGTGGGAAAAAGCAAAGTCGAAATTGCAAGGCTGAAACTACTCAGACTAAATCCCACCGTCAATATAATAGCAAAGCAATTGCGGATTCAATCAGCGAACGCGCTGGAGTTATTGGCAGGTTCACATCTTGTCATTGACTGCACGGACAATTTTCCAACTCGTTATTTGTTGAATGATGCTTGTCAACTGTTGAACAAACCGTGGATTTATGGATCGATATTTCGATATGAAGGTCAAGTCTCTGTCTTCAATCTTGCAGGTGGTCCCGACTATAGGGATCTGTACCCGGCGCCTCCGAAACCGAATTCGATTCCCGATTGTGAGCAAGGCGGCGTGATCGGTTCGCTCGCCGGTATTATCGGAAGTATACAAGCCAATGAAGCAATAAAAATAATCGCTGATATCGGTGTTCCACTGACAGGCAAGCTTTTGGTTTTTGATTCCGCCTCGATGCAGACCACGGTCATTTCAATCCCCTCGCAGTCGACGAAAGAAAAAGTGAAAAATCTCATCGATTATGACGAATATTGTGGGCTTAAAAAATCACTTAACACAATGAAGGAAGTAACAGTGCAAGAGCTAAAAAAATTGATTGATGCAAAGACGGATTTTCAATTGATTGATGTTAGAGAACCACACGAGTGGGACATCTGTCATTTGAACGGAGAACTTATTCCGCAAGCCGAAATTCCACAAAACGTTGATAGGATTTCGAAAACGAAGCAAGTGGTAATTCATTGCCGCAGTGGTGCGCGGAGCGGAAACATGGTACAATGGCTGGAGAAAAATCACGGCTTCACCAATCTCTATAATTTAAAAGGAGGAATCAAAGCGTGGGCTGCCGAGATTGATCCGACGATGCCGACGTACTAAATAATGAGCGAACAAAAAGACCCCATCGATTATATCAGTCAGCTGTTGGAAAGTAAGTCAACTGCGAAACAAGTGACTTACAAGAATTTGCTGTCTGCGTTTAGGCTGCTCGGCAAAGAAGCAAAACGCATCATCGGCGAACTCAAGAAAAAGAGCAACCCAGGGGATGAAGACGTGACATTGGATTTCAAGCAAATCACCGAACACGAGTTTGATGTGAAGTTGGCAGGTGATCTCCTCGTTTTTGTACTCCATACTAATATTGTCACATTTGACGAAGCTCATCCCGTGATGGAGAGCGAATACATCAAAAAGAGCGAAGTGAACCGCTACTTCGGGCAGATCATGATTTACAATTTCATGTCCGACTCGATCAAATATAATCGAGTGAATGATCCAGGCTATTTGTTGGCAAGGTTGCTCGTCAACCACGAAGGACGCTACGTCATCGAG
>Ga0310811_10012809_pt1 | contig 10903 bp, 7 predicted proteins | sample YCmetagenome_FD_207642 | JGI IMG/M metagenome (GOLD analysis project Ga0310811, IMG submission 207642) | Soil microbial communities from experimental microcosm in Duke University, North Carolina, United States - YC | ecosystem: Engineered > Artificial ecosystem > Soil microcosm > Unclassified ...
TGCTCTGGGCCGCCAGATGCTCGGGCTTCGGCAGGTAGAATTCGTTGTCGAGGATCGAGTAGCGCGCGGAATATTCGTTCACGTTGGCGGTGCGATGGCGAATCCACTGCCGCGCCACGAAGATCGGCAGCTTCACGTGGTACTTGATCTCGCACATCTCGAACGGCGTCGTGTGGCGGTGACGCATGAGATAGTTGATCAGGCCGCGATCCTCGCTGACCTTCTTGGTGCCGCGGCCGTAGCTCACGCGCGCCGCCTGCACGACGGCCGCATCATCGCCCATATAGTCCACCACACGGACGAAGCCGTGATCGAGCACGGGAAGCGCCTGGTAGAGAATTTCTTCCAGAGCCGGCGCCACGGGGCGCAGCGTCTTGCTGCCGCTTTCGCGCGCCTGGTCGATTTCGGCTTGCTGGCCAGTGGAGAGGGGCATGGCTCGTTATCCTTCGTTGGCGGCGGACTCTATGGGCGCCGGGCGGACCCTTCCATGGGGAAATCGGCAGCCGCTCTCATATCTTCAAAAAGCCCGCCGGAACGCTTATATTAGGCCCGTCGGGAAACCGACTATGGCGATAAACGCCGCGTGGCATAAGCGTATCGGACCCGGGGGCGGTACCCGGCGCCTCCACCATTCTCCCTCGTTCATCGAACGGGTCGATGGGGGCGAAACAGGATCGACGAGCGTGGTAAAGGCGCGGTTTTTGCCCGGCATGGTTCCGCCGTAAAGGGCCACACACAAGTGCCAACGATAACGACGTTGCACTCGCTGCTGCCGCCTAAACAGCGGACGTAAGCGCGGTTCGGGAGGGCACCGGGCAACAGAAGCCCTCCCACTTTGCCTGCTCTTTTTCATATTTTCGCAGCGTTGACTCTCGTGAGACGGGGGCCGATGCTTCGCGAAAGTTCCGACATGTCATGAACGATCGCTTTCACTACGACGCTCTCGTCGACGATGCGCTGCGCAGCGTCGTGCGCCGCGTGCTGAGGCAGGTAGCCGACAAAGGGCTGCCGGGCTCGCACCATTTTTACATCTCCTTCCGCAGCACCGACCCGGGTGTCCAGCTGCCCGACTATTTGCGCGCCAAGTATCCGGAAGAGATGACGATCGTGCTCCAGCACCAGTACTGGGACCTGATCATCCACGATGATTTCTTCGAAGTGACCGTGAGCTTCAACAAGCAGCAGGAACGCATAAAGGTGCCGTTCGCCGCGCTCTCGGCCTTCGTCGATCCGTCGGTGCGCTTCGGTCTGCAATTCGACCGCAAGGACAAGTCAGGTGCACCGGCCGAGAAAACCGAGCCCGCGCCGCCGACGCCGTTGCCGGCGCCGGAGAAGCGGCCCTCGCTGGGCGGGCCGACCGGCGAAACCGCGGCCGCTGACGCCAAGACCGATGAGGCCGATCAGGCCGGGGCGGAAGCCAAGCCGGAGGATCCGGCCTCCAAGATCGTCAAGCTCGACAGCTTCCGAAAGAAGTAGGTAGACGCCGCGCCCCGCTTGCGGCAGGGATGCGCGCTTTCAAAGCAGGCGCCAGGAGAGCCGCATGCCCGAGTTCCAGTTCCAGGAGATGTTCCCGAGCGGAAAGGACAGCACGTCCTACCGCAAGCTCTCGTCCGACTTTGTCGGCACGGCCAAGTTCAACGGCCGCGAGGTGCTGACGGTCGACCCGGAAGCCCTGACCCTCCTGACGGCCGCCGCTTTCCATGACATTTCCCACCTCCTGCGCCCGGGTCATCTCGGCCAGCTCCGCGCGATCCTCGACGATTCGGAAGCTTCCTCGAACGACAAGTACGTGGCGCTCGAGCTTCTGAAGAACGCCAACATCGCGGCCGGAGGGGTGTTGCCGATGTGCCAGGACACCGGCACCGCAATCGTGATGGGCAAGAAGGGCCAGGCCGTTTGGACCGGCGGCGGCGATGAGTCCGCGATCGCCCGGGGCGTGTTCAAGACCTATACCGAGACCAACCTGCGCTACAGCCAAGTATCGCCGATCTCGATGTTCAAGGAGGTGCAAACGGGCACCAACCTGCCGGCGCAGATCGACATCTACGCGACCGACGGAGACGCCTACAAATTCCTGTTCATCGCCAAGGGCGGCGGCTCGGCCAACAAGAGCTATCTCTACCAGCAGACGCCGGCCGTGCTGAACGAAGCGGCACTGCTCAAGTTCCTCGACACGCAGATCCGCACGCTGGGCACCGCCGCCTGCCCGCCCTATCACCTCGCGATCGTGATCGGCGGCACGTCGGCGGAGATGAACCTCAAGACGGTGAAGCTCGCCTCCACGCGCTACCTCGACGATCTGCCAGGCGAGGGCAACAACAAGGGCGTCGCGATCCGCGACCGCGGCATGGAGCAGAAGGTGTTGGAGCTCACGCGCCAGATGGGGATCGGCGCGCAATTCGGCGGCAAGTATTTCTGCCACGACGTGCGCGTGATCCGTATCGCCCGGCATGGTGCCTCGGTGCCGATCGGGCTCGGCGTCTCCTGCTCGGCCGATCGCCAGGCGCTGGGCAAGATCACCAAGGACGGCATCTTCCTCGAGCAGCTCGAGACCAATCCGGCGCACTACCTGCCCGAGGTCGAGCCGCAGCAGCTCTCGGGCGACGTGGTCTCGGTCAATCTCGACAAGGGCATGGCGCACACCCTCTCGATGCTGACCAAGTACCCGGTGAAGACGCGCGTGAATCTCACGGGCACGCTGATCGTCGCCCGCGATTCAGCGCACGCGAAGCTCAAGGAGCGGCTCGATCGCGGTGAAGGCCTGCCCGACTATTTCAAGCAGTTCCCGGTCTACTATGCCGGCCCGGCCAAGACGCCAGAGGGCATGCCCTCTGGTTCATTCGGCCCAACCACGGCCGGCCGCATGGATTCCTATGTCGATCTCTTCCAGGCCAACGGCGGCTCGATGGTGATGCTGGCCAAGGGCAATCGCAGCCGGCAGGTGGTCGACGCCTGCAAGAAGCATAAGGGCTTCTACCTAGGCTCGATCGGCGGACCGGCGGCGATTCTCGCCAAGAACTGCATCAAGAAGGTCGAGGTGCTGGAATATCCCGAGCTCGGCATGGAGGCGATCTGGCGGATCGCGGTCGAGAATTTCCCCGCCTTCATCGTCACCGACGACAAGGGCAACGATTTCTTCAGCGAGCTGAAGATCTGAACGGTCGCTGCTTCGACTCCTAGTCTCGGCAGCTGCGGCCCGTGCCGCACCAGCGGTCGATCCAGATATTGCCTTCCTGCGCATTGATGACCTGCAGGAGGTCGCCGCGGCAGCCGAGCAGGCGAAACTTCTGGTCCTGATTCCCGAGTTGGCCGGTCTCGCGACCCAGCAGGCCGGGCTGATCATAAATCTTCACCGGACCGACGAGGCGGGTATCGACCGCCAGAAGATCGGCCGGTACCCAGCCATAGGTGTGCTGTGTCCCGTCGACGGGGCTGTAGCCCTTGGCATCGAGAGCGATGCGGGCCCAGCCTTTCTTGCTGCCGGTCAAGGTCACGACCGACGACGCCATGGCCGTGCCCTTGTCCGCCGTCGCAAGCGTGCCGATGACAGCGCCTTCATGCGTCGGCGCAGCGCGCACCGGCATGGGTTCCTCCGCGGGCAGCGCATAAACCTGAGTAGCCTTGCACGAAACTGCCAAGCCGGTGCTGGCATCGCTCGACGTCTCGACGACGACAAAGCCGGCGAGCACGGCGACCGTGCCTATCATGGCGCGAATCATCCCAAAATCCTTCCCACTCTACTGAGTCGGCAGATCCCCATCTGCCGGCCCTTCACCCAAGGCATCGTTCTACCAAGCCGGCTGTGGGCGAGTCCGATCGGGCTTTGTATGCTCTGTATCAGCGCCGGATCAAAATCGTGACCATGAAACTCGCCAAGACGCATCTCGACCTCGGTCTGTTCTCCAACAAGCGCGGCGAACAGCTCGCCTTTTGGCAGCAGACGGTCGGACTTCCCTACGATCACATGGGCAAGGTGGGCGGCGGCGTTCAGCAGCACCGCCATCACATGAACGGCTCGATCCTGAAGATGAACCACGCCCGCGATCCCCTGCCTGCGCTGGCCCCCTCCGGCATTGTCGGCCTGCAGATCGCACGCGAGGGGCTATCCGCCCCACGCACCCTCACCGATCCCGATGGCAACAAGGTGACGCTGGTGCCGAAGGGACATGAAGGCGTCGAGGGGATCGCGATCCTGCTCCGGGTGAACGATCGCGCAGCGCACGACCGTTTCTGGACCGACGCCATGCAATACGAACGGGTTGGTGACGGACGTTATCGCTGCGGCGATTCGTTGATCGTGATCGCCGAACAAGGCCCGGTGGCGCGCAGCGACGAATGGCGCGGACCAGGCTATCGCTACACCACGGTCCAGGTGTGGGACTGCATTGCCGAGTACGAAGGCATCCTGGCCCGTGGCGGTACGTCAGGTGGCGCGCCGCGCGTCCTGGGCGATACAGTGCGCTTCGCCTTCGTCTGCGATCCCGACGGCAATCATATCGAGATCAGCCAGCGGGCGAGCCTGACGGGCTCATTGTCATCCTGACGGCCGAGGGCCGTTACTCAGCCGCTTGTGCCTGGGCCTGCTTCTTGGCGCGCTTGCGGTCCTCGGGATTGAGGAAGCGCTTGCGCAGCCGGATCGACTTCGGCGTGATCTCGACCAACTCGTCTTCCTCGATATAGGCGATTGCCTGCTCGAGGCTCATCTTGCGCGGCGGCGTGAGACGGACGGCCTCGTCCTTGCCGGCGGCTCGGATATTGGTGAGCTGCTTGCCCTTCAGCACATTGACCTCGAGGTCGTTGCCGCGGCTGTGCTCGCCGATGACCATCCCCTCATAGACGGACACGCCGGGATCGATGAACATCGGTCCGCGCTCCTCGAGGTTCCACATCGCGTAGGCGACCGAGATGCCCTCGGCATTGGCAATCAGCGCGCCGTTGCGTCGGCCCGCGATCGGGCCGCGGAAGGGACCGTACTCGTGAAAGATGCGGTTCATCACGCCGGTGCCGCGCGTGTCGGTCAGGAATTCGCCGTGATAGCCGATCAGGCCGCGCGACGGCGCGTAGAACACGAGGCGCGTCTTGCCGGCGCCCGAGGGACGCATGTCCTGCAGCTCGCCTTTGCGCAACGAGATCTGCTCGACCACGGCGCCAGTGTAGGCGTCATCAACGTCGATCACGACTTCCTCGATCGGCTCCAGCCTCTGGCCGGTGGCCTGATCGGTCTGGAACAGGACGCGCGGGCGGCCGACAGCGAGCTCGAAGCCCTCGCGGCGCATGGTCTCGATCAGCACGCCGAGCTGCAGCTCGCCGCGCCCGGCGACCTCGTAGGTGTCGGCGTTCTCCGTGTCACGAACGCGGATCGCGACATTGCCCTCGGCCTCGCGCATCAGGCGGGCGCGGATCATGCGTGTTGTCACCTTGTCGCCCTCGCGGCCGGCGAGCGGCGAGTCGTTCACCATGAAGTTCATGGCGAGCGTCGGCGGATCGACCGGCTGGGCCGGCAGCGCCGTCTCCACCGTGAGATCGCTGAGCGTATCGGCCACGGTCGCGGTCTTGAAGCCTGCGACCGCAACGATGTCGCCGGCCCCCGCCTGCTCGATCGACTGGCGCTCCAGGCCGCGGAAGGCCAGGAGCTTGGTGACGCGAGTCTCCTCGATCTTCTCGCCCTTCCCATCGAGCGCCTTCAGCACCGTGTTGGGCCTGATGGCGCCCGACTGGATGCGGCCGGTCAGGATGCGACCGAGGAAGGGATCGGATTCGAGCGTCGTCACCAGCATCCGGAACGCCGGTTCCGCATCGACTTTCGGCGCCGGCACGTGGCGCAGGATCAGGTCGAACAGCGGCTCCATGTCCTTGTGCTCGGCCTCGAGCGAGGTCGCCGCCCAGCCCTGTCGCGCCGAGGCGAACAGCGTCGGGAAGTCGAGCTGCGTGTCATTGGCATCGAGCGCGGCGAAAAGATCGAACACCTCGTCATGCACCTGGTGCGCCCGCGCGTCGGAGCGGTCGACCTTGTTGATCAGCACGATCGGCCGCAGCCCCAGCCGCAGCGCCTTGCCCAGCACGAACTTGGTCTGCGGCAGCGGCCCTTCGGCGGCATCGACCAGCAGCACCACGCCATCGACCATCGAGAGGATGCGCTCGACTTCGCCGCCGAAGTCGGCATGGCCCGGCGTGTCGACGATGTTGATGCGCGTGCCCTTCCAGACGACAGAGGTCGCCTTGGCCAGGATGGTGATCCCGCGCTCGCGTTCGAGGTCGTTGGAATCCATGGCGCGCTCGGCCACCTGCTGGTTTTCGCGGAACGTGCCGCTCTGCTTCAGCAGGCAGTCCACCAGTGTGGTCTTGCCATGGTCGACGTGCGCGATGATCGCGACGTTGCGGATATCCATCTTGTCGTCCGGAGGGGGTTGTTTGGCGGCGGTATATACGCATGGCCTGTGTCGGCCGCAAGGCAGGTTGAGCGGCCTTCTTGCCGCTGTCACAGTCACACGATGCGTAAACGTTCGGTCACCATCGACGGCCACCGCACCAGCATCTCGCTGGAGGACGGCTTCTGGGAGGAGCTGGCGGCGATTGCGCAGACCCGTCGCCTGTCCCTGAATGCCCTGGTGGCCGAAATCGATCGGACACGGAGCACGCCTCCAACGGGCCGAGCGGACAACCTTTCGAGCGCGCTTCGCCTCCATGTGCTGGAGACGCTGCGCCAGCGGCTCAATCGAGCTTGAACCCCTTCTTGCGCACAAAAGCGCCGAATCCGGCGCGCTCCGGCACCGAATATTGCCGGGCCTTGTCCTCCGACCAGCCATAAACGTCGCTCTGGCCGAATTTCTCGGTGAAACGCTGCGTCTTGTAGGGCTGCACTGCTTCGCGCCGGCGGTCATAGGCGGCGACCTTGTCGCTGAGGCCGCTTTCGTCATAGCGGTCATGATGGACTGTGACATCGAGCCCCAGCCTTGGGCTCATCACGCCTGCAAAGGACGGCCAGCCCATGCCGAGGGCTGCGACCGGGAAGACATGGTCAGGCAGGGCCAATATGTCCGACACCTGGTCGGGATGGTTGCGGATCGCGCTGATCGGACAGGTGCCGAGCCCCACACGATCCGCGGCCGCAACAAAAGTGGCCAGCACGATGCCGGCATCGACCGACGCATTGAAGAGCGGATCGAGATGATCGTTCACGAACGGCCGGCCTCGCCACTCATAGAGCAGCCGATGGCGGCGGTTGTTGGCGCAGAACACCAGGAAGACCGGCGCCGCCTTCACCCAGGGATTGTCAGGCAGCAACACCTCGAGCTTCTCGCGCTGGCCCTTGTCGTTGACGATGACGATATCGGCCTGTTGCAGGTCGCTTTTGGACGGCGCCGACAGCGCCACCGCGCACAAGGTCTCCACCAGCGCCGGATCGACCGGCTTGTCGAGATAGCGTCGCATCACGCGCCGGTTCGCCATATCGGCCAGGATGTCGACGCCGTTCGGCGTCTCGACAAGAGCAGGCGCGGAACCGAATCGCGCCTTGAGCGCCGTCAGTAATCGTTCGAGCAAGAGGTCTCCTTAGCGTCCGAAAATGTTGGGAAGGGGAATCTTGGGCGTAGGCACGTTGGGCAGGATCGAGCGTGCCGGCGCCGTCACGCCTTTTTCCAGCGTGTTGACGAAACCCGGCGGATCCTTCGCGCTGCCGCGCGTCACACCATAGGAGGGCGAGGCGAGCGGGCCGTGCACGGTCGCGACAATGTACGGCGCTGAACTGTCTTCTGCGATCATGAAGTTGACCCGCGTGTCCGTCGTGGCGCTGGCGAGGTCGGTCCGGGTCGAGATGTCGGCGGTCGCCCGATCGCCTTGAACCATGAGTCCCTTGTCGGTCGCCACGCCGCCCGCGATATCGATACGGCCCGAGATCGGATTATCGCGATTGACAAAGCGATTCAGAAGCAACGAGGCCGCATTCAACATATTGGTGACACCGGCACCAGTTGATTGACCGACGATGCCAAGCGCCGAGCCCAAAGTGTTGTCGATCACGCCGCCCACGACGCCCGTGGCCGCGCCGCCGAGCGTGGTCAGCGCCTTGTCGGCGCCGACATAGATATGCCCGCCGAGTTGCGCACCGCCCGCAGCGGACCGCTTGATCTGGTCGGCCGTCGACCCGCCTCCCTTCACGGTGATGCCGTTGGCGTTCAGCTTGCCGTCGACGGTGACCTTGACGGTCCCGCCGAAGGTATTCTTGCCGGACATGCTGCGCAGCATCTCGCCCACGTAGATGCTGTTGGCATCGCCCTTGAAATCGAAGGCAAGCGCCGGCTGGGTGGCGTTGACGACACCGGAGAGATCGAGCGAGCCACCGAACAGGCCGCCCTTGAAATGTGCAAGCGTGACCACGCCGTCCTTGAGCGTGGCCGAAAGACTGGCATTGGTGAGACGCAGCGGCGAATTCACGAGGGTCCCGGCATCGAGCGTCAATGCGCCATCGAAGCCGCGCAGCGCTGAAACGTCGATCGGCTTGTCGGCGGCCTTGGCTGCCGCCGGACCATGCGCGGGCCCCGCTGCCGGTTTGGCGGCGTTGAGCTTGTCCAGATCGAGCATCGCGGTCTTGAGAGTGGCCGTGACGTTGGGACGGCCCGCCAGCTTGGCGTCGACCGTGGTCTCGAGCGTCTGGCCGTTCAGGACGACATTGCCTTTGTAGTCGACCGATTGCGGCATGCCTTTCGCCGCCCCTGGCATGGCAAGTGTGCCGGTCGCCTTCACATTCCAGCCCATCGCGCCGACGGCCAATTCCGTCAGGGCCAGCTGCTCGAGACTGCCGGACACACCGCCGCTTGCCGTCACGAGGCCGAGGTCGGCGGGCGCCGTAGCGCCGGCCGCCTGCAGCACGCGGGTCATGTCGGCCGCCTCGAAGTTGAAGGCAACATCGGGCCGCGGGGCTGGCGTGCCAAAATCCGCGACGCTCCCGCGAAGCGCAAAGCGGGCCGTGGCGAAATTCGACACCTTGACGTCGTTGAGCTTGAGCGTGTCGCCCTGCAAGGCGACGTCGATGTCGACGTCACTGATGGGCTGCTTGTTGAAGATCAACTTACTGATTTTTGCCTTCAGACCCATGCTGGGGCCTGCCGCGGCCTTTGGGGCCGGCGTGGCGGGTGCGCCTGATGCAGCAGCCGAGGTCGACGCAGATTGGCCGGCCTTCTGGCCTGCAGGCTTGGCGAGGAATGGGTCAAGGTCGAACGTATCGAGCGAGATACGGGCGACCAACGAGAGCGGCACACCGAAGCTCACCGTGAGGCCGCCCGTCGCCTTGAGATTGTCGAGTGCGACCGCGGCATCGGGAACCTGCACCTCACCCTTGCTCGAGGTCATCTGGCCCTTGATGCTCAGGCGCTCGAGCTTGTCGGCCGGCAGCGAAGACGTATCGACGGCAAGCCACTTCAGCGTCTCGCGCAGTTTCGGCGCGACCAGGCTGAAATCGCCCGATGCGGTCGGCCGCGCCGCGTCGCCCGACAGCGTCGACCGCGCCGTGACCTGCATGTCGCCCGGCAAGGTCGCATTGAGCTTGGGCACGGCGACCACGCCGTCGCGCGCCTCGAGTTCGAGCGCGACGTTGCGTACCGCCTGCTTGTTGTAGGTGATCTCGCCCACATCGAGCGCGAGCTTGGCATTCAGGGTGGCGAGCAGGCTGTCGCTCGTGGCGGTTGGCGCAGGCGATGGTGGCGGCTGGTTCGTGGCGGGCGCCGTCGATGCCGCCGGTGTCGTCGCTGGCGTCGCGGCAGGTGTCGCCGGATGGGACAGCGTCGCCAGCCAGGTGTCGAGATTGAGCTTGGGGATCGAAAGCTTGCCATCGACGGCGAGCGCGGGCTTGAGCGTGACGGCGATCGATCCCGAACCGCTGTCTTCGCCCTGCTTCATCTTGAAGTCCTTGGCGGCGAAGGCGGTCTGCGACAGCTCGACGCCGCCCTCGAAGCTGAACTTGCCCGCCAGCAACGGCGGCAGGCTGGGCGCCGGCAGGCCGGCGAGGCCGATCAGCGTGGCGATGAATCCGGAAAGCGAGTCGGCCGCGACATTGGCCGTGCCGGTCACGCGCGCCTCGGGGCCAAGGGCGCTCAAATTGCCCTTGAAGTTGATCTTGCCACCACCCCCCGACAAGGCGACGCGGGTCGCATAGCCGTCACTGCCCTTGGCGCCGACACTGAGATCGAAGGTGAGCGGCGCGCCGTTGACAGTGGCGCTGCCGACGAGGCCGTAAGGTCCGTCGATCGAACCGACGGAGGCCGTGAGGTTCGCCTTCTCCGCCACGACGGAGAGACCTGACTTGGCATCGCTGAAGATCAGGGTGCCATCCTTGAAGGTAAGCGCGCCCAGCGACAACGGCTTGGGCGAGCTGGGCTTGGGCGCGGCGGGCTTGGCCTCCCCGACCGACGGCGTAAACTCCCAGTTGGGTTTGCCCTCGGCATTGATCTCGAGCACGATCTTGGGCTGATCGAGCACGACCTCGCTCACTTCCACATTGCCCGTGAGCAGCGCCAGGATCGAGGGCCGGACCGTCACCGACTTCACGACGACCATGTCCGGGTTCTTCGCCCCCGGCATGTTGAAGAAGCGCACGCCGGTGACACCGACGCTGGGCGTCGGCAGCAGGGACAGACTCACCGGACCGTCGATCACCAGGTCGCGGCCCGTCGCCTTCTTCACTTCCGCCGTGATCTGGGGCTTGAAGCTGTTGAGATCGATGAACGAGGGCGCGATCAGCAGAGCAAAAACGATCAGGAGGACGGCGCCACCCCCGCCGATCAGGAGCTTGTTGCGCGTGGAAGGGCTCATGTTCTTCCCCCTTGTCGCTCGACCGACACTAGCGCATCGCCGGCCGACGCGGCATAGAGAAAATTGAGGACCGTCATATGGCCGAGATCGTCAACTT
>Ga0310811_10012810_pt1 | contig 10902 bp, 8 predicted proteins | sample YCmetagenome_FD_207642 | JGI IMG/M metagenome (GOLD analysis project Ga0310811, IMG submission 207642) | Soil microbial communities from experimental microcosm in Duke University, North Carolina, United States - YC | ecosystem: Engineered > Artificial ecosystem > Soil microcosm > Unclassified ...
ACTGCTCATCATCCGCACGCGAGGGAATGCCGCGCGTGAGCGCCTGTGGGCCGGCATGGCGCGCGAGTCGGCGCACCAACTGGGAACGCCGCTCTCGAGCCTCGCCGGCTGGATCGAGCTGCTCGAGGATCGCGCCGACGACGAGACGTCGCGCACGGCCGCCATGCACATGCGCGGCGATCTCGATCGGCTCGACCGGGTGGCGCATCGCTTCGAGCGCATCGGCCGCGATCCGAAGCTGGAGAACGTCGACGTCGTGGCGGTCGTCGAGCGCGTGTCGCGGTACTTTCAGCTCCGCGTGCCGACGCTCGCCAACGCCGTGATCATCGAGTGTTCCGTCGCGCCCGATTTGCACCGCGTTCGGGGCGACCCCGTGCTGCTCGAGTGGGCCGTCGAAGTGCTGGCGAAGAACGCGATCGACGCGCTGGCCGGCCGTGGTGGACGCGTTTCGCTCTCCGCGCAGCACGCCACCGATGACCCCGACGCCGTCGTGATTCGCGTTGCGGACAACGGACCCGGAATCCCGCGCGAGCTCCGGTCGCGCATCTTCGAGCCCGGGTTCTCGACCAAGAAAAGCGGGTGGGGCATCGGGCTCTCGCTCGCCAAGCGGATCGTCGAAGAGAATCATGGTGGACGATTGCTCCTCGTGCCGACGGAGCAGGGCGCTACGTTCGAGATTATTCTTCACTGATGTCGACGCTGCTCCAGGACACGCTGACCGCCGGCCTCAATCCGGCGCAGCGCGAGGCCGTGCTCCACGTCGCCGGACCGCTGCTCGTGCTCGCCGGCGCCGGCTCTGGCAAGACCCGCGTACTCACCACGCGCATCGCGCGTCTCATCGACGTCGAGGGCGTCGATCCGCGCCACATCCTGGCGGTGACGTTCACCAACAAGGCGGCTGGTGAGATGCGCGACCGGATCGGCCGGCTGCTCGGCGCCGAGCCGGCCGGTATGTGGGCCGGCACCTTTCACGCAATCGGCGCGCGGATGCTGCGCGCGTCCGCGCACCTGGTGAACCGCACGCCGGCGTTCACGATCTACGACCAGGACGATTCGCTGAGCGTGATCAAGCGACTCATGGAACAGCACGGCGTGTCGCCAAAGCAGTACGCCCCGCGCGCGATTCAATCGGCGATCTCCGACGCCAAGAATGCGCTCGTCACGCCCGCGGAGTACGAGCGGCTGGCGATGGATCCATTCGCCAAGACGGTCGCGCCGATGTACCGGTCGCTCGCCGAGGCGCTGCAGCGCGCGAACGCCGTCGATTTCGACGACCTGCTCGAGCTGCCGCTGCGCATGCTGCAACGACACCCGGAACGGCTTTCCGCCTATCGCGACCGGTTCCGTTACATCCTCGTCGACGAATATCAGGACACGAACCGCGCCCAGTACGAGCTGATCAAGCTGCTCGGAGGCGAACACGGCAACGTGTGCGTCGTCGGCGACGATGACCAATCGATTTACGGGTGGCGGGGAGCGGACATCCGCAACATCCTCGACTTCAACAAGGATTTTCCGCACGCGACCGTCGTGCGGCTCGAGGAGAACTATCGATCCACACCGGAGATTCTCGATCTCGCCAACTTGGTGATCAGCGCCAACACCAGCCGCATGGGAAAGACGTTGCGCGCCACGCATCGGAGCGGCGAGCGCGTGACGATTGTGCGCTCGTTGGACGAGCGCGACGAGGCCGATTTCGTCGTCGGCGAGCTGATGGCGCGGCGCTCCGGATCGTCGTTGCTCGTCAACCGCGACATCGCCGTGCTGTATCGCACCAACGCGCAAAGCCGCGCGCTCGAAGAAGCGCTGCGTCGCCACGCCGTGCCGTATCGCCTCGTGGGAGCCGTGCGGTTCTACGATCGCCGCGAGATTCGCGACCTGATGGCGTACCTCAAGCTCATCGCCAACCCGTCGGACGACGAAGCATTCCGGCGGGCGGTCGGCGTGCCGAAGCGCGGTCTCGGCGAAACGACGATCGAGCTGCTCGCCGATGCATCGCGACGGGCGGGCGTCCCGATGTTCGACGGCGCGCATGACCCTTCGATCACCACCGCGCTGCGCCCCGCCGCACGCGTGGCGCTCGGCGAGTTCGTGCAGCTCGTCGCGTCGCTTCGCGATCGCGCCGCTGACGCCGCGGTGGACGAACTGCTCCGCGAGCTCGTCGAATCGATCCGCTATGGCGACTATCTGCGCGCCGAGGGCCCGGAGTCCGCCGAGCGACTCGAGAACGTGCGAGAGCTAATTACGGGCGCGGCCGAGCTGGTGGCCGACGAGCTGGGTGAGGTTGGGCTTCGTCCGCTCGACCATTTCCTGCAGCGCGCGAGCCTCGTCGCCGACACCGACGCGCTCGGGCCCGAGGCAGACGCCATCACGCTCATGACGTTGCACAACGCGAAAGGACTCGAGTTTCCGGTGGTGTTCATCGCCGGGCTCGAGGACGGGCTCTTTCCGCTCGCAAAGGCGTACGACGACCCCAAGTTGCTCGAGGAGGAGCGCCGCTTGTTCTACGTTGGCATCACGCGCGCCGAGCGGAAATTGTACGTGACGCACGCCGAGGAACGGCGCCGGAACGGCGAGCTCCTCGCCGCCCGTCCCTCGAGCTTTCTCGACCAGATTCCCGACGCCATGGTCGAGAAGCGCAGCACGATCAAGGTCCGCAGCTCGGGGCGCGCGTTCATGCGTGCCGGCGTCGACAGTGTGTCGTTCGGGCGGTCGTATGGCCGCGGCGGTCGATCCGCGTACGACATCGATGACCAGCCGTTCCGCAACACTCCATCGGCGGCTGCGCGCCGGCCTGGCACGCCCGTCTCGTTCGGTGGCGGCGCCGCCGAGGACGAATCTCAGGACGCGCCGGTGTTCGCCATCGGCGCGCGCGTCAAGCACCGGAAGTTCGGCAGCGGGACGATCGCCGAGTTGTCCGGCAGCGGGCGCGATGCCAAAGTCAAAGTCGATTTCGATGACGAGGCGATTGGCCGCAAGACGCTCGTGATCGCGCAGGCGAATCTGGAACGCGGAGACGAGTGAATGTCCGTCTCGCTCGACGATGTGCGGCATGTCGCCACGCTGGCGCGGCTCGGATTGACCGACGACCGCGCGAACGCGCTCGTCGCGGAGCTGAACACGATCCTGGGGCACATGGACGTGCTCTCCAAGGTCGACACGTCGGGAATCGAACCGGTCGCGGGAATAGGCGCCGCGGGCACGCCCCTGCGTCCCGATACCGGCCCGGCCGCCGCACTCGCGCGTGGCATCGGCGAGTTCGCGCCGCGAACGACTGACGGATTCTTCCTCGTGCCGCGTCTTTCGACCCACGAGGATCCGGAGGAGGCGTGACGGACGCGCCTGATCGCTCGGCAGCGGCGCTCCGCGACGCCATCGGCCGTGGCGAGGTGACGGTCCGTGCGGCCGCGCGCGACGCGCTCGGCCGGGCCGCCAGCGCCAGGGCGGGCGCCGACGGATTGAACATCCTGTTATACCAGGATACTGATCTCGGCGACCGCTGTCGGAGCGTGCAGGACGCCGTCGACGCGAAGCGGGCGGGTCCGCTCGCCGGCGTGCCGGTCGTGATCAAGGACAACATCGCGACCACCACGCTGCCGACGTCGTGCGGCTCGCGGATTCTCGAAGGCTACGTCAGCCCCTATCGCGCGACGGCCGTGGCGCGCTTGGAGCAAGCTGGCGCCGTCGTCGTGGCCAAGTCGAACATGGACGAGTTCGCGATGGGCTCGTCGACGGAGCACAGTGCCTTCGGGCCGGCGCGCAATCCGATCGCCCCCGATCGCGTGCCGGGCGGATCGTCGGGCGGCTCGGCAGCCGCGGTCGCCGCCGGCATCGTCCGCATCGCCCTCGGTTCTGAGACAGGCGGCTCGGTACGCCAACCGGCGGCGTTCTGCGGAGTCGTGGGAGTCAAGCCGACCTACGGCCGCGTGAGTCGATACGGGCTGGTCGCGTTTGCATCGTCGCTCGATCACATCGGCGTGTTCGGTCGCGTCGTGGACGACGCGGCGCTCGGACTCCAGACCATCTCGGGCCTCGACCCGCTCGACTCCACCAGCGCCGCGGAGCCGGTGTCGGAGCTCACGACCGCGGTGCGAGGATCGATGACGGGTGTCGTCGTGGGGCGACCGCGCGAGTATTTCCCGGACGATCTCGACCCGCGAATCCGCGATCGATGCGACCGCGCTCTCGATGCACTGCGGTCGCTTGGCGCGGAGATACGCGACGTCTCGCTGCCGCACACGAGCCTGGCGATTCCCGTCTATTACATCATAGCGCCCGCCGAAGCGTCGTCGAACCTCGCGCGGTTCGATGGCGTGCGATACGGATTGCGCATCGAAGGCGACGGTCTTCGTGGCATGTACGAGGCAACGCGATCGGGAGGCTTCGGCCCGGAGGTCACCCGCCGGATTCTGCTCGGCACGTACGTGCTGTCCGCGGGCTATTACGACGCGTACTACCGCAAGGCGCAGCAGGTCCGGGCGCTGATCGCGCGCGACTTCGCCCGCGTATTCGACAGTGGCGTGCACCTGTTATTCACGCCGACGACGCCCACGCCCGCGTTCGAGCTCGGCGCCAAGTCCGACCCCTACGACATGTACTTGAGCGACATCTTCACGTGCACGGCGAATCTGGCGGGAGTGCCGGCGCTGTCGTTGCCAATTGGACGCGTCGACGGACTTCCGATCGGGGGACAAATCATCGCCGCGCACTTCGACGAGCGACAGATGTTCGCCGCCGCGTACGCGCTCGAGCGGTCGCTCGGCGCTGAGGCGCACCAGTGACCTCGCGAGCCGCGCGCTGGGAAGACACCTACGAGATGGTCGTCGGGCTCGAGGTGCACGTCCAGCTCAAGACCGCGACGAAGATCTTTTGCCGGTGCTCCACGGACTTTGGCGCGCCGCCCAATCAACACACCTGTCCCGTGTGTCTCGGCTTGCCTGGTGCGCTGCCTGTCCTGAATGACCGCGCCGTGGAGCTCGCGGTTCGCGCCGCACTGGCGCTGGGGTGCGAGGTCCAGTCGACGTCGATCTTCGCCCGCAAGAACTACTTCTATCCCGATCTCCCCAAAGGCTATCAGATCTCGCAGTTCGACCGTCCGCTTGCGACGAAGGGAACCGTCACCATCGGCTGGCGTCCCGACGGCTCGCCGATCGTCGTCGGCATCACCCGGCTGCACATGGAGGAAGACGCGGGCAAGTCGATTCACGATCGTTTCCCGGCGGCGACGGCCGTGGATCTCAACCGCGCGGGCGTCCCGCTCGTCGAGATCGTCAGCGAGCCCGAGCTGCGCGGTTCGGTCGAGGCGGACGCCTACCTCAAGACGCTCAAGCAGATTCTCGAATATGCCGACGTGAGCGACGTGAGCATGGAGGAAGGCAGTCTGCGTGTCGATGCGAACATCAGCATACGCCGCATCGGTGAGACGTCGCTCGGCACCAAGACGGAGATCAAGAACCTCAACTCGTTCTCGGGCGTGATGCGAGCGCTCGAAGCGGAGTACGCGCGTCAGTGCACCATTCGCGACGCGGGCGGCCGTATCGAGCAGCAGACCATGCTCTGGGACGCCAATGCGGGCGAAGTTCGCCCGGCTCGGTCAAAGGAGGGGAGCCACGACTACCGGTACTTCCCCGACCCCGATCTGCCTCCGCTCATCCTTCCCGTCGAACGTATCGATCGCGTTCGGCGCGAGCTGCCCGAGCTGCCGCAGGCACGACGGCAAAGATATGCCAGGGAGTTTGCCAATCTCACGCCCTACGACGTCGACGTGCTCACTTCGCAGGTCGCCCTCGGCGACTATTTCGAGCAGGTCGCGCGGCAGAGCGGCGATCCCAAGGCGGCCGCGAACTGGATTCTCGGCGAGGTTCTCGCCGCGCTCAACTCCACGCATCAGACGATCGCGCACTTTACCGTTCGCCCGGCCGACCTCGCGGCATTGCTGCGCATGGTGGCCGAGGGAGCCGTGAGCCGCAGCGCGGCCAAGCAGATCTTCACGCGAATGGTCGCGACCGGTGATCCGCCGGACGCGATCGCGCAGCGCGAGGGTCTGAAGCAGGTGAGCGACGACGGCGCCCTCGCCGCCTGGGTGGACCAAGTGCTCGCGGAAAACCCCGGCGAGGCGACGCGATTTTTGGCCGGCGAGACCCGGCTGATCGGCGTGCTGGTTGGGCAGGTGATGCGGAAGTCGAAAGGCGCCGCCGATCCCAAGCGGGTGAATCAGCTGCTGACCGAGCGCATCGGCAAGTAGAGCGGTTCCAGGAGCGTCGACGAGTACACCAGGCCCGTCGATGGAAGCCCGAAGTACCGTTCCGCTTCCTCCAGCAGCCGATCTTCTCCCGCTTCGCGCAGCACGCGGCGTCGAACGCGCTTGGCCAGGCGCAGTGCCGCATCGCCGGCGGGATCGAGCCGAAACGGCTCCGCCGAATCCATACGGTGCAGCAGGTCGATGATGTAGTCGTAGGATCGCGCGAGGTACCGCCCGACGTCCGGCTCGGACAGATCCCAGCGGCTCTTCTCTTTCATGAGCTGGAAGATGCGCTGCCACGACTCGTTGTCGGCCACGATCACCATGCCGCGGAAGATCCGGCGATTGGTCGGCGTGCTGAAGATCGTGGGACTGAGCACGCGATCCAGCAGTTGGTCGGATGGTGAGTGATCGACCAGGATCAAGTCACGCGCGCGGCGAGCGTACTCCGAGCCGAGATGGGTCTCGAACCGGCTCTCCCAGTACGAATGTCCGAGCGCCGAGGTGCTCGAGGTGACGGCGAGCTGGTGCGGCACGAAGTAGTTGTGCGCGACCGAATCCGCCGCCAGGTGCGCCAGATAGCCAAGTCCAAAGGCACGGAGCCGTTCGTCGCCGGCGCGGTCGAGAATCTCGAACCCGACGTTCCAGGAATGACAGTGCCGGCCAACTGGCGCGTACTTCTTGGCGATGCTCGTGTCGGCCGCGATGGATCCGTACAGGAAGTCGAGCGGGAATTCGGTGAGCAGCGCCGCGATCGCGGACGGCAGAGCCGCCAGCGATCGAATGACCGCTTCGCCGAGAAACACGTGCGTCCCCGGCGTCCACGCGTGCGCCACGGCCGGCGCCACGATGAGCGTCGCCACGGCGATGAGGGCGCAACGGAGGATCCACCGGCTCGCGTGCCGCCGGCTCGTCGTCTCAGATCCCAAGCCGCTTTCGCTGCCTTTTGATGGCGCGCCGCAAATCCTTCAATTCGGAATCCACTGCGTCGTCGATCGCCTCGCGCGCGCGACCCACGTAGTCCGACACCTGGTCGCGCAGGTCCTCGCTGCGATCCCACAGGTCCTCACCGCGGTCGGCTGCCCAGCGAGCGCCGGCCGACGCTGCGCGTCCGGCCCGGCGTCCAGCCCATCCGGCTCCCAGCGCCACGCCGCTGAGTACCGGCGATACCGGCCGCCGCCCTGACGGACCGCGACGCATGATGTACGTGAGGCCCGCCCCGACGGCGAGGCCGATCAGCGCGGCGGTGAGCAGATCGTATTCGGCATCAGGCCCGCCGCCGCCCGGCTCGCGGACGGATACGCGGGGCTGCTGCGAGCGACGTCGCGGACGGTTCGGAACTGCCGTCGTCTCCATTCGGCTCCTCCTGAATCTCGGTGTCCTCGGCCAATTCGGCCGGATCGAGCTCTTCAGACGCAAGGTCCATCCCATCACGCCGCCGCAGCGTCGCCGCGCCGTTTCGCATCCCTCGCACCGTCGACGCGGTCGAGACGAACAAGTCCTCGGCCTCCTGCTGGACGACGGTCAGCAGCGCGTTGAAATCGTTCAGCCGAGCTTCGGTCAACGAGACTGCTCGCCGGACGCGCTCGTCCGCGTCGGCAACAGTGTCACCAATCCGGTTCACGTCCCGCCGAACGACCGCGGTCACGGCGTTCACGTTGTCCGCGATCGAGCTCACCCGGTCGACGAGCGGCTTGGAGTCGGCATACATCCTCTCCAGCGCCGCCACGACCTTGTGCTGCGCCCGACGCACCTGAAGCGCCACGAGCACGATGCCCACGAGCAACAGCACCATCACCAGCATGATGATGGCCGTGCTCACGGCCTGGATGTCGCCGAGCAGACCGAGGTCCGGCCCGACCGCCTTGACGTAGACCGTGTCCCGAACTGCCGCGGCACCCTGGATGAGCAACGGTGCCGATGCCGCAAAGACGCTCATCATTGGGGAAGCCTCGGAAAGATACGGAGTCACCCGCGACGGCTGCCCCGCGCGACGTCGCCAGCCCATCGTCGTGCAAAGGCGAGGCCATCCGCACGTTGAGGCATCCTACGCCGGCCGCGACGCAAGTGCAACCGGAAATGCCTGACGTCGATCGCCTCAATCCCCGACGCGCACAGATTGTGCTCGATCCGTTAACCTTCACTCGCTGCGTTCGTCCTTTGTTGGCTTCGACATTCCTTCCACTCGCACGAACCGCAACGCCGACATGAATGCCATGCAGTTCCTCGTCCAGGGCGGCCACCGCCTGTCCGGGACGATACGACCTTCGGGAAACAAGAACGCCGCGCTGCCCATCATCTGTGCCGCGCTTCTCACGGACCAACCGGTCGTGCTCGAGAATGTGCCCCGCATTCGCGACGTCGAGACGCTCGTCGAGCTCATTGCATCGCTCGGCGTCGACGCCAAGTGGTCGGGGCGCAACTCGCTCGAGATCCACGCGAAAACGGTCCGCGCGACGGACCTCGATCCGAAGCTGTGCCGCCGTATCCGCGCTTCGATCCTGCTCGCCGGTCCGCTGCTCGCGCGATGCGGTCAGATCGAGCTGCCGCCGCCGGGTGGCGACGTGATCGGCAGGCGTCGCGTCGACACGCACTTCCTGGCGCTCGAGCGCCTCGGTGCGGCCTTCGAGCTCGACGACAGCTTTCATCTCACCACGCCGGGACTTCGCGGCGCCGACGTCTTTCTCGATGAGCCCAGCGTTACCGGCACCGAGAACGCGCTCATGGCAGCCGCCGCGGCGAGCGGTACGACCGTGCTGCGGAATGCCGCCAGCGAGCCCCACGTTCAGGACCTCTGCCACTTCCTCGTTGCTTTGGGTTCCGAGATCGACGGCATCGGGACGAACAAGCTCACGATCAACGGCGGGCGGCAGCTTGGCGGCGCCACGCACAGGATCGGTCCTGATCACATCGAGGTCGGGTCTTTCATAGGTCTCGCTGCAGTTACCTGCTCGGAGCTTCGCATCGCCGACGCCGGCGTCGAGCACCTGCGGTCGACGCTCATGGGCTTCGCGCGCCTCGGCGTGTCGTGCACGATCGAAGGCCCGGACTTGATCGTCCCCGCGGTGCAGGAGAAGGTCATTCAAAGCGATTTGGGCGGACACGTCTCCAAACTCGAGGACCAGCCGTGGCCGGCGTTTCCCGCCGACACCATGTCCATTGCACTCGTTACCGCGACGCAGTGCAGCGGCATGATCCTGATTCACGAAAAGATGTTCGAGTCGCGGCTCTTTTTCGTGGACAAGTTGATCAGCATGGGCGCGCGGATCGTCCTGTGTGATCCGCACCGGGCGCTCGTCGCCGGCCCATCGAGACTCCGCGGCGGCACCGTTGACTCGCCCGACATTCGCGCGGGAATGGCGATGCTGCTCGCTTCGCTGTGCGCCGAAGGCGAGAGCACCATCAACAACGTGGGCCAGATCGAGCGCGGCTACGAACGCATCGACGAGCGGCTTCGCGAGCTCGGCGCCAAGATCGAGCGTGTGGAGGATCGACGCTCGAAATGACCATCGTGGGCGAGTCGGAGGTCGCGCCCGACTTTGCCGAGTTCGGCATTCGCGCATTCACCACGACCCGGAGTCTTGGGAGCTTCGGCATCCACACCGATGAGCCCGTGCGTGACGTCATGGGCCGCTGGTCCGAGCTCCAGCGCGAGCTCCGGCCGGCCGGACCACGGCTGGCGACGGCGAAGCAGGTCCACGGCGCCGGCGTGCTCGTGCACCATCCGACCTGGACGGGGTGGCTGCGAGGCGATGAAGCCGACGGGCACGTGGCTATCGACCGGGGAACCGCCGTGGCCGTCACGGTCGCCGACTGCGTTCCAGTCTTTCTTGCGCACCCGTCAGGAGCGATCGCGCTGCTCCACTCGGGGTGGCGCGGAACCGCGGCGCGAATCGTCGAGCGCGGCATCGAAGCGCTCGTGCAGCGTGGGTTGCCCGCGTCCGAGATTCGCCTCCACGCCGGCCCGGCGATCTGCGGGGGCTGCTACGAGGTGAGCGCCGACGTCTACGAGCGCCTCACTGGGAAGGATCCCGGGCGACCGACGACCATCGATCTTCGGGCACTCATCGCTGACCACGCGCGAGCACGGGGTGTTCGTCACATCACGATCAGCGACGCGTGCACGCGCTGCAACAATGATCGTTTCTACTCGCATCGGGCCGGCGATGCGGGACGGCAATTGAGCGTGATGCTCGCAGAAGTCTAAGGAGCGACCCGCTTTCAACTTGACGCCGTTCACTACGGGGTCTAGTTTCAGAATGCTGCGCGGCACATGTGGCCGCGAGTGAAATGTGGGGGAGGCTCCCCACATTTTTTTGTTCTGGACGACTTCCTCGACTCGATGTGAAGGACGCGCTGGAAGCTGTTGTCGTATCGGAGCTTGATGCGATCGGTTACGATCTCGTGGAGCTTCGTCGTGGCGGAACCAGGGCTCGTCCGTTGATCGAGGTTCGAATCGATCGGCGAGACGGGACGGCTGTCACGATAGACGACTGCGCCCGCGCGTCGCGTGCGTTGGAAGCTCGGCTCGATGGCAGTGAGTTGGTGTCTCCGCAATACGTGCTTCAGGTCTCGTCACCTGGTGAACGACCACTGCGGACCACCGAGGACTGGCGTCGCTTTATCGGACGTTGGGCGAACGTACTGACCCCGGCACACGG
>Ga0310811_10012811_pt1 | contig 10902 bp, 11 predicted proteins | sample YCmetagenome_FD_207642 | JGI IMG/M metagenome (GOLD analysis project Ga0310811, IMG submission 207642) | Soil microbial communities from experimental microcosm in Duke University, North Carolina, United States - YC | ecosystem: Engineered > Artificial ecosystem > Soil microcosm > Unclassified ...
CCAGGCGCCATTCATTTTTTATCATGGCCTGATCGAGGATTCAGCTGAGAGTCTGGCCGAGTGCGTGGGAGACCCGGTGCGGGCGCCCGCGAGGCGGCAGCGATGCAAGGCGCGCAGCGCTCCACGCCGCCGAGGCGAGGAGCTAATGCGCGATGCTTACGTCTTCGATCTCAGCGCCGCCTTCGCAAGCGAGTCGAGCAGCTCGACCGCCGCGCGGGTGACACCGAAGATCTGACGACGGCGACGGCCTAGTGCGACCCAGGCTTCGAGCGTCGCAACGCCCTCGGCCTGAAGCCGATCGAGGAGCGTCTGGGGCAGATCATTTGGCAAAGCATGCGACATGCGCTCAGGTTTTGTCGTTTCGCTCCATTTGCCAAGCAGAACTTAACATTATGTAGGGCGAATTTTCCATTCAGCGATGGGCTTCGCAGAACGGAGGGCTGCCCGGCGGTGCCGCTGCACCGCCGCCGAGCCGCTCATCCCTGAGGAGCCGCCCGGCAAAGAGCCGCCACGGCAGCAGACACGGTGTCGACTTCCTCTTCGGTGTTGTAGTAGTGCACCGAGGCGCGCACCAGCGCCGGGAGCGCACGGGCGTCCATGTCGATACGCGTCCAGGCTGCATCGCTCACCGAGACATTGATGCGCTGGCGGGCGAGCGAGGCTTTGATGACTTCCGGTGCGATGCCACGGCACACAAAGCTCACGATGGCGCAGCGGATACGACCCTGATCGCAGATCTGCACGCCCGGTATCTGCGCAAGCCGCGCCCGCAGGCGCTCGGCAAGCAATTGCACCCGCTGCCATATCGCCTCGAGCCCGATCTCATGGGCATAGCGAGCGGCCACACCGAGCCCGAGGCGGGTGGCGCAGTTGAATTCCCAATTCTCGAAGCGACGCGCGTCGCGACGAAACTCGAAACTTTCGGGCGCGGTCCAGGTAGCCGCACGACCGTCGATGAACGGGGGCTCGATCTCCGCGAGCGCGCGCTCGCTCACGTACAGGAAGCCGGTACCGCGCGGTGCGCGCAGGAACTTGCGTCCGGTCGAGGAGAGAAAATCGCAGCCGATGGCCTCGACATCGATCGGCATCTGTCCGACCGACTGGCAGGCATCGAGCAGGTAATAACAGCCGGCGGAGCGCGCGAGCTCGCCGATGGCGGCGGCCGGATTGACTAGCCCGCCATTGGTAGGCACATGAGTAATCGAGATCAGTTTGACGTCGCGATCGAGCGCCCGCGCGGCGGCCGCCGGGTCCAGCGCGCCGTCTGCGTCGTCGGGGATTACCTCGATGCGCACCCCACGGCGGCGACTCACCTGCAGATAGGCGAGATAGTTGCTGGCGTACTCCGAGCGACAGGTGAGGATGCGATCGCCGCGCGCTAACGGCACGCCATAAAAGGCCATGTCCCAGGCCCTGGTGGCGTTTTCGATCAGTGCAATTTGATGAGCGCGTGTACCGAGTAGCTGTGCGAGCGCATCGTAGCTCGAGGCGAGCTCTGCTGCGGCCGCCTCCTGTGCCTCGTAACCGCCGATCAGGGCTTCGCGCGCGGTGTACCTGAGCACCGTGTCGGTGACCGCTCTGGGCGGCAGCGACGCGCCCGCATTGTTGAAGTGAACGACCTCGGCACATCCGGGAGTAGCTGCCCGAACCGCGGCGATATCGATGGAGCGCTCTGCGCGCGGGGCTGTGGCTTGGTCGATCATGAGCAGGCTGCGTTTAGCGCTCTCTCTTCAGCATGGCACGTGCAGCGCGCAACTCCTGCTTTTTCTTCGGGCTGATGCGCGGATAGGAGAGTTTCAGGTCTTCGAGCGCCTTTACGATCGCCGCCGCGACCACCAGGCGGGTAAACCATTTGTTGTCTGCCGGCACTACGAACCACGGGGCCTGCCGGGAAGCGGTAGCGCGCATCGCCTGCTCGTACGCGGACAGGTAGTGGGACCAGTGAGCCCGCTCGCGCACGTCGGAAATCTGGAACTTCCAGTGCTTCTCCGGTTTGTCGAGCCGATCGAGAAAACGCCTCTTCTGCTCGGCGCGCGACACGTTGAGGAAGAATTTGAGGATGATGGTTCCCTGCCGCGTGAGGTATTCCTCGAAGCGCGCCATATCGGCGAGCCGCTCGTTCCAGATGTCCTTGCTCACGCAGGCAGCGGGCAGCTTCTGCTGCTCGAGGAGGTCGGAGTGCACGCGCACGACCAACACCTCCTCGTAATAAGAGCGGTTGAAGATGCCGATATGCCCGCGTTGCGGAAGGCACTTGGCGTGTCGCCAGAGAAAGTCGTGGTCCAGCTCTTCCGCAGACGGCTGCTTGAACGAGCACACCTGGCAACCCTGCGGGTTGATGCCGGACATGACATGTTTGATCGTGCTGTCCTTGCCTGCGGCATCCATCGCCTGAAAGATCAGCAGTAACGACCAGCGGTCCTGGGCGTAGAGCATCTCCTGCTCCTGCGCGAGCCACTCGGTACCGCGCTTCAGCAGCTCCGCGGCCTCGTTCTTGTCGGTGCGCAGCCCACGGGTATCGCCGGGGTCGAAGTCCTTCAGCCGGAATCCCTTGCCGCTGGTGATGCGGAAGGGTTTCACATACCGCTCGAGGCGATCGAGCATGTCATTTCTAGGCATTGCGGCTGCCTTGTGCCCGGTACTGCATCGACGCACGCTAGGGCAGGATCCTCCGATGCGCAACACCTGTGCCGCGCAACGCCTGCGGCACCGGCCGGGGCAGGCCGCGCCGCGTCAGCCAACTCAGTCAGTGCGCGTCAAAGAACGACTTGACCGCAGTCAGGCAAAAAGGCGGCACCAGCGTCCCATGGTAGGCAGCGAGCACCGCCGAGTCTCCACCCTCAATGTCGACCAGGCTCTTGGCGGCAGCGAATTCCGTTTTGAGCGTAGCGTAGGGATCGTTGGAGCCCGGCGCGGAATCGACGTCCAGGATGACCGGAGCCACTGCCGGCGGGTGCATCGTCCAATAATTCTGCATGAGCGTCGTATTGAAGAAGAACACGGTCGGATCGGAGTTCCCGCCGCACAGCAGCGTTGGAGCCGTCGGTGTCCAGTTGCGCAGGTCGTTGACCTTCAACTGCATGCGCAGTGCGAAGGTCGGGTCAGCGGGTGGCAGGCCATCGGTAATCGTAGGGAACCCGCCGTCCGGGTTCATGAGCGCGTCCTGGAGGTACGCACCCCGATAGCTGTTGTTGATGAGGTAGTCCGTACCGAAGCCCGCGGCAAATATGCTCGCGAGGTTCGCAGGCGAAGTCGCCGGGGTGTAGATCGCATAGCTCGGCGCGGGCGGAGTGCTGCTGAATAACGCACGCGGAAGTTTTCCCTGCGACTGCAGAACGCCGACCGACGTAGTGCCCGGCAGCAGTCCTGGCACTGTGGAGTCATAGGGGCTCGCGAAGACATCGCTCGGACTGGAATAGATGTTGCCGTACGCATTCTGGTACGCAGGCACCAGCAGCGCGACACTGGTGACGCCGTTGGCATTGACCTCGCCCTCGAAGATAGCATCACCGAAGGCGCTGAGCGCGTACGGCCCGGACATCGGAGCGGAGGCCGTGACGGTGATGCCAGCGCTTTGCATGGCGCTCTGGGTTGCCATGGCGACATAACCGCCCTCGGAGTAGCCAGTGACAAAAAGCTTGCCGCCATCGGTCGAAGTCGGGGCATCGGCTGTGGGCAAGGCGGTGCGCGCCGCAGTCAGCGCATCGATCATCTCCTTCGACTGCTGAGCGGCAATCAGATACGGGTGATAGCCGAGTGTCGAGGTGTCGTAGCCCAGGTAATTGGGCGCTACGACGATATAGCCCTCTGCCGCGAACACCGCCGCGAGCAGCACTCCTTCGCCGCTGTTGCCGGTATTCAATTGTGCCAGGTTCAAAGTTCGGTCCGTGCTCGTGCCGTGTGCGTAGAGCACGATCGGACGCGCCCCCGTGCAGTCACTGTCACTGCTGCTGCTCGGCACCATCAAGGCACCGGACGCGGGAGTGATGTTGCCCTTGGGATCCGTGGTCTGGTAGGTGAGGTGATACACGGTGATCGTGCACTTGGGGGTGTACGCCAGCTGCAGGAACACCTTGCCGACGTCGCTCCCGGCAAGAAGGGTCAGCAAATCACTGGGTGCATACGTCGCAGTCGTTTTCGGCGGGTTGTCGATCAGGTCTCCCCGCTGCGGGGTACTGGAAGGAGACGAGGACGGAGGGGCACTCGAATTCTTGCCGCCGCAAGCCGTGAGTGCAGCGGCTACAACGAGCAGGCTCAACATGCGTGAGGGAAATGTCATGGCCTCATATCAGCAGGCATCGCCGCCGCGGGCTAGTCGGACAAAGCCTCATTTCACGCTTCCGGTTCACGCGTTCCCGCCTTGACCACGACCGGTGCTTTGAGCCTGGTGCCCTCCGTTCCTCCGCGACGCGCTTACAGGTCTCGGACGCAATAGTTTAATTAACCATGTGGTCAACTAATCGCGTGGGCACCTAGGCACAGCTCTCGGGTCGGTAGCGCGCACGGCCGCTGCGTGCTGAGGAGGTGTGGTATCTCGCAAGAGCGCACAGCACTCCGCGGATCGTCCCTGCGAGGCCGCGCTCGCAGGCCAGGCATACAAACAGGCCAGGTATATAAATATGTTGATATACCGGCCTTCCATAGCATCGCACGCGTTCGCCGCGAGGCCACTCTTCTCTATCTGCTGCTGACGGCAAGAGTCATGTGCAGCGCCGATTCCCGAATATGTTCAATAAAAACGCGGGAGAGGATTACTGCTCGCAGTTGGTCTATTCTGTGGGCGTAGAACAAGAAGAATTGTTGTTTGTGGCCTGGTCGATTGCAGGGATGTTCTTCGGGGAAGAGCCATGGACTACCGCGTCGAAGAGATTCAACCGAACGTTTGGCATGTCAGTATCGGGGGTATCAAGCGGATCGTTCGCTATCGCCCGGGCAATATGACCTTTGCGCCTTGGGACGTCACCAGCGCCGAAGGCCGCACCTTGTGGAGCGCGACGACGCTCGAGTCGGCTTTCCGCTGGATTCAGGCGCGCACGGGTCAGCCGGTCGAAGCGCTGTTTGCGCAGGCATTGCTCGAGCACGGGCTCCGCAACGGCGCGTCCGAAGTGAAAGCGCCCGAGGAAGCGAGCGAAGTGCGCAAGGAAGCACCCGGCGGCTAGCCATCAGCGAGGCGTAGCTCCTTCGTTGCTATACCCGAAAACGAGTGACACGTAGACCAGCCAGATGCTGCTCCCCACTCCGAAGGTGAAATAGAGCGACATCCACGGGACCTCGTTTCTCCAGTCCTCCCAGCGGTAGGACACCTTCCAGCGTCTGCGGACATCGACCATTCCTTCAGGGATGCTCAAATATTTATGCCCACTTGCCTGGTCGGCGAGCCATCGCGACCAGTACATCGGGACATCGTAGATGAAGATGAACGCGACATAAGCGATACCCCCGACCATCACTTGGGGGTACAGGGCCGCCAGTCGATGCGGCCCGATCACCAGCATGGCGGCAACCGCCAGGGTCGCAGCCAGTCCCCATAACGAATTCTCCAACGCGTGCGCTGTTCGGTAGTCAGCACGGCGTACCACGAGCAGCCTTCAGCGAGCAGGATGAGCGGTACTACCGCTAATGCCACCGCGTGCACGAACGGGCTATGACCCAACAACGCAGTACGGTGCAGTAAGAGGGCCCATTGGGCGACGAAGCACAATTCCGCCACGGTCGCCACCGATCGACCGACGAGCACACTGGAGAGCCGGGAATCGATGAGGACGAGACGCGGGATGTCGATCACCGGCACGAAGGAGCGGAATGCGCACCCCAGGACGTACACGGCGGACAGCAGCAGTTGCAGGTAGCCGGCGGCGTCGGTCTCGATAGGGACTGAAGCGTCCTGGCGTGTGGCTGCGACTGCGCACAGCGACCAAAGAGCTATGTTCAGCACGGCGATGGCATGGAGCGAGGTGTGCCACCAGGCGATCGCGTGCGACGCTACGGGCTCAACCTTCCCAAGGTCATCTGTCATGCGCCGGCTGAGGGATGCGTGCTGCGGCTCGAATGTGCGCAGCTGCAGCCGCGAGAGAAGGCGTAGTCAGCGGGTTATTCAGGCGGCCCGCTCGATGACGGGGCGCTCCGCGGCGCTGCGCGGCAGCGGCCCCGGACGGCAGGTGGTCAGGTTAGCCTCAAACTCGCGCGTGCACGCCGTCCAACTCGACTGCAGAGCGCGGGCGCGGCATGCGCGCGGGTCGAGCCGTAGTGCCCGGTGCGCCGCCTCGCCGAGATCCAGATCGAGCGCTCCGGTCACGCCATCCTCCACGACATCGATCGGGCCTGTGATGGGGAAGGCCGCCACCGGCACGCCGCAGGCCATCGCCTCGAGATTCACGAGGCCGAAGGTATCGGTGAGACTCGGGAAAACCAGCACGTCGGCTGCGGCGAGGTGGGCCGCGAGGTCCTCGCCGTAGCGAAAGCCCACGTACACGGCTTCACGGTGGCGCGCCTCGAGGCGTGCTCTCTCCGGCCCGTCCCCGATCACGATCTTCGAGCCGCGCCACGGCATCTGCAGGAACGCGTCCACGTTCTTCTCGACCGCCAGGCGGCCCACGTACGCCGCGATAGGCCGCGGCAATTGCAGGAACTCCTTGCTTCGCGGCCGGAACAATTCCGTGTCCACGCCGCGCCGCCAGCGTACGAGATTGCAGAACCCGCGCTTATGGAGCTCATTCTCGACCGATGGCGTGCTCACCATGCAGCGTTGCGCGGCCGCATGAAAGCAACGCAAAGCCGCATACGAGAGCCAGAGTGGTATGGGCCAGCGGGACTTGAGGTATTGCGGAAACTGCGTGTGATAGGAGGTCGTGAAGCGCCATCCCCGCCTGAGACAGTAGCGCCGTGCGGCGAATCCCAGCGGACCCTCGGTAGCCACATGTACTGCCTGTGGCCGGAACAATTCCAACTTGCGCGCCAGAGCTGCCGGTGGTCGCACGGCGATGCGGATCTCCGAGTAGCTCGGGCAGGGTACGGTACGGAAATCGCGCGGCGCGGTGATCATCACCTCGTGACCGAATCTGACGAGGCACGCGGCGGTCTGCGCCAGGGTGTTGACCACGCCATTGGTCTGCGGGAACCAGGCGTCCGTCACGATCATGATTCTCATGTGCGCGGATCCTCAACGAGGATCGTGACACTGGCGTGAACATGCCGCATAAAAAATAGTTGTCCACACAGCGGCTTGTCATATGTTCTTAATATTATTCCTATAACTCGTTCATGCCAGCGCAGCCGCGCTGTCGCATGGAGTGGAGGGAGCGAATGCACGCCTTTCTTGCCGGACTCAAGAAGCAACGCGATGTGCGGCGCAGTTTCGAGCGACGAAACTTCCCACCAGCACAGCTGTTCCTGTGCACGGTGAGTGGGGCCTGAGGCCTGCGCCGCTACTTGAGGGGCGAGAGCTCCCCGAGCAGGGTGGGGATGAGCTCGCTTACGGTTGGATGAATGCGAACACCGTGTTGCACGACTGTGTAGGGCAGATTGCCGTACATGGCGTCCACGAGCGAGTGCACGACCTCATCGCCCCCGACGCCGAGGATCGCCGCGCCGAGGATCTGCTTGCTGCTCGCATCGACGAGCACTTTCATGAACCCCTGTGTTTCGCCCTTCTCGCGGGCTCGCGCGACATCCGTCATGGGCATTCGCCCGATCAGAATGTCGTGGCCGCCCCGCCGCGCCTCGGCCTCGCTCTTGCCCACACGCCCGAGCGGCGGGTCGGTGAACAGGGCATAGATCGGTATGCGGTCGCTTACCTTGCGCTGCGCTCGGTTGAGGAGGTTATCGGCGACGATCTCGTAATCGTTGTAGGCGGTGTGGGTAAAAGCCCCACGCCCGTTGCAATCACCGAGCGCGTACACGTTCTGCACACTGGTCTGGAGCGTCTCATCCACCTTGATGTAACCGCGTGCCTCGGTCTCGATGCCGGCCTCACGCAGGCCGAGGTTTTCGGTGTTCGGCACGCGGCCTACCGCGAGCAGCACATGTGTGCCCGTAACGCTGGGCGCCTCCGCTGAGTGGCCCAACTTCACCCGCACACCTTGCGGCGCCGATTCGAGCGCCAGGCATGTGGCGTTGAGCCTGACGTCGATGCCCTCCGCGGCGAGGATCTTGCGGAGCGCATCCGCAACATCCGCGTCCTCACGCCCCACGAGCTGCGCACCCATCTCGATCACCGTGACGCGGCTGCCGAAGCGGCGATACATCTGCCCGAACTCGAGCCCGACATAGCTGCCACCGACGACCAGCAGCTGCTCGGGCACAAAGTCGACATCCATCATGCTTTCGCTGGTGAGATAGGGGACCTCGCGGACTCCGGGTAGATCCGGTACGAGCGGGCGGCCGCCCACATTGATGAATACCCGCTCGGCGGCGAGCGTTTCCGCGCCCACGGCCACGGTGCGTGGGCCGGTGAAGCGCGCCTGGCCACGGTAGACAGTGGTATTGCGGTGTGTCGTCAGCCACTTCTCGAGCGAGGTCCTGCCACGCTCGACCAGGGCATCCTTTCTCGCCTTGATGCGCCCCATGTCGAGGCTCACCGCGCCGGTCTCGATGCCGTACTCGCCAGCGCGATGGGCGAGATGCGCCGCGTAGGCGCTCGCGATCAGTGTCTTGGTCGGGGTGCAGCCGTTATTGATACACGTGCCGCCGAATTGACCGCGTTCGATCACGGCGACGCGCATACCGGTGTCAGCGAGCCGTGCAGCAAGTGGCGCGCCCGCCTGGCCCGTGCCGATGATGATGGCGTCGTAGCTATTCATCGCACTTCCCTGATCGCATTGCGGGCTTCGAGGCTCGAGGATCATCGCACCGATCCGCGATCGCAGCCATCGCGTACGGCGGCGCTTGCGCCGGCGTTAGAGCACTGCGGTATTCTGTGGACGGACATTTCTCAACGGGAATGCGACAAGCTTGCAGCGCATCGCACTTTCGGTCATGGCTTTCGTGCTCTCGGCGTCTGCAGGGTCGCAGCCCGGGGCCAAATTGTGGCTCGATTCGGCGTCGCTGGAGTCCTGGAACAGCCCCGGCCTTGCGCTCCCCTCCGCTCCGCAGGGACCGAAGAACCCGGATCCGCGATGCCGGGAGCTCGTGCGGGCGCCCGCATCGGCGGAGGACCGGGATCTGCGCGCGCAGGGCTGGGATCTGATTGGGGCACCCACCGGGAGCGGACAGGTGCGGGTGATCGGCGGAGCAGCCGACTACGACGGCATGTGTCGTCCACGCCAGTACCAGTTCTTCGTGTTCAGCCGCGCGACGTTCGTCGGCACCCTTTCTCCGGGCCTGATGGATAGCCGCACCGATGGGTCGCTCAACCGCGTCACCATCGAGGGCGATCGCAAACTGAAGGCGTACTACGCTCGTTACGCTCAAACAGATCCACTGTGCTGTCCCTCGCGGACGACGACCGTGCTCTTCAGCATCGGTCACGATCCTCCGGTCCTCAGACCGCTGACGGCGACGACCACCTCGAATCTCTCGCCCTCGGCACCACGATAGGCCTGCATGGGAACCGTGATCGCATGGCTCGAGCATGTCGGGGTTGCCGCGGTCTTCCTGTTGGTACTCGTGGAGCAGGCTGGGCTGCCGATTCCGGCCTATCCGTTACTCATCATTGCCGGTGCGTGGTCGGCGCAGGGCGGCGCGCCGTTTGCGTCGATACTCGCCGCTGCCATCGCCGCCTGTTTGATCGCTGATTTGGGGTGGTACGTCGCCGGACATCGCATCGGCAGTCGGGTGCTGCAGGCGATGTGCAGGCTCAGCCTGGAGCCCGACTCGTGCGTGTCCGACACCGAGCGCATGTTCACGCGCTTCGGCACTCGGGTGCTCAGCTTTGCCAAATTCGTCCCCGGTCTCGCCGCGGTCGCGACCGCCATGTCGGGGGTGACCCGGGCATCGCTCGCTGCCTTCATCTTCTACGATCTCATTGGCGCCACGCTCTGGTCCGGTGTAGGAATCGCGCTGGGCGTAATCTTTCATGATGCCGTGGACAGCGTGTTCGCCGAGCTCGCGACTCTGGGTCGGATCGGCGCTTTCGTCGTCCTCGCTCTCTTCGTGGCTTTTCTCGGGCTGAAGTGGTGGCGGCGTCATCAGTTTTTCCAGGAGCTGCGCATGAGCCGCATCTCGGTCGAGGAGCTTTCGGCGCTGCGTGCGGCGGGACGCTCGCTCATCGTCATCGACGCGCGACCGAGCGCGAGCCGCACTCGGGATGGCATGATCCCAGGAGCGGTGACGTTCGAGGCGCTCCAGCAGGGCGCGCCCGGCACTCAACACCAGGGGGAGGCAGTGGTCTACTGTGCCTGTCCGAACGAGGCGACCGCAGCGCGCATCGCCAAGCAGCTCATCGCCATGGGCTTCCATCCGGTGAGGCCGCTCGCCGGCGGCATTCACGCGTGGAAAGCCGCGGGGCTGGAAATCGAGCAGCCCCGATGAGAGCAGCGTCAGCTATGCAAGATAGACGAGGGTGCCGTCGGGCAGGCGCTGCGCATTGGGCGTTAGCCTGGCCGCCTCCACCTTGTGCGGCCCCATGATGTGCAGCACTGGCATGCCGTCGGCGAGCAGGTAGTCGCTGATGATGCGGCGATGACAGCGCCACCAGAGCGTCTCTGAGCACATGATGGCGCTGCGCTGCTTGCCCGATAGCTCCCGCAAACGGGTGATACCCGCCTTGAAAGCGTCCGTCGCCGCATAGTCCGCGTAGTTGCGAAAGGACGCGTTCTGCCAGAACGTGTTGGGAGAAGGCGGTGCGTCGCGTACCCGGCGGCGACGGCCGCCGAGCTCGGAAATGTGGTCGTAGCCGATGCCGAGCGCGGCCAGTGATGCCGGCAGGGCGTCGCGGTTGAACTGTGGATTGGTGCGTGAGCGCGG
>Ga0310811_10012812_pt1 | contig 10902 bp, 9 predicted proteins | sample YCmetagenome_FD_207642 | JGI IMG/M metagenome (GOLD analysis project Ga0310811, IMG submission 207642) | Soil microbial communities from experimental microcosm in Duke University, North Carolina, United States - YC | ecosystem: Engineered > Artificial ecosystem > Soil microcosm > Unclassified ...
CCATCTCGTCGATGCCACGCTCGACGACGTGGCTGACGCCTACGCGATCATCCGCGGCGAGGTGGAGGCCTATGGTGCGGGGCTCGAGGACAAGCCGGAGGTTGTCGCGCTGTCGAAGGCCGACGCCGTCCCCAAGGACGAGCTCAAGAAAAAGGCGCGAGCTTTGAAAAAGGTGGCTGGTGCCGAGCCGCTGATTGTCTCTGCCGCGACCGGCGAGGGCGTGCCGCAAGTGCTGCGCGCACTGGCAGCAGAGATCAAGCCCATTCGCGCAGCAAAGAAGCAAGAGGCGCCTGCTGATGAGCCATCGCAAAGGTGGCGGCCATGAGACAGGAATGGACCGAGGGGAAGCGCATCGTCGTCAAAATCGGCTCGTCACTCCTGGTCGATGCAGCGACGCGCATGCTGAGAGGCGCTTGGCTCGCCTCGCTTGCCAACGATATCGCCGCGCTGCGCAAGACTGGCAAGGAGGTGATTGTGGTCTCCTCGGGAGCGATTGCGCTTGGCCGCAACGCGCTTAAGCTGCCCAAAGGGTCGCTCAAGCTCGAGGATAGCCAGGCTGCGGCAGCAGTCGGCCAGATCGACCTCGCTCATGCTTATGAGGATGCCTTCCGCGCCCGCGGCCTCGTGGCGGCGCAAATCCTTCTCACCCTCGGCGACACCGAGGAGCGCAAGCGCTACCTCAATGCAAGGAACACCATGACCACGCTGCTCAAGCTCGGCGCGGTACCGGTAGTCAACGAGAATGATACCGTCGCTACGACTGAGATCCGCTATGGCGACAACGACAGGCTCGCCGCGCGCGTCGCCTCGATGATGAGCGCCGATTGCCTCGTGCTGCTTTCTGATGTCGATGGTTTCTACACCGCTCCGCCCGACGCAAATCCCGATGCGTGCAAGCTGGAAGAGGTGCAAGAGATCACGCCTGAGATCGAAGCCATGGCCGGCGACGTGGGCTCCGAGCTGTCCAAGGGCGGCATGGTGACCAAGATCGAGGCGGCCAAAATCGCAGTCCATGGCGGCACGCATATGGTCATCGCCAACGGCAAAGTACTGAACCCGCTGCAAGCGCTAGCCAAAAAAGGGACCGGCACCTGGTTCCTGGCACGCTCAGACCCTGTGACGGCGCGCAAGCGCTGGATCGCAGGCACGCTGGAGCCCAAGGGCGCCTTCATCGTGGATAAGGGCGCGGCGGCGGCACTCGCCTCTGGCAAGAGCCTGCTTCCGGCTGGCGTCACGCGCGTCGAGGGGAGCTTCGAGCGCGGCGATGCGATAGTGATCAGAAACGGGGAGGGCGCCGAGCTCGGCCGCGGGCTCACCGCTTACGACCATGATGAGGCGAAGGCCATCATCGGCCGCAAGAGCAGTGAAATCGCGGATATTCTCGGCTATTTTGGCCGTCCCGAGCTGATCCATCGGGACGACATGGTCCTTCAACGGAAGACGTGAAGTGAGCGCGATCGCCGACAGACCGGAAGCGAGCATTGAGCCGATGATGCTCTATATGGGCCACCTCGCCCGCGAGGCCGCGCGCGAGCTTGCGCTCGCCACGACGGCGCAGAAGAACGAAGCGCTGGAAAGGATGGCCGCGCGAATCGAGGCCGGCAGCGAGCAGATCATCGAAGCGAACCGCCAGGACCTCGAGGCTGCGCGGAGCAAAGGCCGCGATCTCGCCTTCCTCGACCGGCTGATGCTCGACGGACTCCGCATCGCAGCCTTGGCCCGCGGCCTGCGCGAAGTCGCGGCGATTCCCGATCCCGTGGGGCAGACGATGGCGAAATGGACGCGGCCGAACGGTCTCGAAATCTCGCGCGTGCGCGTGCCACTCGGGGTCATCGGCATCATCTACGAGTCGCGCCCCAACGTGACGGCAGACGCAGCCGCGCTCTGCCTCAAGTCCGGCAACGCCGTGATCCTGAGGAGCGGCTCAGAGAGCTTCCTCACCTCGCTTGTTATCGCCAATCTCCTGAATGAGGCCGTGACCGCGGCTGGACTTCCAGCGGCTTCTATCCAGCTCGTGCCGACCACCGATCGCGCTGCGGTCGGCTATATGCTGGGAGGGCTCGGCGGCGCCATCGATGTGATCGTGCCACGCGGCGGCAAGGACCTTGTTGCCCGCGTGCAGGTCGAGGCGCGGGTGCCAGTTTTCGCGCATCTTGAAGGCGTGTGCCACGTCTACGTGCAGGATTCTGCCAATCTCGACATGGCGAAGCGCATCGTCCTCAACGCCAAGATGCGGCGCACCGGCGTGTGCGGCGCCGCGGAGACGCTGCTCGTGGACCGGCGAGCCGCGCCCATGCACCTTGGCCCTCTTGTCGAGATGCTGATCGAGGCGGGCTGCGAGGTGAGGGGCGACCCGGAGACCCAACGCGCCGACACGCGCGTCAGACCTGCGAGCGAGGACGATTGGCCGAAGGAATTTCTCGACGCCATTATTGCGGTGAAAGTGGTCGATGGCCTCGATGAGGCGATCGATCACATCGCTCGCTATGGTTCGCAGCACACAGAGGCCATCATCACTGAGGATCGCGTCGAGGCAGAGAAATTCCTTGCCCGCGTCGACAGCGCAATTGTGCTGCACAACGCTTCGACCCAGTTCGCGGATGGCGGCGAGTTCGGCATGGGCGCAGAGATCGGCATCGCCACCGGCCGGTTTCATGCGCGCGGTCCAGTCGGGGTGGAGCAGCTCACGACCTTCAAATATGTCGTGCGCGGCTCGGGCCAGACGCGCCCTTGAGCGTTGTCGTATTTGCAGATTGATTGCGGGGGTCCAACTTGCCTAAGCAAAAACCGACGAAATCGAAGAAGCGGGAAAAACCAGCGAAACCGAGCAAGGCGAAGCCTGCAAAGCTCGCGAAGCGGCTGAAGCGCGCCGAGAAAAAGCAGGCAAAGCAAGTAAGGCGAATCGAAAAAAAGCAAGCCAAGAAGGCAAAGAAAGCGGGCGTTGCGCTGAATGGCTCCTCAAAGCGGGGCAACAAGTCGAAGGCGGATAGGGCTCGCCCATGGCTGCGGCAGATCACGCAGCTTCCCATGGCGGCGCCGAACATGCGCGTTGGTCTCCTGGGAGGGTCGTTCAACCCGCCGCATCAAGCTCACCTCGACATCAGCCTCGCGGCGCTGAAGCGGCTCGATCTCGACCGGGTGTGGTGGCTCGTCACCCCAGGCAATCCGCTGAAGAACGGCTCCAAGCTGCCGGGCCTCGCCGAACGCGTGCGAAGCGCCAGGAATTTTGCTGGTAAGCATCCCGGCGTTGAGGTCACCGGCTTCGCTGGGCAGAAAGGCTCTCTCTATACGATCGATGTGCTCACCGAGCTAAAGCGCCGTTTCCCGACGGTGAAATTTGTCTGGCTGATGGGAGCTGACAATCTCGCCGACTTTCACCGCTGGCGCGCCTGGGACCGAATCTTCAGGCTGACGCCGATTGCCGTGCTCGACCGACCGACCTTCCGGCTCAAGGCGCGCGCGAGCAGAGCCGCACACCGATTCTCCGAATCTCACGTGGACGAATCAGACGCATCGGGCCTAGCGCAGCTTACGCCGCCAGCTTGGACCATCATCAGCCACAAGCTCTCGCCCCTCTCTTCCACTGGACTCCGAGCCGCCAAGCCCAAGAGCCAAAAGGGGAAAGGTGAGAATGAGAAGAACAGCAAAAAGTGCAAAAAACACTAGCTATTGAAACCTCGTCGACGCCCATACTATGTTTATGGCGCGAAGCGGCAACCAAGATGCCAAGTGCGCGTTTAGACGAGGCTGGATCCTCGAAACCGCTTCCGCAAGGAGCAATGGCAGAAGGACAACCACCTAAACATGCGCTCAGCTAGAGAGGGTGCCCGACGCGGCACACCTCCCTCCGGACGTGCGTCATTTCGCGCCAGTCCGACTGATCTCCTCGATGTCGTGCTCGACACGCTCGACGCCGCAAAGGCTGAAGACGTCGTCACCATCGACCTGAGGGGAAAGACCTCGATCGGCGACCATATGGTGCTCGCATCGGGGCGCTCGCAGCGGCACGTAGGGGCCGTCGCAGACCAACTCATCAGGAAGCTCAAAGATGAAGGCTATGGCCGCGCCCGCGTCGAAGGGCAGCCCCATTGCGATTGGGTGCTGATCGACACCGGCGACGTCATCGTCCACATCTTTCGCCCCGAGGTGCGTGAGTTCTATAACCTCGAGAAGATGTGGTCTGCCGACCGGCCCATGGAGCGGCTTGTGATCTAAGTACCGTCTCCCGGCCGCGACGCCTGAAGGCAAGGGCGAGCCATGCGGCTCTTGATCGCTGCCGTAGGCAAGCTCAAGCACGGGCCTGAACGCGAGCTGTTCGCGCATTATCTCGACCGGGCCGAGGCTATCGGCCGGAAGACTGGTCTTTCGCCGCTAAGCGCGATCGAGGTTGCGGAAGCCAAAGCTGCCACTGCGCAGGCGCGCATGGAGGCCGAGGCCAAGACCCTTCTCGCCAAGCTTCCCTCCTCATACAAGCTGATCTGTCTCGACCGCGGCGGCGATCAGCTTGGCAGCGAGGAATTCGCGCAAGCCCTGGCGAAGTTCCGCGATGGGGGCGCCCAGGGGCTCGCCTTTTTCATCGGAGGCGCCGATGGCCTCGGTTTGGCGGCTCAGTTCAAGGCCGACCGGGTCGTGTCGCTCGGCCCCATCACCTTGCCGCACGGACTCGCCCGCATCGTGCTCGCCGAGCAGATCTACCGTGCCGGGACCCTTCTCACCGGCCACCCCTATCACCGCGGTTGAAAGCCTCAAGGTTAAGCATTGGTAAGCGTTTTGCCTTGATTCTGCCGTACCGCTCCGTTGTCGTTGCCGTCGGCTGAACGGCCAAGGCGCATGGCGCAATCCGGTCGATTGATTTCCTTACTGTGTAGAATTCGATCAGCGCTCCTCGTTATCGGCCTGGTTTGCGCTTTGCCGTGGCTTGCCAAGGCTCAAGATGACCTGTCCCGCGACGAAGCGAGAGAAAAGCTCAACAAGACCGAGCAGCAGCTTCAGTCGAACCGGGCCAAGGAGCAGGGTATCACGCAGGATTTGGCGTCACTCGCCGCCGAGCGGGCGAAGCTGAACAACGATCTGATCGACTCCGGCAAAAGGGTGCAGGCAAGCGAAGCGCAACTTTCGGAGACCGAAGCAAAACTCGCCGAGCTCACCGATCAAGTAAACCTCATCAAGAATTCGATTACGGAGCGAAAGGAAACCATCGTCAAAATGCTGAGCGCCATGCAAAGGATCGGCCGCACGCCCCCGCCTGCGCTCGTGACCCGGCGTGACGATGCTCTTGCCGTCGTGCGCAGCGCCATGCTGCTCGCCGACGTCTTTCCCGAGCTGAAATATCAGGCCGACAATCTGTCACGCGAGCTCGAGGGGATGATGACGCTCGAGAACGGCATCAGGGAACAACGCGACGCGGAGAAGAGCGAGCGGGATAGGCTTGCCGCGGAGCAGTCGAGAGTCGATCGCTTGCTGGAAGAGAAGCGTCGCGCCATGGCGCAAGGCGAAGCCGAGCTTGCCCAGATCAAGCAGGCTGTCGCCGACCAAGCGCAAACCGTGACCGATTTGAGCGAGTTCATCGATCGCCTCGATACCCAGATCGCCAAGGTCGAAGTGGCGCAATACGATGCCGAGGTCGCTGCCGAGAAGGCGCTTAGGGCGCGCGAGCAGCAGCAGGCTCTCGCCACGCCGACAAATGAGAGCGTGGTCGAGCTCAAACCTGAATCGACCAAGATCGCCTTTGCAAGCCCCGACCGACTCAAGCCGGCGATGCCATTTGAGACGGCGAAAGGCAGCTTGCGGCTGCCCGCCCAGGGGCGGAAGGTTAAGCGCTTCGGCGATGCCGACCCGTCCGGCGGCACAGTCAAGGGGATTTCGTTACAGACGCGGCCGGAGGCTCGAATCACGGCACCGGCAGACGGCTGGGTGGTCTATGCGGGTGAGTTCCGCTCTTATGGGCAACTCTTGATCATCAATGCAGGCGGAGGCTATCATGTTTTGCTTGCGGGGATGAGCCGTATAGACGTAAGCCTCGGCCAGTTTGTCCTTGCCGGCGAACCCATCGCGGTGATGGGGAACTCGGCAGCGCCGAGCCAAGGCGACGATAGTTCACGCCCCGTCCTCTATGTGGAATTCAGGAAGGACGGCAGGCCAATAGATCCTGACCCATGGTGGGCAGAGGCTTCCGAAAAGGTGCAAGGATGATGCGGAAATCCGAATACGCGCTGTGGGCGCTTCTGGTGTTGGCCGTGCTCGCTGCCGGTTCGACGATGGTGAGCTTGGCTCGGAGCCAGTCGGCGTCGGCCGCCAATTCGGAAATTTATCGTCAGCTCGATTTGTTCGGCGAGGTCCTTGAGCGGGTGCGCTCGGACTACGTGGAGAAGCCGGAAGATGCGAAGCTGATCGAGGCCGCCATCAACGGAATGCTGACCGCGCTTGACCCGCACTCGGCCTATCTCAACCCGAAGCATTTCCGCGACATGCAAGTGCAGACCCGCGGCGAGTTCGGCGGCCTCGGCATCGAAGTCACCATGGAGAACGGCGTGGTCAAGGTCGTGTCCCCGATCGAGGATACGCCCGCCTCACGCGCTGGGCTTATGAGCGGCGATCTCATCACCCATCTCGACAAGGAACAGATCCTCGGCCTCACCTTGCAGGAAGCGGTCGAGAAAATGCGCGGTCCGGTCAACTCGCCGATCACGCTTACCATCGTGCGCAAGGGCGTCGATGACCCCTTCGATGTGAAGGTCGTGCGCGACGTGATCCACATCAATCCGGTGAAGTACAACGTGGAAGGCGATGACATCGGTTATATCCGCATCACCACCTTCAACGAGCAGACCACGGCCAATCTGCAGAAGGCCATCGACGACCTGAAGAAGCAGATCGGCCCCAAGCTCAAGGGCTATGTTGTTGATCTCCGAAACAATCCGGGCGGGCTGCTCGATCAGGCCATCTCGGTCTCCGATACGTTCCTCGACCAGGGCGCCATCGTGCTGACCCGCGGGCGCAATCTCGAGGAGACGCAGCGGTCCAACGCCAGGCCGGGCGATCTCGCCGATGGAAAGCAGCTCGTGGTGCTGATCAACGGTGGGTCGGCCTCCGCCTCGGAGATCGTGGCCGGCGCGCTCCAGGATCATCACCGGGCGACCATCATCGGCACCCGGTCGTTCGGTAAAGGTTCGGTGCAGACAATCATCCCGCTCGGCTCAAATGGCGCGCTGAGACTGACGACCGCGCGCTATTACACGCCTTCGGGCCGCTCGATTCAGGCCAAGGGAATCGAGCCCGAGGCTGTGGTCGAGGAGGAGCTGCCCGACGATCTCAAGCAGAAGGCCGAAGCCCAAAGCACCCGAGGCGAAGCCAATCTGCGCGGTCACCTCAAGGGTGAGGACGAGGCTGACAACGCGAAGGCAGACCAGGAGGAGTCTGGAAGCTCATCCTACGTCTCGCCAGACAAAGCCAAAGACACGCAGCTCAACTACGCGATCGATCTGTTGCACGGCATCAAGTCGGTCGACACGGAGGCGAAGAAGAAGGCCGAGGCCAACTAGACATAGGCCTCGGCTGATAAGGCTCGGGTACCGGCCATTGACAATGATAATGGCCGCCGGAGAGAGGAGGCTCCTACGATCGGGCCGGCGTGCGGGGAGGTAAGTTGAGATGAAGGCGCTGGCCGTAGCAGCTGGCATCGTGTTCTGGACGCTCGTCCTCGGTATCGCTTGGCTCGCCTTCTTTCCGGGTAGCGAGTCCGGCGGACCTGTAGCTGTCCTGCAGATCGAGCCGACAACGGCACCCGGTGCGGGCGAAGGCGCGGAGGGCTCTGCATCCACGTCTGGCTCTTCGGCAGCTCGACCTTCAGAGGCGAGCCAACAGCAATCGGCAGGCGAAAACACGTCGCCCACAACTGAAGCTCAGCCGGCGTCCCCAGGAACGCAAGCCTCCGGACCTAATATGGACCTTCCGCCTGGCTTTGGGGTAGCCGGCGCTCCGCCTCAACCCCAACCGAGCGGAGAGCATGGATCCGGCCAAGATACGATGGCGCCTACGCCGCAGGCCGCACCCGCTGCGCCAGCGCCGTCTGAGGCTCCCGAGAAGCAGGCCTCGGCTCCTGCTTCGGAAGAATCGCCAACCGAAAATGCAGAGCAGAAGCAAGCAGCACTCGGGAACGAGTCCGCTCCGTCCACCGCGGATACTGTAAAGCCAGCAACGCCGCTGCCTGCGCCCCCCGCGAACGAAACCGGCCCGGTTACGCTTCCCGAGGTGCCAGTTGCGGAATTGGTCGAAGAGTCTCAATACGGACCGCTGCCCAAGGTTGCCGCGGATGGTAGGCGCCCGATTGAGGTCTATGCCCGCCCATCGTCTTACGCCGGCAGCGGGGCTGGAGGACCGCCGCGCGTTGCGGTGCTACTCGTTGGTCTCGGCCTTCCCGACAGCCCGCCCGCCAGTGTGATCAAGGGATTGCCTGGTGCAGTAAGCATCGCTTACGGCGCCTATGGCCGCTCTTTACAGGACGCAGTGAAATATGCCCGCGCCGACGGCCATGAGGTGTTGCTGCAAATCCCGCTCGAGCCGAACGACTATCCAAAAGTTGATCCGGGTCCGCACACGCTGCTCACCACGCTCCCGGCCGAGGAGAACATGAAGCGGCTGCAGTGGCTCATGTCCCGCTATGCGGGGTATGTGGGCGTCACCAATCAAATGGGCTCGAAGTTCGAGGCGACGCAGGACTCGCTCACTCCTGTCCTCGAGGAGGTTAAGCGGCGTGGCCTTCTCTATGTCGATGACGGCAGTGTACCGGCGTCGAACACGGGTCAAATTGGCAACACGATCGGCCTCGATTTTGCCGTCGCCAGCGTTCAGATCGACGGCGGCGATGTCGCCAAACAACTCGCCAAGCTCGAAGCTACGGCCAAGGAGAAGGGCGCCGCGATTGGGGTGGTGAAGGTCAAGCTCGGCACCGCGAAGCAACTGGCAGATTGGGCAGCAAAGCTGCAGAGCAAGGGTATCGTGCTCGTGCCGGTAAGCGCCGTGGTGCGCTCTCAGCGACAAAGCTGATTTACTTCCGATGATCGATCGAGAGGCGCTGCCCTACCGGCCTTGCGTCGGCGTGATGCTGCTCAACAGCGACAATCACGTCTTTATCGGCCGGCGCACAGATCACCCGGAAGAGCCTGAAGGGCCCGGGACTTGGTGGCAAATGCCGCAGGGCGGTCTCAATCAGGGCGAGAATCCTGAGGACGCGGCGCGTCGCGAGCTCGAGGAGGAAACCGGAGTGCGTTCGATCCGCATGATCGCGCGGACGCGCGATTGGCTCACCTACGATATTCCTGACGAGCTCCTCGGCGTTGCCTGGGAAGGACGCTATCGCGGACAGAAGCAGATGTGGTTTGCCGCGCGCTTCGAGGGACACGAGAGCGAAATCGACCTCGTCCCGCAGGAAGGACACGAACAGGAATTCGACGCCTGGCGCTGGGCTCCGCTCGCGGAGCTTCCTTCACTGGTCGTGCCGTTCAAGCGGGACGTCTATGAGCAGGTAGTTGCCGAACTGGGGCCGCTTGTCGGCTGAAGATGCTGCCTCAGGCCCTGGCCCTTCGGTGAGCAGGGGCAGGCCGCAGGCGCCGTATGAAGCGCCGATAGAGCAGGACGCTCGCAGGCAAGAGCAAAAGATCACCGGTCAGGGCGGCGACGAGGGTGAGCGCTGAGAGCTTGCCGAAAAGCCGCAACGACGGGAGGTCCGACAGGACGGTAACACCTAACCCAAAGGCAAGTATCAGGGAAGTGAGCACGAGCGCAGGGCCGATGAGGACCGTCGCGCGCTCCACACCGATGGCGGGATCCTCTCCCGGCCGATCCTCGAGACGCAAGCGATTGAGATAATGCACGGCAGCGTTGAGTGAGAGCCCAAACGCCACGATCAGAGCGACGATGCTTGCAAATTGCAGTCCTTCGCCTGAGGCGGCGAGCACGGCGCCGGCAGTGAAGACCGGGAACAGGGTCGGCAGCACGGTGACGATCGCCACCATGATCGAGCGGAAGGCAAGCCCCAAGAAAATGCAGATGAACACGATCTCTGTGGTCAGGCCCGCATTCAACTTGCCGATCATCGTCGCGCTGTTGCGTGCAGCGATGGCTGATAGTCCTGTGACGACGATGCGGTAGTCGGGATGGGCGTCGCGCACGACGTTCAACTTGCCGTCGAGCTTCACGATGACGGGCAAAAGATCGCTCACGTCAATGTCGGGAATGCGCCCGGTCACGACAACGGAATGATCGGGCTGATCGATGAAGCGCTTAGTCAGGTAGTCCGGCAGGATATCGACATATTCCTTAAGCCGTACCGGTGTGTCTTCTTGCGTCTTCGCGAGCCAGCGGCGCAGGGTCTCGATCGACCAGACATTGCCGACGCCCGACTGCGTCTCGACGATGGAATGCACGTCGCCGATGACCTTGAGCACGTCGGGATCGTAGAGCGACTTGTCCTTGGGATAATCGACCATCACGTGGAGCGGATTGGCGCCGGTGAGCTTCGCGTCGAGCTGCTCGCTTGCCGCCACGGCCTGCTCGCGGTCCGGCACTTGGTCGGCAAGGCGATAATGTGGCGGCAGCGTCACATAAATGGCGCCGAAGCCGAGCACCACCAGGAGCCCGAGAGTGACGACGAGGCGTGGATAGCTCACGCCGAACTCAGCGATCTTGCCACAGAATGCCTTGAGCGCATTCATCGCCCGGTCGTGGCGTTTGAGGTTGGCGGCATAAGCCCTGGCGTTGCGCGGAATGAGCGCGCGAGTGAGCAGCGGAACAAGCGTAATGCCGACGACGAAGGCGATGATGGTCGACAAGGCGCCGGCGATGCCGAAAGTCCTGATCAGAGCCGAATCCGAAAAAAGCAGCGCGATGAACGAGGCGGCCGCT
>Ga0310811_10012813_pt1 | contig 10900 bp, 6 predicted proteins | sample YCmetagenome_FD_207642 | JGI IMG/M metagenome (GOLD analysis project Ga0310811, IMG submission 207642) | Soil microbial communities from experimental microcosm in Duke University, North Carolina, United States - YC | ecosystem: Engineered > Artificial ecosystem > Soil microcosm > Unclassified ...
ATCTGGAAAGCTTCGCAACGCGTTTTTGATGCAGCAGTGGAAAAGGCCTATGGCGGCAACCGGAAGATTGCGTGGTACGAGATCTTCGCGGGCGAGAAGGCTTATCGGCAGTTCAACACATGGCTGCCCGACGATTCAGTGAATGCGGCGCGCGATCTGCGGGTTTCAATTAAAGGACCTCTGACAACTCCTGTAGGCGGAGGGATTCGCTCGCTCAACGTGGCCCTGCGGCAGATTCTCGATCTTTATGCCTGCGTCCGCCCGGTGCGCTACTACCAGGGCGTGCCGAGCCCCGTGAAAAGCCCCGAGAAGGTCAACATCGTCATCTTCCGTGAGAACACCGAGGACGTCTACTCGGGCATCGAGTTCAAGCAAGGAAGCGATGATGCGGCCAAGCTGATCAGCTACATCAATGACGATCTGCTCAAGAGCGGCAAGAAAAAGATTCGCCAGGATTCAGGTGTAGGTATCAAGCCGATCTCCATCTTCGGCACCAAGCGCCTCGTACGCTATGCCATTCGCTATGCGCTTGAAACAGGTCGCAAGACCGTCACACTCGTGCATAAGGGAAACATCCAGAAATTCACCGAAGGCGCTTTCCGCGAGTGGGGCTACGAAGTTGCAACACAGGAGTTCCGCGACCAGACAGTGACCGAGCGCGAGAGTTGGATCCTCGGCAACGTCGAGGCAAACCCCAGCATCTCCGTCGAAGACAATGCCGCTCTGATTGAGCCAGGCCTTGAGTTCGCTCCGCAGAACTTCAGGGATTCAGTTGTGGCCGAAGTGAAATCTGTGCTGGATGCGATCGGCAGATCGCACGGCAATGGAGCTTGGAGGTCGAAGATACTGGTGAACGACCGGATCGCGGATTCCATCTTCCAGCAGATCATCATTCGGCCCTCGGATTACAGCGTGCTCGCTACTTCCAACTTGAACGGCGATTACATTTCGGACGCTGCCGCGGCCCAGGTGGGCGGACTTGGCATCGCGCCGGGGGCAAACATCGGCGATGGCTACGCGGTGTTTGAAGCGACGCACGGGACAGCGCCAAAATATGCTGACAAAGATGTCATCAACCCCGGATCGGTGATCCTCTCCGGCGTCATGATGCTCGACTTCATTGGCTGGAAGGAAGCGGCCAAGATGATCGAGGACGCGATGGAGAAAACCATCCAGCAGAAGTTCGTTACGTATGACTTCGAGCGGCAGACGGCGGGTGCAACCAAGGTTGGCACGAGCGAGTTTGCAACCCGGATCATTGGAAACATGTAATGCAGCTTCTAGCTCGCAGCTGGCAGCTACGAGCTCCGGGAACCCTCTACCAATGATGTGAGCCCTAAGGAATCTCATTGGCGGTTAGTTCAGGTCCACTTCAACTTTGCTAGGAGCTAGAAGCTGGCAGCTAGAAGCTCAAGGAGAAAACAATGCGTAAGAAGGTTTCGATTGTAGGCGCCGGAAATGTGGGCGCCACGGCAGCACACTGGATTGCAGCGAAGGAACTCGCGGACGTAGTGCTGATTGATGTTGTGGAGGGCGTTCCCCAGGGCAAGGCGCTCGATCTTCTGGAAGCAATGCCCATTGAAAAACGCGATGTTCACGTGGTCGGCTCGAACGACTACGCCGCCACCGCGAATTCTGACATCGTGGTCATCACCGCTGGCATCCCGCGCAAGCCGGGCATGAGTCGCGATGATCTGCTGCACACGAATTTCAAGATCATGTCAGATGTTGTTTCGAAGGTTGTTGCGCAATCGCCCGAGTGCATCCTGATCATCGTCTCCAATCCTCTCGATGCCATGGCCCAGGCCGCCTTCCGCCAGGCCGGTTTCAATCGCGAACGGGTGATCGGCATGGCCGGAGTTCTCGACTCAGCCCGGTTCCGCACCTTCATCGCCGAAGAACTCAACGTCAGCGTGGAGAACGTCACGGCATTTGTCCTCGGCGGCCACGGCGACACCATGGTTCCCCTGACTCGCTACTCCACCGTGGCCGGTATCCCCATTACGGAACTCATTCCAGCTGACCGTCTCGATTCCCTCGTTCAACGCACCCGTGACGGCGGCGCCGAGATCGTCAAGTACCTCAAGACTGGAAGCGCCTATTACGCTCCGAGCGCGGCAACTGTGGAGATGGTTGAGGCCATTCTGAAGGACAAGAAGAAGATCCTTCCCTGCGCAGCATATCTCCAGGGCGAGTACGGCATCGAGGGCTTCTACATCGGCGTTCCCTGCAAACTCGGCGCGGGCGGCCTCGAAAAGATCATCGAAATCAAGCTGACTGCCGAAGAAGACTCAGCACTCAAGAAGAGCGCAGCGGCGGTAAAGGAACTCTGCGCCGTAATTGGCGTCTAGCTTCGCCCTCAACGCCTTCACGCTTGAGGCCGCTCCCACCTGGAGCGGCCTTTCTCTTTCGGAGTCAACCGAAAGGTGGAGTGGAAGCCCCATCGAAGCTCCGATGCCCTTAGTATTGACGAAGCCCCATTCTCAATAGAGCTAAGCGCCGTTTTCCCTGACATTTGCCAACAGTCAGGCAATGTATCAAGCGCGTAAGCCGCACACATTCCGGTCCCGTTGTTTCTAATCGAGGGCCCAGTCAATTCAGTTCGTCTTCTTAGGAGAGCCAAGTTGCGCCGAATATTCCTCGCATCTCTATGCCTGATCACAGGCATTGCCACAGCACCCGCACAGAGCAATTACGCCGTTGTTCGTGGGTCGGTTTTCGATCCGCAACACCACGCTGTCCCCGGAGCACACATTCATGCGAATGACGCGGCAACAGGCGCAAAGCGCGAGGTGGTGTCGAATGCAACCGGCTTGTATGAGATTGCGGGTCTTCAGCCCGGGATATACACGTTGACTGTAGACGGCCATGGCTTTGCTGAGACGCAGCAGACGATTGAACTGGAAGTCGGACAGCAGTCTACGATTGATTTGCAATTGAGGGTAAGCAGCGACAAGCAGACGGTGAACGTTGAGGCCTCCGGAGAATTGCTGAAGACGCAGGATGCCAGCGTTGGCGCGGTAGTAGATCAGAAGTCGGTCGATTCCCTCCCCCTGAACGGCCGAATGCTCATTGACCTTGTGCTGACGGTTCCTGGCGCGCACGAGAGCCACGGTGCGGCAACGGGCGACATGAATCCGCTCTACTGGCGCCCCGGACAACGCTCGGCAGTGAGCATCGGCGGCAGCAGGCCAAATGCGAATTATTTCCTGCTCGATGGCGCAACGAATACCGATCCGACCTTCAGCACCCAGAACCTCAGCGCGTCACCTGACGCGGTGCAGGAGTTCCAGGTACAGACTGGCAGCTACTCCGCGGATATGGGCGGCGCGGGTGGTGGGCAGATCAATATAGTCACGCGCTCGGGAACCGCACATTTTCACGGAACTGCGTATGAGTTCCTGCGCAACGGCGCAATGGATGCGCACTCATTTAACGACATGGGGATGTCGAATTTTCTGGTACAGAACAACTTCGGCGCCTCGATCGGCGGCCCGGTGTGGCACACCGGCAAGACATTCTTATTTGTGAACTACGAAGCACTGCGAAACGTGGAGACCCACGCGATGGTCGACACGGTGCCGACCCCAGAAGAAGCATCAGGCGATTTCAGCCAGAGCGGTCTGGATATCTACGACCCGGCAACGACACAGCCGAACCCGAGCTTCAATCCCAGCCTGCCGGTGAGCAAGACGAATCCGCAGTACATCCGGCAGCAGTTTGAGTACAACGGCGTGAAGAATGTCATTCCGCCTGACCGAATCTCGCACGCGGCATCAGTCATGGTGAACAAGTACACGCCACATCCCAACACGATGGACATGGGCAGTATGACGATGATGGGCCAGCCAACCGTTGTTGGCGCGGGCAACGACGCCAACAACTATCTCGATCTACGCAAGGCACGCATGAACCAGGATCAGGGCACAGTGCGTGTCGATCACAACTTTGTAAACGGGGATCTGGCCTACTTCCGTTACTCGGCATCAGGGGAGTACGGATTTCATCCATCCATGGGTCTACCCGGCTTTGGGTTTTACCATGATGATTTTTCGCAGAATGGGATTCTTGCGTGGAATCATGTCTTCTCATCGCAACTTGTGAACTCGGCTTCGGCTGCCATCTCGCGACTTGTGATGGAGCACTCCACTGAGAGCGCAAACAAGAACGACATTGTCTCTGAATTGGGAATAACTGGAACAGGCTTCGGAGGACCGGCGGCGTGGGGAGCACCCTACTTCAATGTTCAGGGGTTCACGCCGATGGGCGACTCCTTCAGCGCCACACCGATGCACGCATGGGATACGGTCGTAGAGGGTCGCGACACTCTGAACTGGCAGATCGGGCGACATAGCGCCAAGTTCGGCGGGTCGTACCGGAAGTTCATCTGGCCGATGTGGGGATTCTTTCAGAACCGCGGGTTCTACCAGTTCACCAACGGCTTTACAACAGCGCATGCGCTCAACGATGGCAAAACAGGATCATCGTTGGCGAGCTTCGAGCTTGGTTTGCCTGCGGCCAGACAGGGACAGGCAGGCGTTCCGCAAATGGATCTTCGGCAGTGGTACTCCGATGCCTATGCGCAGGATGCATGGCGGCTCACCTCAACTACAACGCTCACGTATGGTGTCCGCTATGAGTACATGAGCCCGCTGGTGGACATCCGGTATACCAACAGCAACCTTGATCTAAGCAGCGGGACTCCTCGAGTCTTCATCGGCGGGCAGAACGGCTATCCGAAGGGGCTGATGTTCTCGAACCGTGCGAACTTCGCTCCGAGGCTCGGACTGGCGCAAAGTCTGCCCCGATTCGGAATGGTGGCCCATATCGCTTACGGAGTTTTCTATACTCCCGTCGACATGAACACATGGTGCAACCAGCGGCACAATGTACCCTACGTGTTCCCGATGACTTCGCAGAGCGATCCGTTTCTTCCCAGCATCAACACGCTCAACTTTCCTGCTCCTGTCCTTGGCACCACGGTGGTCAGCTTCACCGGACTCCAGTTGCACGCGCCGGCACAGTACATCCAGCAGTGGAGCGCTTCTCTTGAGAAACAGGTTGGGAGTTCGACCACTGTGGAACTTGGCTATCTGGGAGCAGGCGGGTTCCACTTGCAGCGTTCGCACCTTATCAACAATGCACAGCCCGGTCCCGGGCTCATCCAACCCCGGCGTCCGCATCCGAAGATCAGCTTTGTAGATAACACAACATTCCCATCGAATGTAACGGTTGCGAGCTCCACTTTCCCTGTAAGCACGATGAACCTGCTGGAGAACACGTCACAGAGCTGGTATGACGCAGGGTACGTGAACGTTCGCCGGCGCTATTCGAACGGCCTTAGCTTCCTGGCGAACTACACGTACGCCAAGGCACTCGAGAACGCGCCTGATTTCCGCTCGCCAATGTTTGAGGCAGCAACGCCGCAGAACAATGATGATCTGGACGCGGAAAAGGGACCCGGCTGCGATATCAGGAACCGGTTTGCGCTTAGCGCAGTCTACAGCTCGCATGCGGTTGGGTCGAATCGCATGCTGCAAGCTCTCAGCCGTGACTGGCGCACCTCGCTCGAGTACCAGGTTCAGAGTGGGTTCCCCTTCACGGTGTCGGTGTTTGGAGATACCGCGAATGCAGGTACGGTTGTTGGCGAGAATCCGATTCGGGCAAACCTGACAGGAGAGAAGATTTTCGGGCCGGGCACCCGCAACTCGACGACCTGGATCAATCCGAAGGCTTTTGCGACTCCTCCTGCTTATACGTATGGAAACTCAAGCAGGAATATGGTGTATGGACCTGGGTCCCAAACGCTCGATGTAGGGATCGTTCGTGAATTCGGGATTGCTGAGAAGGCTCGTTTTGAAGCGCGAGCCGAATTCTTCAATGCACTCAATCATACGAACCTGGGCACACCCAACCGATTCGTTAACACGGCCAGCTTCGGCAGCATCACAGAGGTTTCCACGCCAGGGCGAGAGATTCAGCTTAGCGGTCGCATCAGCTTCTAGGTTTTGTTAGGGATCAGGGCGAGGTCTGCGAGACCTCGCCCTTCCTTTTACTGAGTAGGCTGCTTTAGGAATCGGATTACTTCGGGGCCGATCACCTTCGCGCATTCATTGGGTGCGAGGTGTCCACATCCCGCGACAACATCCATCTGCGATTGAGGGATGAGTTTGTGGATGTTTTTGCCTTCGCTGAGAGGAGTGATCTGGTCGACTTCACCCCATACGATCAAAACAGGCATCTTAAGATGTGGCAGTAGAGAGTCTGTGGTCTCGCGGCCTTGCAGCATCGTGTCCAGGGAGCGACGCATGACCCATGCGTGCTCGCGAGAGACACGCATGATATCTCGGGCAACAAAGTTGGGCAGCCTAGGCGGATGCGGCATCAGAAGCTTATCGAGCTTTTCGATTTCGGCTGGAGATATCGGTGTGAAGAGCTTCGTGTCCCATTCTGGTTTGACGTGGAGACCAGCACTGTCGAAGAGCATCAAGCGTGAAACGCGCTCAGGATTGTTCGCGGCGACGAGTTGAACGATCCATCCGCCCATGGACCATCCTCCCAGATCAACTTGCTTGAGGCCAAGCGCGTCGAGGAAGCCTACGACGATCTTCGATTGGTCCGTTACGGAGTAGGAAAAATTTGTAGGCCTCTCACTCTGGCCGAAGCCGGGCAGGTCGGGCAGGTAGACGCGATAGCCTGCTTTCCGGAGATACGGTGCGAGTTTCTCCCAATCTTCAGCTCTGCCTCCCAAGCCGTGCACCATAACAACCGGTCTGCCCTTCTCTGGACCGAGGGTGTAGTAGTGAATCCGGAAGCCATTGACGATGGCGTAGTTGTTGCGAGCACCGATGAGATACATCTGGACTTCGTTGAAGACGCGAAAGACGCTCACGGGACGAGCCCAGAAGACAACTCCGGCTGAGGCCAGGACTATGAAGATCAGCAAAGCGACTCGTCGGCGCATTCGTCAGCTGCTCTCTTGCTGATCGAGGACGACTGATCGCTGCCATCCGGCTTCAATAACTCGGACCGTGATGGGGTCGAGAGCGAGCGCGCTATGGCTGTTCCATTCCGATCGCTCTACCCAGCGCACTGCTTCAGCATCCGAAGCTGCCTTCAAAGAGCCTCCGACTACCCTGCAGAGATAATCGGCGATCACGTAATGATATCGGACGCGCTCACCGGAGGGGCCTTCTTCCCGGACGATGCGGTCCAGCAACTCAAGCAATACGATGGGTTCAACCTGAAGGCCCGTCTCTTCCTCCACCTCGCGAACGACTCCTTGGTGAAGCGATTCTCCAACCTCGAGCATGCCGCCCGGAAGGGACCACTTTCCTTTCAGGGGCTCGCGTCCCCGTTGCACGAGGAGTACGCGTCCGGCATCGACGATCACGGCGCCAATCCCAATTATGGGAGCTAATGGGAATTCGCGCTGAATGGCATCAGGCATTTCGTCAACCTCTAGCATAGATGGCCAAATAAAACTTGCGTACCGAGTTGGCTGATCTCCAGGATTCCTGCATCGGATGAACGCGAGTATCATCAAATTGAACAGGGAGAATAGGATGGCGGAGTTTACGCTGCGCATTGATGGAATGCATTGCGGCTCCTGTGTCCGGAGAGTCACACAGGCGTTGAATTCGACGGCAGGTGTTCAAGTCGAGGAGGTTCGGATCGGAGCGGCCCGCCTGAAGGTAGAAGATCATCCTGCAGTTGATGCGGCCATCGCCGCCTTGGGCAAAGCCGGATTCTCAGCTCACCTGGAACGTTAAGCACGAATGCCCGCGCAAGAGACAGAGTCGCTCACGTTGCCGGTAATTGGGATGACGTGTGCTGCCTGCCAGCACCACGTCGAGAGCGCACTCAAAGAAACTGCGGGAGTCAAATCTGCCCACGTTGACCTGATGGCGAACCGGGCAACCGTCGTGTTCGATCCGGAGGAAGCATCTCCGGAGAACTTGCTAGAGGCGATTCGTAGCGCTGGCTATGATGCGGTTCTGCCTCGGAGCGGGAGTACTCCTCAAGCATCCGGATCTGAAGAAAACGAAGCGCTGGCAAAGGCCGTCGCGACTCTGGTGGGAGGCGCCATGGCAATGCTGCTCGGGATGCCTCTTGGCTCGGAGATAGGACCGGCAGATCACTTTTTGATGCACGCACTTCCTTGGCTGTACTTCCAAACGACTCATGACGCGCTACGTTGGACGCTGTTCATTCTCACTGCGGTCCTGGTGTTGTGGGCCGGGCGAGGCATCTATATCGCAGCTGCCAAGGCTCTACGCCACGGCGGCACTAATATGAATACGCTTGTGAGCCTCGGAACGGGTGCAGCGTTCCTGTACTCGGCGTATGGAACGATTTCTCCCGCCCCCGGTCGCGATCTCTATTTCGACGCAGTGCTGTTGATACTTGGATTCCTGCTATTGGGAAAGGCTCTCGAAGCCAGGGCGAAACGACATGCTCTGGCAGCGGTGAATGCGCTTGGTCGACTTCGTCCCTCGACAGCACGACGACTCATCGATGGCGTGCAAACTCTCGTTCCTCTGGAAGAGATCAGAGTTGGAGATCAGGTGCTGGTCCTTCCCGGAGAGCGGTTTCCGGTTGATGCACGAGTCATTGAGGGCCGGACGACCGTTGACGAGTCGCTGCTCACGGGCGAAGCGACTCCGCTGGCCCGAGAGGTGGGAGGGCGCGTACTAGCCGGATCCCTGAACTATGACGGAGCAGTCGTGTGCAGGGCGGAATCGCTTGGCGAGGACACTGTGCTCGCGCAGATCACCCGGATGGTAGAGCAGGCGCAGTCATCCCGAGCTCCAACTCAGAGACTGGCGGATCGCGCGAGCGCAATTTTCGTGCCCATCGTATTGCTGCTGTCGGTTGTCACATTCGCTGCGTGGTATTTCTCAGCCCACTCTGTTTCCATGGCGCTCGCGGCAACGGTGTCTGTTCTGGTTATCGCCTGCCCTTGTGCAATGGGTCTTGCCGTTCCCGCAGCGCTAACCGTAGCCGTGGGCCGTGGTGCTCAGATTGGCGTGCTCTTCAAAGGCGGTGAGGCTTTGGAGCGCACTACTAATCTGAATGCGATTGTTCTGGATAAGACAGGAACATTGACGAGCGGCCGGCCGGTTCTGCAGGCAGTTCGCCCGGTGAAAGGGTACTTTGAACACGATCTGTTGCGCCTGGCAGCAGCGGCCGAGGAGCGCTCAAATCATCCGCTGGCACATGCGGTCGTAGATTACGCCAAGGCACAATCCGTGAAATGGGAGCCTGCCCAGAATGTTCAGGTGATACCGGGCCGTGGCCTGGCCGCGCGTGTGGAAGATTACGATTGCCTGATCGGAAATGAAGCGCTTTTCCTGGAGTATGGCATTCGCTTCCCAGATACAATTCCGCCGGTGAGACCGGGTACTACACGTCTCTGGATTGCGCTCGATAATCAATCGATTGGTTGCTTCGACGCACGTGACACGCTTCGCCCGGATGCTGCCGAAGCCGTGGAGGCGCTGCGGGAGCGGGGGCTTCGCGTTCTCATGCTCACAGGAGACTCGGCAGCAGCATCTGCTCCAATTGCCAACCAGGCAGGGATCGGAGAAGTTGAAGCTGGCCTCGACCCGGCGGGTAAACTGTCGCACATCCGATCACTGCAACAAGAAGGCATACGGGTCGCTATGGTTGGCGATGGTATTAACGATGCGGCGGCACTGGCACAGGCGGATGCAGGCATTTCAATGGGAACCGGAGCCGACCTGGCTCAGGAGGCCGGGGATATTCTGCTGGTCAGGGGCCAGCCGCGTGCCATTGTTTGGGCCATCGAGCTGGCGGAGTCGACAGTCAAGGTGATGCGGCAAAACCTGATCTGGGCGGCCGGTTACAACGTGCTCGGAATCCCCCTGGCAGCTGGAGTTCTGTACCCTGCCTTTCACATCCTGCTGAGTCCGTGGATTGCAGCGGCAGCCATGGCACTGAGTTCAGTGAGCGTGTTGAGCAACAGCTTGCGCCTTCGCGTGTGGGAGCCCAGCCAGTGACGCTAAACTAAGGGCAGAGCCCTAGACGTGCGCATCCTGACCAGGTACATTCTCGGCGAGATCCTCTCGTACACTCTGATCGGCTGCGCCGTATTCACTTTCATCCTGTTCATTCGAGACCTCAATCACATTCTGGAAGCAGTAGTACGCAACAGCTCCACTTTTGGAAATATTGCGGAGATTTTCGTTTTCAGCCTCCCAAATACGTTCAAAGTCACCATTCCAATGGCGGTGCTGGTCGGAATCTTGCTGGGGCTCAGCCGCTTGGCGGCCGACAGCGAAATCGTCGCGATGCGTGCTTCTGGCCTGGGGGTCTGGTATTTCGTGCGCGTTGCATCCATCGTGGCGATCGGCGGAACGCTGCTTGGATTGGTGAATTCACTGTTCGTTACCCCACGCGCAAATCGATCCATCCTGGAAATGGAGCAGGAACTGGCAACATCGCAAGCGTCCTTCGAAATTCAACCACACGTGTTCTATGAAGATTTTCGCAATGCTGTGCTTTATGTTCAGCAGGTACGTGGTGGCACGGGAGCATCGAACTGGGACAAGGTCTTCATGGCGGACCTGTCAGATCCCGGTAATCCGATCATCACAACGGCGGAGTCGGCGACCGTCGTTAGCGACTCAACACAAGAATTGTTGATGAGGCTGCGGAACGGATCGCGGCACGAGACCGTCAGTGGTCAGCCACAGCAATATAACGTATCGACCTTTTCTCAAACGGATTTACCGCTGACGCTGAGCCCGCAAGGTGAGACTCACTTGGGCCGGTTGGATACGGCAATATACGCGTTGCCGATGGGGGCACTCCAGGCACGCACGCACGGGCCAGAGGCACGAAGGTATCTGCTTGAATTGCATACGAGGTTTTCTTA
>Ga0310811_10012814_pt1 | contig 10900 bp, 5 predicted proteins | sample YCmetagenome_FD_207642 | JGI IMG/M metagenome (GOLD analysis project Ga0310811, IMG submission 207642) | Soil microbial communities from experimental microcosm in Duke University, North Carolina, United States - YC | ecosystem: Engineered > Artificial ecosystem > Soil microcosm > Unclassified ...
GCAATACGCCACCCTCCGGAACGAGTCATCCCTGGCCGCCGGAAACGGTATCGTTTTCGCCAACCCCCAGTCCCTGGGCTCGGGCACCGACTGGCAAAGCCAGATCTTCAACAACCACGCCATGGTCCAGAACCATGACCTTTCCTTCAGCGGCGGCAGCGACAAAGGCACGTACTACACCTCCATCGGTTATTACGACCAGCAGGGGATCGTCGCCACCTCGGTCTCCGACTACAAAAGGCTGACCTTCCGGGTCAACACCGAAGCCAACATTCGTCCCTGGTTTAAGATCGGCGAGAATATGGGTTACTCCTACATCCGTTCGATGGGTAGCCCGGCGCCCAACACCGAGTTCGGCGGCCCGCTCAGCGACGCGATCAACCTGGACCCGACAACGCCGTTGATCGAAACCGATCCGACGATCCTGGCGCAACAACCCTACACCGGGGTCGATGCTCCCTATCTCGTCCGCGACGGTCTTGGCCGTCCGTACGGCATCTCCACCCAGGTCGGTCAGGAAATCACGAACCCCGTCGCCTGGGAACAGATCGTACAGGGGAACTACGGGTGGTCCCACAACTTTACCGGGAACGCCTATATCAATGTGCAGCCCATCAAGGGTCTGACCTTTATTTCGAGCTTCAACGTCAAAAAGGCGTTCTACGGTAGCCAGAGCTTTACTCCGCTCTACTTCCTGAACTCCTCGACCAATAACATCACCAATACCTCCTTTTACCGGGATGCGGATCAAAACCTGATCTACAACTGGGACAACACCCTGACCTACACCCACAACTGGGGCGACCATCACCTGTTGGCTGAAATCGGTATCGTAGCCAATGACTACCAGGGTAACTCGGACGTGAACGCCACGTACCAGGGTCTTTCGGTCAACACGTATGGCCAGGCGTCCTTTAACTACAGTCTGCCGCCCGCGCAACGCGTAGGGGGTGGGGGCGACGGCCAGGAAACGCGTTATGCCTCGTATCTGGCCCGCGTTACCTATAACTACGCCGAAAAATACCTCCTGACCGCGAACTTCCGCCGGGACGGTTCCTCCCTCTTCGGTACCAACAACCAGTTCGGTAACTTCCCGGCCCTGTCCGTGGGTTGGGTCCCCTCCAAGGAAAATTTCTGGACCGGGATTTCGAACAGCATCACCTACTTCAAGCTCCGCGGCGGCTACGGTGTCAACGGTAACACCGGCGCCCTGGCCCCGTATGAGTACGAATCCACGATCGGTGGCGGCCGTAACTATGCCTTCGGCCAGGCCGGCAACGTAGCCCTCGGTTACAGCCCCAACGCCCCGGCCAACCCGAACCTGGAATGGGAAAAGAACGGCCAGTGGGACGTTGGCTTTGACGCCACCGTGTACCGCCACTTCACCGTCACCGCCGACTACTTCAATAAATGGACCAGCGGGATGCTGCTGGCGATCCAACAACCCGGTTACAGCGGCGCCGCCGGCAACCCCACCGGGAACGTCGCCAAAATGCAGAACAAAGGCGCCGAACTGGAGCTGGGTTACAACAACAAGGTCGGGGACGTCAACCTGAGCGTCGGCGCCAACCTCACCTATGTACAGAACACGGTCACCAACATCGGTACCAACCAGTTCTTCGCGGGCGCTACCTTCCAGGCCAGCTCCTACGAGATCAGCCGCATCATGGCCGGTCAGCACATGGATGAATTCTATGGGTTCAAGACCATGGGCATCTTCCAGACGCAGGCCGACGTCAACAGCTATGTCGGCAAGAACGGGCCGATCCAGCCCAACGCCAAACCCGGCGACTTCAAGTACGCCGACCTCGACGGCGACGGCACCATCACTTCCTCCGACCGGACCTTCCTGGGTAACCCGATCCCCGACTGGCTGTTTGGCTTCAACGTCAGCGCCAATTACAAGAACTTCGACCTGACGGTCTTCGCCCAGGGCGTGGCCGGGAACAAGATATTCCAGGGCTACCGCCGTCTGGACATCCTCAAGGCCAACTACATGAGCACCGCCATGAATCGTTGGACCGGACCGGGATCGACCAACGACTATCCCCGTCTGATCGACGGCGACCCCAACGGCAACTTCTCCAATCCGTCCGCTTTTTATCTCCAGAACGGCTCGTACCTGAAAATCCGCTCGGTTCGCCTGGGCTACACCCTGGCCAGGAACTTCACGCAGGCCATCGGGTTCCAACGGATTTATGTCTATGTAGCCGGGGACAACCTGCTCACATTCACAAAGTACAATGGATTCGATCCTGAAATCGGCGGCGGCCTGGGTATCGGCACCGGCAACTCCGGCAGCTACGGCGTTGACAACGGCGTGTATCCCACGGCGCGCACTTTCACGGTCGGTTTGAATGTAGGCTTCTAACGATTAAACCAAACAGAGATGAAAAAGAATTATGTTTTGATTGCACTGGCAGGTTTTATAGGGGCAGCTGTCCTGATCACCGCCTGCGGCAAAAAATACCTCACGACGACGCCGGTGGGCGAGTCGCTCCAAAGCAACTATTACACGACGCCGGATCAGATGCTGGCGGCGGTCAACGCCATGTACAACCCGCTGGGTTGGGAAGCGGGCAGCACCGACAATACTTACATCGACAAGCTCGGCGCGCTGAACTCCGGTTCCGATGAATGTTATGCCGGCGGCGGCGGTCCTACCGACATGTCGTTCTGGCAAGTATTCAACACCTACACCATGACCGGCGCCCAGGGTCCCCAGGCCGGTCTTTGGGACCGGAACTATACCGGGATCAACCGCGTCGCGCTGGTGCTGGACAACATGGCCAACATCAAGGGTCTGGACGCCGCCACCGCCGCCCGGTATACCGCCGAGGCACACTTCCTGCGCGCGTATTACTATTTCGACCTGGTGCGTGAGTTCAAGAACATCCCGCTGATCCTGCACACCCTGACGCCCGACGAGGTATTCAGCCAGGTGCAGACGTCACCGGATACCATCTACGCTCAGATCGAGTCCGACCTGAACGCCGCCATCCCCGTACTGCCACCCACCGTGGCCGCGGATGAATTGGGACGCGCCACCAAGGGCGCTGCCCAGGCGCTCCTCGGAAAGGTTATCCTGACGGAAAACAATACGGCGCGCATGGCGGACGCCGCCGCCGCCCTCGAAGCGGTCAACAGCTCGGGTTTGTATTCCCTGCTCCCGAACTTCGCGGATATCTTCAACCCCGCCAACAAGTTCAATGCGGAGTCCATCTTCGAAATCGTCCACAGCGCCGCCGGCGAAGCGGGATGGGGCAGCTGGCCCAACTTCCTCGGGAATGTCTGGGCGCAGATGATTGGACCGCGCAGCTATAGCGGCCCGATCTACTGGTCCGGTGGCTGGAGCTTCAACCCGATCACGCCCAACTTCGAGCAGGCCATGCGTGGCGACCCCCGGTACAACAATACCATCGTCAACGTGGACAGCCTGAAGGCCCTGGGCCAGGCGAACTATACCGCCGGCTATGCCAACACCGGGTTCTTTATCCGGAAGTTCGCTCCCCTGGCGTCGGAAGTTTCCTCCACCGGTCAGCCGGAATTGAACTTCCCCAACGACTATATCGAAATCCGCCTGGCGGACACTTACCTGATGGAAGCCGAAGCCCTGGTACGGGGTGGTGGCGACATGACCAAGGCGCAATCCTACCTGGACCAAGTCCGCGCCCGCGTCGGCCTGCCTTCGGTGCCGGTCACGCTGGACAACATCTACCACGAACGGGAGATGGAGCTGGCCACCGAAGGTCACCGCTGGTTCGACCTCATCCGTACAGGTAAGGCGGCTTCGGTGCTTGCCTTCAAGGGCTTCCAGGCAGGCGTTAACGAGCAGTTGCCGCTGCCCCTGGTAGAACTGAACAATACCAAGCTGAAACAAAACCCCGGTTACAAATAATAATCAAATCATTGCTGTATGAAACCTAACATACTTCTGGGGGCGACCGCCCTCGTCTTCACGGGGTTGATTTCCTGCACCCCGACCAAGGGCCCCAGCGGGCTGGGTCCCTTGCCCAAGGCCGCTTTTACCGTTACCCCGTTGTCTGGGGCGGTCAATCAGTACGTACTGTCGTCCTCTTCCACCGGCGCTTTTGCCTACTACTGGGACCAGGGCGTCGGTACGGGCGCCAAGTCGGGCGGTACCACCGATACGGTATACTACAATAAAGCAGGTACCTATTCCGTGGAGCTGCTGGCCGTCGGCAAAGGCGGTTATGACACCTCCGTCCAGGCGATCACCGTCGCCGCGGACGACCCGGGGATCGACATCCTCCAGGGCAGCGACCTGACCAACGCCTCTGACTGGACGGTGCTCAATACCGGCGGCACGCAGACCCAGTTTACCTTTGGCCCGGGTGGTGTCAACATTTCCAACGGCGCCAGCTCCGGGACCAACGGCGCCATCTACCAGGCCGTCACGGTAAAGGCGAATACGCCGTACACGTTCAACGCCGTCCTGACCGGTACAGGTTGTACCAACACCTGGCTGGAATTCTATATCGGCGCCACGGTGCCGGTGCAGGGTTCGGACTACACCGATAACAAGGTCAATTCGCTGAACACCTGGTCCGGTTGCGGCGTGTCGGCGTTCACCAACCAAAGCATCAATGCCATCGGGTGCTCGGGTACGAACGTCGGCCAGAACGGCGCGATGACCTTCAAAACCGCCGGCACCGTGTACGTCATGATCAAGGCCGGGGTTTCCGGCGGGTCCATGGGTACCGGAGGGGTAACGGTGTCCAGCATCACGCTCAACGAACCCAGTCACTAGGATACAGAGATTAGAAGAACACAACAGTGTCGGGCCCCCGGCCCGGCTTTGAAGAACCATCAGTATATGAAGCAACAGCTTATCCGGTTTTCTGTTTTGTGCGCATGGATGTTCATCGGATACAGCGGGACGGCGTTGACCGGCTGCGGGAAGAAAGGCTCTAGCCCGCAGCCGCCACCCGTCACTCCGCCGGATTCTACCACCAAGACTCCGGTGGCGACGCAGGTAAATTTCTGGCTCACCAACGGTGACCAGTCCGCACTCTTGGCAAAACAGAACGTATCACTCAATTTCAGCGGCACCCCGGGCGCGGGTCCCAGCATCACGGTGGACTCGACCGTCCAGTACCAGTCGATCGACGGCTTTGGCTTCGCCCTCACCGGCGGGAGCGCTGACCTGATCTACCACATGGACCCCACCAGCCGGGCTTCGATCCTGAAAGAGCTGTTTGGCTCGGACAGCACCTCCATCGGCATCAGCTACCTGCGGGTGACGATCGGGGCTTCCGACCTCAGCAGCTCGGTGTATTCCTACGACGACGTAGGTAACGGACAGACAGATACCACATTGTCCAACTTTAACCTGATGGCCGGCGACGTAAACGTCGTACCGGTCCTGCAAATGATCCTCGCGATCAACCCCAACATCAAGATACTGGCCTGTCCCTGGTCTGCTCCGGCCTGGATGAAGACCAACAAAAGCGCCTCCGGCGGCTCGCTGCTGCCCCAGTATTACCAGGTGTACGCGAACTATTTCGTCAAGTACATACAGGCGATGAAGGCCCAGGGGATCCGCATCGACGCGATCACGCCCCAGAACGAGCCCCTGAACGCCAACAACAACCCGGCCATGGTCGTCCAGGCGGTGACCGAGGATACCCTGGTGCGGTTCTACCTGGGACCCACCTTCGCGGCTAACGGCATTACGACCAAGATCATCGTGTGGGACCATAACTGCGATGTCCCGACATACCCGGAGACGATATTCGCGGACACGGCCACCGACAAATACGTGGATGGCTCGGCGTGGCACTTCTACGCGGGCAGCATCACCGCCCTTGGGGTGGTTCACACCGCCTTCCCGAACAAGAACGTGTATTTTACCGAATTCTATACCGCTTCCACGGGTGACTTTGCGGCGGACCTGTCGTATCACCTGAAGAACATCATCATCGGATCCACGCAGAACTGGAGCCGCAACGCCATCGAATGGAACCTGGCCAGCGACCCCAATTACCAGCCGCATACGCCCGGCGGCTGCAGCACCTGCAAGGGAGCGCTGACGATCGGCTCGTCGGTGACCCGGAACGTATCCTATTACATCATCGCACACGCCTCCAAGTTCGTCCTCCCGAATTCCGTACGGATATCTTCCGGTGCCGCGGGCAACCTCAACAACGTGGCCTTCCTGAGACCCGACGGCAAAAAGGTCCTGATCGTGGAGAACGACAACACCAGCGCGCAGACATTCAACATCCAGTTCAACGGCAAATGGGTCTCCACCAGCCTCAACGGCGGATCGGTCGGAACCTATATGTGGTAAACCCTTACGATTATGATCAAACGCAGCATTCCATACCTGATCCTGTTCCTGGCCGCCGCCTGCTCCAAAAAGACCAGTGGGGGCGGCAATGGCGGCGGCGGCGGAAACACGACGACCGTCACCGCCACGGTGTACGGTAATACCATCAGCCGGCCGGACACCAACACACACGTGCGGTTCTTCGTGGACCTCGACGCCAATGCGTCAAAGGACGTCTCCGTCAGCTACACGACCCAGGACAGTACCGCCAAGGCCGGCGTGGACTACACCGCCGTAACCGGTACGCTGACCATAAAGGCAGGCGCCAACCAGGGCTTCGTGGATGTGCCGGTGATGGGGGACAGCCTCCGTCAGTCGCAGCAGGTGTTCCACCTCGTGCTGAGCAACCCGGTCAATTGCACGCTGGGCGCCGCCATGGCGGCCGCGGTGATCAACAACGACGGCACCTATCTGCCGACGGACAATACGGGGTATACGACCCCCGCCAGCTATCAGGGCTATACGCTGACCTGGAGCGACGAGTTCAACACCGGCAACCAGCTCGACCTGACCAGGTGGAATTTCGAGCAGGGGGGCAGCGGCTGGGGCAACCAGGAGCTGGAGAACTACACCAACCGGATCCAGAACTGCTTCCTTTCCCAGGGCAACCTCGTCATCGAGGCCCGGCAGGAAAGCTATGGCGGCAACAACTATACCTCCGCCCGCATCGACACGTACAACAAGGAGAACGTCACGTACGGCCGGATCGACATCCGCGCCAAGCTGCCGGTATCCAAGGGGATGTGGCCTGCGCTCTGGATGCTCGGCACGAGCATCAACAACGGCACGGCCTGGCCCGCCTGCGGGGAATCGGACATCATGGAGCTGGTGGGCAGCGCGCCCAACCAGGTCACCGGTTCGATCCACTGGCTGATGGGCAGCGGCAGCGAAGGCACGTTCAACAACAACTACGACCTGGCTTCCGGTCAGAACTTCTCCCAGGCCTTCCACGTTTTCAGTATGATCTGGACCTCCGACAGCGTGACCTACCTGGTGGACGACCAGCCCTATGTCAAAGCCAGCTACGCGGTCAACGTGACCAGCGGTAACAACCCCTTCAACAGTCCCTTCTTCTTTATATTCAATGTTGCCGTGGGCGGTAACTGGCCCGGGCCTCCCGACGCCACCACCGTTTTCCCGCAGCATATGTTTGTAGACTACGTGAGGGTATTTTCAAAGAACTAAGCAGGATTAATCAAATGCAAGCAACAATCAGACGCCTTATCCTATGGGCAGGACTGGCCGGCCTTTGGGCCGGCCACGTTCGCTGCCAGGGGTTTCTTCGCAGGGATGGAGACCGGATCGTGAATGCCCGTGGACAGGAAGTCATCCTCAGGGGAATCGGGCTAGGGGGATGGATGTTGCAGGAGCCATATATGCTCCAGGTAGCCAGCGTTGCCGTCAACCAGACACAGATCCACGCTCGGATCGCCGACCTCATAGGAGAGGACAAGACCGAAACCTTTTATGCGTCCTGGCGGGCGCACCATACCACCCGGGCGGACATCGATTCGCTGGCTTCCTGGGGGTTCAACGCGGTACGCGTACCGCTGCACTACAACCTGTTTACGCCCCCCATCGATAAGGAGCCTGTTCCGGGTCGGAATACCTGGCTGGCCACGGGTTTTGCCCTCACCGACAGCCTGCTGGCGTGGTGCCGCGACAACCATATTTACCTGATCCTGGACCTCCACGCAGCGCCTGGGGGACAGGGCAACGACCTTTCCATTGCCGACAGGGACAAGACAAAGCCATCCCTGTGGCAGAGCCCGGACAACCAACAAAAAATGGTCGCGCTCTGGCGTAAGCTCGCCGAGCGTTATGGCAACGACCCCTGGATCGGGGGATACGACCTGTTGAACGAAACCAACTGGGGTTTTACCGATCCCTCCGGGGACGAGCACGGGTGCGCCGAAAAAGACAACGGCCAGCTCCGCACCCTGCTGATCCGGACCACCGATACCATCCGCTCGGTGGACTCCCGTCACCTGATCTTTATCGAAGGGAACTGCTGGGCCAACAACTTCCACGGGATGTTCCCGCTTTGGGACAGCAACATGGCGGTGAGCTTCCACAAGTACTGGAACTACAACGACCAGGGCTCGATCCAGGGCATGGTCGACCTCCGCGCCCGGTACAACGTGCCGCTGTGGCTGGGTGAATCGGGTGAAAATTCCAATACCTGGACCACCGACGCCATCGGCCTGGTGGAGCGGAACCATATCAGCTGGACCTGGTGGCCGCTCAAAAAGGCGGGCCTCAACAACCCGCTGGAGTTCCACCTTCCCCAGGGCTGGGCCGCGCTCATGGCCTACTGGCAGGGCAAGGGCGCCAAACCCTCGCCCGAAGAAGCGTACCGGGTCCTGATGCAGCTGGCCCAGGGTACCTCCATCGCCTACAATACGTACCATAAGGACGTCGTGGACGCGATGTTCCGGCAGGTCGGCTCCCCCACCACCGAGCCCTTCGCCGGCGTCGACCTCCGGTCCGGCGTGCGCATCTACGGCGCCAATTACGACCTCGGCCGCAACGGCTATGCCTACTACGACCTCGATACCGCGAACTACCGTACCTCCACCGGTCAAAACATCTCCTGGAACCGGGGCGGCGCGTACCGCAACGACGGCGTCGACATCACCCGTTGCGGCGACAGCCTGTCGATGGGCTACGCCGTCACCAACATCGAAGCCGGGGAATGGCTGCAGTACACCATCCTCGTACCCCGCAGCGGCTACTACACCGTCAGCTACCGCGTCGAGCCCGTAACACCCGACCTCACGCCCGGCCACGGCCCGAAGATCACCCAACCGTCGTCCGCCGATACGCCCAGCGCCGCCGCCGCGGCCTCCGCGACCGCCGGTAACGTGCCCGGCCAGGCGCCCCCCATGCACACCGCGTCAAAAAGCATCGTTTCTTCCGCCGCCTACGCCGCGCCTTCCTGGCAACTCATGGACTACGACCCCGCCAAGGGTGAAGCCCTGCTGGACGCCTCAGGCCTCCCCGCCACCGGCGCGGTGCTGGGCTCCGCGCCCGCACCCTGGGTGTCCACGGAGTCGCATCGCGTATACCTCACGGCAGGGACGCACCACCTGCGCTTTCTCGCGCGCACGGCGGGGTTCAAATTGAGCTATATAATGTTTGAATAAAGCGCCCCTGGAACCACATTCAGGTGCAGGCCCCATGGATCGGCACTATTCATTGCGCAAGCTATCCACCGGCTTCGCCCCCGCCGCGCGCAGCGCCTGGTAGCCGATGGTGGCGAAGGCGATAAAGATCGCGGCAAATGTCGTCAGCGCAAAGATCGTCCATGAGAGGTTGGTTCGGTAGGCGAAGTCCTGCAGCCAGCGGTGCGCCGCCCACCAGCCGACGGGCGAGCCCACGAGGATGGAAATACCCACCAGCTTCATGAAATCGGCGGACAGCAACCCGACGATGCGGGCGGAGCTGGCGCCGAGGACCTTGCGGATGCCGATTTCCTTGGTGCGTTGCTCGGCGCTGAAGGCGGCCAGGCCAAAGAGGCCGAGACAGGAAATAAAGATGGCGATGGCCGTGGCATAGCCGACGATGGCGGCCAGCCGGTTGTCCGCGTCGTAGTGTTTTTGGAATTCCTCGTCCAGGAAGTTGTACTCGAAGGGCTCGTTCGGGTTGACCTGGCGCCAGGTTTTTCGTACGGCTTCGATGACCTGTTGGGTCTTGCCCGGGACGATATGGGCGATGACGTAGTTGTACTCCGGTGCGCTGTTGACAAAGAACGCGACGCTCATGATCGGTACGTGGAGGTCCTCGAAGTGGAAGTCCTTCATCACGCCCACGATCCGCAGCACCTCATTACTGTTGGCATTGTGGAACCCTTTGCCAACGGCGTTTTGCACGGTATAGCCCAGCGCGCGGGCGCCTGTTTCGTTGATGACGACGCCATCCACGCTGTCGTGTACGAATTGGCTGGAAAAGACATGCCCCGCCGCCGCGGTGATGCCGAGCGTCTTCATAAAGTCGAAGTCGACGAAGTTGGTGAGGAAAGGGCGGTTGTCGGTCGATGCACTCCCGTCGGCATAATAGACGCCGCTCCAGCCTACGTTGCCGGGGTAGAGGAAGGAGCCGCCCACGGACAGCACGCCCGTGGTTTTTTCCAATTCGGCTTTCAACGGCTGATACAGCTTCTTCGAGGGGGAGCTTCGGAGCGGAAGGATTAATTGCTGGTCCTTGGTGAACCCGAGGTCCGCGGTACGCAGGTATTGCATCTGGCGGGCGATGATCGCCGCCGCGACGATGAGCACGATCGAAAGGGCGAACTGGAATACGACCAGCGTCTTGCGCACGGACGTCACCGCGAGCGAATTGGCGATCTTGCCCTTGAGCACCTTGACCGGTTTGAACGAAGACAGGTAAAGCGCCGGGTAGCTGCCCGCGACCAGGCCGGTCAACGCCGCCAGCACGATCGAAGCGGCAAGGCCTATCCACGCCTGTTTCCATTCCAGGACAATGGTCTTGCCGGACAAGGCGTTGAAGCCGGGAAGCAGCGCCCAGGTCAGCAACAGCGCCGCCGCC
>Ga0310811_10012815_pt1 | contig 10900 bp, 7 predicted proteins | sample YCmetagenome_FD_207642 | JGI IMG/M metagenome (GOLD analysis project Ga0310811, IMG submission 207642) | Soil microbial communities from experimental microcosm in Duke University, North Carolina, United States - YC | ecosystem: Engineered > Artificial ecosystem > Soil microcosm > Unclassified ...
GGCTCATGGTTCCAGCCGTTCGAACTAATCGCTGGCGTCAACGTCGGTGCGGGCAACTCACTGGTCATCTCGGATAAAGGCCGATCGGTGAAGTTCTCTATCGGCTCGACGTATTACCCGTTGTCGGCGATCCCGAACGAGTCCCCGAACGTTCCGTCCGATCAGGAAGACAAAGTTCCGCTCGTGTTCGCCGGCTACGGGCTCGTCGCGCCCGAGCGGAACTATGACGATTACGCCGGCATCAACGTCAACGGGAAAGCCGTCCTCATCTTCAGCCACGAGCCGCAGGAAAACGACGCCAACAGCCCGCTGAACGGCAACCGGCCGATGCCGCAGACGACGTTGTATCAGAAGGCGGCGGTCGCGCACGGGCTTGGCGCGCGCGTACTGATCGTCGTCGGCGATGCAACGCACTCGATGGATCAGGGCCTGTATCACACGTTTCACGAAGTTCCAGACCTCGATGAAGCTGGGATGCCAGTGCTGCGCGTGCGGCGCGCCGAGATGCAGCCGCTGCTGGACGCGTGGGGTCTCGACGCGCTCGCGCGTCAGATCGACCTCGATCTACGGCCGCGATCGCGGCTGCTCAAGGACGCGACCATCGATTACATGGAATTCCTCGCGCGCGATCGGAAGACCGTTCGCAATGTCGTTGGCGTATTGCCCGGATCGGATCCGGTGAAGGCCCGCGAGGCGATCGTCATCGGCGCTCACTACGATCACGTCGGCCTGGGCGGTCGGCTGTCGATGACTCCGGAACGCGCGGGAGAGGTACACAACGGCGCCGACGACAACGCGTCCGGCACCGCATCGATTATTGAGGTGGCGCGCGCCGCGATGGCCGAGCGCGCACGTTTTCCGCGGACGCTGATCTTCGTTACATTCGCGGGCGAAGAGCGCGGACTGCTCGGCTCGATGCACTACGTCGCATCGCCGCCAGTATCGATGGGTGACACGATCGCCATGCTGAATCTCGACATGGTCGGCCGCTCACATGGGTCCGTGGATGTCAGCGGCTTGGATAACGCGACCATCAAGGGCGATCTGATGGGAGCCGCGCAGGCGGCCGGCAGCATCGACATCAAGCAGGAAGGGCCCGGCGCCGGGCGCAGTGACGACTCGTCGTTTCTGGCGGCGCGCGTTCCCGCCGTCAACTTCTTCACCGGTTTTCATCCCGACTATCACCGTCCGACGGACGACTGGCAGAAGATCGACAAAGCGGGAACAGCGCGCGTAGCCGCCCTGGCGCTCGAGTTCGCGGCGCGGCTGGCGGCCGACGATCGACTTACGCGCTGAAGGCTGGCGTTGGGCGGTGCATGTTCAGGCCGGTAGTGAACGCCTGCAGCCGCTCGCGCAGCATCAGGCGCCCGCGGTGAAGGCGCGACTTCAGCGTCTGGTCCTTCACCTTGAGACGCGTGCTCGCTTCCTCGGTGCTCAGGCCCTCGATGTCTCTTAGCACGACCGGCACGCGGTAAATCTCCGGCAGCTCGGCAATCGCCACAACGACGGCGCGGCGCAGCTGAGCGCGGAGCAGCTCCTCGTCAGGCATGCTCGACCAATCCGCCGGTTCGCGCAACGTCCGCTGCCCATCGTTTTCCCGTTCGCGGACGGTCTCGGACTGCTGAGCTGCACGCGTCAGCCTGGCCGAGCGCAGCTTGGACATCGCGGTATTGAAGGTAATGCGGTAGATCCACGACGAGAGCGCCGAGTCGCCACGGAATGCGCCAATCTTGCGGTACACCTTCATCAGCACGTCCTGGGTGACTTCCTCCGCGTCCTCGCGGTTCTTCATCTGTCTGAGCGCCAGCTGGTAAATCCTTGACCCGAAACGCTCTGCCAGCTCATGCACGGCGGTCTCGTCGCGCGCCTGCAGCCTGGCAACCAGCAGGCGATCCTCGGTCCTGTTCATGTTTATCCTCGTCGATAACTAGAACACCGACCGATTCGGTCTTATTCCCGCCCCTGCGAGTCAGAGTCGGGTGACGCCCCGTCACCCGAGTCAGAGTCGGGTGACGCGTCGTACCGTACTCCGACTCGGATATAAGGCGACTCAACTTGGCAGTCCGTGCAAAATACAGAGGCCGTTGGTCGTAGCAGCCATCTTCGTCGTCGCGGCGCTGATCTTCGTCAACGCCGTGTACGTGGCCGCCGAATTCGCCGCCGTCAGCGCCCGCCGCAGCCGGATCCGTCAGCTGGCCGAGGAGAAGAATCGCCTCGCCTGCTGGCTGATGCCGGTCCTCGACCACCCCATCCTCCTGGAGCGATACATTGCCGCCTGCCAGATCGGCATCACCGTATCCGGTCTCGTGCTCGGCGCCTACGCGCAGGCGACAATCGCGCGCGCCCTGACGCCATGGGTGGCGTGGGCGGGTCTTCAGGAAGGAACCGCCGCCAAGGTTTCCGTCGGCCTCGTCCTGCTGCTGCTGACCGTTGCCCAGGTGATCTTCTCGGAGCTGGTACCGCGCTCACTGGCCCTTCGATACCCGACGCCGGCCGCGCTCTATGCCGTGGTGCCTATGGCGCCGTCGATGTGGCTGTATCGGCCATTCATCACGTGGCTGAATGCGACCGGCCTCCTGCTGCGCCGCCTCATCGGCGCGCCGCCGAAAGCCCACCGCCACATCCACTCGCCCGAAGAAATCGAGCTGCTGATCGCCGAAAGCCGCGACGGCGGCCTGCTCGAACCTGACGAGCATCGACGACTGCGCCGCGCACTCCGCCTGAACCTCCGCCAGGCCAAGCAACTGATGGTGCCGCGACCCGAGATCTCCGCGATCGACATCAACACCCCGCTCAACGACGTGATTCGCCTCGTCGCGCAGAGCCCCTACTCGCGACTGCCCGTCTACCGCGACTCGATCGACAACATCGTCGGAATGCTGCACACCAAAGATCTCGTACGATGGCTGGTGAGCGGCCAGTCAGGCGGGACGCTCGACGCAATCATCCGTCCGATAGCCAGCGTGCACGAGAGCGTGACCGCCGATCGCGTTCTCCGCCACCTTCGCGAACGCCGGACACATCAGGCGCTCGTCGTCGATGAATTCGGCGGCACCTCGGGCCTGATCACACTCGAAGACGTTCTGTCTGAACTGCTGGGCGATATCGGCGACGAGTTCAAGGCGGGCGAGCCGGTGGCTGAAACTCTGGCCGACGGCAGAGTCCGTCTACCTGGCCAGATGGCCGCCGATGATGCCGCAACCTATCTGAATACGAAGTGGGATACGGACGCGACGACGCTGAACGGATTGATCATGGAAGCGCTGGGCCACCTTCCAATTCCGCATGAGCGCGTGGTGATCGGCGACTTCGAGTTCGAGGTCGAGGACGTCCGACGGCGCGCGCTCGTCTCCGCGCTTGCACGCCGTGTCCGCACCGCGGACGCGGATGAGGAGGAGCAGGCGTGAGCGCCGTTCTGTTCACGCTCGGCGTGATTGTCGTTCTACTGCTGGCAAATGCCTTGTTCGTGGCGGCGGAATTCGCCATCGTCGGCGTGCCACGCACGAGCGTCGAGCGCCTGGCATCGCACGGCAACGCGCTGGCCCGCCGCGTGCTGCGCATCCTCGAACACGCCAAACGTCGCGATCGATACCTGGCGACAACGCAGATCGGCGTGTCGCTCGCAAGCCTTGGACTCGGTATGTACGGTGAGCACGTCATCGCCGAATGGATCGGCAACTGGCTCGAGCCGATGACCATCGCCAGATTTATTGCCGCTCACACCGTGGGCAGCATCGTTGCCGTCGCCATCCTCACCTATGCGCACCTGGTGGTCGGAGAGATGGTACCGAAGGCGCTGGCGCTGCAGAGCGCCGAGCGCACGGCAATGTGGGTGTCGCCCCTCATCGAAACAATCGAAAAGGCGATTCTGCCGCTTGTCGTCTCGCTCGATGCACTGCGCGCCATGGTCGTCCGCGCGATCGGCATCGAAGGGGAGGTGGCCGAGGAAGAGCGGTACCACAGCACGGAGGAGCTGCAGTTAATCATCGAGGAGAGCAAGGAAGAAGGTCTCCTGCGCGGCGAATCGGGTCGCATTCTCAGCGAACTATTCGAGTTCGGCGACCTCACGGCTGGCCAGGTGATGGTGCCGCGCGTTCGCCTCGTCTCAATTGGCGTGGGTACGACCGCCGACAGGCTGCGTGAGATCGTGCGGATGCGACCGCACACGCGCTTCCCTGTCCACACCGGCGATCCCGATGACATCCTGGGCAGCGTCCACATCAAGGACCTGCTCCGCCATATCGTCTCCAATCAGCCAATCACCCCTGCAGATGCGCGGCCGGTCCCGTACATCCCGAACACGATGCCGCTCGACGAAGTGCTCGGCGCCATGCGGCGCACACGCGCACAGATGGCGGTGGTGATGGACGAACATGGCGGCACCGCCGGCATCGTCACCATCGAGGACCTGTTCGAAGAGGTCGTCGGCGACATCGACGAAGGCCGTGGCCGCACGCCCATCTGGCGCGAGCCGACGGGACGGTTGCTGGTCCGGGGAACGGTAAGGCTGAAGGATGCTGGTGACGCCATCGGCCGATCGCTCGAGCATCCGGACGTTCAGACGATCAGCGGTCTCGTTCTCTCGCTGCTGGGACGCCCGGCAGTCGTCGGTGATGTGGTGACCTGGAACAACGTGCGAATCGAGGTGGCCGCCGTGGCGGGCCGCGGCGTCCTCGACGCGGCGCTTACATATCGAACACCTCCGCGAAGCGAGCAATGACGCGCTCCTCGACCTCTTCGATGCGCAACGCGTGTCCAACCAGCTTCTGCAACGACGTGACGCCACGGTCGACGATGCCGCATGGCACGATCAAATCAAAGTCGTCCAGCCGCGTGTTCACGTTGTATGCAAAGCCATGGCTGGTGATCCAGCGCGAGATGCGCACGCCTATCGCCCCGATCTTTTCCGCCCCGACCCACGTGCCCGACATGCCATCAACACGCCCGGCCGCAACGCCGTAATCGGCGCACACACGGATCATCACTTCTTCGAGGTCGCGGACGTAGCGATGAACATCGCATCGATCCGGCCGCAGGTCGAGAATCGGATAGCCGACGATCTGCCCGGGACCGTGATAGGTCACGTCACCACCGCGCCCGGCATCGTGGACCTCGACGCCACGCTCGGCCAGCAGCGCGTCGCTGGCGACAACATGCGAGCGGCTGTCCCGACGCACGCCGAGCGTGATCACCGGGGGATGCTGCAGCAGCAGAAGGAGATCTGGGACGCGGCCGCCGCGGCGCTCTTCGACGAGCGCCTTCTGCATCTCAACCGCCGCGCCGTAGGGAACGACGCCAAGTCGCCGCACCTCGAGGGTTGCGCCCGTCTTCGCCGAAGGCTTCGGCGGGCAGGCGCTAGCAGTCGTTGACGTCAAAGCACTCCAGCCGCTGCTTCACGTCGGCCATGAACTGATCCGCGACGGCGCCATCGACCAGCCGGTGGTCGTATCCGAGCGTAAGGTAGGCCATCGTCCTGATGCCGACTGCATCGTCAACGACGACCGGCCGCTTCTCAATGGTCCCGACGCCCAGGATCGCGACCTGCGGTTGATTGATGATCGGCATGCCGAACTGCGCGCCGAATTGTCCGGGATTGGTGATGGTGAACGTCCCGCCATGTACTTCGTCGGGATTGAGGCGCTTCGCGCGGGCGCGGTCCGCGACATCCGCAATGGAGCGGCTCAATCCGAGCACGTTCTTCTCGTCGGCGTTCTTGATCACCGGCACGATCAATCCGTCGTCGAGAGCCACGGCGATACCGAGGTTGATGTCCTTCTTGTAGACGACGTTCTCACCGTCGATCGATGCATTGATCGTCGGATGATGATGCAGAGCCTCGACGATGACGCGCGCGATGAAGGCCATGTAGGTCAGCTTCGCGCCAATCGCTTCGTACTCGGCTTTCTTCTGCTGGCGCAGCTTTTCGACCTGCGAGAAGTTGACGTGGAAAACCGAGTAGACATGCGCGGAGGTCTGTTTGCTGAGCACCATGTGCTCGGCAATCTTCTTCCGCATCACCGACATCTTCTCGACGCGATCGGCACCCGTGGGTCTGGCGATTCGCGTTGCTGGAGTTGGCGTCGGGGATGGTGTCGGAGCCGGCGTAAAAGCGTGCGTAGAGGCCGGCTTTAGCCCGCCTCCCTCTAGATACCCGAGGATGTCGTGCTTTGTGACGCGACCTCCGACACCCGATCCGTTGATCTGCGCGATGTCGACGTTGTGCTCCTTGGCGATGCGACGCACAAGCGGTGACGATCGACGACGACCGTTGCCCGATGACCCCTCGACTGTGCTCCGGGCAGGCTGCTCGGACTTGATCGCCGTGACCGTCTTGTCGGCAGGCGTCGGGGCGGGCGTCGTCTGCCCATCGGGCTGCTGCTTTACGGGTGCCGCCTCGGCAACGTCGCCTGGTTGACCGATCGTGGCGACAACGGTATTGACGCCGACCGTTTCCCCTTCGCGCACTTTGATGTCGGTGAGGACGCCCGCAGCAGGTGAGGGAATCTCGGCGTCCACCTTATCGGTCGAAATCTCAAATAGCGGCTCGTCGCGCTCGACCTGGTCGCCGACCTTCTTGATCCACCGGACGATCGTCCCTTCCGCTATCGATTCCCCCATCTGGGGCATCACGACCGGCGTCGGCATCGTCTACCTCGACTCCGATCCTACAGGTGAATGGCGGCGCCGTGGGTGGCGTGCGCGGCCTCGCCCATCGCCTCGGAGAATGTAGGATGAGCGTGAATCGTCTTGATGAGCTCCTCCACCGTGCACTCGAGACGCAGCGCCAGCACCGCTTCCGCAACCAGCTCGGTCGAACGCGGCCCGATCATGTGGACACCAAGTATCTCGTCGTATTTCTTTTCCGCGACGATCTTGACGAACCCTTCGTTCTCGCCCGCCATCTTCGCGCGTCCAAGCACGCCGAACGGGAACGAGCCGACGCGCACATCGTACCCCTTCTGCTTCGCTTCGGTCTCGGTGAGGCCGACGCTGCCGATCTCCGGGTCGCAATACGTACAGCTTGGCACGTGGTCGTAATTGATGGCCCGCACCTCGAGGCCGGCGAACCGTTCGGCCACGAGAATTCCCTCGGCCGACGACACGTGCGCAAGCTGCGGATGTGCGCCGCTGCCGAGCGTGATGACATCACCAATCGCCGAGATGTTCGGCACCGACGTGCGGTACATCTCGTCCACTTTGACGTAGCCGCGCTCCATGGTGATGCCAAGTTCCTCGATCCCTAATCCGGACGTCACCGGGCCACGTCCGGTAGCGACGAGCAGGAGGTCCGCGGTCAATGTCTGCGTCTTGCCATCAGGCATCTGCGCTTCAACGTCAACGCCGTTTGCACCCGCGACGGCTTTGGTCACCTTCGTTCCGGTCAGCGCTTTGATGCCCTGTTTCCTGAAAGACTTTTCGAGTTCGGCGGATATCGCTTCATCCTCGACCGGGACGAGGCGCGGCAGCAGCTCGATGATGGTTACGTCGCTGCCGAAGCGACGATAGATCGAGGCGAACTCGACACCGACCGCGCCGCTGCCCATGATGACGAGCGTCCTCGGCACTTCCTTCAAGCCGATCGCTTCGTCGCTCGTGATGATCCGTTTGTGGTCGATGTCGATTCCAGGAACGCTGCGCGCCGATGATCCGGTGGCGATGATGATCTCTTTCGCTTCGAGGGTTTGCTTCTCCCCTTCCACGATTTCAACCTTCCCCCTGCCGGCAAGCCGCGCGGTTCCCTTGATCCAATCGATCTTGTTCTTCTTGAAGAGGAACTCGACTCCCTTCGTCAGGCCAGTGACAATTCGATCCTTCCGTGACTGCACCTGGCTCATGTCGATGGACGGACTCGCGGGTGGAATCGTTACGCCCCACTCCTTCGCCGCACTGATCACCTTGAGCGCGTGCGCGTGCTCGAGCAGCGCCTTTGTCGGGATGCAGCCCCAGATGAGGCACGTGCCGCCAAGCGCCTTTTGTTTCTCGACAACGGCGACCTTCTTTCCGAGCTGAGCGCAGCGGATCGCGGCAACGTAGCCGCCGGTACCGGCGCCGATAATCACGACGTCGTAGATATTGGCCAAAGCTCCAGGCTCCAAGCTCCAAGTTCCAAAATTTCATTGGAGCTTGGATCTTGGATCTTGGAACTTGGAGCTTAATGAGGTCAAGGAGCCGCGTTATACTCGCGCCTCCGATGCCCGAGCGCAGAAAAACGGTCCTCATCGTCGATGACGACGAAGGAATGCGCGATACGTTGACAGCCGTTCTCCGCCGCGACTTCCGCGTGCTGAAGGCGGCGACCGGCGAAGCCGCGCTGCAAATCATGGAGAAAGAGGACGTCGACCTGATGATGCTCGACGTGCGGCTGCCGGGCATCAGCGGCTTCGAAGTTCTGAAGATCGTCAAGGAGAACTACTCGTACGTGGAGGTGATCGTCATCTCCGCCCTCAAAGAGCTCGAGACCGCCGTCGAGGCGATGCGGCACGGCGCCTACCATTACATTTCCAAAGACTTCGAGCTGGAGGGCGTGCGGACGCTGGTCGCCAACGCAAGCGAGCGGCAGGACTTGAGCCGCCACGTGATGCGCCTCAGTGCGGAAGTCGCCGAGCAGAACGACCGCGAGTTCATCGTCGGCCCCAGCCGCGCAACCCGCGACATCGTCGATCTGGTCCACAAGATCGCGAAGCTTTCGGCGACTGTGCTGATTCTCGGCGAAAGCGGCACGGGTAAAGAGCTGCTCGCCCGTCTGATTCACCGAGAATCGGGCGACGCGGCGAGCCCCTTTGTGCCGGTGAACCTGGCTGCCATCCCCAAGGAGCTCGTCGAGAGCACGCTGTTCGGACACGAGAAAGGGTCATTCACCGGCGCCATCCGGCAGCAGCTCGGGAAGTTCGAGCTCGCCGGCGGCGGGACGCTCTTTCTTGATGAGGTCGGTGACCTGCGGATCGAACTTCAGGCGAAGCTGCTGCGCGCGATTCAGGAGGGGGAGATCGAACGCGTCGGCGGCACACACCCAATCAAGACCGAGTTCCGCCTGATTGCCGCCACCAATGTCGATCTCGATAAGGCGGTCAAAGAGGGAACGTTCCGCGAGGATCTTTACTGGCGGCTGAACGTCATCCCCATCCGCATGCCTGCGCTCCGCGATCGCCTCGACGACCTGCCGGAGCTGGCGCGCTTCTTTATCCGCCGCTACAACAAGAAATTCCGCAAGAACATCCAGGGGATTGCCGACTCGACCCTGCAGATTCTCGGCTCGTACTGGTGGCCCGGTAACATCCGCGAGCTCGAGAATCTGATCGAACGCATCGTCGCGGTGTCGGACAAGGACTGGATCACGGACGAGGACTTGCCGTACGAGCTCCACGTGGCGCAACTGGATAGCGAGGGCCCTTCCTCGGGCAACCTGCTCGAACGGGCGGTCACGACGTTCGAGCGGAATTTCCTGATTCGCGCGCTCGAGAAATCGGGCTGGAACGTCACGGCGACCGCTCGAGCGCTGGGCATTCCACTCAGCACGCTGAAGTTCAAGATGGATCGCCTTGAAATCCGCGAGCTGGCGAAGAAGATTCGCGGCAGCTAATCGACCAACCGACTAGCCCGGGCGGCTAAGAAATTGGCCGGTGTCACAGCCGGCCGTGATCAGCGTTTTTCCGCGCGAAATCAGCAAGAAGAGATGGCGTTCGATGATTCACGCCTGCGCGCGTGAATCGATTGGCCGCGAGACGAGCGCCGCCGCTATGCGAGTTGCTTGCCCGATCGTCTCGAACGTTCGCATTTTCAAGGGTTTCTGTGTGCAGCGTCTGCACGCGAAATAGTGGCAAGCCCGTTGCTCATCAGACGCGGCAGCAAGCCGCGGTGAACGCTCACCGTCCGCTTAAATCCAAACGAGCAAGACGATCGTAGCCGCAGCCAGGATGCCGCGGCGTCCGGGGTAGCTCTATGCAGCCGTCCATGTTCAACGTGCAGGTGCCACTTCCTGAGCGGAATGAAGTGTTCCTGATGAACACCTTCACCGACGCCCAGCTGCTGGTATCCCCCGACGTCGCCGGTCTGCTGGATCGAATCAAGGACGGCCACAGCGCCTTCCAGGCTGAAGAGCGCGAGACGATCGAATCGCTCGTCGAGAACGGTTTCATCGTCGACAGCCGCGAAGACGAGCGGCAGGCGCTTCGCCAGTACTTCACCAATCTCCGCGAGGACACCGACCAGCTGCGCGTCACCGTGCTGACGACGCTGCAGTGCAACTTCGCGTGCGACTACTGTTTCCAGGGCGACCACGGCGACTACAACAAGTTCGCAGCGAAGATGACGCTCGAACAGGCCCGCGGGGTCGCACGCTGGGTCGAGCAGCGGCTCGACGAAGTCAGGCCGGAGAAATTCGTGTTGACCTTCTTCGGCGGCGAGCCGCTCTTGAATCTGCCGGTGATGTATTACCTGGCGGAACGGTGCGCGGCGCTGTGCGAGGAACGCGGCGTTCGGCAGCTTGTCAACATCATCACCAATGGACTGCTGTTGACGCGGGAGGTGGTCGAACAGCTCGCGCCGTACGGGTTGAACGGCGTGAAGATCACGCTCGACGGCGACCGCGACACCCACAACCGGATGCGGCCGCTGCGCGGACGACAGGGGACATTCGATCGCATCATCGACAATGTCCGCAAGGTCGCCGATCTTGTCCCGATCACGATCGGCGGCAACTTCGACGAGTCGTCTGTCGACAGCTATCCAGACCTGCTTGATTTTCTGAAGGAGCAGGAATTCGCGGACAAGATCTCGAAGATCAACTTCAAGCCGATCATCAAGTCGCCGGAACCGGCGAGGCCCACCGGCATCATCCCGCTGACGGTGCTGGCGGGCGACGGCAAACCGCTCAATGGAACGTGCATGACGAGCGCCGGCG
>Ga0310811_10012816_pt1 | contig 10899 bp, 12 predicted proteins | sample YCmetagenome_FD_207642 | JGI IMG/M metagenome (GOLD analysis project Ga0310811, IMG submission 207642) | Soil microbial communities from experimental microcosm in Duke University, North Carolina, United States - YC | ecosystem: Engineered > Artificial ecosystem > Soil microcosm > Unclassified ...
CACCTGACCCAGATGCTCGCGTGCTGTGCTCACGAATTGCAGTCGGTCAGACACCGACTGCTTTCGTCAGAGGCGCGGTAACCGTCATGCGCCACGGGACTGTGTGACGATGCGAATTGCACACTGCTTATGGTTCTCATCGCTCCTCAGTCGCCGTCATGGCAGAGAAGAGGACGTCGAACTCAGAATCAAAACATTGGACGTACTTCAGTTCGCGCCGGCGCCGCGACGACACCCAACGCATCACGTCATGGACGACGACCACTTGTGCGGTACCCAAGAGGCCGGAGGAGGCTGGAATTGGACATTTCCGGAAGTGGGCGAGCGTGTTCGGGTTTGCGGCAGCATGCTGGCTGTTGGCAAGCCCGCGAGCGCCGTCGTCAAGGCATCCAGCGTCATAATCGCGGTCGAGTAGTCTCGTTCGGTGGTCAACCGTGTGCATCGACCCAGGCGCGGGCCCAGTCCAACCCGGCAAGATGCGCTTCATCTTCGGTATCAAAAAAGCCGAGGACACCCGACGCTTCGACTAGCTTGCCACTTGCGGTAATAGTCCCGCTAGCCGCGTAGCGTCCCGGCGGGAGAATGTCTTCCTGTTGCAGGATGGCGTGCGCCCACACTTTATAGCCATGGTAGGACTGTGACTGCATCAGCGGACCACCTGGGCAGATGCACCTTGAGTCGTCACGCGAAGCACACTGCCCTCGGGCGTTATCTGCCTCGGAATCCCTGACATGTCTGGTTCGGCTGTCGGCACAGTCTTCTGCATATGGCTTTGCTTCGCCACAAGGTTGGGTGCAGACGTCGACATGCGCCGCGCGTGCACCTTCACCGCATGCGGGACAGCATGCCGATGAACTGTGGGTTTGTGCGCAGCATTGACCCTGTGCGGCGCGGTCGCGCGAGTTTCTGGCGGATTCCACATTTCCGAATATCCGCCAGTCGCGAACGCTGCAGGCGCAAGCGTCGCCGTCAGCAACGCCAGTCCAATTCTTTTCACGATTTCTCCTTGCCGGCTGTTCGTTTCAGCCACTCCTTGCAACCAATACCCCGCCATCGGCGCCGGGACAATGATGCCGGTCCCTTATGTCAGCGTTGACGCGCCCACACATCCTCGTGCGCCGGACCTGCTGTACCAACAGCGCGACCATTCTCGCTAGCGAAACGTCGGCTCACGGGCTTTGCCTCGCCGGACAGCATTATCGACCCACTCGTCGCCAAATGCAGCGCGCAGTTCTGGCCATAAATGCCGCCATTTCAGGCATTGGACGGCTGACTTTGCGAACAGATGCACCCATGATTCAGCCCCAATTAGAAGTGACAGCTCACGACCCCAGTTTACGTGTACGATACTGTATAAATATACAGGTTCTTTGATGCCACATGGCCAGCGCTACCGTCACCGCCGAAGAGATACATCGGTCCTTGTGGCGCGCGTCTCAGCTCGCGCGTGGCCGTGGCCGGGTCAGCATCGTCCCTTCCATGGGTCTCCAGCGGATGGTGTCACCCGGTGAACGCATCGAGGCAGGCTGGTTTGATGGTGAGCTTGTGACGCGCGATTATTTCGTGGCGCAAGCGGAAGACCAGAGTTGCTACTGGACATACCGCGAGCGTGTCAGCAGCCGCGACGCGGAGGACGAGCAGCGGTGGTTCCTTCAAGGACTGTTCGGCTGATGCGTCATGGACACTACATTCAATGTCCTTCCGGCGTATGCCGAGCTTTTCTGTCTTTCGAATTTCAGCTTCCTGCATGGTGCTTCCCATGCGGAAGAGCTCTCCGAGCGCGCGGCACAGCTTGGCTATTCGGCACTGGCCGTCACGGACGAATGTTTGCTAGGGCGTGGTGCGTGTCCGTGTGGGCGATGCCATCACGGACGTCGCGCAAGGCTGTCGTCAGGGGATGTAACGTTGCTCCCTGAGGTCGGTCAGCATCTCGATATACATTTCCTCCGTGTCAATGCAATCATGGAATCCATGCTTGCGCGCCTTAATGGTGCTCGTGATGTTGTCGAAGGGCGTCTTGAAAATCACGTCGCCGAATTTCCACGACACGATTTGGTCGTAAGCATAGTCCCGCAGGTTGTGTTTTTTGACCAGGCTGCTCCACAGTTCCGCCTTGTCGGCCATCATCTGCTGTAACGACATGGGGAACGGCTCGCCGACCGGGACATCGAAGAACTCGGCCAGACGCGGCCAAATTCGCGACCACCTGAAGTAGTCGCCATTTGTGATGTTATAGACCTCGCCGCGGCATGCCTCGGTTTCGCCCGCCCAATCCACAGCGCGCGCAAGGACTCGAGTGTCCGTTACCTGGTAGAGCGCGTCATACGCGGCGCGTGACCCTGGGTATGACATCGGCACACCCAACGCCTTTGCCAACGTTCCATAGACCGCAATCACCATCAGCAGATTCATAGGGTTGCCAACAGCAACACCCGCGACACCTTCCGGGCGAAATGCGGTCCAGGACCACGCTTTCCCCGCGGAACGCTCCCGGAGGAAATCCTCCTGGTCGTAGTAGAAGTTTGGCGGCATATGGCGCGGGTCACTTTCCTTCGCGGGCGATGGGATAGGACCGATATGCACGCCGTATGCCTTGCCACCTTGCATCAGCGTGACGTGCTGCAGATTCGGCGAATGTTTTTCCATGACCTCGACCATGTTCTGCAACATCCGCAGGTTCACATCAACCAATTCGGCGGGCGTCGGCTTCTCTTGGTAAGCCGCGAAGACAAGGTGCGTGGCATCCGACACCTTCGCAAGCAGGCTCTCGCAGGAGTCTCTGTCCAACAGGTCTACAGCCAGATGTTTCGCACGTGTCGGGAAATCAGGTGCTCGTCGCGAGACGGCGACAAGATTGACGTCCTGGTTCTCATAATGCGCGAGTACTCCGCGTCCAATGACACCTACAGCGCCTGCAATTACAACAGTTTTCATGGTTCTCATGCTCTCCACACCGATACATAGAATTGAGCGCCAGACGGTCGTGACTTCAGGAAACCGCCACTTCCAACCTCGCGAAGAATGACACCGATTTAATCTGCAAGCCCGCCTGCGGTACCGATGCTCGTCCAAACGTCTTGGCGCCGTCGCGAGACCGAGCATGGTTCCTCGCTCTTTGCCACAGGTCGGGGTATGCGTGGGCTAGGCTCACCCAACATCAACTTTAGAGGTGACAGGTCGCCACCGAAAATTAGCAAAGTGGGGCGTGTCATAAATTTTTTTATACGTTCCCGTGCGCGAGACCCTGGGCCTCAGCTCCGCCCGGAAGCATCGAAGCTTCTCGAAGGACGCAGGCCCATATTTGCGTTACCTGCCTGCCCCAGCGAATCCTATCGCTGGGCCGAGGCACGGTGCCCCGAGCCAACTGCTCGCCCTCAACCGGTTCTACATCCGAAGCACAACGTCGCACCCAGGAGCGCGTCAGACCGCGGTGAAGCCACCATCGGCCGTTACTTCGGAGCCGGTCATGAAAGACGAGGCATCCGACAACAGGAACGCGAGTACTTCCGAAATTTCTTTTGGTTCACCGAGCCGCCGCAAGATTGTCGTCCCAAGCAGCATGTTGAGCTTCTCGCTGTCGCTCTCAAAGTCCGCGGTCATCGGCGTGCGAATCGTGCCCGGATGCAACGAATTTACGCGGATGCCATAACTGGCGTAATCGACAGCGAGTCCCTTCGTAAAGAGTCGAATAGCTCCTTTGGTCGCGCAATACGCACTCATGCCTGGCATGTTGGCGACAAACCCGGAGATTGATGAGATGTTCACTATGGAGCCTCCGCCGGCCATCCTCATGGCCGGAAGTACGGCCTGAGAACCGAGAAATGTGCCCTTGACGTTAATGTCGAAGAGCAAATCCCAATCCTCGGAAGGAAGTTCTTCGACAGGCTTGCGAACCAAAATGCCGGCGTTGTTGACCAGTCCGTCGATGCGGCCGAACTCAGTCGCCGTCGCATCAACGACAATCTGCCACTGGCGGCGGTCGCGCACATCGAGCGAGCGGAATCTCGCAACACCACCATTTCGCACAATGTCGGCGGCCACATCTTCGCCACGCTGGTTGACGTCCGCAACGACGACTGCGGCGCCTCGCTCTGCAAGCAGACGGCAATGCGCCTCTCCCATGCCATTTGCACCGCCTGTGACCAGGATGACTTTGTCTTTCAGCATGATGTCGTTCCTCTTGGGTAGTGGGCGGCGATTACTTCAGGTATTGGTCGATGTTCGCCTTCGTCAGCGGCACCCAAGGCACGTCGTACTGCTTCGCGGTACCGTCTTTCCACGTTAGCGTCTTTGACCAGCAGTCGGACTTCGGTTGATATGACGGACCCGCAACCGCACGGATGGCAAGGTCCATCGCCCCTTGCCCTTCGCAGTGCGCGTCTTTGTACAGTGTGAACAAGTCTCCCTGCTTCACGGCCATTTGGCCGCCCTTGTCGCCGTCGATTGAGACGACCGGAACGGTCTTCGGGTCGATTTGTTTCAGCTTGAGCGCTTCAATAGCGCCGAGCGACATGGCATCGTTCTGCGAGATAACGCCGTTGATTGTTTTCCCGTACCTGGTGAGCCAGTCTTCGGTCACGCTCAGTCCTTCCGCGCGCGACCAGTTGCCCGGCTTCGACGCCAGAACCTTGATGCCGGGACTAGCGGCCAGCACGGAGTCGATGCCTTTGCGCCGCATGAGCTGTGGAGAGTTTCCGATGGGCCCCTCGAGGATGACAATATTACCCTTGCCGTTCAATTGATTGACGAGTTGCTGTGCTTCCAGACGGCCGCCTTCCACATCGTTTGTGCCGACGTACGCGTAGAGCTTGTCCGAATTGGCGGTAGTCACAGAACCAATGACCGGAATCTTGGCCGCGGACGCGCGGGCAATAGGTGCTGCTGCCGCCTGGAAGTCGACCGGCGCAACGATGATTGCGTCGAATTTCTGCGTGATGGCCGTATCGAACTGATTGGCTTGCACCATCGCGTCCGACTTGCCGTCGAGGACCGTCATCTTGACCGTGCCATCCTTCACGAGCGGGTGCTGTTGCATTTCCTTCACCCACCGGGACATATACTCGTTCACTGCGAAGGGCATTACCGCAATCCGGAAGGTCTTCCCATCTTGCGCCATAGTTGCTTCGCAATGAAGCGTGACGCTGAGGGCAGCGGCGGCCAGCCCAAGATACCGTTTGAAGTTGCGCATTTCTCGTCTCCGTTCACATGTTGATATTTCAAGCTGGGCCCTGCGTCGATACGCAGAGCGTCATTTACCGCGGCGTGTGGCGTCGAGCATCACTGCGCCAACGATGATGAGTCCCTTGATGACCTGTTGGTAATAGGAGGACACGCCCAGAAGGTCGAGACCGTTATTGATGGTCCCGATGATGAGCGCACCGAAGAGCGTCCCTACGAGAGAGCCTTTGCCACCAGACAGGCTCGTGCCCCCAATGACGACGGCTGCAATTGCATCGAGCTCGTAGGCGACACCAGCTTGTGGAAGCGCCGCCGTGGTTCTAGCCGTCAGAATCAGTCCGCCGAGCGCTGCTGTCAGTCCCGAGATTACGTAAGCGGCAGTGATGACGCGCTTGACTCGCACGCCGCTTGTCGCCGCACTCTTTTCACTGCCACCGACGGCGTAGATATGCCGGCCAAAAACCGTGTGCTGAAGGACAAACCAGCAGATAGCGAACAGCAGGATGAGCACGACGATAGGCACCGGTACGCCGAAAACGCTCCCGCTGCCAAGCCAGAGGAGCTGCGGAGAAAGATTGAGGACGGGCTGACCGTCGGTGAAGATGAATGTCAATCCTCGTGCAACACTGAGCATACCCAGCGTCACGACGAAAGGCGGCAGCGAAAGTCGCGCGACGGCAACGCCGTTGAGCCAACCGAGAAACGCCCCTACGAAGCAACCGGCAAGCAGTATGACGACGATGTTCTGCTCTCCGGGCATCACGGCAAGAGTAGCGCCAACGACTCCAGCTAACGCCATGACTGCGCCAACTGACAAGTCGATACCACGGGTGAGAATGACGAACGTGACACCGATTGCAAGCATCCCGTTAATGGCGGTCTGGCGGATGATGTTGGTCCAGTTCCCCCACGTGAGGAATACGTCGCTCGAGAAGCTAAGCGCAATGCACAAGGCAATGAAAGCGACGGCAATTCCGTAGTTGTTTGCCAGTTTGAGCACCGCATGAAGAGATATGGGCTTCGGAAGCGCCGTCGATGCAGCTTTGTTTGCGGGGATGTCTTGTCTCATGGTTTGTCTCCTGAATCTCTTGACTCTGTTCATGACGCTGCATGAAGCAGCGTTTCCTGACTCGCGCTGTGGCCGGGAAGCGTTTCTTTGATGCGCCCCTTCTTGAAAACTACGATTCGGTCGCTTAGCTGCAGGACTTCGGGCGCTTCTGATGACACGAGCAGCACTGCGCCGCCGGAACGCACGAACCGGTCGAGCAGGGTATAAATCTCCTGTTTGGCACCTTCATCTATGCCGCGCGTGGGTTCGTCACAAATAAGCAGCTTTGGGCGGGAAGATAGGCAACGTGCAAGCACGACCTTTTGTTGATTACCTCCGCTCATGGTGGACACTGGTAACTCGTCGGATGCGGTCTTGATGTTCAGTTGACGAATCATCTCGGCAGCGTGCGTTCGCTCCTTGCGTCTTTGCACGACACCTTTCCAGGAGAGGTGGGTCAAAGCCGAGAGAGAGATGTTGTGTCGAATAGGTGCGCCGAGAACGAGTCCGCTTTCCTTGCGGTCTTCGGTGACCATCGCCATGCCGGCATCGATTGACTCATCGGGGCGCGCAGGCATCACCTCTCGGCCGTCAACGGTGACCGTACCCCCTTCACGTGGACCGATTCCGTAGACAGCATTGAGAAATTCGCTCCGTCCCGAACCCATCAAACCGTAGATGCCCACAATCTCTCCACTCGAGACGCGAAGAGAGACATCATTGAACTGGCCTGACTGCGATAGGTTCGCGACGTCAAGCATCACTTTTCCAGCTTCGCTGCGTGTGGACTTGCGCGGTTGCGCGACTTCGCGTCCCACGATTTGCCTGACCAGATGAGGACGGTCGATGTCACCGAGCTTGCCACTCTCGACATATGCTCCGTCACGGAAGACGGTGTACTCGTCGGCGATTTCGAACAACTCTTCGAGCCGATGGCTCACGTAAATGATTCCTGCGCCATGCGACGTGAGACTGCGGATGGCGTTGAACAGGATGTGCGTTTCACGCTCGCCAATGGCCGATGTCGGCTCGTCCATAATGACGATTTCCGCATCGAAGCTGAACGCCTTGGCAATCTCAACGAGCTGTACTTGAGCCAGGCTCAGCGACACCATCGGCGCCGTCGGGTCAATATCGAAGTTCAGTCGTTCAAGAAGTGCGCGTGCGTTCCCGCGCATGGTTCTCTTGTCAACGACAACTCCCTTCCTAGGTTCGCGACCGAGATAAATGTTCTCGGCCACGTTCATGTATGGAATGGGAGATAACTCCTGGGTAATAATCGCGATTCGATGGTTCAGCGCATCCAGAGGACTTTGGAAGTTGACCTCTTCATCCCGGATTCGGATTGAACCGGCATCGCGCGCTTGAATTCCCATCAGAATGCTGAGGAACGTCGACTTACCCGCGCCGTTGCCGCCACAGAGTGCATGGACACTTCCGCGGGCAAGCTTGAATCTGCCATCGCGCAGCGCAGGAACGCCGTCATATGACTTTTGAACACCTGATGCTTCGACAAGCAAAGAGCTCATGATTCTCCACCTCCTCGACCGACGCGGCGAATAGAGACGAATATCCCCCCGGCGGTCTTGCAGCTATGCAGAGGACCACCGCCTGAGGACTTCGCTTTTGAGATGCGCCGACCGCGAACGCGGCCGGCTCGGTAACTCGCTTAAACGGCGGTGTAGCCGCCGTCAACGACCAGTTCACTGCCCGTCATGAACGATGCTTCGCTCGATGCAAGGAAGAGAACCGCGTTGGCAATTTCTTCGGCCTTTGCAGGGCGACCGAGCAGCGACGGTCCGAGAAGTCGCTTTGTGGCCTCACTGTCTTCCAGGACGCCACGAGTCATGTCCGTCGCTGTGAGACTCGGATGCACGGAGTTGACGCGGATGTTGTCCTGCGCGACTTCCGTTGCGGTTGCCTTGGTCAGCAGGCGAACAGCGCCCTTGGACGCCACGTAAGCTGCGGCATCCGGAAATGCGACGATGCCCCAGTTGGAGCAGATGTTGATGATGGAGCCACCGCCGCTTTTTCGCATCAGGGGGATGGACGTCTTCGAGCCCAGAAACACACCCCGAACGTTCACGGCGAACGTCTTCTCCCAGACGTCGAGGGGCGTGCTTTCCGTCGTGCCGGACATGTACACGCCTGCGTTATTGACCAGCACATCGAGCTGGCCAAAGCGGTCCGCAACCGAAGCAATTCCCTCCTGCCAAGCTCCTTCCGACGCGACATCGAGGTGCACGAAAAGCGTCTCGGCGCCCGTCTCCTCTTTGATGCGAGCGGCTGCTTTCTGCCCGGCCGCTTCGTCACGGTCGGCAATGACCACTTTGGCGCCCTCGCGAGCGAATCTATCGGCCATCGCGAATCCCATTCCCAGCGCTCCGCCGGTGACCAGTGCGACCTTACCTGCCAACTTTGTCATTTCGTCTCTCCTAGCTTACGAATTCCGGGTGCCCAGCGCCCCGGCTTTGATTTAAGTATTGGTCGATTGATAAATTTTGTCAACGTGACTTGCGGTCACCCGGAAAGGCTTATCGCACAAGGCTACGCGCCGTTTTTTGCTTGTTTTGTGCGTGTAAACCACTATGCTTTTCGGCGAACGTAGAGGCCGGAGGAGCATCTGGAAAGAAAAATTTGATGCCCGCCCATCTTGATGCTAGTCTTGTTTTTATCGATTGAACAATTTATAACGGAGAGACAATGACCATCTTGCATCTGGACCACTTCACGCTGCGCACGTCCAAGGTTGAGGAAACCGCGCAGTTCTTCCGCGACGCGATTGGCTTGGACGAAGGCTGGCGCCCGGCGTTTCCCTTTCCTGGGAAGTGGATGTACGCCGGCGAGCGACCGGTCGTGCACATCGCGAATATCTCGAACAACAACGCGGAACTGGAGGCTTACCTCGGTGGACGGAACACATCGTCGGGCGGCGGGTCGCTCGACCACATTTCCTTACGGTGTCAAGGCTTGGCGGACCACCAGCGCAAGCTCGTCGAGTTCGGATTGAATTTCCAGGAGCGAATCGTGCCGGAACTCTCCGAACATCAGCTTTTTGTCGATGACCCCAATGGCATCAAAATTGAGCTGATTTTCCCGTACTCTCCCGACAATGCAGTCATGGGGGATAATCTGGGACGGCTTGCAATCGATGCGGGTTAGGAAGCCGATTGTTCCCTGATTGTGCACGAGGTGATTCCAGAGTGACTTCTCCGCCCGAACCAAAGACCACATCAGACGCGAGCGCCGACGCCTCCGAATCGAAGACGCGGCGTGGACGCCCACGGGCAAAGCACATGGGAAGCGCTGAGCGGGAGGCGTACATCCTCCGGCGCGCGATTGAATGCTTTGCCACACACGGGTTTGGTGTAAGCACCCGCGACCTGGCGAAACATATCGGTGTGACGCAACCACTCATCTATCACTACTTTGGCAGCAAAGAGAACCTAGTGGACCAGGTCTATCGCGAGGTCTTCTTCTCGCGTTGGAACCCCCTGTGGGAAGAGGTTCTTGCAGACACCCGAAAGCCTCTTGAAGAGCGGCTGGTCGCTTGTATCGAAGACTACACTCACGCCATTCTTAGCAATGACTGGGTACGTTTGTTTGTTTTCGCCGCGCTGGATGACCCCGGGCTGAATAAGCGATATATCGGACTTTTGCACGAGCGCATCTTCAAGCCCGTATTGCGTGAAATCCGGAGTTCCAAGGGCCTGCCGCCAGAGCCGACCGAGATTGACCTCGAGTTGTTCTGGGGGTTTCACTCGAGCTTCTTCTATATGGGCATGCGGCGCTGGATTTATCGAATGGACATACCTGACGACGTGAGGCGCGTCATCAGGGCCCACGTTCACAACTTTCTTTTCGGCTACCCTGCCACACTCATGGCAGGCCACACGGAGCCTGCTATATCGGGCCAAGGTTCTGAGGCGACGCCACGCAGGACCGAGCCTTTCCTCACCCAGCGAACCTAAGGGAGTGCCTGTAGTCCCGGTGGGTCGTCAATACCAGGCTTGCTTTCATTCGCGGCAGTCGCAGATGAGCAGCCGCCGCAAGTTGCGGCCGCAGGCGACGACGGCTGCATCGTTCCCATCAAACCGGAAAATGTGAGCGCATGGTTGAACCCGGACCTGTCGGACCTCGCGGCTTCGTACGAGATACTTGATGACCGGGACCGGCCGTTTTATGAGCACAAGTTGGCGGCCTAAACGGGTAATGTTGTCCGGCTAGCGAAGGGACTTAGCTGCGGGACCGCGTAAAAGGAAACTCTGTCGCCGTAACCTGTGACCGCTCGCGGAGCATGTGGGTCATCCCGCGGCTTACTTCTCGGCATATGAAATTGATGACTGGCCCAGGGTATGAGAGACTTAAACTCAACCTGACTCAACGATGACGCAGATACACTCACGCAGACAGACTTGAGGAGCTGACACCTTGGCGCAACTTATACAGTCATTGTCGGAGCTGGTGTATCTAATTGTGCACCTATTCAGCAGGTAGTCATGGCTCATTCTGCTGGGTCGAAGAGACCTGCAATTCCTGCGTAGGTCATCAAGTCGAGTTCCGCGTTCCCGAGTTTTTTGAGAGCATGGTGGTGCCGGTCATGGAGCCAACGTTCTTGCCCAGCGTCACGCAGAATGAGCCGGAAAGCGCGCACATCTTCCCTGCTTGCAAAC
>Ga0310811_10012817_pt1 | contig 10899 bp, 10 predicted proteins | sample YCmetagenome_FD_207642 | JGI IMG/M metagenome (GOLD analysis project Ga0310811, IMG submission 207642) | Soil microbial communities from experimental microcosm in Duke University, North Carolina, United States - YC | ecosystem: Engineered > Artificial ecosystem > Soil microcosm > Unclassified ...
TGAAAAACGATTCTACTCAAGCTTTGGACAGCCTATAAGTGACGTGTCGGTTGACTGCGTAATGATTGGTTTTCATGGCGATGAGCTGAAAATTTTATTATTAGAATGGAGTGCGATAGACTGGAGTCTACCCAGAGGACGGATCTACCGGTCGGAACAAATTGCGCAAGCGGCCTCCCGTGTGTTGAAAGAAACCACTGGGATACAGGACGTGTTTCTTCAACAGTTTCATGCATTTGGTGCGGCCAACCGAACTCCTGATTACTCTTCAGATCAAAAAAAACGTCTCCATAGTGGCAAGGAGAAAGGCAACTATCATGAGAGCCTCATCTCCATTGGTTTCTATGCATTCGTGGATTTTGAAAAGGTCGCACCAAACTTAACAGGCGCTTACCAATGGTGTAGAATATCGGAGATACCCGATCTATTGTTTGACCACAACGACATGATCGAGCTCGCGCTCGTAGCCCTGAGAAAAGACCTGCGTTATCTCCCCATCGCAAAGCTGCTGCCGCAGAAGTTCACCCTGCGCGAAATGCAAAAGCTATATGAGACCATTCTCAATCGAACATTCGACAGAAGGAATTTTCACAAGCTGCTGATGAGCTATGATTTCCTCGTCAAGCTGCCAGAGAAGAAAGTGGGTACCGCAAATAAATCACCTCATCTCTATCAAATCGATTTCGAAAAATACGAGACTGCTTTGCAAGAAGGTATTTCATATTGACGCTACACTGATGTCGACGATAAAAATAGCATTGATTTTTTTTCTGGTTACGTACTCCGTAAGCAATACCTTATGCGCACAGACAAAATTCAAGGCGATTGTCTTAGCAGAACGAGGTGGTCATCATGAAAGCTTCGTCGTTGCGGGATTGGATTGGCTCAGTAAATATGCCCAACAGGAAAATTTCGAATACATCGTACTGAATACACCCGACGCGATCACTAAGGAATTCCTAAAAGAGTATAAACTCTTCATTCAACTCAACTATCCACCCTACATGTGGTCGGACGAGTCGAAGCGAGCTTTCGAGGACTACATCGACAATGGTAAGGGTGCGTGGGTTGGTTTCCATCACGCCTCTCTTCTTGGCGAGTTTGATGGTTATCAGATCTGGCCATGGTTTTCCGATTTTCTCGGCGGCATTCGGTTTAAAGATTATGTGGCTGCACGAGCCGATGGAGAAGTCCACTTGGAGAAAAAAAATCATGCGGTCTTCGCGGGGCTACCTTCACATTTCAATTTGCCTGGTGAAGAATGGTACACGTTCGATAAAAACCCGAGGGAAAATACAGAAATATTGGCAACCGTTGACGAGAACAGCTACCAGCCGCAAACCGATATTAAGATGGGAGATCACCCCGTGATCTGGTGCAATCCAAAGAAGAAAGCGAAGAACATTTATTTCCTCTTTGGGCATCACGGTGAACTGTTCCATGTAAAGGAATTCAAGCAGTTGCTCACCAACACGATGAATTGGGCTATGAAAGAGAATAACCAATGAGAAAATTTTTGATAACAGCACACGGTAGTTTTGCTTCTGGAATCAAGTCATCCCTTGATATCATCATTGGTGAATCGGACAATGTCTTCGTGATAGATGCATATGTAGATGGCAATACATCCATTGAAGATGAACTTAAGAAAGTTTTGGAAAACATCACGCCCAATGATGAACTCATCGTGTTCTCCGACTTGATGGGTGGCAGCATCACCAACCAAGTGCTTCGGTTTGCTTTGAGAGAAAATGTGCATATCGTTTCGGGAATGAATCTTCCACTGCTTATCGATCTGATAATGACTGACGCTGACAAGCCAATCGCAGACGCTATTGAAAACGCATTGCAGGCGGCACGAGAACAAGTGGTCTATGTGAACAAATTAATCAATAAAGAAAACACTCATGATTAAACTTATCCGAATTGATGACAGACTGGTACACGGGCAGGTGGCCTTTACTTGGGTTCCTTCCCTTGGCGTTGACTGCCTCGTAGTAGCTAACGATACAGTAGCCAAAGATGACTTTCAAAAAATGACCTTGGGGCTGGCGAAACCCGCCAACGTGAAACTGCTCATCAAGTCGGTTTCTGATACCATTTTATTTCTGAATGATGAAAAGAACAGGGCTGCAAAGGTCCTCGTGTTGATCAACTCTGTAAAAGACGCCACAGCACTGGCAAACAGTGTTTCGGAAATCAAGTCCATCAACTTTGGAGGCATCCGCGCAAAAGAAAATGCTAAACTGATTTCGAAGGCAGTTGCAGTAACGAATGACGACGTTTCGCTGATAAAAGCATTGCTCCTTAAAAATATCGAACTGGAAATCCGTCAGGTACCGACCGATGAAAAACAAAAAGTAGCATCACTGATTTAATGTTGCAGGCAATTTCGTGCCTTGTTGCGCACAAAGGAAAACAAACCATAAACCTAAGACGCCATGATCGTCGCTTTTATTCTGATCACATTGATAGCCATGTTTGGCCATGCGGAAGATTTCCTGGGAACAGTTTTATTAAATCGTCCATTGGTACTGGGGCCGCTTGTCGGTGTAGTGCTCGGAGATTTTACGCAAGGCATTGTGATCGGTGCAACGCTAGAGTTGATCTTCATGGGGAATATTAAAGTAGGCGCTGCGATTCCTCCCGATGTGATTACGGGCGGCGTGTTGGGAACAGCGTTCGCCATCATGTCAGGTAAAGGGCCTGCGGTAGCTCTGGCACTTGCCGTTCCTATTTCCATTCTTGCAGAGATGGTGATAAGCGGACTTTTTATTTTCCGCGCAGGGTTCAATAAAAAATTCATGGAATATGCCGAGTTGGGAGATTGGAACAAAGTGCAATGGCTCCATATTCTTTCCGGTGTGCTCAAGCCCTTGCTCATGGGCATTATCACTTTCCTTGCACTGCTGCTGGGTGCCGATGTGATGAAATCATTTCTCGACACCATTCCCGAATGGGTGAACACGGGCTTACAGGCAGCCGGAAACATTTTGCCAGCACTCGGTTTCGCGTTGCTGATGAATGTCATGTTCAATAAAAAAGTAGCGCCTTATTTTTTTCTTGGTTTTATTCTAAGCAGTTATCTCAAACTTCCCATGATCGCCATCGGTGCATTGGGAGTGATTATTGCGTTGATCGTATCAAGCATGAATCACAAGGAAATGGAGAGTGACGAATCCCGCGACGACGCAAAGGCTTCAAAAGTGCCGTCATTTTCAAAATCGGATATCCGAAGTATATTTTTCCGTTCACTTGCCCTGGAAGCAAACTTCAATTTTGAAACCTGTCAGAATACAGGCTTTGCTTTCTCGATGATACCCATCATCAGAAAAATATACAAAACGAAAGAGGCCGTCGCGCTGGCTCTAAAAAGACACCTGCAATTTTTTAATACAAGCCCCTATGGCGCTACGCTCATTCTAGGAATCGCTGCAGCCATGGAAGAACAAAATAGTCGCGCGGAAGATTTTAATGCCGATTCAATCAATGGCGTGAAGCTCGGACTGATGGGACCACTGGCAGGTATATTCGATTCTTTATTCTGGGGAACACTGAAAGTCATTGCGGCCGGCATCGGCACGTCGCTGGCATTGAAAGGAAATATCGCGGGCCCGCTGCTCTTCATTTTGATCTTCAACATTCCGCATCTATGGTTCCGATATCACCTCACATTCATTGGATATCACCAAGGAAATAAATTCCTTCAGAAAATAGCAAGCAGCCATGTGATGGATAAGTTGACCTCGGGTGCTGCCATTGTAGGCTTGATGGTCGTTGGTGCCATGCCCGCGCTTCTGATGAATATTAAGACACCGGCAACCATCGGCTCTTCTGGAAGTGAAATTCCTTTGCAAGGAATTTTAGATCAGATTGTTCCGGGCCTCATTCCGCTGGCGCTCACCTTTCTCGTTTTTTTCCTCCTGAAGAAGAATATCAAAACCACCTACCTCCTTATCGGGTTATTGCTTTTGGGATTCATAGGAAGTGTATTGCATGTGTTTGCGTGACCAGAAGAAGTGAACATGAAAGAAACAAGAAATAAGATAGAGATGAAGGGTATATCTGCCTCACCGGGCATCGCCATCGGAAGCGCTTATGTGTTGACGAAAAATAAAGTTACATCGACAGGCACTGTACTGAAGAGTGAAGATGACATTGCAAGGGAGATGGATAAGTTCAACAAGGCCGTTCAGGCATCTGTTGACGATATTGAAAGAGTAAAAAGCAATGCGTCACAAAATTTAAATGAAGATGAGATGGATGTGCTCGACGCACATATCGAATTGCTCACCGATCCACAGCTCCATGGCGATGTGTTGGAGAAGATCCGAGCGGAAAGGAAAAATGCCGTCGATGCAGTCATCCAAGTGATCGGCCAATTCATTCGGGTGTTTAAGGGCATGAATGATGCGTACTTGATTGATCGCGCCGCTGATATAAAAGACATCGGCAATCGTATTCTCGAAAATCTCAGTAATTCAAGGGAAAAGACGCCGCCAAAATTTAAGTTCAATACCATCGTCATTGCCGATGAGATTTCTCCTTCCGATGCGATAGCCCTCGATATGACAACAGTGATTGCGTTTGCTACGCGCATCGGTGGAAAAACTTCACACACCGCTATTCTTGCGAAATCAAAAAACCTTCCGGCTGTACTTGGCTGTGGAGCTGCTTTGGATGAGATACGAAACGATGACGTGATCATTGTAGATGGTGCGAAAGGCCTCGTGATCGCCAACCCCGACGAAAAGTGTTTTGAAGAGTATGCGGCGAAATTCAGACAGTATCATCAGGAAAATAGTTTTATGCCGTCGCTTAACAGTGCCCCCGCGCAAACAACAGATGGTATTAAAATAAAACTGATGGCCAATATCTCCAGTGCCGATGACATGGACGATGCATTAATGTACGGAGCTGAAGGTGTGGGACTTTTTCGTACGGAGCTTCTGTTCATGAACAGAAATTCTTTCCCAACAGAAGATGAGCAATTTCAGTTTTACTATAGTGCGGCACTGAAAGCACGCGGAAAACCCGTTGTTATCAGAACCATTGACATCGGTGGCGACAAGCCCCTGGACTACTTCCACCTCCCAAAAGAAGAAAACCCTTTTCTTGGTTATCGCGCGATTCGCATCAGTCTTGACAGAAAAGATATTTTCGTCACGCAGCTCAAAGCAATTCTGAGGGCGAGTGCGCTGCGAAATGTTAAAGCCATGTTCCCCATGATCAGCGGTATTCAAGAGTTGCGCCTCGCAAAACAAATACTTGAAGCAGCAAAGCAGCAACTTAGAGAAAGTAAAGTTGATTTTGATGAACGCATTCCGGTCGGCATGATGATCGAAACACCATCTGCCGCTATCACCGCCGACCTCTTCGCGCAGGAAGTAGACTTCTTCAGCATCGGCACCAACGATCTCTGCCAATACACGCTGGCGGTAGATCGCGGCAACGAAAAAATAAAAGACCTCTACGATCCGTACAACCCCGCGGTGTTAAGGTTGATCAGGTACATGATTGAGCAGGCGCGTAAATACCACATTCATGTAGGCATGTGTGGCGAGTTTGCCTCTGATCCTCTTGCCACGGTATTATTGCTTGGCATGGGCCTTGAGGAATTTTCCATGAGTGCCGTTTCCCTACCTGCCATAAAAAAAATCATCAACGAAAACGATTATGAAAAAGCGAAGATGATTTGTGAACAAGTAATGTCGATGGATAATTCAAAAAGTATTATTGACTATTTAACGGCGTGTTCCAGTAAATGAATTTCAAAAACATGATAACAAAAAGCTACGTCATCACTGCTCCTGAAGGAATCCATGCGCGGCCAGCTACGACACTCATTAGGCTTGCAAAAAAATACAAATCAATAGTCAGTCTTAAAAAAGAAGAAAAAGTGGTACTTCTCAACAGCATGCTCAATATTCTCACCATTGGTGCCAAAGGCGGAGATACCATCAGCATCATCATCGATGGCGAGGACGAAACCGATGCGGCCTTGGCCATTGATCATTTTTTCTCACAAGAATTAAAGCACCTATAATCTACGTTCATGAAAATCACCGTCACTAAAAACGAAAGAGAATTTGATGTCGCCGCCGCATGGCGCATCATTGCGCAGATGCTGGAGAAACCCGATGCCGTGATCGGCTTGTCGACTGGTCAAACGACGACAAACATGCACGCCATTGTATCCGAGATTCATGCCAAGTTTCCCTTTGATGTTTCGCAGGTTACGTTCTTCAACGTAGACGAGCTCACCAACTTGCCGCGCGAGTATGCGGGAAGCTGTTATACGATGATCAAGAATCAGATTGCCGCGCCACTGGGTATCTCCGAAGAGAATTTCATCATGCCCCCCACACTGTCGGACGACTTTGAAAGAGAAGCAAAACTTTTTGAAGACTCCCTGGCGGCGCGCGGTGGTGCTGACCTGCAGATGCTCGGCTTAGGTGCCAATGGACATATCGGTATCAACCAACCCGGCACTCCGTTCGAGAGCGAGACCTGGGTGTCGCCGATGGATCCCGATTTTGAGGCACGCGTTCGCAGAGAGACAAACGTGCCAAAGGATCATGTCCTGGGTGGCCTCACCCGTGGTATCAAGAACATCATGCATAGCCGCAAACTTATCCTTGTAGTGAAAGGCGCGCACAAAGCAGACATGGTGAAGAAGGCAATCCACGGTCCTGTCACCACCGCCATTCCCGCTTCCGTAGTACAACTCCATCCCAACTGCGAAATTCTATTGGATGCAGATGCGGCTTCGAAACTCTAGTGGAACTTCTAGCTGTTGGCTTTTCTGTTCACCTAATTTGAAATGCCAGTCAGCGGGATGCGGATCTCCGACGCTGACTAACTCTAAGTACCGTGCACTGAATTCGTAATCCTTCGCCGCACCTGGATCTTCTTAAGAGAAATTCGATTTGACCAAATTACGATGTAACTTTGAAGTGATGACCTCAGACGCGTTTGTACAATATTTGAGATTGTTCGATTCCTTTACCGACGACGAGACGAGTTTGATTCGAGAGCGCTTCCCAGCGAAGAAGTTTTATGAAGGCGAGCAACTGTGCAAGATTGGAGAAGTGTGCCATACTATGAATTTTATTTGCAATGGAGTCTTGAGGATTTATAGCCTCAATGAAAAAGGCATTGAAAATACCCATTTCTTTCTGAAGGAGAATCAATTCTGTTGCGTCCTTGATAGCTTCACGACACAGATGCCTTCCACCAGTGCCATTGAGGCCGCATGTGATACGGACGCGATTGTGCTGCACAGACAAGCCATGGAGATGGTTTATAACGAAATTCCACATCTAAAGACAACGATTAACCAGATCATACAGCGATCATTGATTGAAAAGATAGCACTCCGAAACTTGTACCTTGGCGAGGATGCCACAACACGTTATACCAACTTTTTGATCCGGCAACCGGAAATCGCCATGCGTGTTTCTCTGGGTGACATCGCTTCTTACCTTGGGGTGACCCAGCAGTCCCTGAGCAGAATCAGGAAAAGCATGGTTTAATTTATTTTATTTTCTCCGCATCGATCGGGCCACCCCATTTTTTCAATGCCTGGGTTTCATTTATCCGTTTATTTTTTCTTACGCCATCGGCCACCGATTTGGATTTTACCATTTGTTAAATGACCGAAAGAAGTGTTTCCACATTTTTGAACCGCAATTAAAAAACAAAAGTTATGGACAACATTGAACAGGTAAACAGAGAACTAAAAGGTAAGCGTGTCGTGATTTTAGGTGGCACGGCTGGCATTGGGAAAGCCACGGCACAAGCGGTCGTAGCAGCGGGGGGTCAGATTGTGGTCGCATCTAGCAAAAAGAAAAATATTGATGCTACGGTCCAACACCTCGGTAAGGAGCACGAGGGCCATGTTGTTGATCTATCTGAGGAACGCAATATTCGTGCGTTTTTTGAAAAAGTAGGAGGCTTCGATCATTTGGTGTTCACGGCGGGAGAGTCCCTACTGCTTGGTCCGTTATTAAGTACAGAAGTCCAGGTGGCGAGAAAATTTTTTGATGTCAGGTTTTGGGGGGCGTTGGCTGCCGTGAAATACGCCATACCACACATCAATAAAGGAGGTTCGATTACGCTGACGGGTGGACTCTCGGCACATCGTCCTAGTCCCGGTTGGTCCATAGGTGCTAGCATTTGTGCTGCCATGGAAGGTTTCACAAGAGCAATGGCAGTTGAGCTTGCTCCGTTGCGAGTCAACATGGTTGTACCGGGTTTGGTGCGAACCGACCTCTGGTCTTCTTTTAGTGTAGCTGAGCGAGAAAAGATGTTTACCGATTTCGGCGGATCGTTGCCGGTTGGAAAAGTGGGTGAACCAGAGGAATTGGCTAAGGCGTATTTATTTCTGATCACTCAAACTTTTGCAACTGGGCAATGCATCATTGTTGACGGAGGTGGTGCTCTTGTTTGATCACCCTGATTGAGCGAGCCAATGCACGCGAGAAGGAAACCCTTTGTCGCGTGCTACCAATTCGTGACGCCACTACCTACTAGCCTTAGTTTTTTTATTCATATCGTAAACTCTCCACGGGATTTCGAATCGCGGCTTTTATTGCCTGAAATCCGACGGTGAGTAACGCGATGACGATTGACAAAGCACCTGCCATCAGGAATATCCAAACGCTGAGGGGCATACTGTAAGCAAAGCCTGAGAGCCACTGACGGCCGGCGTACCAGGCGATGGGTACGGCGAACAAAAATGACAAACCGATCAGCAGCAAAAACTCGCGCGACAAGAGCGCCATGATGCCGTTGACGGATGCGCCGAGCACTTTGCGAATGCCAATTTCCTTTGTGCGCTGGATCGCTGTAAAAGAAGCCAACCCAAAAAGCCCGAGACAGGAAATGAAGATGGCCAACGCCGTTGCTGTGTTTGCCAAGACGGCTACGCGACGTTCCGCTTCGTAAAACTTGCGCACGGTGTCATCGAGGAATGAAATGTTCGGTGGCATATCCGGATATATTTTGCTCCACGCTTTCTTGATCTGGTCGATCGCGTCGGGCGTGTTTGTGGTGTTGGCTAGCTTCAACGAAAAGAGGAAGTAGTTGCTTTCATATTCGAAGAACCACGGCTGGATGACGCTGTGAAGAGAGGCGTGATGGAAATCTTTGAGCACGCCCGCCACCACATATTTCTTGCCGCTCCCCCTCTTCACATCTTTTCCAATCATGTCGATGGGGGCGATGTTGAGTTTTGCGCAGTACGCTTCGTTCACCAGAATTTCGCCAAGACTGTCAACCGGTGTCACGTTTCTGCCGGCCACGAGCTTGAGGCCGAACAAACTCACGTACGACGTGTCGCCAGCATTGAAATGGACAGATGTTGGAAGGTCCTCTTTCTTGTCATTATAGTAGTGCAGCGTCGTTGTGTTGCTGCCATGGAATGTGGGAGGCCTTGAACTCTGGTTGATGGCCGCCACTGCCGATAATTGTTCCAGTTCGTGACGAAAAGCAACTCTCTTTGAAACTTTATCCCAATAGGGTGTCTCCATAGTCACGATGGCTTCGCGCGTGAACCCAAGATCCTTGTTGATCATCCAACTGATCTGCAGACTAACGATCAACGCTGCCGCTATCAACGCTTGCGAGAAAGAGAACTGCACGACGGTGAGTGTTTTTCGGAGGAATGCGGAGCTGCTTCCGCTCATCGTGCCTTTCATCCGTAGCGCGTCTACTGGTTGGAACGACGACAGGGCCAACGCCGGATATGTTCCCGAGAGCAAAGGGATGATCACTAGCAATCCGATCAGAAACAATACAAACTTTACGTCCGAAAAACTGAGCGTGAGTTCAGATGGCAGGAATTCGCTGAAGGCAGTGATCGCCAGTTTCGACAAAGGGATCGACAATAGTACGGCGATGCTTGTGATCAAGAACCCTTCGGAAATAAAATGGAGCAACAGCCCTGCGCGTGTGCCGCCCATCACCTTGCGCAGGCCTACTTCACGTGCGCGGCGGAGAGCTTGGGCCGTTTCCAGGTTTACGAAATTGATAACGGCAATCACAAGAAGTAATGCGGCGATGGCAGCCAGCGCCTCAATCATGGGCAGTGAGGCGACTGGTCGACCGTCGTCCCAGGTTCCCAACTTGTTGTTGAAATGAATGTCGCCGAGCGGTTGCGTTTTGAACAACGTGAACGTAGTACGTGGCGGCCCTTTTACATCCGACTTCGCATCACTTTCCTTCGACATCGCTTTCAATAACTCGTCGATGCTACTGACGGCGGTGCCGTTGGAAAGCCGGATGAAACACTGCCAGGCGCTGTTGATGTCGCCCCACTCTTCGAAGTTGTAATTGTCCTTCCATCTCGCTGTCTTTAGTGTAGACAATGAAATGAAGTCTGTGAAATTAAAGTCGGTGCGTTCGCGCTGGTCGGCAATGATCCCGACGACGTTTGCCTCCAATGAGTCACGATAGATGAGTCGCTTGCCGATCACCTTAGATAAATCTGTTTCACCGAAATAAGTTTTCGCTTTGCTCTCGGTAATGGCGACTACGTTGGGCGCATCCAATACTTTTGGCGTTCCAATTACCCAACGATATGCTTGAAAGACCTCGAAGTAGTGATGATCGACGTAGGCGGTAAGATTTGGTTTTACGAATTTTTTGTTGCTTCCTCCTTCGGGAACTTCCACGTTGAGATTGTCCGTAAGCATTTGACTCACTGCTTCCACGCCGTGAACACGGTCGCGCAACGCATCGGGTAGTGGAAGTGGCACCGCAGGGTTGCTGCCTTCCCAAACACCGGAGAACGTCGAAATGACGCGGTGGATCTTGTCGCCGTCGGGATGGAATTTGTCAAAACTCAGTTCCAGGCTGGTCATCAGAAATACGATCACGCAACCACTCACGCCTACG
>Ga0310811_10012818_pt1 | contig 10898 bp, 10 predicted proteins | sample YCmetagenome_FD_207642 | JGI IMG/M metagenome (GOLD analysis project Ga0310811, IMG submission 207642) | Soil microbial communities from experimental microcosm in Duke University, North Carolina, United States - YC | ecosystem: Engineered > Artificial ecosystem > Soil microcosm > Unclassified ...
CTCACGAAGGTATCCATCAGGCTCAACTGATCGGCATCCAATAGCCCCGAGGCCGTCGGCTGCATGCGCTCCCAGGAAAACGGCACCCGGAACGTATTCATGCCTTTGCTCATGAAATAATCCACATCCGAGGAAGTCGGATAAGTGTAGTTCGTCCCGTAAACGCCCGGGTAGACCCCCTCCCCGAACTCCGGCCCGGTAAGATTCACCCCATAGTAACTGATATCCGCCTGAGCCGTCGAACAGACGCACGTCAGTCCCACGGCAACCGCCCCCAACAAGCCCCACTTGGTTCCTTTTTTCGCTCCCACCCCAATTTGCACCGGCGATCTATCGGCGATGACCTCACCTCACGCAAGAGGGTTGTTCAGAGAGCATGACAGCCATCAGCTCCCTCGAAGGGCGCGAATCGAGACCTTCCATCTGATCGAAGAAACATAGTTGACTATTCCGTCAACAATGTCAGATTGCTCCTATGTCCAGAACCAGCACGGCCAAAGAACGCCTCACCGACGCGGCGATGGAAATGCTTTGGGAGAATAGCTACGGCGCGACCTCCGTGGATGCGATTTGCGAGCGTGCGGATGTTCGAAAGGGAAGTTTCTACTATTTCTTCAAGTCGAAGTCCGATCTCGCCGCCGAAGCTCTGGAGGCCGACTGGCGAAAGCACCAGGGACAGCTCGATAGCATTTTCTCACCGACCGTCCCGCCACTGAAGCGCTTCGAGCATTATTTCGACTTCACCTACGAACGTCTGGCCGCCTTGCAAAAACAGTGTGGAAACGTCCTTGGCTGCCCCCTTTTCTCGCTCGGCAGTGAGATTTGCACCCAGGATACAGTCCTCCGGGATGCCATCCAGAGAATCCTAGATCGAAAAGTCTCGTATTTCGAGTCCGCCATCCGCGACGCCCATGCGCAAGGCCTGATCCAGGCACCTGATGCGAAAGCCAAGGCGAAGGCGCTTTTCGCGTTCTATCAGGGCACGTTGACTCAGGCCCGCATCGAAAACGATGTCGAGGTCATGCGCGGAGCCTACACCGCCACTCTGGACTATCTGCATGCCACGTCCGCCTCGACCACTGTCGCTTAACTGATTTTTTTTGCCCTAATTCATAGACGCCCAGTCAAATATAACCGGAGTACAATTATGATCCCAGCTTTCAAATCCCAGCCATCCGATCTTTCCGAGGCCTCCCAGAGCTTTTACGACAAATTGACGCAGTCGATCACCGATCTTCGGGCACGGCTGCAGGCCCGCTACGAGCGACACTTCCCGGGGCAATCCGCGCTCATTGGCCGGATCCTTGAGGAAGCCGAGGCCGTGGCGTGGTGCACACCGTTTCCACACCTCTTTCTACCCGATCTGGCCGAGGCACAGATGGCCCGGGCCACCCATGCGCGCTAATTCGCCCGCGCGTTCCAAACTCAAACTTCATTATTCCATGTCACAGAAACAGCTTTTGCGCGCGATCGCTTTCGGAGCGTCGGCAAGCGTCCTTCTTTCCATCACCGGCTGCGGGGGCAAAGCTCCCGCCGCCCAGGGTCCACCGCCGCCCGTCGTCACGGTCGCTCCCGTTCAGGAACAGGAAGTCACCGAGTGGGATGAGTTCACCGGTCGCACGGATGCGGTGGAATCCGTCGAAATTCGCCCCCGCGTCTCTGGCCAGATCGAACAGGTCTGCTTTCAATCCGGCCAGCTCGTGAAACAAGGTGACGTGCTCTTCGTAATCGACCGCCGTCCCTACAAAGCGAACCTCGACCAGCGCCAGGCGGAGTACGTACAGGCCCAAGCCCGTCTCGCGAACAGCGAGCGCGACGCCACACGCTCGAAGCGACTGCTCACCAGCAAGACGATCTCCAGCGAGGAGGCCGATGCAACGGACTCGCAATTCCAGGAAGCCAAGGCTGCCGTCCTCGCGGCGAAGGCGATCGTAGACTCGGCCCAGCTCGACTATGAATTCACCGAAGTCCGGGCTCCGATTTCCGGCCGGGTCAGCCGTGCGCTGCTGACCACGGGCAACTATGTGAGCGGTACTGCGGGTGCGGCCTCGCTGCTTACCACCATCGTCTCCGTCGATCCGGTGTACGTCTACGCCGACGTGGACGAAAACTCGATCCTCAAGTTCAACGCCCTCGCCTCCACTCGCGGGAATGGCAAGGTGCCAGTCGAGCTCGAACTCGCCGATGAAGATGGCTTCCCTCACAAAGGGGTGATCGAGTCGTTCGACAACCGCATCGACGCGAACACCGGCACCATCCTGCTGCGCGCCGTTTTCCCAAACACGGACGGTCGCATCGTACCGGGGCTCTTCGCCCGCATCCGCATGTCCGCCGGCGGACGGCAGAACGCCATCCTCGTGGACGAAAGCGCCATCGGCACCGACCAGGCCCAGAAGTTCGTCCTGACGCTCGGCGATAAAAATACCGCCGAGTACCGCCAGGTGAAACTCGGTCCCGTGATCGATGGCAAACGCATCGTTCGCTCGGGACTGAAGGCGGGAGAAAAAATCATCGTGAACGGCCAGATGCACGCCCGCCCCGGCATGCCGGTCACCCCGCAGGAACAGGTCGTGGCCGATGCCTCGACGACCGACGCCGCGGAGAAAACCGCCAAGCGCTAATCCACCCCCGCACGCCGACTCATGAACTTCTCGTTCTTCTTCATCCGCCGTCCGGTCTTCGCCGGCGTGCTGTCGATCCTCATCTTCCTCATCGGGTTGATCTCGATGTGGCAGTTGCCGATCAGCGAATACCCGGAAGTCGTCCCGCCAACCGTCGTCGTGCAGGCGACGTATCCCGGTGCGAATCCCAAGACAATTTCCGAGACCGTGGCCGCCCCGCTCGAGCAGGCGATCAATGGCGTCGAGAACTCGCTCTACATGTTCTCGCAGGCCACGCCGGATGGCGTGATGTCACTCACCGTGACCTTCGCCCTCGGCACGGATGTCGATCAGGCACAGGTGCTGGTGCAAAACCGCGTATCCCAGGCGCTGCCGAAGCTGCCAGAGGAAGTCCGCAACCTTGGCGTGACCACGACCAAACAGTCGCCCGATCTCACGCTCGTCGTCCACCTGACCTCCCCCACCGGTCGCTACGACGAGATCTACCTTCGCAACTACGCAACTTTACAGGTGAAGGACGTACTGGCCCGCGTACCCGGCGCCGGCTCGGTGCAGCTCTTCGGCTCCGGTGACTACGCGATGCGCATCTGGCTCGATCCGAACAAAGTCGCCTCGCGCAACCTCACCGCCAGCGACGTGGTCGCCGCCATCCGTGAGCAGAACATTCAGGTCGCTGCCGGCGCGGTCGGCCAGCAACCGCTCCACGAGCCCGTCGCGATGGAACTCCAGGTCAACGCCAAGGGCCGTTTGATCGATGAGGAAGAGTTCGGCAACATCATCGTCAAGACTGGACCGAACGGCGAAAAGACATTGCTCAGGGACATCGCGCGGATCGAGCTGGGCGCCCAATCCTATGCCCTGCGCTCCTTGCTCAACAACCATCCCGCGGTGGCGATCCCGATCTTCCAGCTGCCTGGCGCCAACGCCATCCAGCTCTCGAAGGATGTCCGCGCGAAGATGGAGGAGCTCAAGAAATCCTTTCCGGACGGCATCGATTACTCCGTCGTCTATGATCCGACGATCTTCGTGCAGCACTCGATCGAGGCGGTCGTCCATACGCTCGTCGAGGCACTCATCCTCGTCGTGCTCGTGGTCATCATCTTCCTGCAAACGTGGAGGGCCTCGATCATCCCGCTCGCGGCCGTTCCCGTGTCGCTCATCGGCACGTTCGCCGTGATGCATTTCCTCGGCTTCAGCATCAACGCCCTGTCGCTCTTCGGCCTCGTGCTCGCGATCGGCATCGTCGTGGACGACGCCATCGTGGTGGTCGAGAACGTGGAGCGAAATATTTCCAACGGGCTAAGCCCGGTCAAGGCGACCGAGCAGGCCATGCGTGAAGTTACGGGGCCGATTATCGCCACCGCGCTGGTGCTCTGTGCCGTCTTCGTACCGACCGCATTCATCAGCGGGCTCACCGGCCAGTTCTACAAGCAGTTCGCGATCACGATTGCGATCTCGACCGTGATCTCGGCCTTTAATTCGCTGACGCTTTCGCCCGCCCTGAGCGCGCTTCTGCTCAAGGACCATCACGCACCGAAAGATGCGCTGGCCCGAGGCATGGATTTCGCCTTCGGCTGGTTTTTCCGCCCGTTCAATCGCGGCTTCGCGTGGGCCGGGACCAAATACGGGCATGGTGTCGCCGGTATCCTGCGCAAGACCATCGTCGCTCTCGTCATCTACGCCGGACTCATTTTCCTGACCGGCTTTGGGTTCCAGAAAGTCCCGACGGGCTTCGTCCCGACCCAAGACAAGCAATACCTCGTCGCCTTCGCACAGCTTCCGGACGGTTCGTCGATCGACCGCACGCAGAAGGTCATCGAGCGCATGAGCGAGATCGGCTTGAAACAACCGGGCGTTCAGTCCGCGGTGGCCTTCCCGGGGCTCAGCATCAGCGGATTCAGCGTCGCGTCGAACTCCGGCATTGTCTTCTTCACGCTCAAACCCTTCGAGGAACGCCGCACGCCCGACCTGAGCGGACCCGCGATCACCGCCGCTCTGAATCAGAAGCTCAGCGCGATCCAGGAGGCCTTCATCATGTGCGTGCCGCCCCCACCCGTCATGGGCCTCGGCACGATCGGCGGCTTCAAGACCTACATCGAGGATCGCGCCGACCTCGGCTACGATGCCTTGTTCAAGAACATCCAGACCCTGACGGGCAAAGGCATGACCACGCCCGGCATGGGTGGCATGTTCTCGATGTTTACGGTCAATGTCCCGCAGCTCGATGCCAATATCGACCGTGTGAAAGCCAAGGCCCAGGGCGTGCCATTGCAGAACCTCTTCGAAACGATGCAGGTCTACCTTGGGTCACTCTACGTAAACGACTTCAACCGTTTTGGCCGGACCTTCCAGGTCATTGCCCAGGCGGAATCGAAGTTCCGCGAGCGGCCCGAGGACATCGCCCGCCTGAAAACCCGCAACGCCGCCGGCCAGATGGTCCCGCTCGGCGCGCTGATCAACGTGAAGGAGACTCACGGCCCCGACCGCGCGATGCGTTACAACGGCTATCCCGCCGCGGAAATCAATGGCGGCCCCGCCCCCGGCTACAGCTCCGGTCAGGCCGAGGCGGCGATGACCAAGCTCGCCGAGGATAATCTCCCTCCCGGCATGACCATGGAATGGACGGATCTCACCTACCAGCGCATCCTGGCCGGTGACACGGCGATGTACATCTACCCGCTGTGCATCCTGCTCGTCTTCCTTGTGCTGGCTGCTCTGTACGAGAGCTTCCGCATGCCGCTCGCGATCATTCTGATCGTCCCCATGTGCCTGCTCGCGGCCATCACCGGAGTCTGGCTGAAGGGGCAACTCTCGGGCATCCCGGGCGACAACAATATCTTCACCCAGATCGGCCTCATCGTGCTGGTCGGTCTCGCCTGCAAAAACGCCATCCTCATCGTGGAGTTCGCGAAGCAGAAGGAAGATGAAGGCATGTCTCACGTGGATGCAGTCATCGAGGCATGTCATCTGCGCCTGCGCCCGATTCTCATGACCTCCATCGCGTTCATCGCCGGAGTGTTCCCGCTCGTCGTGTCGACGGGTGCCGGCTCCGAAATGCGCCAGGCCATGGGCATCGCCGTGTTCTCCGGCATGATCGGGGTGACGCTCTTCGGCCTCTTCCTGACGCCCGTATTTTACGTCACGGTGATGAGGTTTGGCCGTCAGAAAAAGCGTTCCACCTCGATCGAGAGCTCTGCGGCACCGGCTCCGGCCTCCTGACCGAAACAACAAATTTGGCTCGCAGCCTTGGGATGAGGCTGCGATGGACCAACCAAGGCGGGGCCTTCCCAACCCCCGTCTTCACACGGGAAGGATGCCGACCGCCGGAAATTCGCCCAAGGCTCAATCAGCGGGCTGAAACAGCAATTACGCTCTCGTTACGATGAGCGAGGGTTCCCGTAAGGCCACCGAAGCCAAAAAGAGCGGCCGCAAGCGCGAGGATCAGGAAAGCGAGTGTCGGATCTTTCATGGAGGAATTGCTTTGCCCTTGGGCTCGCTGGCCGTGTGCCAGCTTGAAATCCATATTCTTAACCAACTCTTATCCAGCGATTTGCATTTCCCGCCGAATTTCCTCCCCTCGAATAAGCCCGGGCAAAATGCACACTTTGGAAAGCAGACCGCTGCAAAATGCCCCCGCATAACCTCCAATCGAGATTGGAGCCGCCTGAAACTCCGCGGCTCCTAAAAAAAGAGAACGGCGCGAAATCTTTCGATTCAGCGCCGTTCGTGTTCGGGGGAGGGAACGCCGTGAGAATGGCAGAAGTGGACAGATATTGAAATCAGTTTTCTCCCCGAGTTGAGGGTAGGGAAAACCTAGCCAGAGAAAAAACCAATGAGCCCATTTTACTTGGAATGTGGCCGGATCTTGCCCCCCTATTGCTCCTGAGAAACACCACCCGGATCGCGAGGCAGGTTGAAAAAAACGCCCGGAGATCAGCGTTTGACGGCGCTGACCTGAAGCGTCCCCTTATCGGAGCCTTTTAGTGTCGTCTGATGCTTGAAGGCTTTAATTCCTACGAAGGTCACCGCCGAAATGAACGCCCACATCGCAATGGGGAGGAATTTGAGGGATGTAATCATGGGGAGGATTGCGGGGGGTTATGGGTCGAGGGCAGCCCCGATGCAAGCCCTGATATCCCCTCCCCGCTTTAGGTGAAGTGGTCCGCTTGACACTGCCATGGACGGTCTCCACGATTTTTCCCGCCACTCCCCTCTGATGAAGCCTCTCCATTTTTATCCCACTGCTATCGCTCTTTGCTGGCTTTTTGCCGCCACCACGACCCCCGCAGCGAGCATGCTGCCCGGCGATGTCGTGGGAAAAATCACGGTCGGGTACCAGGGATGGTTCGCCTGTGCAGGCGACCATCAACCGACACCAAATTGGTGGTGGCACTGGACGAGAGACTGGGGCCAGAAGCCCTCGCCTACGAACAACTCGATCAAGTCCTGGCCGGATGTACGGGACTATGCGGTGACTTTCGCAACCGACTGGCCAAAGCTCGGTAACGGCCAGCAGGCGCGGCTTTTCTCCTCCTACACGACCCAGACTGTGAACACGCAGTTCAACTGGATGCGGGAAAACGAGATCGACACAGCGGCGCTGCAGCGATTCAACCCGAAATCCGACGAAGGTCCGATCCGGGACGCGATGGCGCTACGCGTCCGCGCTGCGGCGGAGGCGAACGGACGGAAATTCTACATCATGTACGACGTCTCCGGCTGGAGGGCGATGGCCACGGAGATGAAAGCCGATTGGACAACCAAGATGTCCACCCTCACCAAATCTCCGGCATACGCCAGGCAGAGCGGCAAGCCGGTGGTGTGCATCTGGGGTTTTGGCTTCAATGACGATGCACGACCGTTTCAGCCGGACGAGTGCCTGGAAGTCATCAAGTGGTTCAAGTCACAGGGCTGCTACGTGATCGGTGGGGTCCCGACGCATTGGCGCAAGGAGGAAGGGGATTCCCGGCCCGGGTTTTTGCCGGTCTACAGTGCCTTCGATATGCTCTCGCCATGGATGGTCGGTCGCATCGGCAAGCCGGAAGATTCCGACAATTTTTACCGGGAGGTGACCGTGCCGGACGAGAACTGGTGCAAGGCTCACGGAATCGACTACCAGCCATGCGTTATGCCCGGCGACCTGCAAGAACGCCAGCGGCGGCACGGCGACTTCATGTGGCGGCAATTTTACAACGTCATTCGCGCTGGCTGCCAGGGCATCTACATCTCGATGTTCGACGAATACAACGAAGGAAATCAGATCGCGAAGACGGCGGAATCAAAAGCCTTCATCCCGGAGGGGTCGGACTTCCTGACTCTCGACGAAGACGGCACGGCCTGCTCGGCGGACTATTACCTGCGCCTCACGCGCGATGGCGGACGCATGTTGAAGAAACGCATCCCACTCACCGCGACCCGACCGACGAAGCCGATGGTGACCAACGGATTCGAACGCTGACGCAAGGATCTGGCGCCCGCTATTCCACGTAAAAGATGACGCGCTCTTCCAAAGGAAGACGGGTCGAGACGGGACTCACACCAGAGAGAGGATAGCCTAGATAAACGATGCCCAGACATCGATGCGTGGCATCGAGCCCCAGCCAATTGGCGAATTCCGGCGTGCAGGCGACGGGAGGAGTGCTCCAGAATGAGCCGAGACCGCGCTGATGAGCGGAGAGCAGGAGATTCTGCACCGCGCAGGACGTCGCGGCGATTTCATCCAACTCGCTGATCTTCCCTCCGGGCTCGATACGCGCGACGACCGCGATGGCTACGGGAGCAGCCATCGCATTCGTTCGCATCTTCGCTCGTTTGTCCTCACGACGATTCGCCACGGTCGTGAGGTTATCGTACAAGCCCTCCAGCCCATCCGCGAGCCGGCCGCGTGCAGCCCCCGTGAAGACGTGAAATCGCCAGGGCTGTGTGAGGCCATGCGTGGGAGCCCAGTGCGCATCTTCCAGGATGTCGCGCAGGGTCGCTCCATCGACGGTGCGTGAACCGTCCATCTGAGCAGGCTTGATCGTACGGCGCGTGCGATAGGGGAAATTTGAAGTCATCGGGTGATGGCCAGCCTAACAGACTACGCGCCGAAATCGCCCCACGAAATCCGCCGGGCCATTTTATCAGAATCCAGCGCCTCGAACCTATTGATTGGTCTCTGCGCCAGCCCACATCGGCCCGTTGACCATTTGGAACTCCACGATGGATGCGCCCAAATTCTTCAGCGCGCAGAATTGGGAAATCGCGGCTCCCTGAGTGGTCACCACTTTTTTGGTCAAGGTCCGGTTGCGCTGCAAAAGATAGAGCAATTCCGTACCGACAACCTGAAACTTTCCCAAGTACCGGAAATTCACGGCTTCCCCGCTGTACTGATCGAGGTCGCAAACCAACACGAGTTTCCTTTGCGAAGCGCCGTTGAGTAAAAGATCCGCTCGCCGCCCCTCCATGCCACTCGTCCTGATTTCCGCGATCGAGCCCTCGATGCGGATTTGCTTTCCACGGAGATACTTTGCGCAGACCTCGGGGGCGGCAGAGCAAATGGCCGCCAGCTGGCCAGCATCCACATTGCCTGCCGCGAGTAGTGCCTGCAGCTGTTTCTCGCTACTGAGCGGAACGGCATGCGTACTGGAGCCGACAGGACCGGTATCGGCGCGAATGAAAAAGTACCAAACGGCAACGACGACCAGAAGAGTGAAGACGAGGTATTTCATTGGACCGTATCTGCGGCCGGATTCAAATCGCCAGCTTCGTGGATAAACTCGAAATTCATAATTTGGCGCCGGGGATCATTTGCAACCCTCACCGGAAGTAAAGAAAGAAGCATCAGTCCATGCAACAACACCCGGCGAGAGCAACGGCGCAGGCGATCAAAGCAAGGCATCTCCAGACGACAGTCTTCATGCGCGGAACTCTTCACGAGGCACTTGGGGGAGTAAAGCGGCGAATTTGCCCGCGTGTGCTAGACTGATGACATGCTGCTGATTTCGCGTTCTTTTGCCGCCGCATTTCTCGCTCTGTCAATCTCGGTGGCGGGTGCCGCGCAGCTCCCTTTGAGTACCACGTTCAAAGGCGTGGCCAAGTTCAACCGCCTGGTTACCGAAGCCCAGGAGGGCAACTGGCGGGCTTTGCCAATTGGCGAGCGCACGGCAACGGTGGGCATGGCTCTCCTCGGGACGCCGTACGTGAACTACACCTTGGAAATCGACGACCATATCGAGGCGCCATCGGTAAACCTGAACGGCGTGGACTGCTGGACGTTTTACGAAATCTCCCTCGCCTTCGCGCGTATGATCAAGGAGAAACCCGTCGGCGCGACTCCCCAGGACTTGCTTAGGTACATCGAGCTCGAGCGCTACCGGGGCGGGCATTGCACCGGCAGCTACCTCTCACGGATGCACTTCCTCGAGGAGGTCTTCGCCGACAACACCCGCCGGGGCCTTTCCACGAACCCGACCCGAGCGATCGGCGGAGTACCAATTCATCGGAACATCACGGAAATGACCTCCGCTTGGCGCAGCTACCGCTATCTCGTCAACAATCGCAACCTCCTGCCCGGCATGGCCGCCATTCAGCAACGCGTTTCCAACCTGCCTGTCTATTACATCCCGAAATCCAAAGTCGCGGCGGCGGAGAAGTATCTGCGCAATGGCGATATCGTTGCCATCGCCTCCGCGGATCGCTCCGGCTACACGTCGCATGTCGGAATGGTCGTGAAAAAAAGCGATGGCATGCATTTCATGCACGCGACCTCGAATCGCTCGCACGGTCATCGCGTCATCCTCGATGACCGAATCTCCCAATACGTGAAGCGCTCGAGCGACCATATCGGCATCATCGTCTATCGTCCGCTGGACGTTTGATCGAACTACCCCGGTGGGTTCGGGTGGGGCTCCTTGCACATTCTGCTGCCGGCACGTTCGTTAGGATTATTTGAATCACCCGAATTGAGCTCCCGTAAAGTTTAAAGGCGAAAATTCAACACGCAAATCCAGAGACGGCAAGCAGCCACCTGGAGGGAATCAGAGAGAGCGACGGGACGATACCCCTCGAGCAAACCGCCGCTCCAAAAACTCGGACCGCACCGTCCCGGCGACCTTTCGTGCAATTTTCCTTCAAAAGGGCGCAAGGAGACGAATTGTTCGCGGCTTCCCCACGAGTTTTTCTTGACCATTTTTCTCCGTTGTGGTGAAAAGTGGGGCGAAGTGGTGCTCTGTGGTATGTAAACCCTAATTCAGAATGTCGAGGGAATCAACAACCGGAATGATTTACGCGGGGACG
>Ga0310811_10012819_pt1 | contig 10898 bp, 7 predicted proteins | sample YCmetagenome_FD_207642 | JGI IMG/M metagenome (GOLD analysis project Ga0310811, IMG submission 207642) | Soil microbial communities from experimental microcosm in Duke University, North Carolina, United States - YC | ecosystem: Engineered > Artificial ecosystem > Soil microcosm > Unclassified ...
TCTGGTTGTCCAGATTCGGTTTCTCCAACTGGGCGTGCGGCAGCCGTACCGTCACGGTCTTGCCGTCGGGGGAGACGGTGATGGCGTCCTTGGAAAGCCCGGAGAAGTCGACGTAGGCGTCCACGCCGCCCACGCCCACGAAGAGGGTCCGGGTTCCCTTGATGGCGTCGGGCAGGAAGTTGGCGTCCTTCTCCAGGTCCACGATGACCTGGAAGTTGCCCGTCGCCGCCTCGTATCGGCTGAGGTTCTGGATCGACTTCAGCAGCACCGGGCTGCTGCGGTCGATGGTCTCCTCCCCGAGCGGGTTCAGCCACGACCAGGTCAGGCGTGCACCCACGACGACCAGGAGGATGACGAAGAGGAAGCCGGCGAGCAATCGCCAGCCTCTGCGTGGGCGCCGGGCGACGGGTTCGTCGGTGTCCGGCGTGGGGAGGGGTCGGGTCTGACGGTCCACGGGAGGACATCTTCCCCTTATTCGCCCGATCTCACATCCACGCCATCGCCGCCGAGGCCGCCGGGGAACCGGTTGACCTGGCCGGCTCACTGCTGGAAATCGTGGTGACGGCGATGCCCGCGGAAGCCGCCGGAGGCGCCCACGGGTGACAACGCGGTGCTGTCGCCGGGGAGCCGCTCCTGGCCGGGGCGGAAGTCGGTGCCACGCCGGGAGTCCTGGCCCCCGTCCCGGTCCGTCCCGTCGGAACCCGGGTCCTGATCGGGCCGGGAGCCGGGTGCGTCGGTGCCGTCACGCCGGGGAGAGTCCTGCCCGGAGCCGGAGCCGTCGGGGGTTTCGGGCAGGGTCCCGGGACCCGCAGACGCGCCGGGCCCGGGCTCGGGGGAGGCGCCGCCGTCCGGGCCCGTCCCCGTGCCGGTGTCCGGCCCCGCGCCCTGACCTGTCCCGCTCCCGGCTCCCGGGATCGGCCCGGGCACCGTGCCCGGGCCCGCTCCGGGGACCGTGCCGGGGGTGAGGACCACGCCGGGAATCTGTCCGGCCGGTCCGGAGGGCGACGGCACGACGGGCGCCGCGGACGGGTAGCCGGGGCTCGGGGCCACCGGATACACGGGCGCGAAGCCCGCGTCGGCGTTGACCGGGTATCCGGTCATGTTCGGGTCCGCCTGCCTAGCCCCGCCGCCGAAGTGCCGGCTCTGCAGTCCGCACGAGACGAAGTCCGAATAGAACATGCGCAGCCAGTCGCGCCGCTGGGTCTCGGTGAGTTCGGAGAACCACACCGCGGCGTACCGGTGCTCGGGCAGCGGCCCCGCCGACAGCGGCTCGTTGCGGAGCCAGGAGATGACGATCGCCCGGTAGCCGGCGGTGACCGTCCCGGGGCACGGCTTGGCGAGCCGGTCGAGGAACTCGCCCGCCGCGCGGTCGGCGTACCCGTCGTTCAGGTCGTCGACATGGATGAAGGCCACCCCCGGGTCCGCCTGGTCGCCGTCGTCGGGGGAGTGCTGCTCGACCCGGTTGAAGGCGGCCGGGGTGCCCGCCAGCCTGGCGGCGATCGTCGTGAACGTGCTCACCAACTCGGTGAGGCCGGCGCGCATCGAGGGATGCACGCACACCGTGATCGGCCACTCCTGGCAGCTGTAGACCAGGCGCTCGCTCGCGGCCACGGTCTGCGGTTCGGTGACCAGCCGGGCGGCCCCCGTGCCGGCGGCCATGACGGCCATGACGGCCGCGGCGAGCGCGAGCATGCGCCTGGTGACGAGCGCCACCCACCCGAGCAGGAACGCGGTGCTCAGGCCGAGCAGCCACAACGTCTGATCGGTGAAGGCGGTCGCACTCATCCCCTCGAACAGGTCGTACGGCTCCCGCGTCGCGGGGGCGAGCCTGTCGGCCCAGGTGAAGTTGCCGGCCAGCCAGGTGAAAAGCACATAGGTGCCGAGCCCGGCGATCGCCGGTGTGGCGACGAGAGGGAGCAGCCAGCCGACGATCCAGCCCACCACCACGTAGAGGGCCAGCGAGGCGACGCACATGGCCAGACCGCTGGGCACCAGGCGTCCCGGTTGCTCGCCCAGGCCGGCACGCAGCCCGAGCACCAGGACCGTGGTGCCGAACGAGCCGGTCACGACCACGAGGATCGCGAGCGGCGCCTTCACCGCCCGCCACGGAGTGATGGCACGGCCGTTGCTGGCGCGATGCTTGCGCACCGCCACCCATGCCGCGAACGCGGCGGCGACCGGGCCGGTCAGCCGGAGCGAGCCGATGACCGCCATCACGATGTCGTCCCAGCTCATGAAGCCGGGTATCAAGGCGCTCCACGCGACGACGAGCCCGAGCGCCAGCAACACGGTCACCGTGACGACCGTGCCGTGCTTGAGCTCCTCGCGTGAAACGCCTCTGTGGTTACCCACGGCCCGGCGCGGCCCATGGCCGCACCATCGTCGATATACGGCGCGTGCTACGCGCCGGGACAGGCATGCTGCCCATCAAGCACCCCCCGTGCCTGTGTGAGCGGGGCGTGGGACCGCGCCGTTCCCCCCGGCACTGGTCTTCCATCGGCCTCGCCACGGTCCGCGTTTAGCAGACCGGGCTCCCCGGGCCACCGGGTTTGCCGCCGCCTCACCTTTTGACGTCGCAACCATAACGGAGCGTGACCCTGAGGGAGGGAGTTCTGGGGTCAAGGAATGAATTCAGTTACGCTACGTGCGCGGGTCGATCACGAAAGCCGTCGCGATACCGTATATCGCTGTGTCCCTTCCGCCCAGTTCAAGCCAGCTCCCGCTCAGCGGTTCACGGCCGCTCAACCTGCCGTTCGACCCGATCGAACGTGCCGCGGAGACCTGGCGCGAGAAGTTCGGCCCGTCGTCCGCCATGGCCGCCGTGACGTCGATCATGCGAGCTCACCAGATCCTGCTGGCGCAGCTGGACACGCTGCTGAAGCCGTACGACCTGACCTTCGCCCGTTACGAGGCGCTGGTGCTGCTCACGTTCAGCCGTGCCGGCGCCCTGCCCCTGTCCAAGATCGGCGAGCGTCTCATGGTCCATCCGACCAGCGTGACGAACACCGTCGACCGGCTCGAGCGGGCCGGCCTGGTCAAGCGGATGCGCAACCCCAAGGACGGGCGCGGCGTCCTGGCCCACATCACCGACGAGGGCCGTGACGTGGTGAGCCGGGCCACCGCCGACCTCATGGAGGCGGGCTTCGGCATGGGCATGTACGGCGACGCCGACCTGGGGGAGATGTTCGACCTGCTGAAGACGCTCCGAGTCGCCGCAGGAGACTTCAGCGTTTAACTGCGCTCGCTTCGCTCGCGCTCCACGTTGCGGAGCGAGGGCATCGAACACGGTGACGGCCACCGCCCGGAGGCGATGGCCGTCTGTGTCATGCGGAGGGTGTGCGGTCAGTGCCCCACGGCGTGGAGGGCGTTGACGATGCCCTTGCCGTAGAAGCCGTTGCCGAACACCGAGCCCTCACACGTGTGCGTCGCGGTGGCGGTGCTACCGGTCGGCAGTATCCGGGTGTAGGTGAAGGCGGCCGGATTCGGACAGGCCTTCTTGGTGGCCGTGCCCTTGAGGATGCCCTCGACGACGCTCGGGTCGAGCGTCAGGCCGCCGTTCCGGTAGTCGCGGTGACCGTACTTGCTGACGATCAGCGCCACGACGCCGACCGCCCTGGGGGAGGCCATCGAGGTGCCCTGGAGGTACTGGTAGTAGGCGCAGACGGAGCCCTTGCAGTCCTTGACCACGTAGTCGACCGTCGGGTCGCCGTTGGCGTCGATCTCCCCGTTGGCGACGGCGAGGGCCTTCGGGTAGGCCGAGAGCGTCGTCTTGGTGATGTCCCTGGTGTTGCCGGGGGTGTCGTAGGCGTCGCCGCCCGGCGAGGCCACGTCGATGTAGCCGTTGCCGTAGTCGGAGTAGTACGCCTTGCGGGTGCTGATGCCGGTCGACGACACGGAGATCACGTGCTCGCCCTCGCTCGGCATCGAGATGCAGCTCGGCGGGATCGTGCGGGTGCGCGGCTGCTGACCGGCGACCTGGGCGAAGTCCGGGCTGGAGGCGTCGGAGATCGTCTTCGTGTAGTCGGTCGCTCCGTTGCCGGCCGCCGACACCAGGGTCACGCCGCGCTTGTCGGCGTAGTTCAGTGCCCGCTGGACCGCCGTGACGATCGTCCGCTGCTCCAACTGCTCGTCGGGCGAGTCGGCCGGGTTGTTGGCGCAGTTGAACAGCCACGGGTCGATGTAGTAGCTCATGTTGACCACGTCGACGCCGATGTCGCCGGCGTAGGTGAGGGCGTCGATGGTGGGCTGGACGAAGAAGTAGCCCGAGTCCTGGCCCGCCCGCAGGTTCACCAGGGTGACCTTGGGTGCGACGCCGGAGATGCCGAGGCCGTTGATGGGGGAGGCGATCGAGGAGGCGACGTGCGTGCCGTGCCCGTCCTCGTCCACGTCGTTGGGGTCGTTGCAGGAGCCGTCCGGGTCGCTCGCGCACGGCCCGTCGATCACGGTGCCGTTGGCGTCGGCGGGAAGGTCGACGGTGAAGTTCCGGCTCAGCTTCTTGCTGAAGTTGGGCGCGATGTCGGGGTGGGACCCGTCGATGCCGGTGTCGAGGACGCCGACGAGGACGCCCTTGTCGCCCTGCTCGTACTTGTGGGCCTTGTCCGCCTGGATCTGCTTCATGTCCCACTGGAGATCGGACAGCGGCTCGTCCTTGGTGCTCTTGTGTCCCTTGGCGGGGGAGCCGTGACCGCGGCCTTCCCGCTCGACCGCCTTGTTCTGGGCGGCCTTCCGCGTGACCGCGGAGTCGTCGGGCACACTGCCGATCGTGCGGTTGCGGGCGACGCCTCCGATCGCCGCATTGTTCTTGATCGCACCGACGAAGCCGGCGTTGGTGGTGCTGACCGTGGCGACGCCGACCTCGGAATTGACCTTGACGAGCGTGCCGCCTGCCGCCTCGATCGCCTTCTGGGCTTGTGTGGCGTTGGCGCCTTCCTTGTACAGGACGACGTATTCGGTCGTGGCCTTTTGGGCCGCGGCTCCGGATCGCGTGGTCTCCACCGCTTGAGCCGGGGCCGTCAAGGTCGCCGCTACGACCGCGGTCGCTGCGACGACAACTGTGACGCGCTTCACATCCACCTCCGTGTGGACTTTGAGAGGGCCCTAGCCATGGTTGAAGATTTCATCTGTTTGTCAAAGATCCGTGGCAATTTGCGACCAACGTGTGACATGACGGCATGCGAAGGGGAACGGTCAGGTCGCATTCCGTAATGGGCGGCTGGGTGTTGGGGATGGTACTAGGACGTCCTAGTATTTTCTTTGGGATCCGACACTTTGGAGGCCGTATGGACCCGAAGCACGCGCGCGACGCCGACACCGAGGCCGGCCGGGCCCGCTGGCAGGCACGGTACGACGCCGCCTTCAAGCGGGCAGGGGAGTTCCGGACCCTTTCCGGCCTGGAGGTCGACCCCGTTTACGGGCCCACCTCCAGCGATCCGCGATTCGCGCGCATCGGCTGGCCCGGCGAGTTCCCGTTCACCCGGGGCCTCCATCCCACGGGCTACCGGGGGCGGCCCTGGACGATCCGGCAGTTCGCCGGGTTCGGCAACGCCCAGCAGACCAACGAGCGCTACAAGATGATCCTCGGCGCCGGAGGAGGGGGCCTGTCCGTCGCGTTCGACATGCCGACGCTGATGGGGCGCGACTCCGACGACTCGCACTCCCTCGGGGAGGTGGGGCACTGCGGTGTCGCCATCGACTCGGCGCTGGACATGGACCAGCTGTTCGACGGCATCCCGCTCGGTGACGTCACCACCTCGATGACCATCAGCGGGCCGGCCGTACCGATCTTCTGCATGTACGTCGTCGCGGCCGAGAGGCAGGGCGTGCCGACGGGCAAGCTGAACGGAACCCTCCAGACGGACATCTTCAAGGAGTACATCGCGCAGAAGGAGTGGCTGTTCTCCCCCGAGCCCCATCTGCGGCTGATCGGCGACCTCATGGAGTTCTGCGCCGCCGAGATCCCCGCGTACAAGCCGCTGTCGGTCTCCGGCTACCACATCCGGGAGGCCGGGTCCACGGCGGCGCAGGAGCTGGCCTTCACCCTCGCGGACGGGTTCGGCTACGTCGAGCTCGGACTGTCGCGCGGGCTCGACGTCGACGCCTTCGCTCCGGGGCTGTCGTTCTTCTTCGACGCGCACATCGACTTCTTCGAGGAGATCGCCAAGTTCAGGGCCGCCCGGCGGATCTGGGCCCGGTGGATGCGGGACGTGTACGGCGCGCGGACCGAAAAGGCCCAGTGGCTGCGTTTCCACACCCAGACCGCAGGCGTCTCGCTGACCGCGCAGCAGCCCGACAACAACATCGTCCGCACGGCGGTGGAGGCGCTGGCGGCGGTGCTCGGCGGGACCAACTCCCTGCACACCAACGCGCTGGACGAGGTGCTCGCGCTGCCGTCCCAGAAGGCCGCGGAGATCGCCCTGCGGACGCAGCAGGTCATCATGGAGGAGACCGAGGTCGTCAACGTCGTCGATCCTCTGGGCGGCTCCTGGTACGTCGAGGAGCTTACCGACAGGCTGGAGGCCGAGGCCGAAGCCATCTTCACGAAAATTCGGGATATGGGGTCTGACGGGACGATGACGTCCGGGATCCTCCGAGGCATCGAGGACGGCTGGTTCATGTCGGAGATCGCCGAGGCGGCCTTCGACTACCAGCGGAAGCTGGAGAAGGGGGACAAGCGGATCGTCGGGGTGAACTGCCACACCGCGTCGGTCGAGGAGCCCCTGGAGATCCTCCGGATCAGCCATGAGGTCGAGGTCGAACAGCGGCGCGTTCTCGCGGAACGCCGCGGCGCCCGGGACCAGGCGGCCGTCGACGCGGCTCTGGCGGCGCTCACGGCCGCTTCGAGGACGAGCGACAACATGATCCCGCCCATGCTCGATGCAGCCCGGGCCGAGGCGACCCTGGGGGAGATCTGCGACGCCCTCCGCGCCGAATGGGGCACCTACTCAGAACCCGCCCGTTTCTAACCCCTCTGCCGTGATCATGCACAGGTTCGGAAAGGTGGCCGCCGACCAGCGGCCACCTTGCCCGTGATCATGCACAGGTTCTTGGAAATGACCGCTGACCAGCGCGAATACTGCCCGTGATCATGCAGGGATTCGTCGGTCGCATGGCCGACCTGCCGCTTTCCAGTTCGTGATCATGCGCAGATTCTGTGGTCGGCCGTCCGTCCTGCTGCTTTCCTTCCCGTGATCATGCACGGCGGAGTCCAGTGCATGATCACGGGAGGGGTTTCTCGAGGTCGGGCGACATGTCTGCGAACCTGTGCATGATCACAGTGGAAGTCTTGCGAGGTCAGGCGGCGTGCGACCGAATCTGTGCATGATCACGAATTGGATTCGCCCAGCTCATGTGCCATGAACGCGAATCTGTGCATGATCACGGGCGGAGTTCGCCCAGCTCGTACGGCATGCCGCCGAATGTGTGCATGATCACGCGGGAAAGAGGGTGGTGATGTGGTCGAGGAGGGACTCCAGGGTTTGGTCGTCGGTTGCCGGGGCCATCACAGTCACCCGGAGGTGGCGGACACCGCCGATCTCGGCTGAGGTCAGGTGGAACGTGCCGTCGGCCATCAGCCGTTCGCGGATGGCCGCCTGGTCGGCTGTGCCGTACCGGAAGCAGACGATGTTGCTCTCCGGCTCGTAGGGGAAGACGAAACCGGGCCGGTTCCCGGCCAGCTCCCAGAACCTGTGGGCCGTCTCGTACTGCCGCGCCACGTATTCGCCCATGCCCCGCTCGCCCCGCCATGCGAGGTTGAGGAAGATCTTCAGCCCGAGCTCGGCCTTGGTGCACTCGACGGCCCTGCCGACCAGGTCGAATCCCTGGTCGCCGTAGAAGAGGTAGCTCGCCTGCTGCTGGAAGGCCGCGTCCAGGTCGGGCTCCCGGCGTACGAGCACCGCGGCGGCGAGGCTCGAGGTCCGCAACATCTTGTGGGCGTCCCAGATGACCGAGTCGGCCAGTTCGATGCCGTCGAGCAGATGCCGGTGGCCGTCGCTGAGCAGGGCTGAGGCCCCGTGTGCGCCGTCCACGTGATACCAGATGCCGTTCTCCGCGCAGAACTCCCCGATCGCTCGGAGATCGTCGTACAGGCCGGTGCCGGTGGCGCACGCTCCGGCCACCAGGGCCATCGGCCGTCGCCCCGACCGGCGCACCTGTTCCAGTACGGCGGGCAGGCGGGTGACGTCGATCCGGCCGAGGCCGTCCACCTCCAGCGGAACGACGGCCCGCTCGCCCAGGCCGAGGATCGCGGCGGCCCGGGTGATCGAGTAGTGCGCGGACGGCGGTGCCAGCAGGACGAGGTCCGCCGGGACGCCGTCGGCCCAGGCGTCCGGCGCCACGGCCGCCCGCGCGGCGAGCATCGCGGTCAGGTTGGCCAGGGAGCCCCCGTGCGTCAGCACGCCGCCGCCGTCGCGGAAACCGACCTTGGCGAGCATCCAGCGCAGCACCTCGAACTCGACCGTCGCGGCCGAGGCGCCCATCTCGTAGATCGCCATCGGGTTGTTGGTCGCGCCGTGGACGAAGTCGGCGAGCGCCGCGGGAAAGTCGGGAACGGCGCTCTGGTGGCCGAGGTAGGCGGGGTGGTGCAGCCGGGTGCCCTCGCGGAGATAGTCGCCGAGGAACCGCCGGTAGTCCTCGGGCGTCATGCCCCCCTCGCGGATCCACCGGGCCAGCTCCAGCTTGTCCGCCAGCTCACGCGGAGGCCGGCGGCGCAGAACCGGTGCCGCGCCCCGCTGGCTCTGGTCCACGTAGGCGGCCAACTCGTCCACCGTCACCTCTGCGGCCTCGGCGAACTCCTTCACGTCCCACCTCATATTCGACTCCATGGCAGGATGATGACTACATCGGACGGTGGAATGCCATAGATGCCGAATTCAGAAGCGAGATACCTCATGAGCAGCGAACTGGATTCGATCGACAGGGCGATTCTGGCGGAGCTGCAGAACGACGCACGGCTGCCCAACAAGGACCTCGCGGAGCGGGTGGGCGTCGCCCCCTCCACGGCGCTGGAGCGGGTGCGCGGCCTGCGGAGGCGTGGGGTGATCACGGGCTTCCGCGCGGAAGTGGACGCCAAGGCGCTCGGCCGTTCGCTTCAGGCGATGCTCGCGCTGCAGGTGCGCCCGCACACCAGTCAACTCGTCGACCCGCTGCGCGCCTTCATACTCGGCCTTCCGGAGACGATCGCCCTGTTCCACGTGGCCGGGCCGGAGGACCTCCTGGTGCACGTCGCGGTGCCCGACGCCGATCATCTGCACCGGCTGATCCTGGAACGCATCCTGATCCGCCCGGAGATCTTTCACCTGGAGACCACCCTCATCTACCGGACCGAGCGGCAGCCGATCCAGCGCCCGGTCGGCTGACCGCGGTGCGCCCGTCGTCCTAGGAGGCGGGGGTTGGCACGGATCAGGCGCGCGCGTACGGCAGGATTGGGGGTATGGCAGCGGACTTCTCTCGACCTGGATCCCTGTACGGCGCCGTGGACCTCGGTGCGCGTAAGCAGGCTCTGGAAGCGCAGGCACGGCGCGAGGCCGAAGGGCCAGGAGCGACCCCGGACGTGATCGAGGCGACCTCGGCCACCTTCAACGCCGACGTCGTGGAGCGCTCGATGAGCGTCCCGGTGATCGTCGAGGCGACGGTGCCGAGAGCGGAACAGGTTCAGCAGTTCAGCTACACGCTGGAGAAGCTGGCCGCCGAGGCCGCCGGCGCGTGGCTGCTCGCCCGCGTCGACGTCGAGGCGAACCCCGACCTCGCCCAGGCGTTGCGCATGCGGGCGATCCCCACCGTCTATCTGGCGTTCCAGGGCCAGCTCATGCCCCTGTTCGAGGGGCCGCTGCCCGAGGCGCAGCTGAGGCAGGCGCTGGAGCAGGTCTTCGAGCAGCTCGGCGTCGAGCTCGCCGAAGCCGCCCCGGAACAGGAGGAGGGCGGCGAGGCCGAGCGGGTCGACCCGGACCTCCTCGCGGCCGACGAGGCCATGGACAAGGGTGATCTCGACGCGGCGGCCGCGGCCTACGAGCGCCTGCGCGCGAAGTCGCCGGACGACGAGGCCGCGAAGATCGGCCTCGCGGGGGTCGGCCTCCTGCGCCGGACCCAGGACCTCGACGCGGCCGACGTCATGCGCCGTGCCACCGCGGACCCCGCCGACGTCGACGTGCACATCCAGGCCGCCGACCTCGAGACGCTCGACGGGAAGGTGGACGACGCCTTCGACCGGCTCGTCGCGCTCGTCCGGCGCACGAACGGCGCCGACCGCGACAAGGCCAGGCGTCACCTCCTCAGCCTCTTCGACGCGCTGCCGGCAGAGGACCCCTCGGTCTCCAAGGCGCGGCGGAACCTCGCCAACGCGCTCTTCTGAGACCTTCCTGAGAGGTCGCCCGCCCGCTGCGCGGGCATAGGAGGGACGTGCGGGTCGTCACCATCTCCGCGACGTACGGCACAGGCGGCAGCGTCATCGGGCCGGCGGTGGCCGATCGGCTCGGCGTGCCGTTCGTCGACCGGGCGATTCCCGGCGCCGTCGCCAGTGAACTCGGCGTGACGCTGGAGGAGGCGCTGGCGCACGACGACCGGGCGGAGAGCGGCTTCGGCAGGCTCCTGACCGGCATGATGCGGCTGCCGACGGTGACGCTCGGCGGCGTGGAGCTCTACGTGCCCGCCGGGATGCCGCTGACGCCCGACGAGTTCGCCGCCCGGACGGAACAGGTCATCCGCGAGATCGCCCGCGTGCACGGCGGCGTGATCCTGGGCCGGGCCGGCGCGATCGTGCTCGCCGATCATCCGGGTGCCCTGCACGTCCGGCTCGACGGCCCGCTACGGCGGCGCGTCCTGCAGACGGCGGCGTTCTCCGGCATACCGGAGCAGGAGGCCAAGAGGGTCGTGAACGACAACGACCGGGCGCGCAGGGCGTACGT
>Ga0310811_10012820_pt1 | contig 10898 bp, 8 predicted proteins | sample YCmetagenome_FD_207642 | JGI IMG/M metagenome (GOLD analysis project Ga0310811, IMG submission 207642) | Soil microbial communities from experimental microcosm in Duke University, North Carolina, United States - YC | ecosystem: Engineered > Artificial ecosystem > Soil microcosm > Unclassified ...
ACGAATGGGCGCCCTAGGGGCGCCCATTCGGCGTTGTGGGCACTTTCCGTCGGAGCACCGCCGCCCGCTTCCGCGTTTTGCGCGAGCCGGGGCAGGCACCGACGCAGACGCGCCCAGGCCCTGTAGAGCGGGCGCTGGGCGCGTCGGGCGGGTTCAGACCGCGAAGCTGGTCAGGGGCTCCGTGGCCGGGGCGGGCGGCGCGGCGCGCCACACGCGGGTCTTCTGGGCGCCGAGGCGGGCCAGGTAGTTCGGGTTGAGCAGGATGTAGCGGCGCCAGAGGCGGCGCGGCTCGAGGCCCAGGCGCCAGAGCCACTCGAGGGCGTAGCGCTGCATCCACGGCGGCGGGTTCTTCAGGCCGCCGGCGTGGTAGTCGAAGGCGGCGCCGACGGCGAGCATCGGGGCGTCGACCAGGTGCTTCATCGCGTAGACGAAGACCTCCTGGCGCGGGCAGCCGAGGCCGACCATGACGACCCGCGCGCCGGAGGACTTGATGCGCGCGGCGATCTGCTCGGGCTCGCCGGGCTGGGCCGTGCGGAACTTCGACGGCTCCATGCCGGCGATCTTCAGGGCGGGGAAGCGCTCGTGCAGCTTCCCGGCCAGGCGGTCCAGGGTCTCCTGGGTCGAGCCGTAGAAGTACACCGGCAGGCCCTCGGCGGCGCTGGACTCCAGGACCTTGAGCGTCAGGTCGGGGCCGTAGACGCGGTCGGCCAGCTGCGCGTGGTGCAGCAGGTTGAGTGCCCACCGCACCGGCTGGCCGTCCGGGGTCACCAGGTCGAACGAGTTGAGGCGGGCGCCGTGCGCCTTGTCCTGCACGCCCGTCATGACGCCGTGCACGGCGAGCGCCGTGACCGCGAGCGAGCGGCCCTCGCGGGCCGCGCCCATCACCTTGTCGACGGCACTGTCGTAGTCGACGGCGCTGACCTCGACGCCGAGGACGTTGTGCTTGCCTCTGTCAATCACGGCCGATCCGTCTCAGGCTTCCGGGGTCCACTTGTCGACGTTGGCCTCGTAGATCTCCTGGCAGATCATCGGCACGTCGTAGACCTGCTTCCAGTCCGGGTAGTCCAGCTGGAAGCTCTCGTTGGAGCCGATCCACCAGATGTGGTCGCCGACGCGGTTGGCCTCGTGGTACTCGGTGACCATCTCGTTGCCGGTGATGCGCTGCGCCAGGGCGAACGCCTCCAGCATCGAGGTGTTGGAGTGCCGGCCGCCGCCGAGGTTGTAGACGGCCGCGGAGCGCGGGTTGCGGAAGAAGGCCTCGAAGGCGCTGGTCACGTCGTGGCTGTGGATCGCGTCGCGGACCTGCTTGCCCTTGTAGCCGAACATCCGGTAGGTCCGGCGCTCCATGTTGCAGCGCATCACGTAGGCGAGGAAGCCGTGCAGCTCGGTGGCCGAGTGGGCGGGGCCGGTGAGGGTGCCGCCGCGGAAGCAGGCGGTCTTCATGTCGAAGTAGCGGCCGTACTCCTGCACCATGACGTCCGCGGCGACCTTGGAGGCGCCGAAGACGGAGTGCAGGCAGGCGTCGATCGACATGTCCTCTTTGATGCCGTTCTCGTACTCGTGCCCGGGCTCGATCTCCCAGCGGGTCTCGAGCTCCTGGTACGGCAGGCTGTTGGGCCGGTCGCCGTAGACCTTGTTGGTCGAGCAGTGGATGAACGGCGCCTCGATGCAGTGCTCGCGGACGTTCTGCAGCAGGTTGAGCGTGCCGCCGGCGTTGACGTCGAAGTCGGTGAAGGGGTCGCGGACCGCCCAGTCGTGCGACGGCTGGGCCGCCGTGTGGATGACCACGGCGATGTCCTTGCCGTAGCGCTGGAAGATCCCGGCGACGGCGTCACGGTCGCGGATGTCCACGTCGTGGTGCGTGTAGGCCTCGCCGAGGTCACTCGTCAGGCGGACGACGTTCCACGCGGTGGAGGCCTCGTTGCCGAAGAACCGCTTCCGCATGTCGTTGTCGATGCCGACGACGTCCAGCCCGAGGGACGCGAAGTGCCGCACCGCCTCAGAGCCGATAAGGCCGGCCGAGCCGGTGACCAGTGCAACGCTCACGAGGAGAACTCCCAAGGATGACGGCGTAGTCCAAACCGTTTCGGAGCATACCGTGAGTCACGCCAGGGCTCGTGCCACCGCGGACCCGGCAGGGAGGCGCCCCAGCACCGACCGGTGTCTGGTGGGAACAACGGTCGCAACTTGCACGAACCCGAGTCATGAATATGACCAACACAGCGAGTGTCAGACGGACGCCGCCCGTCAAGGGGGGCATGGGTGGGCGAAGCCCCCCATTGGGGAGCGAGCGAAGCGAGCGCGAGGAATCCACCACAGATATGGCAAGCGGCCCCCGCCGCGAAGCAGGAGCCGCCAACTGTGGTGGGGAAGGGGGGAGTTGAACCCCCACGCCCTTTCGGGCACACGGACCTGAACCGTGCGCGTCTGCCATTCCGCCACTTCCCCGTGGACCATGAGGATGACCTCGTCGGTCCGGCGCGTCAGAGCATAACCTAAGTCCCACTCGGCGAAATCACCGGGTAGGCACTAGGCTTCCCTGGGCGCCACGGAAGAGTAGCACGGGCCAGCCGGTCAGCTTGCATACGGGCGTGCGACGTCCGGATACCATCATGGCCTCGGAACCCGAGGAGGAACCGGTGAGTGTGCTGCAGCGCTTTGAGAAGCGCCTTGAGGGCCTGGTCGAGGGGGCCTTCGCAAAGGTCTTCAAGGGGGTCGTCCACCCCGTGGAGATCCTCAACGCCATGCAACGGGAGGCGGAAGCCCACAAGGCAATTCTGGCAGGCGGGCGCACGCTCGTGCCGAATCGCTACGTGATCGACCTGTCGCCCTATGACCACAGTCGGCTGGCGCCGTACGCCGCCGCGCTCGCGCAGGAGCTTGCGCAGTCGCAGGCGGAGTTCATCGGCGAGCAGGGCTGGACGGTGTACGGCGACGTCATCGTCGAGATCGAGCGCGGCGACGGGCTGGACACGGGCATGTTCCGGGTGACCGCTGAGGTCTACACCGGCGCCGACGTGGCTCAGCCGCCGCCGCCGGACCCGTATGGCGGCTACAACCAGGGTGGCGGCGGCTACGGCCCTCCGCCCGGAGGCCCCGGCGGGCCGGCCCGCAACGTTCGACTGGTGTCCGGCGACGGGCGAAGCTACCCTCTGTCGATCGGTTCGACCGTGATCGGCCGGGGCGACCAGGCCAACATGCGGCTCCCCGATGTCGGGATCTCGCGTCGTCACGCGCGGCTCGACTTCGACGGGGCTCAGGTCGTGCTGACTGATCTCGGCTCCACGAACGGCACGATGGTCAACGGTCAGCGCGTCTCTGCGGTCGCGCTGAACCCGGGTGACATGATCCAGCTCGGCACGACCACGCTGACCTACCGCGTGGATGGATGACCGTACGTCACGTAGGCGGATCTGAATGAGCGCGTCGTAGATGGAATTTGTCATCACGGTTGCCCGGTACGGGCTGCTCGTGCTGCTGTGGATCTTCGTGTTCACAGTGGTGGGAGTGATCCGCCGGGACCTGTTCGCGGGCTCGCGTTCGAGCCGGATCGTCGCCGCACCCCGGGGGGTTGGTGCGGTGACGGCTCCTGGCCGTCCGGCGAAGGTCAAGCGCGGGAAGACCGCAAACCAGCTGTTCGTCACCGCCGGTGCGCTGGCGGGCACTCGCATCACCCTCGGCGAGGCGCCCATCACCATCGGTAGGGCCGAGGACTCGACGCTGGTGATCACCGACGACTACGCCTCGTCCAGGCACGCCCGCCTCGTGCCGCGCGCCGGCCAGTGGTACCTAGAGGATCTCGGCTCGACCAACGGGACGTACCTCGACAAGACCAAGGTCAGCGCACCTACCCCCGTCCCCCTCGGCGTGCCGATTCGCATCGGCCGCACATCTCTCGAGTTACGGCCATGACCCTCACCTTGCGCTATGCGGCTCGCAGCGACCGCGGTCTGATCCGGAGTGGCAACCAGGACTCCGTGTACGCCGGACCGCGGCTGCTTGCCGTGGCCGACGGCATGGGCGGCATGGCCGCCGGTGACGTCGCCAGCAACATTGTCATCGCCACCATGGCGCCACTCGACGAAGACGTGCCCGGTAACGCCATGATCGACACCCTTCGGGGCGCCGTCGACCCTGACCGCCATGCTGTTCTCCGGCTCCAAGATGGGCATGGTCCATATCGGCGACTCCCGTGCGTACCTTGTGCGCGACGGCGAGTTCGCCCAGGTGACCAAGGACGACACCTACGTCCAGATGCTCGTCGACGAGGGCCGCATCAGCCTCGAAGAGGCCAACAGCCACCCGCAGCGATCCCTGCTGACCCGGGCGCTGGACGGCCGCGACGCGGACCCCGAGTACTCCGTGCGCCAGGTCAAGCCCGGCGACCGGTACCTGCTGTGCAGCGACGGGCTCTCCGGTGTGGTGAGCGCGGAGACCATCGAGTCCACGCTGCGCGAGTACGTCGACCCCAACCAGTGCGCCGGGCGGCTCATCGAGCTCGCCCTGCGCGGCGGCGGGCCCGACAACATCACCGTGATCGTCGCCGACGTGACCGACGAGGACATCGTCGAGGAGCGGCCGATCGTGGGCGGCGCCGCCGCCCAGGACCGGGGCATGGCGACCTCTGCCGACCAGTCGATGTCCTCGGCCCGGGGTGCCGCGCTCGCCGCGCCGCGCCCGCCGGTGCCGGACGACCCCGCCGACCCGCGCGGGCACACCGCCGCCGTGGCGCAGTCGCAGGAGGAGGGGGAGCCGCGCTCCCGCCGCCACCCGCTGCGCACGGCGATCCTCCTCGTGGTGCTGCTCGGGCTGCTCGGCGGTGGGCTCTGGTACGGCTGGAGCGTCACACAGTCGCGGTACTACGTCGGCGCCACCGACGCCGGCCGGGTCGCGATCTTCAAGGGTGTGCCCGGCAAGATCGCCTGGCTGCACCTGTCGGAGGTCTACCAGGAGAGCCCGACGCTCACCCTGGACGACCTGACGCCGGCCGCTCAGGGCAACGTCAAGCAGGGCATCCAGGTGGACAACCTCCAGCAGGCCCAGGACAAGATGGCCGACCTGGAGGACCCGAGCAACCCCTCGCGCAAGCAGGCCTGCCCGACGGCGCAACCTTCGGACTCCGCGACGGCGTCCATCTCCGCGTCGACCTCTGCCAGCGCGCCCGCCAACGACCCGGCCGGCTCGCCGTCCTCCACGGGCGGGGCGACCGCGACCTCCACGCCGACCCCGACTCCCGCGGCAAGCTGCTGACAGCGCTGGGACGAACAGACGTGCCGAGGCGAAAAGGAACTCAGTTGTGACCGCCACCGCCATCCCGGCTCCGCCGCCCATGGGCGGCGGAGCGGGCGTTTCCGCGCCGGCCCGCCCGCGCACCAGGCGCAACGTCGAGCTGGGCCTGCTCGTCTTCGTGATCGCCATCCTCACCGTCTACGCGGCGGTGGTCGAGGGCAACGCGATCGGCGAGGTCACGTCCGACTTCTGGTTCCAGACCGCCATGATCGCGATCATCTTCGGGGTCGCGCACGTGGCGGTCCGCTTCCTGGCGCCCTACGCCGACCCGGTGATCCTGCCGGCGGTCGCGCTCATCAACGGCATCGGCGTGGCGTTCCTGCGCCGGCTGGACCTGGCCGGCACGAAGGCGGTCGACCGGGCCGGGCTCAGCGTCTTCGGCGGTGACGGCTTCCGCCAGCTGGGCTGGACCGCGGTCGCCGTCATCGGCGCGGTCGTGCTGCTCGCGGTGGTCCGCGATCACCGGTCCCTTTCGCGGTACGCCTACACGCTCGGCCTCGCCGGCATCGTCCTCGTGCTGATCCCCGCGGTGCTGCCGGCCCGGTACTCCGCGATCAACGGCGCCAAGCTGTGGATCAAGCTGCCCGGCTTCACGATCCAGCCGGGCGAGTTCGCCAAGATCTGCCTGCTGGTCTTCTTCGCCTACTACCTGGTGCGCAAGCGCGAGGTGCTGTCCCTGGCGAGCAAGCGGTTCCTCGGCATCGACTTCCCGCGCGGGCGCGACCTCGGCCCGGTCGTCGGCGTGTGGCTGATGTCGCTCATGGTCCTCGTGTTCGAGAAGGACCTGGGCACCTCGCTGATGTACTTCGGCCTGTTCGTCGTCACGCTCTACGTGGCCACCGAGCGGGTCAGCTGGCTGATCATCGGCCTCGGGCTGTTCCTCGGCGGCGCGTTCCTGGCGTACTTCCTGGGCAAGACCATCGGCGGGCCGTTCCTGAACTTCTCCGAGCGCGCGACCACCTGGCTCGACCCGTTCGGCGACGCGAACAACAAGGGCTACCAGCTGGTCCAGTCACTCCTGGGCCTGGGCACCGGCGGGCTCACCGGCACCGGGCCCGGCGCCGGGCAGCCGACCAAGGTGCCCGAGGTGCGCACCGACTTCATCTTCTCCGGCCTGGGCGAGGAGATCGGGCTGTTCGGCCTGACCGCCCTGCTCGTGGTGTACGTCCTGCTCGTCGAGCGCGGCCTGCGCGCCGCGATCAACGTGCGGGACTCCTTCGGCAAGCTGTTCGCCGGCGGCCTCGCGTTCACGGTGGGGTTGCAGGTGTTCGTCATCGTGGGCGGCATCAGCCAGCTCATCCCGCTGACCGGCCAGACCACGCCGTTCCTTTCGGCGGGCGGCTCGTCGCTGGTGGCCAACTGGCTGCTGATCGGCCTGCTGCTGCGCATCTCCGATGCGGGCCGTCGCCCGGCCGGCGGTCCGCCGGCGATCGGTCTCGGCGGGATCTCCACCGGAGGTGGCGGCGGCGCGCCGGTACAGATCAAAGAGATGCCCACGGAGGTTGTGCGATGAACGCCCCGCTGCGCCGGGTCGGCGTCGTGGTACTGGTCCTGTTCGCCCTGCTGTTCCTGAACCTGAACTACCGGCAGGTCGTCATGGCCGACGCTTACCGGACCGACTCGCACAACGCGCGGGTCCAGGCGACGGAGTACGAGCGGCCGCGCGGCAAGATCGCCGACGCCAAGGGCACGGTGCTCGCCGACGCCCAGTCGACCGGCGACTCGCTGAAGTTCCTGCGCACGTACCCGCTCAGGGACGAGTACGCCCACGTGCTCGGCTACAAGCCGGTCAACCTGGGCTCGACCAGCCTCGAGAAGCTCAACAACGACTTCCTCATCGGCACCTCGGACAAGCAGGCGGCCGACCGGATCGCCGGGATGTTCACCGGCAAGGAGCCGGCCGGCGGCAACGTGCTGCTGACGCTGTCGAAGGCGACGCAGGACACCGCGTACCAGGCGCTGGGCGCCAACAAGCTCAAGGTCAAGAGCGGCGCGGTCGTGGCGATGGACCCGAACACCGGCGCGCTCCTGGCCGAGGTCTCGCTGCCCAGCTACGACCCCAACCTGCTGAGCACCCACGACATCAACGCCGCGGCCGCGAACTACAAGACGCTCAACGGCGACCCGGCCAAGCCGTTGCTGAACCGCGCGGTGTCGGAAATCTATCCGCCGGGCTCGACCTTCAAGATCATCACTTCCGCGGCCGCGATGACGGCGGACTCCTCGCTCACGCCGGACTCGATCGTGCCGGGCGGCGAGTTCTACAAGCCGCCGCAGGTCTCCGACTTCCAGATCAAGAACTCGCACACCGGTGTCTGCCCCGACCAGATCACGATGAAGCAGGCCCTCACGGTCTCCTGCAACACGGTGTTCGCCCGGATGGGCGTCGAGCGGGTGGGTGCCGACAAGCTCAAGTCGATGGCGCAGGCCTTCGGCTTCGAGTCGGAGCCCCGCCTCGTCGAGGACCAGGACCACAACTACTGCGGCATCGTGGCCAGCCACACCGGCTCGATGACCGCCGGCTCGGACAACCGCGTCGATCCGCCGGCCGTCGCTCAGTCGAGCATCGGACAGCGCGAGGTGAAGATGTCTCCGCTGCAAGGCGCCATGATTGCGGCGACGGTTGCCAACGACGGAAAGCAGATGCGCCCGTACGTTGTCGACCGCCTGCAGAACTCCGATCTGTCGATCGCCGACCACACCGAGCCCAAGACGCTGCGCACCCCCATCACCGCCGACGTCGCGCACGAACTGCAGGACATGATGTTCAGCGTCGTGTCCGCCGACGACGGCACCGGCAAGAGCGCACGCATCTCGGGCTTGCAGGTCGGTGGTAAGACCGGTACGGCGCAGGACGGCGAAGAGGCACAGGACCACGGCTGGTTCATCGGTTTTGCCCTGAAGGACGGCAAGCCGGTCGTCTCGGTCGCGGTCTTCCTCGAGAACGCTGGCAAAGGTGGCAGCGCCGAGGCGGCCCGCATCGGCGGCCTGGTCATGAAGGCATACGCGGACGAAAAGGGCATTCGATAATGAGGTGCGCGACATGTTGAGCGCCGGCACCACCCTGGGCGGTCGCTACCGCCTGGACGAACGCATCGCCGGCGGCGGAATGGGTGATGTGTGGCGCGGCACCGACGAGGTGCTCGGCCGCACGGTCGCGATCAAGGTGCTGCTGCCCGCGCTGCTGGAGGAGCCCGGCTTCGCCGAGCGCTTCCGTGGCGAGGCGCGCACCATGGCGACGATCAACCACCCGGGCGTCGTCGACATCTACGACTACGGCAGCGAGAACGGCACCGCCTTCCTGATCATGGAGTACGTGGAGGGCGACGCGCTCTCCCGCACCCTGTCCCGGGTCGGCCGGCTCACCCCGGCCCGTGCCATGGCGCTCATCGCACAGGCCGCCGACGCGCTGCACGCCGCGCACGAGAAGGGCATCGTCCACCGCGACGTGAAGCCCGGCAACCTGCTCGTGCGCCCCAACGGCACGCTGGTGCTCACCGACTTCGGCATCGCCCGCTCCGCCGCCGTGGCGCAGCTCACCGCGGCCGGCTCGGTGCTGGGCACCGCCTCCTACATCTCGCCCGAGCAGGCCTCCGGCGCGCAGGCCACCCCGCTGTCCGACGTGTACGCGCTCGGCGTGGTGGCATACCAGTGCCTGTCCGGCGTGCGCCCGTTCGAGGGCGAGAACCCGCTCGAGATCGCGATGCGGCACGTGCGCGACCTGCCGCCGCCGCTGCCGCCCGACATCCCGCCGCCGGTGGCGCAGTTGGTCGAGCGGGCGATGGCCAAGGACCCGGGCGCCCGCTGGCCCAGCGCGGCGGCGCTGGCACAGGCCGCCCGCCGCGTCTCGGGGCAGATGTCCGGCGGCACGGCCACCGGCCCGGCGGTCGCGCCCATGGGCGCCCAGATGGGCCCGCCCGGGTCGCCGACCGGCCGCAACCCCGTCTCGGGGCCGCCGGTCTCCGGCTCGCCCGTTTCGCCCGGCTACGGCGGACAGCCGATGTCGCCGATGTCCGGCTCGCCGATGTCCGGTCCGCCGACCTCCGGCGCCGGCGGCACCCGGATCATGCCCGGCGCGACCCCCGGCGGGCCCGGCGCGGCCGCGGGGCTCGGCGGTCACCAGGCGCGCGGCGCGGCCGGCGTGCCGCCGCCGCCCTCCAACGACACGGCCACCTACATGGGCGGGCCCGGCGGCTACGACATGGGCGGGCCCGGGGGCTACGAGCCGCCGCGGCCCAACGGCTCGGGCTCGCGCGGCAACGGCGGCAAGCGCAACAACGTGCTCATCGTGGGTGTCTTCGCGGTGGTACTGCTGGTGCTGGTCGGCATCGGCGGCATCTGGCTGGCAACCAAGAGCGACGACAAATCGCCCAACACCGTTGGCGACAACCAGACCACGACCGCGCCGACCTCGGCGTCGCCGACCCCGCCGAAGGCGACCGGGCGCCCGGTGCCGATCGACTGCAAGCCGAAGTTCCAGCAGGCCGACTTCCTCAAGCGGGAGCTGGAGCGCAAGGGCATGACGGTCACGATCGCGCCCAAGCCGACGCCGGGATTCCTGCCCAACGCCGTCGTCGAGGTCCAGCCGTGCGGCGAGGCCGTGCCGGCGGGCAGCGCGATCACCATCTACGCCAACATCGGCAAGATCGACGACCAGACGACCCCGCCCGGGGACGACTCGACGGGCAAGCAGTCGCAGTCGGCCAACCCGCAGCCGGGCGCGTCGAAGACGTGCGAGCCACCGATGAAGCTGGTCGGCAACCTTTGCGTGCCGGGCTGACAAACAACCCGAATGTGTTCTTGTCGCAAGACGTGGCAAGGTATTAGTCGATGACCGAAGGACGACACGACATGACCGCCCAGCCGCGCCTCCTCGGCGGCCGTTACCAGGTCGGGGAGCTGCTCGGCTATGGCGGTATGGCCGAGGTCCATCGGGGTCGCGACCTGCGGCTCGGCCGCGACGTCGCGATCAAGACGCTGCGCACCGACCTCGCTCGCGACGCCACGTTCCAACTGCGGTTCCGCAGGGAGGCGCAGAACGCCGCCTCCCTCAACCACCCCGCGATCGTCGCCGTCTACGACACCGGCGAGGAGCGGGGCCCGGCGGGCGAGGAACTGCCGTACATCGTCATGGAGTTCGTCAACGGCCGCACCCTCAAGGAGGTGCTCGCGGCCGAGGGGCGGCTCATGCCCCGGCGTGCCCTGGAGATCACGGCGGACATCTGCGCGGCGCTGGAGTTCAGCCACCGCCACGGGATCATCCACCGCGACATCAAGCCGGGCAACGTCATGCTCACCCAGACCGGCCAGGTCAAGGTGATGGACTTCGGCATCGCCCGGGCGCTGGCCAGCGGCGCGACGACCATGACGCAGACGTCGGCGGTCATCGGCACGGCGCAGTACCTCTCGCCGGAGCAGGCCCGCGGCGAGCCCGTTGACGCCCGCAGCGACGTCTACGCGACCGGCTGCGTGATCTTCGAGTTGCTGTGCGGCCACCCGCCGTTCGTCGGGGACAACCCCGTCTCGGTGGCCTACCAGCACGTGCGGGAGGACCCGCGGCCGCCGAGCAGCAGCAACCGCGACGTGACGCCCGACGTCGACGCCGTGGT
>Ga0310811_10012821_pt1 | contig 10898 bp, 9 predicted proteins | sample YCmetagenome_FD_207642 | JGI IMG/M metagenome (GOLD analysis project Ga0310811, IMG submission 207642) | Soil microbial communities from experimental microcosm in Duke University, North Carolina, United States - YC | ecosystem: Engineered > Artificial ecosystem > Soil microcosm > Unclassified ...
ACTCCGCTTGCCTCTGAGCCAGTCTATTGGGGATCTTTATAGAATCTAGGTTCGCTAGTTTCGGTGACTTTTCTCACCCTACAGCGACCCCGGCAAAATGACCCGAAGCAGGCATGGTGCCGTAGTCAAGCACGGACAAGAGCGGCAAGTCTGCGCTGCTCGGGACCAATGGCATATCCTCCGTCGCCCGCCATGAAGATATGAACGGTGTACGGACAGGCCAAGGGCAGCCCTTGAAAACGCCACTTGCCGCGTAACTCGCAGCCTTGGCCCTCTCTACCGTACAAGCTTCCGAGATCCCTTTAGAAGCCGAACCAAGATCAAAGACGCCTACCGCCGTCGCTTGCACCTGGGCTGTGAATGCCGCTGCGCCAAAGCGAACCCGCCGTCAGGCAAACAGGACACTCACCCAAAAAAGGGATGACTGGCCAAGGGCTTGAGAGCCGCGCGAGATGGTAGTGGTGCCCCGAAGACGGGCTCGCCAAATACCGCAGGATCAACAGGTTAGCCCTGGGTGGGACAATCGTAATTGTCGATACTTTCCACGGTTTCCCACCAAAGATTGTCCCACCTCGTTGCTGCTGAAGAGGAGGTCCTTGATGTTTGCACGAGCGCCACGGTGACTTTGTCACCGGCAACGGCACAAGCTCGCGGCTTCCTCAAAGGCTCCAGACGCCAACGCTGCGACGGACGCGCCGAGTGCTAGGGCAGCTCACTGAGCTACATCCCAGTCGCCGTTGAACCAGCTTACTCTTGGTTATGAGCGACGGGGGACATCAAACCTCCCCGCTGAACCCTTCATGGTACCGCCCAAAAGGACGACACCCCGCCCAAGCGGGGCTCATGCGAAATGCGCTGGACTAGGCGGGTGATGCCTGCAGGACACCCCGCCGCTGCCACGCCTGTTTATGTACGGCCGCCCCGCCGGCCTGGAATGGCGCCGCGTACGCCACTCCCGGGGCCTGTCCGGTGCTGCTCTTGTTCGAGCGCCCAATTACGCCGAGGACGACCTGCCGGCAGCGGTGCAGGCGGCCGGCCTAACCGGCCTGCAGGCTGCCCGTCTTTCGATGACGCGCAGGGCACCGGCTCCGTCATCCGCGCGGACCCGTCGCTGGAGGACTAATGCCGGACCGAAGCCTGCGACGGTATCTGCAGGCGCATGGTCGAAGAGCGTTCATACGCTCGCTCTACAAGCATCGGCTACTGCCGTTCTTCCTAGCTTGATGGGCAAAGCCAACCATCGAAGTTTGTGTTCGCGCGGCGACACCAGTCCGATGAAAAGCCTGCAAGTCGCGCCTCGGGCGCCTAGCCGCTACTGCTGCGCCTGCGTCTTCCTCCCCCTGCCCGCTTCCTGCGGGCTTGCAGATGCGCTTGGAACCGGGGGAGCGTCAGGGCATTAAGAACGCGATCCTTGGGGACTGCACCCTTACGCGCCATCAACACGCCCCACTGCACATGGTCGATCTCGTCCGTCGAATGGGCATCGGGGTCGATACTGAACATGCAGCCGATCTCAAGCGCTCTCTCGCACCAGCGCCAGTCTATGTCCAGGCGCCAGGGGTGCGCGTTGATTTCGATGGCCACGCCGTGTTTCGCGCAGGCCCGCAAGACGCGCTCCAGGTCGACCTCGTAGCCCGGCCGCCTCGTAAGCTGCCGGCCGGTCACATGTCCCAGAATGGTGGTGTACGGGTTCTCGATCGCCTTGATGAGCCGGATCGTCTGCTCTTCCCGGCTCATCCGAAACTTGCTGTGAATGCTGGCGATGACCAGATCGAAAGTCGCAAGGACCTCGGTGGGATAGTCCAGCGAGCCATCACCGAGGATGTCGGACTCGATGCCCTTGAAGACGTGGAACCGGCTTCCGTACCGCTTGTTCAGGCGGTCGATCGCGCGCTGTTGGGCGGTAACCTCTTCGACCTTCAGGCCGCCAGCATAGTGAGCGGTCTGAGAATGATCGGTCAGCCCGAGATAGGCATATCCGCGTTCGGAGGTTGCTCGGGCCATGGCCTCCAATGTGTCGGCGCCGTCCGATTCGGTGGTGTGGACATGCAGCACGCCACGCAAATCGGCCTGGGTCACCAGTTCCGGCGGGTCGCCCTTCAGGGCGAGCTCCACTTCCTTACCGGTCTCGCGCAGCTCCGGCGCAATATAGGGCAGCCCGAGCGCCGCATAGATGTCCGGTTCACTGCGTTGAGCGATCATGCGGCCCGGACTCCGCAGGCCATCCGCTTCCAGGGTGAGGTCCTTTTTGTGCGCGAGAGCCTGCAGCGCTTCGAGATGGTCTCTTGAGCCGGTCGCGAAGAGAAGCGCAATGCCGTACCGTTCCGGTCGCGTGACATGCACGGTGAGCTCGGCGCCCTGCGCAATTGTTCTATCACCGCCGCGCAGGTCCGGATCGACTGCGAGCAGCGATAATGCACCGACCAGCTCACAACCACGACGAAACTCGCCGGCCGGCGTGATCTGCGACCATTCGGGATGATTTCGGGCGATTTCGCCGGAGGCGAATCGCAGCGCCGCAGCGGCGCGGTGCAGATGCCGGCCCTTCGGCCCTCGTACCATTTCGAGACCCTGCAGGACCTTCGCCTGGAAGGCGGGTCCATAGCCCTTCTCGGCGGCCAAGCGGCCACTGCGCGCGGCATCCTCCAGCTGGGCTACTGAAGTGATGCCTAGCTCCTTGTAGAGTTTCCGCACGCGCTCCGACCGCAGGCCTGGCATGCGCAGCATTTCCAGCACGCCATGCGGGGCCAACTCTCGCATGGCTGCGAGCTGCGGGTGCTGTCCGGTGCGGTGCAGCTGCGTGATCACCGCGGCGAGAGCATCGCCGATGCCGGGCAGCTCCCTGAGACGGTCTTCGGCGACGAGCTGGTCCAGTGGCAGCGAGCTCAGTGAAAGGCTTTCGGCGGCACGGCCATACGCCCGGGCACGGTACGGGTTACCACCCTCCAACTCCTTGCGCTGCGCCAGTTCGCGCAGGATCTTGGTGACAGCTGGGATATCCAGTCTGGCCATGGCGATGTCTGCGAAGACAACTGTCTAGCGCACGCGGCGGTTCCCCGTCGGCCGCGTCGCTAGACCAACCGCAATCCGGCGCAGCGCAGCACCGAGCTGTTCTTCCTGCTTCTTCCAGGGTGCCTCGCTCCCACTTCTAGTTTGTTGTCGAGTGTCGTACTGCGCACATCGAGTCATTCGAGCTCGGCTCCGGCCGCGGCGATGGCATCACCACAGTCGCTTGCGGCCCTTCTCGCGGGCCGCCATACCCCGACACGCGATCAGCGTCGGGGCGGACAGCTTGAAGAATCGATACACCCTGTCGACGACCGCCGTTTCTGACCCTTCATCGGGTCTGCAGCAGGACACAGAAAGGGCCGCGACTGGGGAAGCTCGCGGCCTTCGGGCAACGGTGGCTACGTCACTGTTCCCGATACTGCTCATGGCCTGGTCACCTGGGCCGTCGCGACGCTCGCGGCCGCCGCCTTCCTCGGCTCGGCCAGCACTAGCCTGATCGGCGGCGCGGGCAAGGAAGCCGCCACGGCGCGGCCGAGATACAGCCCCGGTCCGGGCGCCTATGCCGGTTTTACCCCGTTCCGCTACGACCGGGTGAAGGCCCCGCTGGCCGGGGCATCGACCGTCGGGCGGCCGTTCGAAGCCGACCGCCACCGCCGACCGTCTGATCGCCACGGCGGCGACCCGGCCGCTGACGGCTGAGGAGCATACAGATCTCACGATCGCATCGCGCACAGCCAAACACGGCGACAGGTCGCGATGCCCTGGCTCTCTGGACCGTCGCCGCGAGCTGCTTGGGGGTCTTCGCCCCCAGCGTGGCCGCTTGGGAAGGCGGCGCGCTGCGCGACCGCGGTTTACGGCGCTGAACGTCGCGCCATCAAAGGAGAAGTGTCATGGGTCGTGGTATCCCACTGTGCTGCTCGGCATCCCCATTCCGATCATCATCCTGCTCCGGCTGGTTGGGCACCAGACACTAGGCCGGGGTCGAGCCGAAGGCCGGGCTCGAGCCGAGCGAGAGGGGCGGTTCCGCACAAAGCGAATAGCCGGTCCGTGCCCCAGCCAGGCACGCTTTGCCTCCTGACGGCTACTTGTGCGGACATCCGCAGCGAGCTGCCGCGGGCAGAAGTCACGCCACCTTTTCGTGCTCGGGCGCGTTTCCTGCCGGGGCGACTGCGGCTTGGAGGTAACATGATGAGCTCACGTATCCTGACGACGGCCGCGTTGGTGGCTGGCGCGGCTCTTTTTTGCCTGCCCGCGCAGGCTCAGACCGGCACGTCGGCAACGACCACCATTAATTCGGGCGGTGCCAGCCCGACCGGAAGTGTCGGAACCACGAGCAACACACCGAGGAACAACAGCTCCTCGACGAGCACCATCATGGGCGGCTCGACGAATAGCTCCGGCATGAGCAGCCAGAGCGGATCGATGGGTGCGCAAGGCAACATGCAGGGCTCGCAAATGAATAGCGGCATGAACTACCAAGCTGAGGCCGGATCCGGCCACATGCGCGGCGCTGCCGGAGAGCGGCAGATGACCGAGTGCCTCAACAACGCGGCCTCGCAGAATCAGCCCTTGAGCTCTTGCAACCGGTAGAGTTCAGAGAAGATTAGCTCGTCGCGTTCGCCCCCAACTGGGGGCGGCGCGGCGGGCGTAGACCTTCCTCCGGGCCCGCGGTCGTCCGCCCGTCCGGCATCGCCGTCGACTGGCAAAGGGCCGATTCACGCTCCGCATCGCCTGCTTCGATGCAGGGCCAATGCTTTGCCTGGCCTGTACTCAGGTTCGCCCCTCCCTCTCCGCTCCAGCCACGTTGCAACCTCTGTCGGGAAGCATCCGCGTCCATGCTACCTTTCTCGCCATGCCTTTTCAGAGTGATACCGAGACCGAACAAACCGGCGGGTGCTCTTGTGGACCTTTGCGGTACAGCGTTAATGCGCCACCGCTTATGGTGTACGCATGCCACTGTACGAAGGCCCCCGCGCGGGCGGCCCAAGCGCTTCAGGCTTCGGCGCAAAGACGGCCTCCTGCAGTTTGGACATAAACCTTGGCAACGGGCCGGACTACCGATTCGCGGAAGCGTGCATCAAGTTGGACGTGCCGTTCATCTTCGTGCCAGGGCAAGATGTAGCACAAGCCTTAAAAGCGGCCGCCGCCGGTTTTAAGCCGTACTACACCTTGGCAGCATCCGGTCGGCGGTAGATCCTGTATGCGCCGCTATCGAAGCGCAAAGCGAGGCAGCCATGACATCCACCGTGCCGAACCGGCCTACGCAACATCGCGCAAGGGCACAGGAAGACAGAGACAAGGCCGCATCTGAGCCGAACGAGGCCAAGCGGCAGAGCCTGCTGCACAATGCCGAAATGCGGGAGCGGATGGCCGACTACGAAGAGAAGAATCCTAGTCACAACTTCCAGTCCTATTACCCGAAGGACTGAGGCCCGCCGGCCACCCTGCGACTGCTCGCCGAAGTAGGCGCTCTCCATGGTCAAATCCAGCACGCCTCGACTGGCACCTGGCCAAAGGGCCGAAAGTTTGCAATCGCGAGTTCTCGCTGGGCCAAGCGCTGCCTTGGGCGGGGGCGGCGGTGACGTGCGGACGGTTGACACCGTCAGCTTTCCTTCTCGCCAGCTTTCTGCATCCCTCGCGAAGATGAAGCGATGTGAGGACCTTCTGGAGGCCAGCCTCAAGCGCCCTCGTTTCAGCGGCGTAACTGCGGGCCCTCCGCCGCGTTCTCCGCCATGCGCACGCTCTACACATTCGGCTTCGTCGGTGTGGGATTGACCGGTGAGCTTCGGGCTGGCCGTGTAGTGTCGCCTCTCGAAAAAAAGACGTCGGTCGATCCGGCGATGCTCGCGATAGCGGCTGTGTATCTCCTCCGGATGGAGCACCGCTTCATGGCTCCTCTCGTGGACCTGTTGCAGCAGGCTTCATCTGGACCTCGAGGTGCCAGAGCTTTTCACTGACTGGCCCCCATCAGAGGGGTGGCTTTGCCGATGAGGACCATGCCGCCGGCAGCGGTCCCATTACAGGGCATAGGAACAGCGAAATGGTCGACGCGTTACTTTCACCATCACACAGGGAGTAGCGATGTCCATCATCGGTTGGCTGGTTCTGGGCCTGATCGCCGGCTTTATCGCCAGCAAGGTCGTCAACAAGAGAGGCGAAGGCTTGATCGTCGATATCCTCCTTGGCATCGCCGGTGCCTTCGTTGGAGGATTCCTGTTCAATTCCCTGGGCCACGAGGGCGTGGACGGCTTCAACCTCTACAGCATGTTCGTTGCCATTATCGGCGCCATCGTCCTTCTCGTGATCTACCACTTGATCTTCCGGCGACGCGCAATCTGATTGACGCGCCGGTCGAAGGCGTTTGTCCCTTTCGCCGTGGAGCAGGAGTGAGGCTGGACCAACCTTAGCTAGGGCGACCTTGGCGAGCGGGCTTGGCAGCCCCCAGGACTGAGGCCCGGGTTGGGGATGCCATTGTGAACGCCGCCGGATCGAAGGCCTGTGCCAGCTGCTTCCAAGTTACCGGCCGAGCGATCGGAAAGCCGCGCCGGGCACGCGGAGACCACGTTCCGATGGCGGTCGAGCCGCGGCCGTTGCGCAGGTAGTCGATAAACAGGTGGCCCGGCCTCTGCTCCATTGAGGCCGACGTGGTGTACCGGCGGTCCTTGCCGGCGACCTGTAGAGCCAATTCCCGTGCGAAGCGGTGCGCTTGATCGTGGGTCATCCGCTCCGGCAGCGCCGCCATGACGTGATAGCCCTTGCCGCCGGTGACCTTCGGCCACGGCTTGAGCCCGATATCTTCCATCAGCTCGCGCACGCGCGAGGCCGTTTCGACCACGAAGGCCATCTCGACGCCTTCCCCCGGATCGAGGTCGAGCACCACCTGGTCGGCCGTCTCGATGTCGTCGATCGTCGCATTCCACGGGTGCAGCTCGACCGCCTCCAGCCCGCGCGATAGCGCAATCAGGCCTTCCACGCTGTCCACCCACACGCGCACGCCCTCGCCGCCTTCTCGCTTCTCGATGGTGAGGGTGTGCACCTCGTCAGGGATCGGAGGCAGCTTCTGCTTGTGATAGAAGATCCTGCTGCCGACGTGGCGCACCAGCTTGAGCGGACGCCGGGCGAGATACTTCAGTGCCTTCGGGCCGACTTTACGCCAGTAGTCCTCCAGCGCGTCGGCGGTCGGTGCGACCGCATCGGGCAGGAGCTGCAGCATGTTCTGCGGTGCTGCATATCGGTTGCCGTGGGGCTGCTCCGGCGCCTCCTTTCGCGCCCGTAGCGCGGGCGCGGGCGGCCTGGGAATGTCGACCGTCGCCAGGTCGTCACGCAGGCCCTTGAACGAGCCGTGGCGCACCAGGCCCGCGTCCGTCTTCGAGCGATAGTCGATTTCCGCCTCGACGACCGGCTCGACCCACGTCGCCTTGGGCTTGTCGATCGCCTCGTCGAGCGGTGAATCCTTCCGGATGAAGGGATCCAGGGCCTCGCGAATCTCCTGGGGCTCGTCCCACGTATATCCACTTTCGATCTTGCCACCGTAGAGCAGTTTTCCGCGTTCTCGCCGCCCCAGATAGAAGGACGCCACCCGTCGAGGTTTGGCGCCCAACTTCTCGACAAAGCCGATGATCGGGAAATTGTCGGTGAGTCGGCACTTCGACTTGACCCAGCTTCCTTGTCTTCCGGCCTTGTAGCGCGAGTCACCCTTCTTCGACACGACGCCTTCCAGGCCAAGCCTGCAGGCAGCCTCCATCACCCGACGTGGATTGGTCTCAAAGTGCTCGACGTAGTGGATGCGATCGGGCGCCTTTGCCAAGAGCTTCGCCAGCGCGAATTTACGCTCCGCCAACGGCCGGTCCCGCAGGTCTTTCCCGTTCAGCTCGAGCAGATCGAAGGCATAGTACTGCAGGTCGCGCGAGTGTTTGTTGAGATTGCGGCGAAGGTCTTGGAAATCGGGCTTCCCACCCGGTCCGATGACGACAACCTCACCGTCGAGGACAGCACTTTGGGCTTCGAGCTTCGCGACGGCCTCGCTAACCGTGTCGAATTCCTGCGTCCAATCGAGGCCGCTGCGGGAATAGGTCGTCACCTTGCCGTTACGCAGGTGCGCTTGCGCACGGAAGCCGTCCCATTTGACCTCATGCACCCACCCGGCCCCTGTCGGAGGCGACTTCGACTCCATTGGGTCGAGCTCGGGAATGTATCCGGGCGCGGCCTTGCTGCGCGTTCGCCGTCGTGCCGCCATCTGACCTCCGGCCACTCAACGGCCCGCAAGAATAGCCGTTGCGGAACAGGACGTTGCGGAGCGGCGTTTCGATGCTGCCGGGCCCGGATTTTCAGCCCGGCAAGTACGAGAGGGCCCGCTGCTTCTGGGCGCGGCGGCCCTCTCCCACCTGGAGGAGCGAAGCCATGGCGAAGGAGCTAACGGGCATCGACAAGGTGGCTCCGGGCACCTCGGGGCACGTTGTGAAGTTCGCTCAGCGGCAGTTCTTCTCGCCAGCGACTGAGATAGAGGCCGTACCTGACGGCCTGCCCTGCCGCAGCCTTCAGCGCGTTCTATGCGAACTGCTCGAGAGCGAGATCAACGCCGGCCTTCAGACCTTCGCCTTCGACAGTATGCGCGTCTGGATCGGCGACGAACTCAATGGCATCGACGCACAGGCCGAGGTAACGCCCCGCAATCCGGCATGGGGTGACGACGCAGCCATTGCCCATTGGCTGCACGAGACCGCGGTCACGCTTTACCCGGAAAGCCACTATGCCAGAACTGCGGCCTCGGGCGACGCGGAAAAGTGCACCTGAGTTGCGAGCCCTCCTAGGACCAAGCTGCCAAGCCGCCGATTGCCCCATTGCTTTCCGGGAATACGATCTGTTCGAGCGCCCAGAGCCCTGCGACACATCTAGCACAGCCCGCGCAACCCGCCATAAGCGCTGGATCGGGTCCATTGGTAGGTCCTAACTCTAGCAACACTTGGAAGCCAAGCTGGCCACGGGGCGTAAGCCGAACCTCAATGCCCCCATAGGCGACGCACTGAGGGCAACCATGATGTTGTGGAGGAGGCTCGCGCGACGGTGGCGGCGCTGGCGTGATCCGACGTCAACCGGCGAGCCGGAGACGCTGCGCCTAGTCTGTGCACCCCAGGCTCCTTGGCCGTCATGGCATCCGACCAAGGGAGCCGACGGCACGACGATACTGCAGATCGTGGTCGAGCTCGAGGTGACAAATAGAACTGATCGCGACATCCGCATCGTGCGAACCCGCCTGCATGACATGCGACGGAGCAGACGGTCTTCACCGTCGGATCCCATCGCGGCGGCCCGTTCACCAAGGACTACCCGGTGCGCCCGCATATGCACGCCCACGTCATGGCGATGTTCTTCGTAAACGGCCGCCGCTATGCGCCGGGCCAGGCCTTCAGCGACGTCATCATCGTGGGCGACGACGAGGGCAACGAGCACCGGCTCAAGATCGGAGTGCGCGGTCGCTGACGCGCCCCGTCGTGGGCCAGGGGGCAACCGCCCTTAGGAGTGCCCGTTATGCCTCATCAGGAGGACAACATGGCGGCAGCAAAAAGGAAGGCTGTGCGGGGTAAGCCGGCCGCGAAGCGCAAGGTGGCCAGCCGGCGCGAGCTGATCGACACCGGGACCAATAAGCTGTTCGTACGCCGTAACGCCCGCGCCACGTCGTTCACGAAGGTGGTCGACGCCGGCCGGTCCATCACCCGCGACAAGCGGACCAAGGCCAAGCGCAAGGTGCCGTCCGGTCAGGGCGATCGGGGTGATCGGGCCTGACGCCATGGCAAGCCGGGGCTTCGAACTCACTGCTCAGCAGCACGCCGCACGCCAAGTCTGCAAGATATTGGGCGCAGGGTCTCTTGATTCCGAGGGACTGAGGAGCAGATGGCTCGCGATCCAGCACGAAACATCCGCCCGGAGCCGGCCAGGGTCAGACGCGCGCAACTGGGATAAGGTCGTGGAAGAGGCGGTCTCGCGAGGTTGGATTGCCGAGCGGGACGGCCAATACTTTGTCACTGAAGCTGGGCGATTGATCGGCAAGCGGAGCCGTGCCGCCACCGGCAAGTCCCGGACAGCGCGGCTCCGCTCGGTCAAATTCTAGACGGCGCCGAATACGCGAAAGCGGTAAGCAGGCAGCGGTCAAGGTGGGCCCCTGCGGGTTTAACCGCCTCACAAATATCGCCACTAGACTATTCAACGCGGTCTCTTCACAGTCTCTGCACTTGACGCGCCTTAAAGGGAACCCTGATGAACGGGGTACGCGATGAGATCAGAGCGTGATCCTGAAATCGCATCCCTCGAATTGCGCAGGCAAGCCACTGTTAGGCCTTCAATGTGCCATTGGCGCAACTCCGCTACCGGCCAGTCGCGTAACTTGGCCCATGCACATGAGTAGAGTGCCCCAAGTACTGCCGTTGTTCGCGACGCCGCTTATCGTCTACGACGTGCCGGATTCGGCGGCGCTCAACGTCGAGCTGCGGCGAGTGATCGAGGAGCGCGAGAAGACGCATCCCACGACACGGAAGTCCAACATGGGCGGCTGGCAGTCGAGTTGGGACATGGACCGCTGGGGCGGCGTGGCCGCGATCAAGCTGCTCGCCTATGGCGCGCAACGTCGCCAACCAGATGACGACCGACCAGCAGGGCGTCGCCGGACAGGGGCCCTATCCAGGCCACTTCGCGGTGACCTGGATCGGCAACATGTGGGCGAACATCAACCGCACCGGGGATGCCAACGAATACCATTCCCATCCCGGGTCCTACTGGTCGGGCACTGAAGTGCCCCCCGTTCTGACCGGACACCGGCCCTAAGCCGGAGGGCCTAGGGCTAAGCCTAGGCATACGCCTATGTCCGATGAGTTCTCGAAGGTCGAAGTGATCAC
>Ga0310811_10012822_pt1 | contig 10898 bp, 8 predicted proteins | sample YCmetagenome_FD_207642 | JGI IMG/M metagenome (GOLD analysis project Ga0310811, IMG submission 207642) | Soil microbial communities from experimental microcosm in Duke University, North Carolina, United States - YC | ecosystem: Engineered > Artificial ecosystem > Soil microcosm > Unclassified ...
CCTACGGAGGCGATCGTGGGACCCCAGAAGAGGCCGAGGTCCAGCACGACCGCCACGCCGAGCACGACCGCGATGACAGCGCGGTCGCTCACGCTGAAACGCCGGATTTTCACGATGCGAAGATGGTCTTCTTCTGCGCCTCGATGTTCTTCAGCAGGCCGTCGACGTCGTCGGGCTTGTTGATGAACGTCTGCAGGGCGGGGATCATGACCTGCGAGGCGAAGTCGGGGCGGGTGTCGCGGTCCAGGAACTGCGAGATGTGCTTGGCGCTGCCGACGAGCTCGGCGGACTTCTTCTGCAGCGCGTTGTAGCCGGACGTGTCGGCGGTCTTGTTGGCGGCGATGTTCGTCGGGTTGCTCTTGAGGTACGCCAGCTCCGCGGGCCCGGTCGCCAGGTACTTCAGCAGCTCCTTGGCCCCGGCGCCGTTCTTGGGCTTGGCGGCCATCATGAACCCGTCGATCGGCGCCTCGACCGAGTCGCGGCCGAACTCGGAATTGATCTCTGGGAAGGCGAAGAAGTCGAGGTCCGACAGCTCCGCGCCGGGGAACTGCTCGCCGACGAAGGTGCCCGACACGTACATGCCGGACTGCTTGTTGAGCAGCGACTGCGCCGCTTCCTGCCAGGTGCGGCCGTTGGCGCCCGGCTGGTGGTAGGGCAGCAGCCCGCGCCAGGTGTCGAAGACGGTCTTGAGCTTGGCGTCGGTCCACGCCTGCTTGCCGGCCATCAGGTCGACGTGGAACTGGTAGCCGTTGATGCGCATGTTGAGATAGTCGAACGTCCCCATGGCCGGCCAGCCGTCCTTGTCGGCGAAGGCGACCGGCACGAGGCCGTCGGTCTTCATCTTCTCGCACAGCGCCTTGAACTCGTCCAGCGTCTTGGGCTCGGCGTAGCCCTTCTGCTGCCACACGCTCTTGCGGTAGAAGACGCCCCACGGATAGTTGTAGAAGGGCAGGAAGTACTGCTTGCCGTCCTCCCCGGTGGAGGCGGCCTTGAGCGCGTCGGAGAAGTTGCCGCCGACCTCGCTCCACACGTCGGACAGGTCGCCGGCGAGGCCCTGCTTGGCGAAGAACTGCATGCGGTAGCCGGCGAACCAGCAGAACACGTCGTCCGGGTTGCCCTGCAGGTACCGGTTGATGTTCTCCTGGAACGAGTTGTGGTCGACGGTGTTGACCTTGACGTTCTTGCCGTTGGGGTAGGACCCCAGGACGGCGGCCATCGCGGACTTCGGCACCGAGTCGGAGTAGTTGGAGCCGAAGGTGACCTCCGAGGCGGCGCTCCCACCGCCCCCGGAGTCTCCGCACGCGGCGAGCAGTGACGACGCTGCTACGCCTCCGAACCCGGCCAACGCGCCGCCCAAGACGGCTCGACGGGAGAAGTTCATCGCTTCCTCCTCAGCAAGGCACAGAACCAAACGAGAACCCCCAGTAGGGCGACAGTCCTCGAATAAGCGGTCATTGTCAATGGATCTACGCCCATGATCAGGAGCGATTTGCGATCATCGATGGTAATTCGTCCGGAAACTTCATCGACACGGCTCGGTAACAACCGGCGGCGACGAGAGAGCGCTTCCGCGCAGATGCCTGTTCGAGTTTGTTGACTTCTGGTCGGCTAGGTTCGAAGCTGTACGCCATGCGAGCGCACCCACGCGCACCCCTTGGGGGTGACCGCCCGGCGACAGACTTCGACCGGGCCAGCGAGGTGCACCTGTGTGCTGGAGACGTAACGTCTGCGTTGGGACCCGTTGTGGGTTCGGACACCCGCGCAGCCGTACTGACCCCCGCTGCGCCTGCGAAGGGAACGGCGTGATGCTCGCACAGCAACGTCAGGCGGCCATTCTCGACCTGGTCCGCCGCCACGGTGGCGTGCGCGTGAGCCAACTGGTCCGCCAGTTCGGCGTCTCCGACATGACCATCCGGCGCGACCTCGAGGCGCTCGCCGACCGCGGGCTCGTCGACAAGGTGCACGGCGGCGCGACGATCGCCGGGCCGGGTTCCACGGAGGAGCCGGGCTTCGACGCCAAGTCGGTGCGCCAGCGCAACGAGAAGGCGGCGATCGCCGAGCGGGCCGCCAAGCTCATCGAGCCGCACACCGCCGTCGCACTGTCAGCCGGCACCACCACCGCGGCGCTGGCGGCCCATCTGGTCGATGTCCCGGGACTGACCGTCGTGACCAACTCGATCCCGGTCGCCGACACCCTGTACCACGCCGGGCGCCCCGACCAGACGGTCGTGCTCACCGGCGGGATCCGCACCCCCTCCGACGCCCTCGCCGGCCCCGTGGCCGAGGCGGCGATCGGTTCCCTCAACGTCGACGTGCTGTTCCTCGGCGTGCACGGCATGAGCCCGCGCACGGGCTTCACCACGCCGAACCTCATGGAGGCCGGCACCAACCGGCTCCTGGTGGCGGCCGCGCGCCGGCTGGTGGTGCTGGCCGACCACACGAAGTGGGAGATGGTCGGCATCGCCACGATCACGCCGCTGGACGAGGCCGACATCCTCATCACCGACATCGGGCTGGCCGCGGAGGCGCGCGTGCAGCTGGCCGAGCGCGTCGGGGAGCTCGTCGTCGTCGATCCGAACGGCTAACCCCGAAGGACCCTGGAGAACGAGTGAAGCGCACGGTCACCCACCTCGCCGACGGCCGGGAGCTCATCTACTTCGATGAGCGAGACGACGCATCCCGGGACGCCGTCGACCAACGGGAACTGCCCCCGCCGCCACCGGCGCCGGAGATGCGGCACGACCCGATCCTCGACGAATGGGTGGCGATCGCCGCGCACCGGCAGTCGCGGACCTTCCTGCCGCCGTCGGACCAGTGCCCGCTGTGCCCGTCGACGCCGGAGTGGCAGAGCGAGATCCCGTCGCCGCAGTACGACGTCGTGGTCTTCGAGAACCGCTTCCCCTCGTTCAGCCACCGGGTCGGGCCCGCGCAGGGCGACGTCCTGCCGGGGCTCGTGCCGACCGCCCCGGCCACCGGCCGCTGCGAGGTCGTCTGCTTCACCTCTGACCACAACGCCTCGTTCGCCTCGCTGTCGCCGGACCGCGTGCGCACGGTGATGGAGGCGTGGGCCGACCGCACCGCCGAGATGTCCACCCGCGACGACATCGAGCAGATCTTCTGCTTCGAGAACCGCGGCGAGGAAATCGGCGTCACGCTCTTCCACCCGCACGGGCAGATCTACGCGTACCCCTTCGTGACCCCGCGCACCCGGCGCATGCTGCGCTCCGCGCGCGAGTATCGGGGCCCCGGCAACCTCTTCGCCGACGTCCTGGCCGCCGAGCGCGCCGACGGCACGCGGATCGTGGCCGGCAACGCGCACTGGACCGCGTTCGTGCCGGCGACCGCGCGCTGGCCGTTCGAGGTCCACCTGTACCCCAACCGCCAGGTGCCCGACATCCCGGCCCTGAGCAGCGAGGAGCGCGACGCGTTCGGCCCGCTGTACCTGGAGGTCCTGCGCCGCCTCGACGGCATGTTCGGCCTGGCGATGCCCTACATCGCCGCCTGGCACCAGGCGCCGGTGCGCGTCGCGCGCGACCTGGCCTACCTGCACCTGCAGCTGTTCAGCACCCGGCGGGCGCCGGGCAAGCTCAAGTACCTGGCCGGCTCCGAGTCGGGCATGGGCGTGTTCGTCAACGACGTGCGGCCCGAGCAGGCCGCCTCGATGCTGCGGGAGGTGAACCTGTGAGCAGCGCCCTCGAGCGGCTCCCGGGTGGTCCGTACGACGCGGTCTGGGCGAGCCCGGGCCGGGTCAACCTGATCGGCGAGCACACCGACTACAACGACGGCTTCGTGCTGCCCTTCGCGCTGCCGCACCGCACCGTCGTCGGCGCGAGCCGCCTGGAGCGTCCGCAGTGGACGGTGACCTCGGAGCAGACCGGCGAGACGGTCACCTTCGGGCCGCACGAGCGGGTCGAGGGCTGGGCCTCCTACGTGGCCGGGATCGTCTGGGTGCTGCGCGAGGCCGGCCACGAGGTGCCGGGCGCGGCCCTGAGCATCGCCTCCGACGTGCCCTTCGGCGCCGGGCTGTCCAGCTCCGCGGCGCTGGAGTGCGCAGTCATGGGCTGCCTGCTGGATCTGGGCGGGCACGACGTCCCGATGGCGCTGCGGCCGCGGCTGGCGCAGCGGGCCGAGAACGAGTACGTGGGCGCGCCGACCGGCATCATGGACCAGTCCGCCTCGACGCTGTGCCGGGCCGGGCACGCGCTGTTCCTGGACTGCCGATCCCTCGCCACCGAACAGGTCCCCTTCGACCTCGCCGCGCAGGGCCTGGCCATCCTCGTCGTGGACAGCAAGGCGCCGCACGCGCACGTCAGCGGCGAGTACGCGGCCCGCCGGCGCAGCTGCGAGGAGGCGGCCAAGACCCTCGACGTCGCCGCGCTGCGCGACGTGGACGTGGCCGGGCTGCCCGCCGCGCTGGCCCGCCTCGACGACGAGGTGATGCGCAGGCGGGTCCGGCACGTGGTCACCGAGAACCAGCGGGTCCTCGACACCGTGGAGGCGCTGCGGGGCGGCGACGCCCGGGACATCGGCCCGCTCATGACGGCCTCACACGAGTCCATGCGCGACGACTACGAGATCACCGTGCCCGAGGTGGACACCGTGGTCCGCGCGGCCCTGCAGGCCGGCGCCTACGGGTCGCGGATGACCGGCGGCGGCTTCGGCGGCTGCGTGCTGTCCCTGGTCGACGCCGAGCGCTGCGACGCGGTCGAGCGGGCGGTGCGGGGGGCGTTCGCCGAAGCCGGCTTCGCGCCCCCCGACGCCTTCGTGGTGACCCCGGCGGACGGGACCACCAAGATCTCGTAGCTAACAGATCAGGCGCGCGTCGGCCCAGTCGGCGTGGTCGTAGTCGATGCTGCCCGCTCCCCCGACGACCAGCCGGAGGTTCGTGCGGCCCGACACGGCCACGTCGATGGCCACGGGCGAGCCCGCGGTCACCGTCGGGCTGGTGTACAGCGACACCCCGTCGCCGAGGACGCTGAACGTGACGCCCGTGGACTGGGTGCCCACCTCGGCGTCGAGCCCGGCGACGGCGGTGAAGCGGCTGCACGCGCCGGCGAGCGGCACCGTGACGTCGCTGTCGGCGTGCGCGCCGACGCCCTTGGGGTAGAACACCCCGCCGACGGTGAGCACGCTGCCGTCGGCGGCGGGCTGCTCGCCGTTGGACATGTCGCGCTCGGCCGGGCCCCAGCCGTTGCTCGCCGCGCCCCAGGAACGGTCGCTGACGGCCGAACCGGCCCCGGTGGTGCCGCAGACCAGGGTCGGCGCGCCCCAGTCCGCGTGGTCGTACTGGATGCCGTTCGTGCGCGCGTCGGTCACCCGCAGCTCGAGGTTGAGGTAGCCGCCGGTGGAGACGGTCAGGCGCGTGGGTGCCTGGCCGCCGGTCTTGACTGCGGTGTACGCCAGGAGCCGCCCGTCGCCGTAGACCGCGAACCGCACGGAGCCGTTGGTGCCGGCCTCGGCGTCGACGCCCACCTGTGCCGTGAACGTGCGGCAGGACCGGCCGAGGTAGACGTGCACGGCGGAGTCGGCGTGCACGCCGATGCCCTTGGCGAACGTGGTGCCGCCGACGTTGAGCGTGCCGCCGTCGCCGGCCGCCTGCTCGCCGTTGCTGCGGTCCCGCTCGGCCGGGCCCCAGCCGTTGCTGCTGGCGGCCCACGTGAGGTCGCTGACCTGCAGGGTGCCGGCGGCGGGCGCGGCGGACAGGGTGCCGGCCCGGGTCACGCGGAACATCGCCACGCCGTGCGCGGGCACGGAGGCGCTCAGGGCGCCCGTCGTGCTGCCGGTCGCGCCGGTCCAGAGGTTCTTCGTGGTGTACGAGCTGGAGCCGGCCAGGCCGAGCGCGGCGGCGCTCGTGGCGACGGTGGCGGTACCACTGCCGCGGTTGAGCAGGACGACGGCGACCGACCCGTCGCTCATCGGCTTGGCCCACACCTCCTGGTCGCCGGCGTCGGCGACGCGCCGGCCCTGTGAGCCGCCCCAGTCGCGGTTGACCGCGATCACGTCGGCGTTGCGCAGCACGTTCAGCGTGGCGGCGCTGACCGAGCGCAGGTCGTTGCCGAGCAGCAGCGGCGCGGACAGCAGCGCCCAGAGCGAGAAGTGCGCGACGTTCTCGTCCTGCGTCAGCGAGCCGTTGCCCACCTCGAGCATGTCGGGGTCGTTGTAGTAGCCCTTGCGGGCGAACGGCTCGAGGCCCGCCTGCTGGTCCAGCAGCGACGTGACGCTACCCCAGCTGGCGCTGATGTCCCCGGTGGTACGCCAGGAGCTCCCGCCGACGTTCGGGCCGAAGATCCAGGGCTCGTCGTCGCCCCAGTTGCACAGGCTGTAGACGATCTGACGGCCCGTGGCCTTGAGCGCGTCGCCCATCGCCTTGTAGCGGTCGTAGGCGGGGCGGCCCTGGTTGTTGCAGTTGTCGTACTTGAGCAGGTCCACGCCCCAGGACGCCCACGTCTGCGCGTCGGTGGTCTCGTGGTCGAGGCTCGCCGGCAGCCCCTGGCAGGTGGCGGTGCCTGCCGAGGAGTAGATGCCGAGCTTGAGCCCGCGCGCGTGCACGTAGTCGGCGATCGCGGCGATGCCGCCCGGGAAGCGCACCGGGTCGGGGCGCAACCGGCCCTGCGCATCGCGCGTGCCGGCCATCCAGCAGTCGTCGATGTCGACATACGTGTAGCCGGAGTCGCGCAGCCCCGTGCTGACCATGGCGTCGGCGGTCGCCTTGATCAGGTTCTCGTCGATGTTGCAACCGAACCGGTTCCAGCTGTTCCACCCCATGACGGGGGCGGTGAGCGGGCCCGGCTGCGGCGTGGCGGCGGCCGCGGCCGGGGATGTGACCGCAACAACGATCATGATGGATGTCGGTACGGCCAGCACGGCCGCCGCCAGGGCGCGTAGCAGCGCCCCAGGAGATCGGATCATCGCAGCTCCCAGGTGGATTTCGATCGAACCTGTTGGATGTTGTTGTACTCGGTCCGCCAGTCGCACACAAGGTCGTTGATGCGATGTCCGTCGATGTCGGTCCGGCCACGCCCAGGTCTCGTTCATGTGACAGTTGGTGTTTGGTTTTGGGCGGGTCGGTGGAAAGTCTTGACAGAAAAAGTTGAAGGATGAGTGAATGCGATACGCGTCAATGCGATGCACCTCGATGAGGTCCGCACAGGCAATCAGTCCACCCTCCGCTCAAGGGAGTGACACCATGATCGATATGCGTGGCCGCTGGCGGCCCGCTCTGGCCGTGCTCAGCGCCGCGGCCCTGCTGATGTCCGGCTGCGCGAAGTCCGAGGACGACAACGCTGGGTCCGCATCGACGGCGAACGCCTCCGCCGCCGCGCAGGCGACCAAGTCGGCCGACGCCGCGGGCGCGACCTGCACCCTGCAGCAGTACGGCGGCACGAAGGTCGACCTGAAGACCGCCGCGATCGGCTTCTCCCAGTCGGAGAAGGAGGCCAACCCGTTCCGCATCGCCGAGACCCAGTCCATCAAGGACGAGGCGGGGAAGCTGGGCATCCCGGCCGGCAACCTCAAGACCACCAACGCCGACTCGAAGTTCGACAAGCAGATCACCGACGTCAGCACCCTGATCGACCAGGGCGTGCAGCTGCTGATCATCGCCCCGCTGAACTCCGACGGCTGGGACTCGGTGTTCGCCAAGGCCAACGCCAAGCACATCCCGATCGTCACCATCGACCGGAAGATCAACGCGAAGAGCTGCACCAACTACCTGACCTTCATCGGGTCGGACTTCGCGGAGCAGGGCAAGCGGGCCGCCGACAAGATGGCCAAGGCGTTGAACAACACCGGCACCGTGTCGATCCTGCTGGGCGCGCCGGGCAACAACGTGACCACCCTGCGTACCAGCGGCTTCAAGGACGAGCTGGCGAAGGTCGCGCCGGGTATCAAGATCGTGTTCGAGCAGACCGGCAACTTCTCCCGCGAGGACGGCCAGAAGACGGCCGAGCAGCTGTTGCAGGCCAACCCGAACGTCAACGGCATCTACGCCGAGAACGACGAGATGGCCCTCGGCGCGATCACGGCCCTCAAGGGCGCGAGCAAGAAGGCCGGCGACGTCAAGATCGTGACGATCGACGGCACCAAGGGCGCCGTGCAGGGCATCGTCGACGGCTGGATCTACTCGGTCATCGAGTCGAACCCGCGCTTCGGCCCGCTCGCCTTCTCCACCGCCACGAAGTTCTTCAACGGCGAGGCGATCCCGGAGAACATCATCATCCAGGACCGTGAGTACGACACCACGAACGCATCGTCGGATCTGGGTCTCGCGTACTGACCTTTTCGGGTTCATGGCCCAGGCCGGAAGTCTCCGGCCTGGGCTTTCTTGGAGAGAGGCACGTATGACCGAGCCCTTGCTCGAAGTCGCCGGAGTCAGCAAGCAGTTCCCCGGCGTGCGCGCGCTCGACGACGTCTCGTTCACGCTGCGCGCGGGCGAGGTGCACGCGCTCGTCGGCGAGAACGGCGCCGGCAAGTCCACCCTGATCAAGGTCCTCACCGGCGTGTACCGCCCGGACGCCGGCGAGGTCCGCTACCTGGGCGCCCCGGTGTCCTTCGCCGGGCCGCCGGCCGCCCAGGCCGCCGGCATCTCGACCATCTACCAGGAGGTCAACCTCGTCCCGCTCATGAGCGTGGCGCGCAACCTCTTCCTCGGCCGGGAGCCGCGCAACCGCCTCGGGCTGGTCGACATCGCCCGGATGAACCGCGAGGCCGCCGACGTCCTCGCCGGCTACGGCATCACCTCCGACGTGCGCCGCCCGCTGGGCCTGATGCCGCTGGGCGCGCAGCAGATGGTGGCGCTGGCCCGGGCCGTCATGATCGAGGCCCGCGTGGTCGTGATGGACGAGCCGACCTCGTCGCTGGAGCCGCGCGAGGTGGAGACCCTCTTCGGCGTCATACGCCGGCTGCACGAACAAGGCGTCGGGATCATCTACGTCAGCCACCGCCTCGACGAGCTGTACCGGATCTGCGACGGCGTGACGATCCTGCGCGACGGACGCCTGGTGCACGCCGGCCGCCTCGCCGACCTGCAGCGGGTCGAGCTGGTCTCGCACATGCTGGGCCGGCCGGTCTCGGCGGAGCGCTCCTTCACCAGCTTCGCCGGCGAGCACGACGCCGCCACCGGCACGCCCGTGCTGCGGGCCAGCGACCTCCACAGCCGCCACCGCCTCGCCGGCGTCACCTTCGAGGTCCGGCCGGGCGAGGTGGTCGGGCTCGGCGGCCTGCTCGGCGCCGGGCGCAGCGAGACCATCAAGGCCGTGGCCGGCGCGCTGCCGCTGGACAGCGGCCGCGTCGAGGTCGACGGGCGCACCCTGCGCCGGCCGACGCCGGTCAGCGCGCTCAAGGCCGGCATCGCCGTGCAGCCGGAGGACCGCAAGGCCGAGGGCATCGCGCTGGGGCTGTCGGTGCGGGAGAACATCGCGCTGGCGGTGCTGCCGCGGCTGTCCACGGCCGGGGTGGTCTCCGAGCGGCGCATCGACGAGATCGTCGAGACGTTCATGACCCGGCTGCGGATCAAGGCGTCCAGCCCGCACCAGCGGGTGGGCGACCTCTCCGGCGGCAACCAGCAGAAGGTGCTGCTGGCCCGGCTGCTGGCCACCGGCCCCAAGGTGCTGCTGCTGGACGAGCCGACGCGGGGCATCGACGTCGGCGCGAAGGCGGAGGTCCAGGCGCTCATCGACGAGCTCGCCACCGAGGGCCTCGGTGTGGTGCTGGTGTCCTCCGACGCCGAGGAGCTCATCGAGGGATCCGACCGAGTGGTGGTACTGCGAGATGGCGCCGTGGTGGGCATGCTGCGCGGCGACGAGGTGACGACGGAGCATCTGATGAACGTGATCGCGACGGCGGCGTCATGACCGCCCCTACTGATGTGAAGGCGCGCGGCCTCGACCTCGCGCGCCTGCGCCTGCTGCTGCCGGCCTACGGCGTCTACGTGGCGCTGCTGGCGCTGGTGCTGTTCAACATCGTGTACACCGACAACTTCCTCGAGTGGTCGAACCTGCGCATCCAGCTGGTCCAGGTCACCCCGGTCGTCATCGTGGCGCTGGGCATGGCCCTGGTCATCGGCACCGAGGGCATCGACCTGTCGGTCGGCTCGGTGATGGCGCTCGGCGCCGCCATCATCCCGCTGTACCTCGGCTACGGCGCCGTCGCCGCGATCATCCTGGCGCTCGTCGGCGGCCTCGTCATCGGGCTGGTCAACGGCGGCCTGGTCGCCTACGTGGGCCTGCAGCCGATCGTGGCCACCCTGGCGATGCTGGTCGCCGGGCGGGGCATCGCCCTGGTGCTGTCCAGCGGCCGGTACAAGGACATCCGCGACAAGGACTTCCTGGCCATCGGCACCGGCTCGCTCTTCGGCGTGCCCTACACGGTGTGGATCGCCGCGGTGCTCGCCGTCGTGGTCGGCTTCCTGGTGCGCCGCACCGTCTTCGGCCGCCGGCTGCTGGCCGTCGGCGACAACCGCCCGGCCGCGGTGCTCGCCGGCGTGCCGGTGCGGCGGGTGCTGGTCAGCGTGTACATCATCTCCGGGATGCTCGCCGCGGTCGCCGGCATCATCCAGGTCTCGCGCATCGGCTCGGCCGACGCGTCCCGGATCGGCCTGCTCATCGAGCTCTCCGCGATCACCGCGGTCGTCGTCGGCGGCACCCCGCTCACCGGCGGCAAGGTGCGGGTCCTCGGCACCGTCGCCGGCGCGCTGCTCATGCAGCTGCTCACCGCCACGATGATCGCGAACAACCTGCGGGACTCGACGGCCCAGATGGTGCAGGCCGTCATCATCCTCGTCGCGGTCTACGCGGCGCGCGAACGGAGGACCCGGTGAGCACCGTGACCACGGCTCCTGCGGCGGTCGAGCGGGCCGAAGCCGCCTCGATGCGCACCGAGCGCATCGTCGAGCTGGTGCA
>Ga0310811_10012824_pt1 | contig 10897 bp, 9 predicted proteins | sample YCmetagenome_FD_207642 | JGI IMG/M metagenome (GOLD analysis project Ga0310811, IMG submission 207642) | Soil microbial communities from experimental microcosm in Duke University, North Carolina, United States - YC | ecosystem: Engineered > Artificial ecosystem > Soil microcosm > Unclassified ...
TCCGGCATCGGGCCGATCGAGGCGCGCGCCATCCTTACCGGCCTGATCCGCCTGCCCGCCGTGATCGGCGACCATGCCGAGCCGCTTCTGCACCTCCATTTCGCCGATCCGACGCTGGACAGGGTCCGCACCGCGCTGATCGAGGCGTCCATGCGCGGCGAGGCGCTTGAAGACGAAGGGATAAGCACCATATTGCGGCGAGTCGGTGGTCTGGACCTTCTCGGGAAGCCCGGCCGCGCGAACGGGCTTGCCTTTTCCTTCCAGCGCGGCAATGCGGACCCTGAGCGCGCGCGTCGCGATCTGGGGGAAGTGATCGACGTGATGGTCAGGCGCTCCGAGCTCGATGCGCGGATCGCGGAAGCCACGGCCCGGCTGGCCGACGGAACGGATGAGCATGCGTGGGAGGAGCAACAGCACCTCCAGCGCGAGAAAGTTGAAACGGAACGGCGGCTCTCCGAGTTGAGGGAGCAGGCCGAATTCTGAGGGTAGGCATGGCGAAGACGAATGTAGCGGAAGCGACTGCAGGCGGTGCGGGTGGCGGTGACGGCGATGCGCCGATCGTCGACCTGAACGAGGCCGGCCTCAAGAAGCTGATCGCGCGCGCCAAGAAGCGCGGCTACCTGACCTTCGACGAGCTGAACGAGGCGCTGCCGCAGGATCAGATCGATCCCGACAAGTATGAAGACATCATGGCCGCGCTCAACGAGATGGGCGTGAACATCGTCGAGAACGAGGACGCCGGCGAGGACGAGAAGCCGCAGGAGCAGGACGACGCCGACGAGGAGCAATCCTCCGACGACGGCTCGGGCGAGGTCTTCCAGGTCGAGAAGAAGAAGGAGACGGTCGATCGCACCGACGATCCCGTCCGCATGTACCTGCGCGAGATGGGCGCCGTCGAGCTGCTCAGCCGCGAGGGCGAGATCGCCATCGCCAAGCGCATCGAGGCCGGCCGCGACACGATGATCCTGGGGCTGTGCGAAAGCCCGATCACCTTCAACGCGATCATCGAATGGTCCACGGCGCTCAACGAGGGCACGATGCAGCTGCGCGAGATCCTCGATCTCGACGCGATGCTGAACAAGGATCCGGCGCCGGAAAACATGTCCGACGACGATGACGGCGACGACAACGGGGAAATCTCCGAAAAGACCGCCGGCAAGTCCTTCAAGGAGGAAGAGGAGCCCGAGGAGGCACCCGCCGACGATGAAGAGGACGAGAATGGCGAGCGCCGCGCCCCGCGCCCCGTCGAGGAGGACGAGGAGGACAACACCCTCAGCCTCGCCCAGATGGAGGAACAGCTGAAGCCGCTGGCGCTGGAGCGCTTCGCGACGATCACCAGCCTCTACCACCAGTTTGCCAAGATCCAGCAGGCGCGTGTCGATGCGCTGAATTCGGGCGGCTATCCCGAGCGTCAGGAAGCCAAGTATCAGGAACTGCGCGAACAGCTCACCGCCGAGGTGGAGAGCGTCCAGTTCCACGGCGCCAAGATCGAGCATCTCGTCGACCAGCTTTACGCCTTCAACCGGCGCCTCACCGCGCTGGGCGGCCAGATGCTGCGCCTCGCCGAGCGCCACAAGGTGCCGCGCAAGGCCTTCCTCGACGCCTATATCGATCACGAGCTGGAAGACGGCTGGCTCGATCGCGTGAAGGGCATCGACAAGAAGTTCGCCGCCTTCGCCGCCGCCGAGGGTCATGCGGTCGATCGCATCCGCAACGAGATCAGCGAGATCGTCGGCGCCACCGGCATGGCGCTGCCCGAATTCCGCCGCATCGTGAACATGGTGCAGAAGGGCGAGCGCGAGGCGCGCATCGCCAAGAAGGAGATGGTCGAAGCCAACCTCCGCCTCGTCATCTCGATCGCCAAGAAATACACGAACCGCGGCCTGCAGTTCCTGGATCTCATCCAGGAGGGCAATATCGGGCTGATGAAGGCGGTCGACAAGTTCGAGTACCGCCGCGGCTACAAGTTCTCCACCTACGCGACCTGGTGGATCCGGCAGGCGATCACCCGCTCGATCGCGGATCAGGCGCGGACCATCCGCATCCCGGTCCACATGATCGAGACGATCAACAAGCTGGTCCGCACCAGCCGCCAGTTCCTCCACGAGACCGGCCGCGAGCCGACCCCGGAAGAGCTGGCCGAGCGCCTCTCGATGCCGCTCGAGAAGGTCCGCAAGGTGATGAAGATCGCCAAGGAGCCGATCAGCCTCGAAACGCCGATCGGCGACGAGGAGGATTCGCACCTGGGTGACTTCATCGAGGACAAGAACGCGATCATCCCGGTGGATGCCGCGATCCAGCAGAACCTCAAGGAGACGGTAACGCGGGTTCTGGCCTCGCTCACCCCCCGCGAGGAGCGCGTGCTGCGTATGCGCTTCGGCATCGGCATGAACACCGATCACACGCTGGAGGAAGTCGGCCAGCAGTTCAGCGTGACGCGCGAGCGCATCCGCCAGATCGAGGCCAAGGCGCTGCGCAAGCTCAAGCATCCAAGCCGCAGCCGCAAGATGCGCAGCTTTTTGGATCAGTAACGTTCATCCTCCCCAGCATGCTGGGGAGGGGGACCGGCGAAGCCGGTGGAGGGGCCGTCGGCGCAAGCCGGCGGTCTTCTCGTGTCAGGCGTCCCGCATCGCCCCTCCACCACCCGCTGCGCGGGCGGTCCCCCTCCCCGCGCTTCACGCAGGGAGGATGAGCCGTCCTCGTAAACCGCACCTTTACCCCTTTCGCGTAGAGCCAACCGACAGCGCGGGCACAGGGCCGCGTGTTGGCACGCGAGCGAAAGGGCAGCGCATGGCATCGCAGGCGATCGACAGGCAGCCATCCGGCGTGGCCGAACTCCTGTCCGACATGGTCGCGAAGGAAGGCAGCGCCAGCCACGGCTATCCGGTCTCTCCGGCGCTGGAAGGCGAACCCGCCGTCCGCAACCTCGCCGACATCGCGCACTTCATCTGCCTGCTGCACGGTCGCTACCCCGGCGTGATCGATCACGCCGCCGCGCGCGTCGTCCATCCGACCGCGCGCACCTTCATCTATCGCGCCGCCCCCGGCTTCGCGGCGGAGCGTTCCTATCTGACGCGTCTCGTCGTCGCGGCCGGCCCGCTGCCCTCCACGCTCGGCCAATCGCAGAGCGAGGCGGCGGTTGCCAACCAGAGCCACGCGCTCGCCACCCTCGCCCAGTCCGAACGCAACGGCACCGCGATCGGCGCCGCCATCGCGCTGGTGCTCGATTGGCGGCCGATCCGCCGCGTGCTGGATGCGGCGGCCCAGCGCTTCGGCATCCAGGTGCCGCCGCTCGATCTGCCGGGCGTGTCCGAAACGCTCGCCATCGCAACCGAGGCTTCCGAAACGCCGGGCATCGAGCGCGCCATGGCGTTCGGGGCGCAGCAATTGCTCGTCCAGCATCGCGGCCTGTGGGATCTGCTGGAAAGCCGCGAGAGCGCGCGGCGCCACGCCTGATTTCGCGCTAGGGCTTCGGCGCCCTGCTCCACGCCTCCGCGTCGCGCACCTGCGCCATCTTCGTCCGGCGATCGTAGAGGCACAGCATCGTGCCCGCCCGTCCCTTGTTGACGCGGGGTGGATAGTGGCCGGTCACCAGCAGCACGTCGAGCGCCGAGCGATCCGAGAAATGGACCGGTGCGGAAGCCGCCGCGCCATCCATCCCGCTCGCGCGCAGGCAGGCGTCGCGCGATCTGCCATCGTTGTCAGGGGCAGCGGCGGCGGCAAGCATCAACAACGGCAACAACGGCATCGGTTATTTCCCCGTCACGGGCGGCTGAGGCGCCCCCCGGTCAGCGGTTCCGGCACCCCCGTGGTGCCCGGAAAGCTGATCGGCAGCCCCTTGAGCGAGCGCACCGCCATATAGGCGAATCCCTCGGCCTCGGTCGCGTCGCCATTTTGCCCGACCGCCTCGATCGGCTCCACGGGAATTTCGCAGGCGTCGGCCAGCATGGCCATCATCGTCGCATTGTGGCGCCCGCCGCCGGCGACGATGATCTTCGTCGGCCGTTCCGGCAGGTGATCGAGCGCCAGCGCCACGGTGGCGGCGGTAAAGGCGGTGAGCGTCGCGGCGCCATCGGCCGCGCCGAGGCCGCGCGCCGGCTGGATGGTGAAATCCGCCCGGTCGAGTGACTTGGGCGGGGGCTGATCGAACCACGGATTGTCCAGCATCGCGGCCAGCACCGCCTTGTCGATCGTGCCGGTCGCCGCGAAGGCGCCGCCGTCATCGAACGCCTTGCCGGTTTCCTGCACCATCCAGTCGTTGACGAGACCGTTGGCGGGGCCGGTATCGAACGCGACCAGCGTGCCGTCGCGGCCGATGAAGGTGATGTTGCCCACCCCGCCGAGGTTCAGCACGGCGACCGGCAGCGCGGCGCCGGAGAGCAGCGCGCGGTGATAGACCGGCAGCAGCGGCGCCCCCTGCCCGCCCGACGCCACATCGGCATAGCGCAGCTCGTGCACCACCGGCACGCCGAGCGCCGAGGCCATCATCGCGCCATCGCCGATCTGCCAGGTCCAGCCGCGATCGGGCCGGTGGGCGACCGTCTGGCCGTGGAAGCCGATGACATCGACCTCCTTGGCGTCCCTGCCGGCCGAGGCGAGCAACTGGTGGATCAGGATCAGGTGGCGACGCGTCAGCATCTCCGTCGCGGCGCCGATTTCGGGCGAGAGGCGCGGCTTCTCGTAGGTCAGCGCCAGCGCGGTCGCTTCCTGCAGCTGTTTTCGGGCCGCATCCGAATAGGGTTCGGTACGGAAGGCGATCGGCTTCACCACGCCCTCGCCGTCGGTCTCGATCAGCGCGGCGTCGATGCCGTCGAGCGAGGTGCCGGACATCAGACCGATCGCCAGCATCGTCTCGCTACCCATGCGCCTGCCCCCATGCTATCGCCCCGCCGCCATGACGACGATGCCGTACAAATCCGAACTGCTGCGCCTACTCGACGAGCGCGGCTATATCCACCAGCTGACCGATGCGGAAGGGCTGGACGCCCTCGCCACGCGCCAGGTGGTGCCGGGCTATATCGGCTTCGATCCGACCGCGCCTTCGCTGCATGTCGGCAGCCTCGTCCAGATCATGATGCTGCGCCGTCTCCAGCAGGCGGGCCACAAGCCGATCGTGCTGATGGGCGGCGGCACCGGCAAGATCGGCGACCCCTCGTTCAAGGACGAGGCGCGCAAGCTGATGACCGACGAGACGATCGCGGAGAACATCGCGTCCATCAAGCGTGTGTTCGAACGCTTCCTGACCTTCGGGGACGGGCCGAGCGACGCGATCATGCTCGACAATGCCGAGTGGCTCGACAGGCTGGAATACATCCCGTTCCTGCGCGAGATCGGCCAGCATTTCTCGGTCAACCGGATGTTGAGCTTCGATTCGGTGAAGCTGCGGCTCGATCGCGAGCAGTCGCTGAGCTTCCTCGAATTCAACTACATGATCCTCCAAGGTTACGACTTCCTCGAGCTCGCCCGCCGCGCCGAATGCCGCTTGCAGATGGGCGGATCGGACCAGTGGGGCAACATCGTCAACGGCATCGAGCTGACTCGCCGCGTTGCCGGCAGCCAGGTGTTCGGCCTCACCACGCCCCTCATCACCACGGCGGACGGCGGCAAGATGGGCAAGACCGCCAAGGGCGCCGTCTGGCTCAACGCCGACATGCTGGCGCCCTACGATTACTGGCAGTTCTGGCGGAACACGCAGGATGCCGACGTCGGCAAGTTCCTGCGCCTGTTCACCGACCTGCCGCTCGCCGAGATCGCCCGGCTGGAGGCGCTGGAAGGTGCGGAGATCAACGCCGCCAAGATCGCGCTGGCCAATGCCGCCACCACCATGGCGCATGGCGAGGAAGCCGCACGCGACGCCGCCGAGACCGCGCGCAGGACTTTCGAGGAAGGTGCGGCCGGCGGCGATCTGCCGACGCTGCGCATCGACGGCGGATTGATCCCGATCGTGCAGGCGCTCACCGTGCTGGGCTTCGCCGCCTCCAACGGCGAGGCGCGGCGCAAGATCGGTGAGGGCGCGGTCCGCCTCAACGACCTCGCGATCACCGATCCCAGCTTCGAGATCGTGCTGGAGGATGTGCCGGTGAAGATCAGCCTCGGCAAGAAACGGCACGGCATCCTGACGCGTTGAGCGCCCTGCCCCCAAGGCTCGGCCCGTCTCATACCATCGTCGGTAAATGCGTCTTAACGGTGTCGCTTGAGACATCGTTCATGCCGCACTTGCACAAAGTTCCCGTGTAACCGGGGGTTTGTGAGTGATGGCGACTGCAGTTTCCACGATCGAAAGCCGTCGCGCACCGCGTGACGTCGTGTCCTTCCGCGCCCCGATCGATGGGCCGGCCGGCATCCGCACCACGGTGCTGATGGTCGACATCTCGCCCTTCGGCTTCATGTCGCGCTGCCAGGCGCCGCTCGCGCCGGGCGACGTGGTAGCGGTGAAGCTGCCGGTGGTCGGCAACCGTGCCGCCAAGATCGTCTGGTCGCTGGGCGGTCGCGTCGGCGGCGAGTTCGTCGAGCCGATCGCGGCGGACATCTACGGCATGATGCTGAAGCGCGCGCCCAACGACAAGCCGGCCTGGAACGAGTTCTGATCCAGCCGCCGGGGCGGCTCAGGCCGCCTCGTTCAGCAGCCGCGCGCGCACCGCCGGCCAGTCCGCGATCCGCCAGTCGGCCGGATCCTCCAGCGCCAGCACATTGTCGTGCGCGAGGCGGACATCCTCCGGCGCGATCGGCGCGTTCATCGGGATCGAGTGGAAACAGCGCACCGTCGGGCGCGTCGGCTGCTCCTCATTGTCGCGGATCACCACGCCGAGCAGGCTGTCGCGCAACCGCACCAGCGATCCGCGCGGGAAGATGCCGAGGCTGCGCAGGAACGCCTTGAGCAGCGCCGGATCGAAATGCCCTGCCCAGCTCTGCATCTCGCTCAGAGCTTTCTGCGGCGACCAGGCGTCCTTGTACGGCCGGTGCGAGGTGAGCGCATCGTAGACGTCGCAGATCGCCCCCATCCGCGCGGCGAGGCTCAGCCGGTCGCCGGGGAGGCCAAAGGGATAGCCCTTCCCGTCCATCCGCTCGTGATGGTGGAGGCAGACGTCGAAGGCCGCGTCGGGCACCCCCGTCCCCGCCCGCAGGATGCGCGCGCCGTCCTCCGAATGGCGGCGCATCACCGCGAACTCCTCCTCGGTCAGCTTGCCGGGCTTGTTGAGGATTTCCGGCGGCATCGCGATCTTGCCGACATCGTGCAACAGCCCCGCCATGCCGAGCGCCGACACTTCGTCCGCCGGCCGATCGAGCGTGCGCGCGAGGTTCATCATCAGCGCGGAGACCGCGACCGAATGGAGATAGGTATATTCGTCGCGCGCCTTCAGCCGAAGGATGCCGAGGAAGGCGGCGGCGTTGCGCTCCACCTGCTCGGACAAATCGGCGAGCATCGGCCCCAGCCGCGCCACCGAGATCGGCCGGCCGAGCCGCACATCCTCGACCACGCGCATCACCTCGCGGCGCGATCGGCCGACGGTCTGCAGCAGGCCCTTCATGGTCGGATCGGCGACGGCCTTGCCCACACGCAACCCGGCGACGGTGCCGCCCGCGGGCGCAGGCGTACGACGGGTGTTGAACGGGATCGATCGCCCCTTGTCGGTATCGATGACGATCGAGGTCAGCACGCTGCGGCGCAACTGCTCGACCTCGCCTTCGTCGTCGAGCACCCGCTCGCGCGGCCAGTGCGGCTGATCCGCCCAGCGCCCCTCGAGCGCGTGGACGTACATGCCGAGCTGGACATGGCAGGGGCTGATCCGACGCAGCATGCGCTCAGCGCTCTGCCCTGCCATATGCCGGATTCTGATCGATGTTCGTCACGTTCTTCCATCCCCCCGGATCGAAAGTCCGCGACTAAAGTCGAAACATTGAAAAGTGGTATCGTTCGGAAAACAAACAGCTTAATTCAAATCAATCTGCTGCGGGCGTATTTCACGGGAGCGTTACGTCGTCCGCGACGTCGCCCCCTGCATCGCCGGCCCGGCGGCCGGCTCGGAGTCTTCCGATTCAAGTCGATGCTTCGCACGTGCGCAAACCAAGAGATCTACCGAGAGGCAATCTCTTTATTACGGCAACGTCAGATCAAGACCAAGCATCTTGGCAACGGCGAACGTTACGAACACCACACCGAGTAACGATGGAACGAAAACTGCAGCGACCGTACCGGCCACGCGCAGAACCCGGCGCTTGTCGATTTCCTTTTCCTGATCGTAATGCCACTTGATGGCGAAGAACATCCCGATCGCAAAAACAACGATCTTGAACGACACGAAAACTACAGGAACCCAATACATAATCATCATCCCCGGATCACCGTCCGAAAATGCGATGCCTCACGAGACAGAAATCAAAACACCGCATGGGCCTAAAATCGGATCCCGCATATAGGTCGATCGCACAGGTAGAGCATTGGACATAATGCCCTAACGGAACTAACCCGGAATTCGCCCGGATTCGGGCACCCGTTGTCCATCTCCCAGCGTTGACGACGCCGCCCGCACCAAAGCCCCCTACCCCGCCCGCAGCAGCCCCACCGCCGCGTCGCGCTCGAACAGGTAAAGCAAAGTCCGCGCCGCCTGACCGCGCGGTGCCTCCAGCCCGCCGTCGCGATCGGTGAGCAGGCGCGCGTCGGCGTGCGCAGCGGGGATGAGCAGCGCGGTCTGCGTGGCATCGGCGAGGCGCGCACCCTGCTCGCCGGACTGGCGGGTGCCAAGGATCTCGCCGCCGCCGCGCAGTTCCAGATCCTTCTCAGCGATCAGGAAGCCGTCATTGGTGTCGCGCATCAGGGAGAGCCGCGCACGCGTCGTCTCGCTCAGCGCATTGCCGCGCAACAGCAGGCAGGTCGATTTGCCGCTCCCCCGCCCGACGCGGCCGCGCAGCTGATGGAGTTGGGCGAGGCCGAAGCGCTCGGCGCCCTCGATCACGATCAGAGTGGCGCTGGGCACGTCGACGCCGACCTCGATCACCGTCGTCGCGACGAGGACGGCGATCTCGTTGCGCTGGAAGGCGGCCATCACCGCATCCTTGTCCGGCCCTTTCATGCGGCCGTGGACGAGGCCGACCTTCTTCTCGCCGAACGCGAGGCGCAGCGCCGCCGCCCGGCTCTCGGCGGCCGCATCGTCGCCCGCCTCGGTTTCCTCGACCAGCGGGCACACCCAGTAAGCCTGACCGCCCGCCGCGACGTGGCGACCGAGGCCCGCCACCACCTCGTCCATCCGCTCGACCGCGATCACCTTGGTGTCGATCGGCTGACGGCCGGGCGGCATTTCGTCGAGGCGGCTGACGTCCATCTCGCCGTGGCTCGCCAGCAGCAACGTGCGCGGGATCGGCGTGGCGGTCATCACCAGCATGTGCGGCGGCCGCTCGCCCTTGGCGGCCAGCATCAAGCGCTGGGCGACGCCGAAGCGGTGCTGCTCGTCCACCACCACGAGGCCGAGCGCCTTGTAGGCCACGGCCTCCTGAAAGATGGCGTGCGTACCGATCAGGATGTCGATCGATCCGTCGGCGAGGCCCATCAAAGTGGACTCCCGCGCCCGCCCCTTCTCGCGGCCGGTGAGGATCGCGACGGTCAGGCCGAGCGGCGACAATTGCCGTTGGAGCGTCGCGAAATGCTGGCGGGCGAGGATTTCGGTCGGGGCCAGCAAGGCGCCCTGCGCCCCCGCCTCCACCGCCACCAGCAGCGCCATCGTCGCCACCAAGGTCTTGCCCGCGCCGACGTCGCCCTGGAGGAGCCGCAGCATCGGCGTCTCCTGCGCGATGTCACCCTCGATCTCGGCGATCGCGCGGGCCTGCGCGCCGGTGGGGGCGTAGGGCAGATCCAGCATCGCGCGCAGCCGCCCGTCCCCGGCGAGCGCGCGGCCTTTGCGGCGGCGGGTGGCGCCGCGCACCAGCATCAAGGCAAGCTGGTTGGCGAACACCTCGTCATAGGCCAGCCGCTCGCGCGAGAGGGTGTCGGCAGGGTCGCCATGCGCCCGCTCCAGCGCCTGTGCGAAGCTCGGCCACTCCTTCTGCGCGATCAGACTCGGCTCGATCCATTCGGGCAGGCTCGGCACCCGCTCCAGCGCCTGCGCGACCAGCTGCGCCAGCCGCTTGGAGGTGATGCCCGCAGACAACGGATAGACCGGCTCGCGCTCGACGATCTCGCCCGCTTCCTCCAGCGGCACCGATTCGGGGTGCACGATCTGGAGTTCCTGCCCGTAGAGATCGAGCCGCCCCGCCACGATGCGCGGCTCGTTCAGGGGGAACTGCTTGCGCGCCCAGCCCGAATTGCCGCCGAAGAAGACGAGGCTCACATAGTTTCCCTCGAAGTCGGTCGCCTGCACCCGGAACGGGCCGCGCGGCGACGACGATCCCTTGTAGCTCTGCGCCGTCAGCGTGACGATCACGCCGCGCCCGGCGTCGGCCATGTCGAGTCGCTCGATCCGGCGGCGCTCGACCATGCCCGTGGGCAGGTGGAACAGCAGATCGACGACGCGCGCGATGCCGAGTTTCGCCAGCGGCTTGGCCAAAGCCACGCCGACGCCCTTCAGCGCCTCCACTTCGGCGAACAATGGATTGAGGATGTCCGGTCTCATGCCTACATGGCCTCTACCCTGAGCCGACGCGCGCCGGAAGCGCCCGCCGGCTATTTGGCTATTGGATGGATATGGATCGCGAGCATCTCCTCAAGCGCCTCGGCTTCCGCGCCTGGCACCGCGGTACGCGCGAGGCGGATTATCTGATCGGCGGCTTCTTCGATCGCTATTCGCCGGAATGGGGCGAGGCGGAGCTGGCGTGGTTCGAGGCGCTGCTGGTCGAGGACGATGTCGACGTCATGGCCTGGGCGATGGGCACGAAGCCGGTGCCGGAGGCGTATGACGGGCCGCTG
>Ga0310811_10012825_pt1 | contig 10897 bp, 12 predicted proteins | sample YCmetagenome_FD_207642 | JGI IMG/M metagenome (GOLD analysis project Ga0310811, IMG submission 207642) | Soil microbial communities from experimental microcosm in Duke University, North Carolina, United States - YC | ecosystem: Engineered > Artificial ecosystem > Soil microcosm > Unclassified ...
CACCATCAGGAGCTGACGTGGGCCGCGGCAGCCGCTTCAATCCCTCGCCACACTCGCCGCGAGCAATCGCCTGTCTGGAATTCTATAGCGCCCGCCGCCGGCGCGGTCGATCAGCCCCTGGTCGCAGAGCGCCCGCAGCGCTCGGGCAACGACTTCGCGCACGGTTCCGAGCTCCTCGGCGAGCGCGTGCTGCGTCATGCCGAGCGATATAGTGCTGGAGCCGGCGACTTGCGGGCGGCTGAGGAGGAACTCGACGAGCCTCGCATCGACGGTACTCGACGATCGTTCGTCGAGCCGCTCGACGAGAAAGCGCACACGTGCAGCGAGGCGACGCGCGATGAGAAACGCGATCGACGGATGCTCGGCGATCGCCGCTTCGAGCGCTGCACGAGTGAACAGCGCGCAGCGTGTTGGCGATGCGGCAATCGCGGTCGCGGGATGCGTGCCGCTTTCCACGAGCGGGACTTCGGCCAGAGTTCCGCCGACACGTTCGGTGTGCACTACGTGCTGCCGACCTCGCGAGCCGCGGACAACCCGGACGAGCCCGTCGAGCACGACGAACCATCCGCGCGGCTCACTGCCGGCGAGGAAAATCACCTCGTTTGCGGCAAACCGGACTTCCGCGCCGCGCCGCGCGAGCGCATCGACGACTTCCGGCGCAGCGTCCGCGAACAGCGGAAGCGCCGCCAGCTCCTGTGACTTAAGTCCCATCGGTTTCCGCCCGTCTGCCCGATCGTGATTTCGCGCGCTCTGCCAGCTCGAGGGTCGCAAACGACGCGACATGGTAGCACGAATGCGCGTCGCACGCCAAGTTCACACCCAGCCGTCTGCGGCGATCCGGATCGTCTCGTCGCAGACTCATTCCAGGGACACGACCATGAAGCTCCGCACCGCTGCATCCGCCGTCGTCGTCGGCCTGTTCGCTTCGCCATTCGCCCTCGGCGCGCAGACGACGCACGATCACACGTCGAGCGCCGACTGCGTCAAGATGGCCAGCAGTTCCGGCGATCACGCCAACATGGATCACGCCGCGCACATGGCGCTCATGCAGAAGTGCCAGTCCGCGCTGCCGACGCAGCCAGGTCAGGCGGCGTTCGGCGCCATCTCGGAGATCGTCCGGATGCTCGAGGCGGATTCGACCACCGACTGGTCACGCGTCAACATCGAGGCGCTCCGCCAGCATTTGATCGACATGGACGACGTTTTGATGCACGCGGCGGTTGTGCAGCGTACGGTGCCGGGTGGCCTCGCGATGGAGGTGACGGGCACCGGGCGTACCGCGGGCGCGATCAAGCGCATGGCGATGAACCATACGAAGATGCTCGATCAAGAAGGCGAATATCACGCGATGGCCAAGGAGATCGCGAACGGCGCGCAAATCACGGTGACGGCATCCGACGCCCGTACCGTCGCGAGGATTCGCGGGCTCGGATTTGCGGGTCTCATGACCGAGGGCGATCATCACGCCCCGCATCACCTGGCGATAGCCCGCGGCGAGAATCCTCACAGCCGGTAGTACGAAACGCGCGCGACTGGCGAGTCGTCGCTACCACCGGCGGCCCGATCAGTGCGTCGCCGAATGAGACGACTGGACGTCGCGAGCCGTCGGTCGTAGCGTCGTGGTATGGCGTACGAGGTAAGACTGGGGCAACCGGATCGCCGGGCGCTCGTGCGCGGATTCGGCGCGGGCATTGTCGTCACATTGCTCGCGTCCTGCCTGGGTGCGCGCGACACGACCGGGCCGGGCGATTTTCCCATCCACTTTCAAGTCACGAACGACTTGGTCGCCCCCGTCACCGTGAGGATCGACGGGACGCCGGTCGCGATCCTGAGCAGCGGGAAGGGAACGGCTCTCACCGTCTCGTCGAGCGCGCAGTGGCTGACGTGGACGTCCGCCAAGCCCGCTGGCGCCGACGGAGCGCCGATTCCCGATCACATCGGCGAGGTGAAGATCCCCGTATCCGGGATCAGCGGCTTGCTCGAGATCCGGAATGTGATCGCCGACCAGACGTACGTGACCGCACGGATCTTCAATGCGACGAGGGCACAAGTCGTGATCGGAGTGTTCGACGGATACGACGTCGCGTGCGCCGGCGTGTTGCCGGCCGCGACGTCCGACGGGACAAGCGGGCTCGTACAGATCGGATACTACCGGCTGTTGCCCGCGACCGAGGTGCGCGCCTATCGCGATGGATCGCACTGCAGCGGAACATATGTCGCATGGCCTGGATCAATCTTGAAAGGCTACGCGGCGAATTCCGGCCTGCTTCTTCTGACCCTGGACACCGCGCCGTAATATGCTCGCCTACGTGTTTTGGCACTGGCCGCAATCGCAGACGGATGTAAAAGAATACGAAAGTCGACAGCGCCTTTTCCACGCCGCGCTGGCGGCCGCGCCCGCTCACGGCTTTCGATGGTCGTTCACGGTTGGCATCTCCGGTCAGCCGTGGGCGGCCGCCGGCGCCGACGCCTATGAGGACTGGTACGCGGTCGACGACTTCGCCGCGCTCGGTGCGCTGAACGATGCGGCAGTCTCGGGCAGCCGCCTGGCGCCCCATGATGCCGCGGCGGCGGCCGTTGCCGACGGGGCGGCCGGTGTGTACGGCTTGCGGGCGGGAACGGCGCTCCGGGCGCCGCAGTATGCGCATTGGTTCCGCAAGCCGGCTGGCATGACCCACCGCGAGCTGTTCGCGCAACTGACGCCCGTGGTCGAGCGGGCGGAGGGTGCGCTCTGGATGCGGCAGATGGTGCTCGGGCCGGCTCGGGAATTCTGCCTTCACGCCTCGTCGCCGGTGTCGCTGGCGGCGCCATTCGATACGCTCGTCACACCGATGCGATTAGTCTTTCCATAGGTGCCGACACCGGGATTTGCCGTGCGGACGTGAGTCAAGCGGATGACAACCCGCTAGCGAAGCCGACGCTCGCCTTCATCGATTGGCGCATCATTGATGCTCGCGTACCGCCGCGCCATCAGGCCGTGCTCGTCGAACTCCCACAGCTCGTTGCCGTACGAGCGATACCACTGTCCCGCGGTGTCGTGCCACTCGTACTCGAATCGCACGGCGATGCGGTTGTCGCGAAAACCCCAGAGCTCTTTCTTGAGCCGATAATCGAGCTCCCTGGCCCACTTCCGCACGAGGAAGGCGCGGATCGCGGCGCGCCCTCGCAGGAACTCGGTGCGATTCCGCCAGTCCGAGTCCTCGGTGTAGGCCAGCACGACCCGATCGGGGTCCCGGCTGTTCCAGGCATCCTCGGCGGCCTTCACCTTGGCAAGCGCGCTGTCGAGCGTGAACGGCGGTCGGATCGTGCTGGTCATCGTTGTTCTCCGATTACGCCGCGGCCACGAGGGGGACTTCCGGGAAGTCGATCGTGGTCTTGGCGACGTTGTTGAGGTAGTTGGTGAAGACGTTCGCCGCGACAGCCGCGACGACCTCGACGATCTCGGCGTCCGTCACTCCCGCCGTGCGTGCCGCGGCGAGCGTTTCGTCGTCGACTTGACCGCGCGACTGATTGATGGCGGCGGCAAGCGTGAGCAAGGCGGTGGTCTTGGCGTCGGCCGCCTTGGCGTAGCGCGCGGACTCGAGCGCGCTCGCCGAAAGGCCGGCGCCGAGGCCGAGCGCGGTGTGTGCCGCGAGGCAGTAGCCGCAGCGGTTCGCGTTGGCGACCGTAACGGCGATGAGCTCTCCCGTCTTTCCGCCGAGCACGCCTTTCCCGAGGTTGGAGATCATTCCGAGCAGCGCGCCGAGGGCGGCGGGCGAATGCGCTACGGTCGTGAACAGGTTGGGCGTGCCGCCGAGCATTCTACGCACGGTGGCGAGATGGGTCGCGGCGTCGCCGGTGGCGGACGATGGGTCGATCGGATTTATGCGGGGCATGGTAGTTCCGGGTTGTGAAGTGGATTGTGGTATACCGAACGATCGGTACAATGCGATCCACTCGCGATTTGTTCCCGGGGTTTGCTTCCTGGTCGCTCAACGAGTCGCCGGCGCGAGCAGTTCGGCGGGCAGCTGCTTGAGCGCCCGGCTGAACAGCGAAGCGTCGTCCATGCCGCCGGCGAGGATGAGCGCTCCTTCGATGCGCATGACCGCGTCTTCGGCCCGCGCTCGGGCGACCGACCTTGACAGGCCGGCGTCAGTCAGCGCGCTGGCGAGCGCGTCGATCCATTGATCGAAGATGTCCCGGAGCTGGGCGCGGAAGCGGCTGCGGCTGGTCCCGAGCACGAGATTCCCGAGAACGCAGGCTTCGCGACCGCCCCGGTAGAAATCGTCGAGGGACTTCACCATCTGCTCGACGCGGCGGCGCGCCGGACCGGGCGCGCGGAGCGGCGCGAACACGCCTTGGCGCAGCTGGGTCTCGAGATGCTCGAGCACGGCGCGCACCATGTCGTCCTTCCCGTCGGGGAAGTAGTGGTACAGGCTCGACTTTCCCAATCCCGTGGCCTTGGACAGCTCGGCGAGCGAGGCGCCATCGTAGCCGTGCCGGCGAACGACGCGCATCAGCCGTTCGATGACTTCTTCACGCGAGAGCAACGCGGCAGGCATGGGTATCGGACCACCAGCGTGTGGCAAAGGACGAACATTGTACCGATCAGTACAATCTAGAAGGTCGCACGATCAACGTCAACGGACGAGGGCGACGGGTCGGGGCGCGGCGTCCTACCAGGACCGCGATGCTTCAGTCGACGTAGGGGCCGCACCCTGCGTGAGCGTTGGACACTGACACGGCTTCGAGGCGAATGCGTTCAACGCGCCCTTCCGCGAGAAGCGGCTACGACGCATCGTCAGTCATGTCCGGACCCGATGCCGAAGGATGGACGAGCGACGAGGAGCTGTACCGCCGCGCCTACGAGGAACTGAAGCGCATGGCCAGCCGCCACCTGCGGTCCGCGGACGGCAGCGCCACGCTCTCGACGACGGAACTGGTGCACGAATCGTATCTCAAGCTGCAGCGCGGCTCGAGCACCGATTGGCAGGGGCGCGCCCATTTCTTCGGCGCGGCGTCCCGCGCGATGCGCCAGGTGCTCGTCGATTTCGCGCGGCGACGTGCGGCAGCGAAGCGCGGCGGCGACGCGACGCACGTGTCGTTCGGCGAAGTCGGTGACGACCTCCAGATCGAGCTCGACGAGATTCTCGCGCTCGATGAAGCCCTGGATCGTCTTGCCGCCGTGGACGAGCGCCTCCGGCAGATCGTCGAGCTACGATTCTTCGGGGGATTCTCGCAGCGAGAGGTTTCAGAGATGCTGGGTGTGACGCCGCGGACCGTCGAGCGGCATTGGCTGAAAGCCCGGCTGTTCCTGCTCCGTGAGCTGGAGGCCGCCCAGGATACCGCGGAACGGCCGCCAGACGAGGCCTGAGACGACAGGCTCGGAACCGACGCCCGGAATGCTGTAAAGATCTTTTGCGCCTGTCGGGCCGGGTCTCCCGATTTCGTACGTATATGAAGGGAGCAAGGCCGATGTCGGCCATCCCGTGTTTCCCCAGCCCGCAACAACCATCCCCAGTCAGAGCGCGAGATGCTCCGGAGTAGCTGCCTTACTGTCGCGACGGTCTCGGCGGTCGTCGTGCTCACCGGCTGTTCGGACCGACCGACCGCGCCAGTGCGCTCGGCCGCGGGCCGGACCGCCGACGTCGCGCCCTCGGTCGACGACATCGTCACACCTCAACTCGTGCGACAGCTCGCCGCTGTTCGCGGCATCGTGCCACTCCCGCCGCCGCCTCCAGTCCGGCCGGCGCTCGCCAGGCTTGGCCAGGCGCTCGCGTTCGACAAGATCCTGAGCGGGAACCGCAACATCGCATGTACCACGTGTCACCTCCCGAAATTCGAGACGGGGGATGGCAAGAGCCTCTCGGTCGGCGAAGGTGGCGTGGGCCTGGGTCCGCCGCGCGAGCACCCGAACGGCGTGTTCATTCCGCGAAACGCGCCATCGTTCTTCAATCTGTACGCGATGCGCCACCTGTTCTGGGACGGCCGCGTCCAGATCGACGCGCAGCATCAGTTCCATACGCCGGCTGGGGCCCAGCTCACGCCCGAGATGCAGCAGGTGCTCGAGTACGGCCCCGTCTCGGCGCTCGGCATGTTCCCGGTCACGAGTCGCATCGAGATGCGCGGCGGGCCGGGCACGGACCTCGGGGATCTGGCCGACGACGACTTCACCGGGATCTGGGCGGGGCTCATGAACCGGCTCGGCGCGATCCCGGAGTATCGGGCGTTGTTCGAGGCCGCGTATCCGGGCACGCGGTTCGAGGACATGACGTTCGCGCACGCCTCGAACGCAATTGGCGCGTTCATCACCGCTCAGTTCTCATTCCGGAACACTCCGTGGGACCGATTCCTGAACGGTGACGACAGCGCGCTGTCCGCGCGGCAGCTCGCGGGCGCTCAGACTTTTCTGACGTTGAAATGCTCGATTTGCCATAACGGAGCGATGCTCAGTGACGAGCAGTTTCACAACGTCGCGCTGCCGCAGATTGGGCCGGGTGAAGGCAACGGCGCGTCGACGCACGACGACTTCGGCAGAATGAACGTGACGGGCGATCCGGCCGATCTGTACCGTTTCCGGACGTCGCCGCTCAGAAACGTCGAGCTCACCGGTCCGTATGGACACGACGGCGCGTTCGTCTCGCTTCGCGATTTCGTAGCGCACTACAGCGAGTCGGATCTGTCGCTGGCGACGTACGATCCGACGCAGCTCGAACCGGCGCTTCGCACGACGCTGCAGCCCACGACGTCGACAATCCTTGCGAACCGCGATCCCTTGCTCGACGGCGTGGTGCTCACGCCCGATGTCGTGGACAAGCTGATGGACTATCTGCAAACACTCACGGACGATGCGGCACGTAATCTTTCGCGGTCGGTGCCGGTGCGAGTGCCGAGCAAACTCCCGGTTGACCACCCGTAGCAGCGCCGGCTACCGGGCGATCGCGATCGCCCGGTAGCGGCTCGCCTCCGCGCGCCGGCCACGCGCGTCTTCGAGGTCGGCCAGATAGCCGTAGAGCTGTCGAACGTCCGGATAGTCGCGGCCAACCTGGCGTTCCAGCACGGCCAGAGAATGCCGGAGCACCGAGTCGGCGGCGGCATACTTGCCCTCGCGGGTCATGAGCATTCCCAAAAGCCCTTCGGCCGGTGCGGTGCCCGGGTTGTCCGGCCCGCCCGCCAGTTCGCGAATGCGAATGGCGTCGCGAATCAACGAGTCTGCCCCTACGTAATCGCGGTGATCGATCATGATTTGGGCGAGGCCGAGCTTGAGTCCCGTGAGATTCTCATGATCGGGGCCGCGGAGGCGCCGTGTGGTCGCGATCGATCGACGGTAGAGCCTGGCCGCTTCGTCGACGTTGCCGGCCCTGTACAGAATGGCCGCCAGCCGGCTGCTTTGTACGGCGACAACGGAGTTCTCTACGCCGTACTCGCGGATGACGATGTCCACGGCCTGTCGTGCCGGCAAGACGGCCGCGGCGCGGTCGCCGCGGCGCGACATGAGTTCGGCGTAATCGAGCAGGCTTGCCGCAAACAGCGGATGCGTTTCCCCGAATGCGCGACGGCGAATCTGAATCGCGCGACGGTAGAGCGTGTCGGCCTCCGCATATCGTCCGCGGACCTCATCGAGGAGGTACGCCAGCGCCATCATGGCGTCCGCGACCTGAGGATTGTCGGGGCCGAGCGCGCGGCTCAGACTTGCCAGTCCACCGCGAAACTCTCGCTCCGCGTCCGCCATTCGACCTTCGCGACGGAAGATCGCGCCAAGCTGAAGCTGGCGTTCCGCCGTGAGAGAGTCATTCTCGCCGAACGCCTGCTGGCTGACCGCGAGTGCCTCGCGCTGGCTTCGCTCGGCAACCTGTAGTCTGCCCAGGTATATCGCGATGCTCGCGATCTGATGCAACGTACCCGCGACAGCCGGATTCTCCCGCCCGAGCGTTCGCTGTTGGAGCTCGAGCGCTTGCCGGGCGACTGAATCGGCCGCGGCGTATCGCCCGAGTCGAAGGAGGAGCTCACTCATCTGCCCGAGCGCCGCGGCCAGCTCGGCGGGATTGCCGGGCCGCAGGGCTCGGCGAATGGCGATCGCTCGCTGCAGGATGGCGAATGCCTCGGTATACCGACCGAGGCTTTGGTACAGTCGGGCCGTGACCTCGAGCATGCGGGCGTGCGCGAGCGGCTCCGCGTCGAGGAGATCCGCGCGCGCGACGGCGCGGCGAACCAGTTCCACCGCCGACAATGGGTCACCGCGAGCCACCGTCGGATCGCTCGCGTTGAACAGTCCCATCACGAACGACGTGACCGCCTGCGATTCGCGCGACGCCGCCGCTGCCAGGTCGCGTTCCCGCGCCGCGCGGCGCGCTTGCCACATGGCGACACCCGCGCCCACGAGGACAGAGAGCGAGATACCGGTCGCCGCGACCGTCTCGATCCGATGCCGCCGCACGAATCGTCGCATTCGGTACAGGGGCGTGATCCGCCGCGCGAGCACCGGGTGGCCGGACAGGTACCGGCGAACGTCGTCGCCGAGGGCATCGACGGAGGCGTACCGTTCGACCGGCTCCTTGCGCAGCGCCTTGAGGGTGATCGCGTCGAGATCGCCACGCAACAGCCTGCCGCGAGCAGCATCGGCGCCGGCTATCGCGGCGGACGGCGGCATCGGATCGCCACGCAGCACGGCCGCTTGCAGCTCGTGCAAGTCACCGTTGGCCGTCGTGAACGGCAGGCGTCCAGTGAGGAGCCGGTACAGGACCGCACCCAACTGGTAGACGTCGGTGAGCGTCGTGACGGCCTCGCGCCTGATCTGTTCGGGCGCCGCGTACTCCGGCGTCATCCAGTGCGCGACGGTCTGCATCCTCGATGATTCGCGGCCGTACGCGTCGGGTTCGAGCAGCTTGGCCAGTCCGAAATCGAGCAGCTTCACCGCGCCATCGACGCTGACGAATATGTTGGAGGACTTGATGTCGCGGTGCACGATCAGGTTTCGGTGCGCGTACTGCGTCGCCTCGGCCACCATGAGAAACAGGCGCAGCCTCTCGCGAATGGAGAGCGCATTCGCGTCGCAGTACGCGTCGATCGGATGACCGTCCACGTACTCGAGCACGAGGTACGGCTGGCCGGAGTCGGTGAGGCCTCCGTCCAGCAGTCGCGCGATGTTCGGGTGATTCAGTGAGGCGAGGATCTGTCGCTCGGCGCGAAATCGCGCCTGATCGATTTCGGTGTCGAGCCCAGGTCGCAGGAGCTTGAGCGCGACGCGCTGCTCGAACTGGCCGTCGGCGCGGTGCGCGAGAAACACGCGTGACATGCCGCCGCGACCGATCTCGTGCGCGATCTGGTACGCGCCGATCCGTCGTCCCGATTCGGAGGGCTGCGCGTGCTTTGTCTCGGCGACCACGGCTGCCGCGGCCGCTGTCGGCGGCGACTCGAGGAATGCGCGGGCTCGGTCGACCCGAGCGAGCAACTCCTCGACCTCGCGGCGCAAATCCGGCGCGCCCGCGCATGCCGCGTCGAGCACCGCGGGCCAGTGCTTGGGCTCGCGGGACAGCGCGGCGTCGAGGACCTCGCCGATTCGGCGCCAGCGATCGGGGTCGAGGCGCGTGGTCATACAAGACCGAAACGATGTGGGTTGTACGCGTGACGTCGGACGGTCGCTCAATACTCGAGCACGCGACGGACGCCTGCAAGAGGCGTAGCGACGACGCTCTCATCGGCGTCCGGCGCCGCGCGACGCGGTAGATTTCGGCATGGTCGCTCAACTGCCAGGGTCCGGCGAGCCCGCCCAGGTGCTGCCGCTGAGCCGAGCGAAAACGATCGGCCTCGCCGTGTTCGCCCTCGCCGCGGGCGCGTTACTGCTCGCGTTCGGCCTCATCATTCTGGCCGGGCTGGTAGTGGCGGGCACCGTCGTGGGCGGCGGAGGCATGCTCTACCACCGGATCACTGGCCGTTGGCCGCGATTCCTGCGCGTTTCGACGCACGTGTGGACGATCGGAGACCAGGGGCCGAGCCGGGGCGTCCCGGGACTGGATCCGTCGAAGGAAGTATTTCCCGGGTCGCGCGAGCAGCGATCGCTGCCGGATTCGGCCGATTCGAAACCTCGCGACTGAGCAGCGTCGTCGGGCCGCCGAGCTCGATCAGAGAACACTCATAGCAGTCTGAACGACGAGCAAACTGTCGTGTTTGCGTCGTCTTTCGCGGTGCATTAGCGTGCGTCGCGCACGAGCGTCGCACGTCGAACGGGTTTCGCGACGCCGCGGGATCTTCGATGTGGAACGCGGTTCGCGCGACGCCCGTGCCGGTTTGCAATAGGGGGTGTGCTATGCTGATCCTGTTCGGCGGTGGGGATGGCGGCGGCTTCTATGTTGGCGCGGACGGCAAGATTCACCGGATCCCGCCATGGACACCCGACATCCAGCTGCAACTCAAGGCGGTGAGCGCGCTGGTGGGGCTGGAGACGGTTCACGAAGCGGGAGTCGCGAAGGAAGCAACCGCTCTCGCCGAGCGCCTGTCGACGAAGGTGATTCCGCAAATCGCCAAGCAGACGGGCGCAACGCAGCTCGGCGACGCGTCGATTGCATTCATCGACGGCGAGGACGGATTTGTCTGTGGCTCGACGGGCAAGCATCCGATCCCCGTGCCGCATCAGATTCGTGCGAATCTGTTTTCGCCGGTGACGTCGCAGGAGGCGGTTCGCGTGTGACGCGACGAGCTCATCGACGAGAAAAGGAGACGGCGGCTCGCCGTCTCCTTTTTTTTCGTGCAGCCGACGCTCGTTCGCTACGTGGACCGCAGGGCGCCGAGTGGATCGATCCGACTCGCTCGCGCGGCAGGCACCCACACCGCGAGCAGGGCGACGATCGCCAACAACACGGGAACGCCGATGAAGATCAACGGGTCGCGCGGTTGAACGCCGAATAGCAGCGAGCTCATA
>Ga0310811_10012826_pt1 | contig 10897 bp, 10 predicted proteins | sample YCmetagenome_FD_207642 | JGI IMG/M metagenome (GOLD analysis project Ga0310811, IMG submission 207642) | Soil microbial communities from experimental microcosm in Duke University, North Carolina, United States - YC | ecosystem: Engineered > Artificial ecosystem > Soil microcosm > Unclassified ...
CGACCGACTCCGAGCTCCATGACCTGGTCGTGCGCTTCGAGAACGCGACCCTTTCCGCTGCGGAGTGGACGCACTCGGCGCATCTGGTCACCGGGTTGTGGCATGCGAGGACCTTCAGCGAAGCGGACGCGCTGAATCGGTTGCGCGAAGGCATCCTGCGACTCAACGCCGCGCATGGCACGCCAAACACCGACACGCGCGGATATCACGAGACGATCACCCGCGCCTATCTCGTGCTGCTGGCCCGATTCGCGGCCACGAATCCAGAGTTGACCGTGAGTGCCATGGCGCAGGCGCTGCTTGCCGGCGATCTGGCAAAGCGGGACGCGCTGTTCAGTTACTACTCGCGGGATGTGTTGATGTCGGTTGCTGCGCGACGCGGCTGGATAGAGCCGGATCTGCGTCGCCTGGTCCCAGGTCCCTGGTGCGCTCGAAGCGCAGGGGACCAAGGACTCAGGACCAGAGACGGACCAAGCACCACGAACTAGTTAGGGCCGGCGGGTGATGCGATCCCAGATACTGCCGCCGTTCTGAGACGTGCCGACGCGGGACGAATTGTAGGTGCTGTCGTAACCCTCTACGAAGCCCGAGCGATACGTCGCCCTGTAGTCCTCCCGGGTTCCGTAGCGGCTGTCGTAGCCTCGGTTGCCGGACTTGTACCAGTCGTGTCGCGCCGGGTCGTAGCGGTCGCCGTCGCGCATGTCTTCCTGCGCCTTGGTGACGCCGTCACGATAGCCCTGGTCGAATCCAACCGACTGGCGGCTGGAGCGGCCGTACTGGTCGGTGCGCCCGTAACGGTCGTCGCGGCCATAGCGGTCATCGCGGCCATAGCGATCATCTCGACCATAGCGATCGTTGCGACCGTAGGTGTCGCTGCCGTAGATCACGCGGGCGTTGTTGCTGCGTGAGGCAATCCGTTCCGCCTCGTTGCAGTTCGTCGCACGCGGCTGCTGTCCTGGCGGCCGTCCGTCGTACCACACACGGCACTGTCCGGCAGGCGGCATCTGCCCTGGCGGGATTCCCTGATTGCGGGCGCTGTTGCGCCCGTTACCCTGCGCGAAGGCGGTGCCGGCGATGAGAGTAAAGACTGCGATCGTTGCTGCTGCGTTGCGGAACATGGGTTCGTTCCCTCCCGGCCATTACACGGGGCAAGAACCGGACCATGTATTTTCAGGCCTGTTTCTGGGCAGTCAGGCGCTCACGTCATCCGCGAAGGACGCTCTGCTGCCCAGCCGGCAGTGCAGATAGATGACAACGTCTTGTTGGGCTATCGCTTCACCGGCGTGCCGTAGACCTCGATCTTTCCGACGTTGATATAGCCGCCGGCTCCGTGCCCGCTCCCGGGCATCAGATCGGCAAAGCCGACCGCATCCACCTTCGACAAGTTCGGCCGCTCGACCCACGTGCCGACGGTGACGACGCGATCGGCGTCGAGCTTCAGCCAGCGCAGGTCGGTCGGCGTGATCTCGCTCTCGTTGAAGTCAGCCTGCAGCCCCGATGGCCGGTCGCCGACGAGCCACGTGCCATCGGCGAGCTTGAGGAGCGGCCAGGCCTGGTGGAAACCGGACGTGCGAACGACCCAGCGGATCTTCGCGAGCGGCGCACTGAGATCGACGAAGTTGCCCTTATCGCGCAGCGCAACCGCGCTCGGCGTGGTGGTAGTTCCGGTCCAGAGATTCGTTGGAACGGTGTTGCTGCCGCCGCGTCCGGCGACGAGTTGAATCTCCTTCGCGGTGGAACCAAGCAGCACGAGCTCGAGATTCGGGTTCGTGACGCCTTGTGGCGCCACTGGCCAGGCGCCGTGATCGTCCGGCGGCGTGGGCAGCGCCTTCCACGATTCGCTGAAGAACAGCGGTGGACGCATCGGCACGCCGCCGCGGCCCGCATTCTGGGCCATCGCCGTCGTCATCGTTCCGGCAATCAGGGCAATTACGAGTCCCGCACGCCACATATCATTTCCTTTCAGCTCCGCCTGAAGGCGGAGAAGACCTTCCCGGTCCGGCTGAAGCCGGACACTACGTCCTCGGTCCGGCTACAGCCGGACACTACTACGTTTGCGCTTCGGCACGCAGGCCAGAAACCGACGTGGATTATCAACCATGATGCGGTGCAGCACGTCATCGCTCGCGCCGGCCGCCTTCAATTTGGGCACGAATACTGTCAACGTCTTTGCGAAGGCGCTCCCGGTGTCGGCCGAGAACATCAGGCGATCGGTGAACCCGGCGTCGATCAGCGCCATGACCAGTGGCACCTGTTGCGCATCGCCGTTGCCACCCTGGCGATCGAACCCGATATACGCGCCGCGACGGCACAGTGTTTTGTGCACGTACACATTCGGATCGACCAGATTGCCGAGGTGTCCGATCACCACGCGATTGGGGTTGACGCCGGCGTCCTCGAGGATATCGAGCTGTTCCAGCGCCGACTTTCCAGGAATGCCGGTGTGCGTGAAGATCGGCAGGTTTGTGGCGACGTGCGCGCGGCCCACTGCGCGGAAGACCTTGCGCTCGTCTTTCGTGATTTCGTCCCACGAGCCGATCTCGCCGAACGCACCAGACGAGTCTTCATCGACCTGTTTGATGAGCGCCTGCACGATCTGGTCTTCGCTCATCGTTGAAATCTCGGGCGGGTAGAACGGCTGCGAGTAGAAGCCGGCGCTGGCGACGATCGGCATCCCCGACTTCGTCGCGACTTGTCGGAGGAAGTTGATGTCACGCCCCATGTCGGGATGGCCCGCATCCACGATGCAGGCGATGCCGGCATTCTTCGCCGTTGTCAACTCCTCGGTGATCCGGTCCACCGCGGACACCGCCGGCGCTGGTGTGGTGTCGGCGCCGCGACCGGCGCCGCCCGCACGCGGTGCCGTGGGGCCGCCTCGACCCGCCCCGCCGCCGCGGGGCGCTTCACCGTTGGCGGCGCGCACAGCCGCTGACGCAGCGGCGAATTTCGCATTGAAGTCCGGCCCCAGCTGCATGTGTTCGTGAAAGAGCGTGGCGCCGCCGGCGAGTTCATCCGGCATGTAGTCGCGCAGAATCGTCCTGATCACCGCGCCCTTGGGAAACGTCGGCGTCTGCGCTGCGGCGCGGCCCGGAAAGACCGCGGCTGCTGCGGCGCTGATTCCGAGCAGCTCGAGGACCTGACGACGGGTAAACGATCGAGTGAAGTCGTATGACACGGCTGAATCTTACCGTTCTTAAGGAACGCCGTTAAGGCGTTCCGGGAGACCGGTGAAGGAACGCCGTTAAGGCGTTCCGGGAGACCGGTGAAGGAACGCCGTTAAGGCGTTCCGGTAGACCAGGGCGGCGATGCTACAGTTAGGGGCACCGGGTCACCACAGCGTGGATACAGAGAAAAAAGGATTGCTGGCGCGATTGTTTCCGCAGCGCCGGGTCACTGAACGGATGTTCCGCGAGCTTCGCGACGAGATGTCGCGCGAGCACAAAGACGTGATCCGCGAACTGCGTGAAATCCGCAGGACGGCCGAGCAGAGCCGACAAAAGGTGGAGGATGCGCTGGCGGCGCACGAGGAAGCGCTGGCTGCTTTGCCGGAGCTCCAGGCCCGAATCGAACGCTGCCTGATTGCCTACACGCACGACGCGAAGTCGTCGGCGCGGATCGGCGACTTCAAGGCCGGCGTCGACCATCAGGCCGTCCTCGCGCATGTGACGCGAGCGGTCGAGAACGCCCGGCTGGAGATGGCGCCATGCCCGCACCTGGTCGTCGAAAACGTCTTTCCTGAAGCGGTGTACGACTGTCTGTTCGAGGCGTTGCCGCCGCCGGCGTTCTTCGAGAAGACCAACGACCTGCGCGATGAGATGCCGGTGCCGTTCAACATGGCCCCGGCTTACAGCCGCGTCGTCTGGGATCTGTTTCACGAAGCTGTCGAACAGGCCCTGCTTCCGGCTGTCATCGCCAAGTTCCAGCCGGCGCTCGACGAGTTCGTTCGTGCGACGTGGCCGTCGCTGGGATCGTGGGAGCAGTCGGGGATCACGCTGCGCGCCGCCAATCCCCGTCTGATGCTGCGCCGCCGCGGCTACCTGATCAAACCGCATCGCGATCCGCGGTGGGCGTTTCTCGTTGCGCTCTTCTATGCCGCACCCCGTGGCTCCGCACATACCTATGGCACCCAGCTGTACCGCCTGATTCAGGAGCGCGACGAGGCGCACACGTCCCCGCTGTGGCTGGCTCCCGACGAGTGCGAGCTCGCCCGCGACGTACCGGGGATCGGGAACAGCGCGCTCATGTTCCTCAATTCCACTGGCGCGCACGGAGCCTCGGTTCCAGACGACGCACCGGCGGGCTTCCTGCGCTACGTCTACCAGGCTCGGTTCAGCCCGGACACCGCGACCAAAACGCGGCTCCTCGAACTGCTGGCCGGAGAAGGGCGCGAACGCTGGGTCGCCACGCGTTGACCCGCGCCTCCAGACCAACCATCGCCATCGTCGTCACCTTCTTTGGCACGCCGCCGGTCTGGCTGCCTGCATTTTTTCGATCCTGTCAGACCAATTCAGATGTCCGCTGGCTGATCTACTCGGATTTCGACACCGCATTGCCCACGCCGCCGAACGTGGCCATCAAGCCGATGGAACTGAGCGAGTTCAACGCCCGGGCCTCCGCCGCAGCCGGCACTCCGATCACGATCGACCCCGCACGCATTCGAAAGATTTGCGACTTCAAGCCGTTGTACGGGCTGATGTTCGCGGACGACCTGCGCGATTTCGAGTTCTGGGCGTACTCGGATCTCGACGTCGTCTGGGGCGACATCCGACAGTTCGCGACCGACGAGCTGCTCGATGGCCACGTCATCGTCTCTCCGCGTCAGCGGAAGCTCGGTGGCCATGGCACGTTCTTCCGGAACACGGAGGCCAACAATCGGCTGTTCGAGATCGTCCCGGACGTGGTTGCGCACCTGATGAATCCGCACTACGTACGCGTGGACGAGAACCTGATGACGTTCGGGTTGCGCGATTGGATCGCGAAGACCTCGTTCAAGGCCCGGCCGAAGATCTACTGGGAAGATGAAATGACGATCACGGCCGAGTATCAGAAGGCGCTACTCGCCCGCGAGGATAACTGGGAGTTGCGCTGGCGGGAAGGGCATGCCTTCGATGCGGAAGGTCGAGAAGTGATGTACCTGCACTTCCACAAGCTGGTGCCGTGCCTGAAGACGATCGATTTCGGATTCGGCGACGAGCCGTCCGCTTTTACGCTCACCCGTAACGGAATCGCGAGTGGCGACGGTCCGACAACGGGCGAAAGGCCGACCTAAGATCGGCCTCCACGGTCGATCACCGCACAGCCCTCTCTTACTGCTGTTGCTGTTGCTGCTGCTGGCGATCGGCGTCGGCGTCGGGCAGCGGTGCGCCGGCATCCCGTGACATCCACGGTGTGAAGGGGAGGACGTCGCCGCTCACTGGCGGCTTGACCGACGCGACACGAACGGCCACCGCGAGCTCGGTTTTCACGGCGGTCAGGCCCTTGTAGACTCCCCGCGTGGGTGGAACGTCGGAGTAGTCGCGTCCGACCGCCACACGAATGTGTCCCACGCTCGCATCCTCGTTATTCGTCGGGTCGAACCCGCACCAGCCGAGACCTGGCAGATAACACTCCGCCCAGGCGTGGGTGGCATGCGCGGCCGTCCGGCTTTCGCTCTCGGTCCTGGGGAACAAGTAGCCGCTCACGTACCGAGACGGGATCCCCAGGCGTCGGGCGAGCGCGATGAAGATGTGCGAGAAGTCCTGGCAGACGCCGCAGCGGGCCGTCAGCGCTTCGTCGATGGGTGAGTCGACGCGCGTGCTTTTGGGACGGTATTCGAGGCGGGCGTGCATTTCCTGCATCAGGCGTCGAAGCAGTCGCAGCGGGTCTTCGCCCCGGTCGAGCTCCAGTTCCTGTGCGAACGCGTCGAGCGCGCCAGTCGAGCGGGCGAATGCACTTGGCGCGAGATGCTCGAACCACTCGCCGGAGGCGCCGAGGGCATCGATCGCATCCCATGCACCAGGGCCCATCGACTCCGGCACCGGATCGCGCTCGGCAGCATCCACCATGGCTTCCGCAGTGACGACGAGACGGGAATGTCGCGCGGGGATGTCGAAATGATGGACGGCATTGCCGTCGTGATCCGGATAGGTCATCACGCGTGACTGCGGCATCGTGGTCAGCGCGAAGTGCACGCAGCGCTGGAAGCCGTCGCTGCGCGGTTGCATGCGCGCTTCCACCACGCTCTCAGTGATCGGCGTCTCGTAGGTAAACCGCGTGATGTGCCGGACGGTGTAACGCATGCGAAATCCTGACTGTGTGGGGTCTGCCTCAAGCCGGACACTACGCTGAAAGCGCCGTCTCGATCGAGTACGAGATATAGCTCTGATACACGGACGAATGAATCTGCGCGCACTGGCGGCTGACGCCGGTGAGATAGGCGTGCGGGTCGTCGCTCAGGATCTCGTCCACCTGGCCGTAATCGAGCGACGCTCGAAGCCGTCCCGACAGCCGCTCAGGCCGACTGGCGCCGGGGCGGCCGCTGTATCGCGCCATCGCCCGCAACGCGGCCTCGAGGCGCGTCGCGGCGAATCTGATCGAGCGGGGACACTCGTCATCCAGCAGGAGAAACTCGGTGACGCGCTCGGGCCTGACGTCGGCCGTATACCGCCGGCAGTAGCCTTCGAGTGCCGAGCACGATCGCAGCAGCGCGACCCAGTCCGCCTGATCCAGTGCCGCTCGACTCGCGTCAGCGTCGTCGATCAGGAATGCGTCGAGCAGTGTGGCCGTCGACGCCGCACGTTCGAGAAAGCAGCCCGCCTGCAGATACTGCCACCCTTCGCCGTGGCCCATCGTCGCGTCGGTCACTCCCGCAAACAGGTGAACGCCTTCGACGATGACGCGGGACACATAGTGGGTACGTCCAACTGCAGCCGCGTCCTGGAGCTTGTAGACGCGGAGAAACAGGTCGTTGAGCTGCTCCCACATGTCGGAGCTGATTTCCTCGCGCACCTGCCTGGCGTTTTCGCGAGCGGACATTACGCAGGCCGCGACCGAGTTCCGATGCGAGGTGTCGAAGAGCGCCAGTCGCACCAGCGACTGCTCACCATCGGTTGCCGCTGACGGAAGTCCGAGGCTGCTGTACAGACGCTCAATGGCGCGCGACCGCACGGCGGCGGCACGGTCGAGGCCGAGATCCCTGGCGACGTCGACCAGCCGTGCCGTGTGCTCGGCTCGCTCGAGGTAGCGGCTGATCCAGTAGAGCGCGTCGGCAACGCGAGACAACAGCATTTGTTACTCCAGCAGGACCCAGGTGTCTTTGCTGCCGCCACCCTGCGACGAATTCACGACCAGCGAACCCTTGCGCAACGCGACGCGCGTGAGGCCGCCGGGCACGATGGTGACCTTATCGCCGTAGAGCACATACGGACGCAGATCCACGTGGCGCGGCTCGACGCCACTGCCGACGAAGCACGCGGCGCGCGACAGCGCCAGCGTCGGCTGGGCGATGAAGTTTCGAGGTTCGGCCTGAATCAGCGTGCGGAATTCGTCGCGCTGCGCGGCGGTGCTGTGCGGCCCCACGAGCATTCCGTATCCGCCCGACTCACCGACGGCCTTCACCACAAGACTGTCCAGGTGCTCGAGCACGTACTGACGATCGGACGGGTTCCCGCAGAGATACGTCTCGACGTTCGGGAGGATCGGCTCCTCAGACAAATAGAACCGGATGATCGCCGGCAGATACGCGTAGACCGCCTTGTCGTCCGCGACGCCGGTGCCGATCGCGTTCACGACGCTGACGTTGCCGGCGCGGTACGCGTTCAGCAGGCCCGCCACGCCGAGGTGCGAATCCGAGCGAAATGCCAGCGGATCGAGGAAGTCGTCGTCCACGCGTCGATAGACGACGTCCACGCGACGCAGGCCGGACGTCGTGCGCATGTAGACGATGGTGTCGTGGACCAGCAGATCGCGGCCTTCCACGAGCGAGATGCCCATCTCGCGCGCCAGGAAGGCGTGCTCGAAGTACGCGGAGTTACCCACGCCCGGCGTCAGCACCACGATCGTCGGATCCGGACGATCGGGCGGCGCCAGCGTGCGCAGCGTCGCCAGCAGCGCCTGACCATAGTGCGCGGTCGGGCGCACGTTGTACTTGTTGAACAGGTCCGGGAACACGCGTTTGGTGACGGCGCGGTTCGCGAGCATGTACGACACGCCGCTCGGCACGCGAAGGTTGTCCTCGAGAACGACGAAACGGCCGTCCTCGAGACGGACCAGATCCGTCCCGGCGACCGACACGTAGACGTCGCGATGGACGCGCACGCCGCGCATCTCGCGGCGGTAATGACGGCAGCTGTAGACGAGCTCGCGCGGTACCACCCCTTCCGCAAGAATCCGCGCGTCGTTGTAGATGTCCTTGAGAAAGAGGTTGATCGCGATCAGCCGCTGGGCGAGTCCGCGCTCGAGCGTGTCCCACTCACGCGCCGTGATGATGCGCGGGAGCAGATCGAACGGGAAGATGCGTTCGGTGCCCTGGGCGTCGCCGTAGACCGTGAAGGTGATGCCCTGCGTCAGGAACGCGCGATCGGCTTCGACCTGCCGGCGGCGGAGGTCGTCGAGCGTCACCGTGGCCAGTTCGTCGAGCAGCGCGTGATAGTGCGGCCGCGCGTGGCCGGGCGCATCGAACATCTCGTCGTGCGTGCGATCGAGGTCGTACTGCTCGAACAGGCCGGCAGCGGGCTGAGCCACGCTCAGCGAGTCGGGGACGGCCACCGGCCGGGTAGGGGAGGACACCGGGCCAATCTTAGTGGCTAGTCGCGTCCAACGGTTCTGTTTCCATCGGAAGATCGTCTGACAGAAACGTAGGATGACTCGACATCGCGCACCCACATCGCGTCGGTGCGAACCACGGTGCGCCGTGCCGTCCACCGCAGGAAGCCCGCGTCGACCAGCGCGTCGATCACGTAGCGGCAGTCGTCGACGCCGAATCCCAGGAGCCGCACGGCTTCCGGGATCGTCAGTTCCAGTCCGGGCATCTCGGTGAAGTGTGCGCGAGCGCGATCGACGACTTGTGAAAAGCTCATGCGCTCATACCTAGCAACCCGCGGGCCAGCTCACCCGTGGGCGGACGTACGCAAAAGGGCGACGTTGTCGGCGTATTCCGCGGGTTTTCGTGAGTCCAGGCGATCGGCCGATCTCCACATTCATGTCCCGAGGACTGATTCCACCAACAGCGATGTAGGAAACCGACATCGCATAGCGTGCTGTTTTCAAAAGTGGTCGCGCGCTCAGCCGTAGCGGAAGCCCTGCAGGCGCTCATGGCCGGATTTTGCGGCCGGCGCGTTTGGCACGACTATAGAAGCCTCACTCTACATGCGAGGGGGCAGCGTCAGGCGGCGGCGGAGCGACCTTCCGGATTTCGTTCAAACCGACATCGACATCGATGCACAGGCGCGGGCGATCTTTGACCGGTACGTCGGACCGCAGGCGATCGTGGTCGAGGGCACCGCGGCGCGCGCCACGTTTTTCAGCCACGACTACTGCCCGGACTTCCGCGTGATGAAGCTCGCCGGCGAGCTTGCGCTGAGCGTGAATCAGCACGCGGTCATCGAGGATGGCGGACCGGATGCCATTCATCCGCTCCGGGTGACCATCCGCGAAGTCATGCTTGCGGCTCTCCTGCACGATCTCGGCAAGCAGCACGAGGACTGCGCCCCGTTCATCGAATTGATGCGTGAGACGGATTTGCGTGGTGACACCGGGGCGGATGCGGCGCAGCGCGCCGAGTACCTTCTCGGCATCGTGCGCGATGTGCACTGCCGCAAGGGACCGTGCATGATCGATCGGTTGCGCGACGCCGGTCGTCCTGAGCTGAACAATCCATTCATCGCGACCGTCGCCCGTCGGCACGGCGACGATTACGCCACCAACTACAGCGCGAAACAGGGCTGCTGGTGGGCGCGTGAGATCAACGTCGTCACGATTGCTGACGACTACGATGCGATCACATCAGCAGGACCCGAGCGCGCGTATCGATCGGAACGTCACGATGCTGAAGAGGCGGTGCGCATGCTCCGGGCGGGCGTCGCGCGCGGCCGCTATGAGCCGCATCTCACCGAGATCTTCATCAACGATGTCATCGGGTCCGCCTAGGCGCGTGGTAGTGGTCGTCGTCTCCGGCTTGAGCCGGACCAGACGGCCTTAGCCGAACGAGACGGCCGTTAGCCGGACCATACGGCTTCATCCGGACCATACGCGCAGTCGAGCTCGACGCGGTTGCTACACTGGGTACCGCATGTTTGCCAGACTCCCAGTATCAGCGTGTGTGGTTGTCGCTGGGATTCTGGTAGCCTCGTCGTCCGCGACCGCCGGTGCGCGCTCGGCGGATCGGATGATGGCCGCGCTGGGCCCAGAAAGCGCGCAATCGGCTGAAACGATCCGGCGCGTTTATCAGGATCATGTCAATGTGCTGGGGCTCCGCGAATACGGGGAGCTTGCCGGCGCAGTCGACAACGGCGGCCTCGTTCCACTTCCAGAGAATCCGCTTCGCTACAACATCCTGCCCCGGCTGGACGGTCCGCATCCAATCGGCGAAAAGGACCTTGCGAATCAGAGCAGCTATCTGACGGCGCGCGCGGCCACCATCGGTGTGCTGCTGGAGATCGCCTCGAGGGTGAAGACGGGACCGGTCGAGGTCACCAGTCTGGTCCGGCACGCCGACTATCAGGAGGAGTTGCGGACGACCAACGCGAACGCGATCACGTCCGTCCCGATGCACACGATGGGACTGGCTGTGGACATCGCGCTCATCAATTCAAGGATTGAGACGATCTACGAGATCCGCGACGTGCTTCAGAAGATGCAGGATGCCGGAGATCTCCTGTTCATTGGCGAGCGCCGGCAGTTGGTCTTCCATGTCGTACCG
>Ga0310811_10012827_pt1 | contig 10896 bp, 14 predicted proteins | sample YCmetagenome_FD_207642 | JGI IMG/M metagenome (GOLD analysis project Ga0310811, IMG submission 207642) | Soil microbial communities from experimental microcosm in Duke University, North Carolina, United States - YC | ecosystem: Engineered > Artificial ecosystem > Soil microcosm > Unclassified ...
TGTCATTGCCGCTATCATTGCCTTCGGTGCTGCCATTGTCGTTGCGTATAAGCATTCGCAGCGGTTCCGAGATGTCGTTGGTGAGATCAAGAAGAAGATCAAAGAATTCATCGACATCATCGTTGCATTCGGTAAGCAGGTTTGGAATTCGTTCCAAACGAATGTATTGCCATCATTGCAGAAGCTCTGGGACATTATCCAGAACAAGGTACTTCCTGCACTGGCTACATTCGGTAAATGGATTATGGATAACGTCGTTAGTGGCGCTAAGCAGGCACTAGCGTTCTTGACGCCGTTGATTGAAAAGGGCTTTAAGTACCTTGGTGTGATCTTGGAGACTTACGTGATCCCCAAGGTCAATGACATGATCAAGATTTGGAAGAAGCATAAGACCGAGATCAAAGAAGCGGCCAAGATCATTGGTATCGCAGTTATGGCAATTATCGTTATCATCGGTTTGCTGATTCTTATAATCGGTGGTGCATTGGTTGGTGCGTTCGTACTTGCCGTTACGATTGCTGATAAGGTCACGCGCGCATTCGATAGGATCACTAGCGCGATCAAGGCGGTGCGTAGTTGGCTAATAAATACAATTCCAGGAGCTAAGAGCTTTGGCGCCGCGTTCCACACGATCGTCTCTAAGGCAGTCGACGAGATGAAGAAGTTGCCTGGACAGATTAAGAATGTCGTAACAGGCGCTCCTCAATGGCTGTACAGTGCCGGTCGCTCGATCATCAAGGGCCTGATCAATGGTATTAAGGATTCTCTTCCATCCCTTGGTGATACACTGAAGGGTGTTGGCTCGTTCATTAAGAATATGAAGGGCCCGAAAGCAAAGGACCTCGTAATGTTGCGTCCTGCAGGTAACTGGATCATGCAGGGTCTTAAGCGAGGTATCAAAGAAAAACTGGGTGACCTGAAGAAGACGCTTACGGATGTTAGCAATACGATACATATGTCGGTGCAACCTTCTTCTCCCGCGTTTGCTGGCCCGCCTCCTGGACGTCGTCCTCCGCCTGGAGGAGCTATGACGACAGGTAAGACGTTCAATCAGACGATTAACGTTCATACGCAGGAGATCAACCCAACTAAGCAGGCTGCTCAGATGGGCTGGGAACTCTCGAATAGGATGGGCTGATGTCTATACTGACTGATGACCTCTCGTTCCAGTTGGGCGACACAGGTGTTCTGCTCAACGCGGATGACACTACTTTGCCCTTCGTTGACGTTACGCAGGTAATCGGTCTTGACTCGGCACCGTTTAGGACGGCTCAACGTGACCATGAGGGTACGGATGGCGACTTCATAGACGCTGAGTTTGAATCCGGTCGAGACCTGCTTTTGTCCGGAACGATCTATGCCGACCCGGACAACATGGAATCCTATTTGGATTCTCTCCTGGTTAATTACGCACCTAGTCGAACGCTGGTTCCGTTTTACTTCAAGGCGCCAGGCGTAAATGAACGCCTGTTGATGGTAAAGCCTCTCGGCATTAAGTACGACTGGGACATGCTACGGCGTACAGGTGCTGCTGCGTTTCAGATCGCGATGCATGCAGAAGATCCTCGGAAGTATTCGTCTAATCTAAATACTCAGACGATGCTTTCGGGATCTACTATTGTTACGGGTCGCGCTTACAACAAGTCGTACAATTACGGCTATGGTTCGATCATCACTGTTCCTGATACGGTTATCGTCACTAATGGCGGTAATCGTGAGGCGCCTGCGATTATTACAATCAACGGTCCAGTACAGCTACCGACGATTGTAAATGACACTGCCGGTAAGACTTTGCAGTTCAATATTACGATGACCAATACAGATGTGTTGGTTATCGATTTGTTGAATCACTCTGTCATCCTAAATGGGTCTGTTAGTCGAAGAGGTACACTGGTTAATCCTGACTGGTTTTTGCTAGCCAAGGGAGATAACCTTTTGCACTATCAATCGGCTTCTGCACCTTCTTCTTCCTCTGCCACGATCACGTGGCGAGACGCTTGGAGATAACATGACGATTATCTTGCCTCCGTCGTACATGCAGAACCGTACAGACCACACGGCTCTGACAGATCGTAACGTAATCAACGGTCTCTTCACGGAGCCTAACGCATCTGCCAGCCTTCGTGCTACTGGTGGCGTTAATCCATCTCTGGGTGGCGGTCTCTCGGTACAACAGCACTCTACACCTAATATGTCTGTCGACATCAACGCAGGTGTTGCATACGTGCGTGGTGGATCTGTCGGAACACAAGGTGTGTACAACGTCCTCAATGACGCATTGGCTACCGTGTCTATCTCGGCCGCAGATCCCTCACTGCCCCGTATTGACCGCGTCGGCATTCAGATCGAAGATGCCTTTTACTCGGGTGTACCTAACGATGCTATCTTCTCTGTTGTTACTGGTACACCTGCATCGTCGCCTGTTGCTGCTTCTGAACCTCCGAGCTTCCTTACACTTGCTACGGTTCGTGTTAACGCGGGTGTGACCTCGGTTACTAATGCCAACATTACTGACACTCGTCCATACATTAATGCCGTAGGTGGAACGTTTGTTTGCACGTCTGCAACGCGTCCGACAAATGGTTTGTACACAGGTAAGATGATCTATGAGACGGATACCAAGCGGGAGATGGCTTGGTCCGGTAGCGCCTGGATTCCTTCGGGCCCACTCGGTGTATTGCTACCTACGATCACTGCGTCAGGTAACAGCTCGTCAACATCTGGAACTACGGAACTGATAGATAACATTGCTGGAACGTTGACAGTGCCTAACGTTCTTGCCAACCGTGTAATCAGGTTGAACTTCGTGGGTCGAGGTGTAAACGGTACTACAGCGAATGACCGCTACTCGATTAAGATGCGGTATACTACTGATGGTTCAACGCCTACGACTTCGTCGACAGCTGTAGACCATGACTGGGTGGTGAACGTCGCCAACACTGGATCGACTGGTGTTAACTCGGCCAACTACCAGGCGATCATTACACCGGCCGCTGGTACGCTTAAGGTCATTGCGACTATTGTCCGACTGAATGGTACCGGTACTGCCATACTTGTCGGCTCAGTAAACTTCTTCGCCGAGGATCTTGGTTCCAGTGTTTAAAGGACGGAACACGTGACTCTCGCCCTAACAGCTGGTACGGCTGTTGAGAACAGTCTTGCCACTACTGTAGCTTCCTTGACTACACCCAACAATGTGTTGGCCGTAGTATGGTTGTTTCAGGATACTGGAACAGGCGGATCGACCTGGAATGTTACTTCGACAGGTGGATTAACTTGGACGCAGGTTGCTAACAACCAAGGGTTCATGCAAGTCTGGGTGGCATCAGTAACTACCGGTGGTACGTTTACTATCAGTATCACCACATCTGCTGGTGCAGTTGTCAAGAGAGTCATGCCTGGCTACATCGCTGATAGCGTAGGCACTATTCCTGGCACTGGTAACAACAGCATCTTCCCAGGACCAAGTACTGCGACTACGCTAAACCTGAATTCCACAGCCATTGGTTCCATCATGACGCTGTCGGGATTGGTCAATGGTGCATCCGCCGCTGTGGCAGGTGAAACGCGACTTGACACGCATGGCGGTGCATCGTTCAACAGCTTCCCGGAAGACACTGCGCTATGGCAGGTTAACGCTCAGACTACTAGCGTTGGTCAGGTCGTAACGCTTAGTGCTAACACTGGTTGCTGGGATTTGCTGGCTGTGGAGTTTACTCCAACAGCTCTTCCACCTGTCCCATCGACGCCCGTCATTGCGACACCAGGCTCTATAGCACCTAAAGAGCGTACAGCGCATATGCGTTACCTGTTCGGCAGTATTCGAACTGGTCAAATTCTGTACGAGATCCCCTTGTCCTCGGTCAGCCTCACTAAGAAGCTTTCAGACACGGGCGAACTTCGTGGTACCTTCTATATGGATTCTTCAGGCTTTGACAACTTCCTCCTGAAGAACGCCTGTGCACCAGGCCTAACCTTTATTGTTGCTGAAAGAGACGACGTTCCTATCTGGGGCGGTATGGTCTGGTCTCGCACGTATCAGTCACAAGCTAAGGTCGTTCAGATCTACGCTAAGTCCTACGAAGCGTATCCTGGCTGTAGGTTTATGCCCGACTTCAATATGACGGCAGATCAGGTTGCAATCTTCCTTCAGCTCTGGACTCAGATGCAACAAGACGCTGGATCGAACATGGGCGTTGTTGTTCCTAACATTAGCAATGTTCCTATTGGGACACACGTCACGCAGACCGTCACTACGGCTGCTACTGACTATACAGCTTACCGGCAGATCATGGACCAGTTGGCTAATGGTGATCAAGGCTTCGACTGGACTATTGACTGGGCTAGAGCAGGCAGTACCTACACCAAGACCTTGCGCTTGCAACAACCGTTCCTAGGCGCTACCAATACTATCGACCCTGTAGTCTTTGACTACCCTGGAAATATCCTGAACTACTGGGAGACCGATTCCTTGACGGACTCGGGTACCAATATCTATCTCATGGGTGTAGGACAGGGTGATGGTATGATTATCTCGACACAGAATCGACAAGACCTGATCGACTCGGGTTACGTACGCATTGATGTTAGCCTGCAGGCAAAGGATACCACAGACCAAAATGTGTTGAACCAGCTCGCTGTGCGACAGCAACAGTTGGCAGCTACGCCTATCAACACGTTTGTCATCCAGCAAAAGGCTGACAAGGATCCCGTATTCGGTTCCTACAGCTTGGGTGACTATGTGCTAGTCTCCGTACAGGATGCTTGGAACACCGTTTTGTTTGAGGAGACACGTCGAGTGGTAGGCTTGCAGTATACGCCGTCACAGGCGGGTTCCACCGAAGAAGTGGAACTCACGCTAGAGGGGATTCAGGCCAGTGCTTAAGAGATATAATGGCAAGCCTGATGATCTATTCGAAATCATCAAGAAGCTGCAGAAGCGAGTTTCTGATCTAGAGAATAGTCCGCAGGCTGCATTTACGACTGTCTCGCGAAACGCGTTCAGTGTTAAGGGTATCAACAGCTCCATTCAGCTGTCGACAGTTATCACGCCTGAACTGTTCGCGCATTATACTGCTGCAGGCTTTACCATCTCCACCGATGATGCTCTCATCGTTATGAACCCTGGTGGCGATGGATCATACTTCTTCCAGGTCACACTGTTCAACCCAAGCGATGGTTCGAACAGTTATGCTAATGGATGGGTGGACGCGGGCAAGAACGTTTTCCAGCTACTAGGCGCTACGCAGTTTGTAACAGGCACATCTCGTAACACCTGGTCAGCAAGCGAAAGTCGGTTCACTGGACGTATCACCAAGGGCACTAACGACATGGGTGGAGGTCTAGTAGATCGTGGTACTACATTCAACGCCGTAGGCCCTATTGGCACGACACCTACACAGGTCATTCAGAGTGAGTTCCAGCGTTTTTGGTCGCAAGGTCGTGCGTACGAAATTACGTGGAATATACACGCTGCTGTGTCCGTAGCTGGTGCACAAATCGCAATGCAGATCGAACAAGGCAACACAGGTACGATTCTGATGCCCAATGAGGTAATCGCAACACCTGCTAACACTGGTGTAGTTCGCCTTCACGGAAGCTGGATCTTCACGAACACCTCAGGTGTATCTATTGCGAATGACTTCCTTAAGGTCAAACTAAACTCCAACAGTACCAACACAGTTACTGCGACAGGAACTCCAACCCTGCCCCTGTGGTTCACTGTACGAGACATTGACCTGGATGACCCGTACTTGCTCTGGGCAGTGTCAATGACATAATCGCGATATGGATAGAACCGGTTGACCTCCTCAGTCCTACCGGACTACCAGTCGGTTCTAGAGATGGGAGGCATAGTGCGTGAAAATCCAAGCAGCGGTGGCCGTCTTCCGGGACCTGGTGCTGTTGGGTACGGGCGTATTCGGGATTCTACACCAAGAGTTGACTGGACACGTGAACATCGAACTGTTGGGAATGTACGGACTAATCTGCAGCGTCCCGGGCATCAACGGCCTGATTCAGTTACTTCGTGGCAACGTCAAGCTCACAGTTACAACTGGCTCATCATCGGAGTCTCAGGAGCAGCCGGCCTCGTCGTCCTCATCTTGATTCAACTACATGCCTATGGAGTGTTGCGATGAGCGAAGCACCACAGGGCGATGTTCAAGTGGTATCGATTAGGCGTACCAAGATTGACGCGCGTACAGCCTGGTCACTGATCATGGTTGTGTTGTCATGTTTGTTGCTTAGCATCGGATCAATGATCTATGCCTCACACGTATCCAATGCGAGTGTGAAGCGGGCACAGGATAACACGCGTCAGTTCTGTGCACTCATGATAACTCTGGATAGCGCATATCAGGCGGCGCCGAAACTATCCAGCACAGGACAGCTGGTAGCAAAAGAAGTGCATCAATTAGTTAAGTCGCTAGGATGTGATGGTACATGACGCTATACGGCGTTGACTGTTCCCACTATGACAACGAGCGTGGTGGCGCACACTCGTTGAACATGCAGGGGATTAAGGATGCTGGCATTGACTTTGTCAGCTTCAAGGCAACCGAGGGTACTACCTTTAAGGACGCGTACCTGAAGGACAACCTCAATCGTTCCAAGGCAGCAGGCTTTCTTTTCATCGGTGCGTACATGGTTCCACGTACCCCTGGTAACAATGGTAATGGTTCGATCGCTGCGCAGGTGGACTACTTCAAGAATTACATCGACAGTGTTTGTCCTTGGTTCTTTGACTTCGAGGGCGCATACTGTCAGGTCGATACGGAGATCTGGACACGTAACGGCGTTGTCTACGATCACGTGTCTGCAGCTAATGGCGAACTAGCTGCAGACGGAATTCGTGACAAGACTCCCTTGACTCCGTTGCACTACATCAGTAAGGGCCAGTACGGTTCGCAGCCACCAGGTAACACGACACTCTGGAACGCGAACTATCCGTCGGTGACAAGTACCAACTACAAGACACGGTACTCACAAGCTGGCGGCGCATCGGGTCCAGGATGGACTACGTACGGTACGCCTGCGCGGAAGAACAAGCTCTGGCAGTACGGTGGTGGCGCCGTCACTATCGGTACGGAACACAACTTGGATATCAACGCCTTCGAAGGCACGGAGGCGGACTTCGCAGAAATGATTGGAGCTGACATGACGTTCACTGCATCCGACCTGGACGAGATGGTCCACACTGACAACGTGGTGCGCAATGCGCCTTGGAAGTCTGATGCGCCGGAGCAGGGCGGTACCAACAAGCAGACCACCCTGGAAAACTGTCTGCTCGATATGAGTGGTCAGGCGAACAAGGCGAACACGCAGTCTGCCTCGGCAGTAGCTGCTATCGCGGCGGCGAACAAGAAGCTGGATGCTCTCACGGCTGCGATCACTGCTCTGGCAGCGGGTGGGACGAACGTGGACACGGCAACGATCATCGCTGCGGTCAACACGGCAGCTCAGGCGACACATGATCAGGTCGCAGCTCTTCAGGCGGACCTCGATGCTTCACAGGCAGAGGTCGCACGCCTGAACCAGGCACTCGCGGCTGCGTACGCCGCCTAAGAGACTGCTGGCCCGTACTCCACCTCCCTGGAGTCCGGGCCAGCTCTCTGTTTACATCAGGAACAGATACAAACTACAGGACAACAAAATCAGGCAAACAACCCAGCTTTGTTGAAAGCCGGCAAAGATTCCTAGCAGCATAAAGAAGGCTGCTACATCTAAGTGCCAGCGATGTAGTAACTGTTTCATCATCCGCTTACACCTCGTTACGGAACACGTTAACCTGTATGTCCATATACTTGATCGTTATTACGTCACCAGGGTGAGAGGCTGTTGACGCAGCGTAGCAGATCAGGGTCAGTGTCAGGACGTCGGTTGAGATCTCCGCGCCGCTAGGCTTCCAAATGCGACACAGTACGAACTTGGCGTAGTGATCTGCGTGATCCCAGTTCGCACCCATAGGCCGAATCAGCTGAACAGGAGTTCCATTGTTCAAAGTTGCGGTCAGATACTCGGAGTGCATGCAGTTGTACAAGTTCTCGTTGACGTACTGACCGTCTGCTCGGATGTCGATGTATGCCACCGTATCCAAGTCAGTGATCGGGATGTGCTTTACAGGAACTTCGTTGTACGGGCCTCCGGTTGTCATCGGCAGGATCGTCTGCTCGGCGTCGACTTCCCGGAAGCTAAACTGTTCAGCCAGGTACAATGTGATCAGAATCCTTTCAGGTCCTGTTTCGGACGGAGTTGTCCGATGAAGTACTTGTCGTTCTCTTTGAAGCTGACGTACTGAAGCATGTGCCCCAGTGCATCCATGGCGTGCGGAGACGATGTCTTCCACAAACCAAGTTTTCGAATCTTCTGTTCTGTCCAGAAGACGTTCGGACCAATAGCACCTTCGGCGGCCATCTGGAAATGCAAGTCGAGGCCGAAGGTCCAGGAGAAAAGTTTGACGATGCCGATAAGTTCTGCGGGCGTATAGTTGATCTTAGTACGAGTACGTTCCTGCAAGCGGAAGTTGAACTGTTCGCAGATGAGGGTCTTTACACCTGCTTGATGTTCGTACGCGAGGAACTTCCAGAACTTTCCGTACTCATCTACTGTTGTGGTCGGGATCTGGTGCAACCAGAAGTCACGTGAGTCGGAATCGTATCTGCAGACACCTGTAGTGCCGCCAGGATCGATGGACAGGTATTTCATTTCCAGTACTCCGGACTTGGGTAATGGTGGTGCTCTTCACCAGGGCCCAAAGTGGTCAGTGTGAAGTTCGAACCAGTAACAACAGCGGGCGGACACTTAGCGTGCAGTAGGTAAGATAGGAGGTCATCAAGGTCGTCGATGGCATATTCGACGTGATGAAAACCTCCGTACCGGTGGCGCTGGAACTCTTGCAAGCTCCACACGCACTTACGCATGTCGTGAATTGCACGAAGCTCGCGCTGCGCCTTGTCGTCTTCCTTAACGTGCAGAGCAACATTGAAGTTGTCGAGAAGATGCTGTGAGGCCTTCTTGAGCATCACTTGCGTGTTCCGAGCACGATTGGCGTCGACGCAGACAATGGCACGTGACCAGCCTGGATACTCGTCGACTGGAACACCTTCCATTAGCCACTTGATCAGGAACTCGGTTTTTCCGTAGCCACGATGGCCCTGGACGATCTGTATCATTGCGGCGGAAGTCCCTTCGCGAGGCGGAACAAACCGATGCAGCTGCCGATCACAATGATCGCGAGGCTACCACTGATAAGCAGCCAGCCAACGTTTCCGAAGATCGTACCCATGATCAAGCCCACGAGCGATACGATGGACAATGTGAACAGGATCGCCATGATTCCACAAGCGCCGAACTGCGCCCACTTCTTGACGTCCATCACGCCCCCTTGTCGGGTCGGCGAAGCACAGTATACTCTGCCCCTGCTGGCGCTACGATCGTGCACATGTCGTCCTTGGTAGTGTTACTGAACAGGAACGAGAGGGCTTGCTCTGCTGTGTGAAACTCGTGGGGTTTCAAGTCAGGTGTCTTGATCACCCAGCTGTTCTGAACCACTGTCTCTCCTTATGGTGTGTACCTGCTTTAATGCCGCTGCTCCTGTGGTGCTGTTGCTTTGCAAGTCCAGTAGTCTATCTTGCAGTCTAACAAAAAAGATCTTGCGGGGGTGTATTGATATTCAGCTAGGGGGAAATCTTTGTTAGACTTAGAATAGACTTGGTTAGACTTACCTTAGACTCTTGAGCTAGCTATAACTACCTAGCTCCTTTTGAATCGCTTTAATCTGTGCATCGATCTCTGCTCGCTGAGCAATGAGCTTCGCAAGCCGCGCATTTGCAGAAGCGGTCTTGCGTGCCACGATGATGATGTTGTCAGGGTTGAGATTTGATCGATCGCCATCTTCGAACTTGACCATCTCGGTAGCACGATTGATTGGACGGCCAATCTTTGCTTCGGCAATCAAGTGATGAGTGAAGCGCCAACCGTCTTTGGTGCGGGTGCAACTGTAACCGTTGGCGTTGGTCATTGTCTCGCCGACTTCACTCGACTTGCCCTTAGGCATCGTCCTCCTCCTTATAATCCTTGTGCACGATTAACCATCCGTGTACCTTATTAGGTAGTAGTAGTCTTACCTGGAGATCAGGATTTGCTTCATTCCAAGTTGCGACTAATTTATCTAGATGGTATCGCCAAACGATATTAGGCGGCGCATGGCTAGTGATCAGTTCACGATCTGTTATGATTTGATGAATGCTTGCCTTGGACTTAGTGCCAACGTATCGTAGCTCTATGCGTGTCTGTCTTCTTAGGGAGTTGTACTCCGTAATGAAGTACACATCCATTACAACCGTCTCCCTTGGATCAATCGTTGAACGGCTTCTGTCAGATCGATCATAACCCATTTGGGCTTCACGATCGGAAGTTCGTACGTAGGAACGTTAACGGTTCCAATGAAGGGCTTACAGTTCTTCCTGTTCATCAGAGATCACCCCATGTCTTACCCCATGATACATCAACTTCGAAGGGGACGTAGTTAGTAAACCTACGACCTTCTTCAAGCATAACACTCCTGAGGAGATCTGATACACGATCACGGTTCCGTTCGGGACATTCCACGACCAGAGCGTCATGTATTGTGAGTCTAATCCATCCCAGACCACGCAACATTGGACGCAAACGAATAAGTGCTGATAGGCATATATCCGAAGCAGTTGATTGCGGCAGATAGGACAGGGCCTCGTTAAGGACGCTGCGTCGGTTGTCATCTGTGATGAGATGAAAGCGGCGCTTTCGTCCGTAAGGCGTAACCAGGTCTTCACCGCTTAGGACTCTCCTTTCTGTGTCTCGTTGCCACTTAACAGTAGCAGGGATAAGTGCCTTGAAGTCCTCCATGAGGAGTTC
>Ga0310811_10012830_pt1 | contig 10895 bp, 11 predicted proteins | sample YCmetagenome_FD_207642 | JGI IMG/M metagenome (GOLD analysis project Ga0310811, IMG submission 207642) | Soil microbial communities from experimental microcosm in Duke University, North Carolina, United States - YC | ecosystem: Engineered > Artificial ecosystem > Soil microcosm > Unclassified ...
GGGGATCGTGGTGAGGTCGGGACGGAGGCTGGCGGAGCGGGGGGCGGCCGAGATGGCCACGGCCTGCCCGGCGGCGATGACCTCGAACTTGTCCTCGAGGGCCTCGATGAGCGGGCCGTCGGGTGCCGGGCGTCCGTCGGGCCGGGGGTCGATGCGCCAGAAGGCGCTCCAGGCCGGGTCGGAGCGCCGCACCCTTGGCAGGGGTTCGTCGGCGATGTCGTCGAGGGTGACGGACTCCTTGCCGGCCAGGCGGTGGTCGAGGGGCACCACCAGCACCCGGGGTTCTTCGTAGAGGACCGTCACGTGCAGTTGGTCGGTCGGGAACGGCAGCCGGGTCACCAGTGCGTCCACTCCGTGATCGAGCAGCGCCGCGCGCGCTTCGTTCCAGGCCAGATGCAGGGTGTGCACGTCGGCGTCCGGGTGCCGTCGGCGCAGCTCGCGCACCGCGGGGGTGACGATGAGACCCGTCGTGTACCCGATGGTGATCCGGTTCGGCTGCGCGGCGGCCCGGGTGTGGGCCGCGGCCTGGTCGGCCGAGCGCAGCAGCGCCCTGGCGCGAGGCAGGAAGACGTCCCCGGCCTCGGTGAGCCGGCTGCCCTGAGGCGTGCGGTCGAAGAGGCGGGCGCCCAGTTGCTGTTCGAGACGGCGAATCTGGCGGCTCAGCGACGGTTGCGTGGTGTGAAGGGCTTCGGCGGCGCGGCCGAAGTGCAGGTGCTCGGCGACGATGGTGAAGCACCGCACCAGCCGCAGGTCGAGGTCCGCCGGGGGCAGCGGCGAGTCGGACATGTCTCCAGCGTATCCCTCGCCTTCCTCGGCCGATGTCCCGGCGATGGCGGTGAACTGTGGAGATACGCGAACCGTATTGCGGCATGCGGAACATTCATTGGACCCGCGGCGGCCCGCGGCTGCAAGGTGGAATCACTGGCCGGGCACCGTCGGGTGCCGTCTCCGGCCGGTACTCCCTATCGCCCAGAAGGATTGCAACATGCGCGTATTTGTCACCGGTGCGACCGGACACGTCGGGTCCGCAGTCGTCCTCGAACTCCTCGGAGCCGGGCACGAGGTCGTCGGCCTGGCCCGCTCGGACGAGTCCGCCGCCGCGTTGACGGCCGCCGGCGCCGGGGTGCACCGAGGCGCCCTCGACGACCTCGACAGCCTCAGTGGCGGCGCCGCCGCAGCGGACGGCGTCATTCACCTGGCCTTCAAGCACGACTTCTCCGACTACGCCGGTGCCGTCGCAGCCGATCTGCGCGCCGTCGAAACGATCGGCGCGACGCTCGAGGGCTCCGGCAAGCCCTTCGTGATCACCTCGGGAACGCTGATGCTCGCGCTCGCGCACCCATCGGGACGCCTCGGGACGGAGCAGGACGCGATCGCCCCGGGGTCGCCCCCGCTGCCCCGGGTCGAGGCGGAGAACGCGGCGATCGCGCTGGCCGAACGCGGGGTGCGATCATCGGTCGTCCGTCTCGCACCGTCCGTGCACAGCTCGGCCGATCACCACGGTTTCGTCCCGGCGTTGATCGGCATCGCCCGCGACAAGGGCCTGTCGGCCTACGTGGGAGACGGCGCCACCCGCTGGCCCGCCGTGCACACGCTCGACGCGGCCCGCCTCTTCCGGCTGGCTCTGGAAGCGGCGCCGGCCGGGTCGCGGTTGCACGGAGTCGGCGACGAGGGTGTGCCGTTCCGTGACATCGCCGACGTCATCGGCCGCCGCCTGGACCTGCCGGTGGTCGGCATCTCCCGCGAAGAGGCGGACGGCCACTTCGGATTCCTCTCCGCCTTCGTTTCGCTCGACAACCCGACATCGAGCACGCGGACCAGAGAACTCCTGGGATGGCGACCGGAGCACCCCGCACTGATCCCGGACCTGGAAGAAGGTCACTACTTCAACGACATCTAGGCGGGCAGCACGGTGCTGATCCTGGCGGCGCCCTCCTTGAGCACCGCGGCCACGCCTGCCACCGCGGCCTCATCCAGCCGGGACGGCGGCGCGGAGATGGCCAGGGCCGCACGCACGTTACCGCCCGTGTCCCGCACCGGCACCGCCACCGACCTCACCTCGTCCTCGCTCTCACCGAAGTTGGCCGCATATCCCAGTTCGCGGACCTGGACCAGATGCGCCTCCAGGTCGCGCCGGCTCGTCAGGGTCCGATCCGTCAGGGGAGCGAGCTTGGCATGAGGGAGCAGCCGCCGGACCTCATCGGGGTCCAGCCAGGCGAGGAGCACCTTGCCCGACGCGGTGCCGTGCGCGGGCAGGGTCATCCCCGTCCGTGCGCCGACGCGCAACGATCTCGTCGTCTCGATCGACTCGACGAAGAAGATGTCAGAGCCGCGCAGGACGCTGATGTGCGCCGTCTCCCCGAGTTCCCGGACCATGTCCTCCATGATCGGACGGGCGACCACGCGGAGGTCCAGCCCGCCCACGAGCGACACGGCCATGCCGATCAGCTCCGGCCCGGCCGCGTAGACCTTCGACTCCGGATCTTGGCTCACGAAGCCGTGATACTGCAGCATCTGCATCAAGCGATGTGCCGTCGACCGGGCGACCCCGATCTCCCGCCCGGCCTCGGCCACGCGGACGGACTTCTGCCTGCCGAAGAGCCGGAGCAGACGCAACGCGTTGTCCACCGACCTTCCGCGCTTCCTGCCAGTTCATGCGGGTGAATCTGCTCCGCTCCGGCAGGGATCAGGCGATGGAGGCGGGCTCGCCCGCCTCCGGGCGGGCACGGGCGCTCCTCGGTCGGTGATCAAGTGACGCCGTGACCTCACTACGATCACACGTGACCATCTGCACCCGGGCATGAATCAGGAGTCCCCGTGGCCTGGCGCGACCGAGTTCGCACCGTAGTGGAAGCCCCGCGAACCCAGCACGTGATCACTGTAGTGATCTTGATCAACGCGGCGACGCTGGGACTGGAGACGTCACCCGCACTGATGAGCCGCCACGGGAGCCTGCTCAGGCTCGTCGACCACGTGGCGCTCTACGTCTTCGTGGCCGAACTCCTGGCCAAGGTGTACGTCTACCGGATGAAGTTCCTGCGCGACCCGTGGAACATCTTCGACAGCGTGATCATCGGCACCTCCCTCCTGCCGCATTCCGGTGAGTTGTCGGTGCTCCGCGCACTGCGGATCATGAGAGCGCTGCGGCTGATCTCCGTGGTGCCCAGCCTGCGCCGCGTCGTCTCGGCGCTGCTCGCCGCGGTGCCCGGCATGGCCTCGATCGCCGTGCTGCTCAGCCTGGTCCTCTACGTCGCCGCGGTGATCTCCACCAAACTGTTCGCGGCCACTACCCCGCACTACTTCGGTGACCTGGGCACCTCGTTGTTCACCCTGTTCCAGGTGATGACCGGGGAGGCGTGGTCGGACGTCGCCCGCGAGGTCATGGCCGTCCATCCCGCCGCCTGGATCTTCTTCGTCATCTTCATCCTGATCTGCACCTTCGTCGTGCTCAACCTGTTCATCGCCGTGGTCGTGCGGGCGATGGAGGACGATCACGCCAAGGAGGCCGAAGAGGCCCGCCAGGCCGAGCAGCACACCATCGAGGGCGTCATGGCAGAGCTCAAGGCCTTACGGGCGGAGCTCCGCGACTCGCGGCAGGAACAGGAAGGGGCCGCGCTCAGCCGGTGACGCCCGGGTGGGGTGGCCCACGCCTACGCCTGTCCCTCCGTCATGAGAGGCCAGCCCGCGGTGAGGCCACCGTCCACCGTGATGACCTGTCCGGTCAGATAGGAGCACGCGTCGGACGCGAGCAGGGCGATGACGGCCCCGATCTCGTCGGGGCGGCCGAAACGGCGCTGGGGGATGACCTCCAGGACCGCCGACCTCACCTCGTCGGTGCCCGTGGTGCGGTGCATCATGGCGGTCTCGGTGAATCCCGGGGCCACTGCGTTGACGCGGATGCCCGAAGCGGCTCCTTCGAGGGCCGCGACCCTGGTCATGCCGATGACGGCGTGTTTGCTGCCGACGTAGACCGAGCCCGAGGCCAGTCCGAGCTCGCCGTAGATGGACGTGATGTTGACGATGCTTCCGCCGCCCTGGGCCAGCATCACCCGGAATTCGTGCTTCATGCTCAACAGCGTGCCGAGCACGTTGGTGTCGAAGGTGGCCGCGTAGCTCTCGGGGGTCTGCTCGACGATCGGGGCGACCCGGCCCTCGGTCCCCGCGTTGTTGACGGCCACGTCGAGCCGGCCGAACCGCTCGACCGCCTGATCTATCAGGCCTTCGACCTCCGCTTCGTGGCGTACGTCGGCGCGCACGAACTCCGCCTCCGTGCCGAGTGCGCGCAGTTCGCCGACCAGGGCCTCGCCGGCGTCGTCGTGCCGTCCCGAGACGACGAGTTTCGCGCCGTTCTTCGCGAAGGTGAACGCGGTCGAGCGGCCGATGCCGGTCAGCGCCCCGGTGACGAGTACGACGGGAGTGGCCATGGCCGTGATCCTCATTGGTCATCCGCCCGGCCGCCGGTGAGCGGACCGGTCACGTGCAGGAGTGGAGTGCCGGGAGACGAGTCCCCGGTCTCGGCCGACGAGCCCGATGGTGCCCGCGAGGTTCCGGAGAGCAACCCCACTTTCTGAAACAGGGCGAAACCATGGCGAACTCCTACTTACTTGACGGCCGGTCAGCAATCTGCTTACCTGTCGGCAAGTAAGCAATCCGAGGACGATGCCATGCCTTCTTCGACGCACACCCTGGAGGTGCCCGGGGCTCGCCTGCACTATGAGGTGCGCGGCCGCGGGCCCGCCCTTCTGATGATCCCCGGGAGCAACGGCGACGCCGAGCTCTTCGACGCCGTCGCGGACCTGCTCGCCGGCCGTCACACCGTCATCAGCTACGACCGGCGCGGGTTCTCCCGCAGCACGCTGGATGGCCCCCAGCCGACCGGGTGGAGCGAGACGCATGCGGATGACGCGCGTCGCCTCCTGGAGACCATCGCCGGAGGACCCTCGCAGGTCTTCGGCAGCAGTGCGGGCGCCGTGGTCGGGCTCGCCCTCATGAGCCGGAGCCCCGACCTGGTCACCCGGCTGATCGCTCACGAGCCGCCCCTCGCCGAGGTGCTGCCGGACGCGGCGGACTGGCGGGCGTTCTTCGCGAAGGTCTACGACACCTACCTGCGTGAGGGTACGGCGCCGGCCATGCGATCGTTCATGGCCGGCATCGGTGCCGACTCGCTCGAGCGTCCGGCCGACGTCGGCCCCGAGCTGATGGGCCGGCTGTCCGGCAACCTCGACCACTTCCTCCGTCATGAGGTGCGGCAGGCCCCGGGCCACCACCCTGACCTCGTGGCACTGGACGCTCAGCGGGCGCGGATCGTGCCGGCAGGCGGCCGCGACTCGCGGCGACATTTCCCCTATCGCCCGGCTGCCGCCCTGGCCGTCCGATGGGAGAAGCAGGTCGTCGACTTCCCGGGTGACCACACGGGCTACTGGTCCCATCCCGGCGAGTTCGCGGCGATCCTGGCCGACGTCCTGGCCGGGCCGGGGGCGAAGTCCGGCCGGGAAGACGTGGACACGGCGGATGGTTGAGGGGATCGGGCGCCGCCGCATCGGTGCGGCGGCGGCCACGTGGAGAGGAAGACAAGCGGTGTCCTACGACGAGTTTCAGCGCGGCCAGATGTTCTTCGACGCCAAGGATTACGCCGAGGCGAGCCGTATCCTCGCGCCCATCGCCGAGGGGGATCCGGGCAATCGCGCGGTCGTCGAACTGCTGGGGCGTGCGTACTTCCACAGCGCCCAGCTCAGCCGCGCGGAGGACGCCTTCCGGACGCTGGTGGAGCTGGACCCGGTGAACGGCTGGGCGCATGAGGCGCTGGCCCGGACCCTGGAGCGCCGCGGCCGGGCCGACGAGGCCCGCCGTCACCACAAGCTCGCCCTGGCCATGGGGATGGAGGAGACCCGGGAGATCGAGGTCTCCGTGTCCGCCGCCGACCTGGTCATCGGGGCCTGAGACGGCCTCGGGCTTCTCTTGGGGGGTTCCTCGCGTGGGCCGGCATGGCCGTGGCTGAGCTTGTTCCGCTGGACGGATCGCGCCCGCTCGGGCCGCTCACTGACCCGCCGGAGGCGGATCGTTCCGCAGCCTGCTGTACATCCAGCCGTCGCGCCACTGACCGGCGCGGAACTCCACCGCGCGTAGGACGCCCTCCAATGTGAAGCCGGCCCTCTCCAGCGACTTCTGTTCTGCGATGTTCTCCGGGTGGGTGGTCGCCTGGATGCGCTCGGCTGGAGTGTGCGTGAACAGGTAGTCGCACAGCATCGCCTGAGCGCGCCAGCCGATGCCACGCCCGCGCCAGTCCGGAAGCAGGGCGATCCCTATCTCCCAGTATCGGGAGACCCCGAATCCTCGGGCCGACCAGCTCATCAAGCCCACGGCTGTGCCGTCGACCTCGACGATGACCCTGCTGTCATCTTCGCCCAGGTAACCGTCGGTGGCGTAGCGTCGCGCCGGGGCCTGCGCATCGCGGAAGCCCGTCCAGTCCAGGCCGATCAATCCCGGCTCCGTGGCGAAACGCCGGAACATGGCGAGATCGTCCTCCGTCACCGGCCGCAGTCGTACCTCAGGCGCGCTCATCGTGCCACCTCCCCTTGTGGTGCGTCCGTCCGCCAAGATCGCGTGCCTGGCCTGGACCTTACCTCGCGAGATCCGCGGGCGCGGGGGCGGTTCCCGGGGCATGCCGCACGTCGCGCGCCGTGCCTCCTGAGCCGCGCGGAGTGGTAGCAGGTCAGGCGGCGGAAGTGCGGCTGCGGCGATGATGAGTTGTGCCCTCCGGGCGGTAGGGCAGCCCGTTTACCCTGATGAGCGCGTCTCTAAGGTAGTCCCTATGGAACTAAGCGGAACGATCACCTCTGACCGGCCCCTTCTCGTCCTCGCCGTCCAGCAGGAGGCGCAGTTCCTGGACGGGGGCCTGCCGGTGCTGCTGACAGGCATGGGGAAGGTCAACGCGGCGTCCGCGCTGGCGAGCGTGCTGGGCAGAGGTCCGCTGCCGTCCTCGGTGATCAACCTGGGAACCGCGGGGGCGCTGCGTACCGGCTGGACGGGCACCCACGTGGTGAGCACCGTGTTCCAGCATGATCTCGATACGGCGGTCCTGCGCGGCCTCACCGGTGAGACCTATGGCGCTGCCCTGACGCTGTCCGTCGAGGGGCCCGTCCTCGCGACCGGCGACTCCTTCATCGCGGACGACATGGCGCGGGACGCGCTCGCCGCCCGCGCCGATCTGGTCGACATGGAGGGCTACGCCCTGGCCTCCGTCGCCCAGCAGGCGGGCGTTCCCATCCGCCTGGTCAAGCACGTCAGCGACGACGCGGGGGAGGGCGCCGCGAAGACCTGGCGCGAGTCCGTGGTGGACTCCGCCCGTGCTCTGCACGACTGGGCGGTCAAGCACCTCGCCTGACGCCGCCCCCGAGCATGATCGCCCGACTCCCCGCAGGCAGACCAGCCGTACCGGAGATGGAGGGGGAGAAACATGAATCTCGAACCGGAGCGGAGAACAAGGAGTTCCGCGCGCACGACACGACGGCCCGCGCCTCTGGTGGCGCTCATCGTGATCGCCGCATCGGCTGCGGCGTCGTCGGTGACCGGCGCCCAGGCGGCCTCGGCGCATGAGCCGTCCCCGCTCGTAGGCTGTCCGTCGCCGGGACGCGTGAAGCCCACGGTCGTCCTGGTGCACGGCGCCTGGGCCGACGCCTCCAGCTGGAACGGCGAAGTGAGATTCCTGCAGCGCGCGGGCTATCCCGTGCGGGCCGTGGCGAATCCGCTCCGGGACCTCACCACGGACTCCGCGTCCGTCGCCGACTTCCTGAAGACCGTCTCCGGCCCGATCGTGCTCGTGGGGCACTCCTACGGAGGCTCGGTGATCACGAACGCGGCCGCGGATGTGCCGAACGTCAAGGCACTGGTGTACGTCGACGCCGCGGCGCCCGATGTCGGCGAGACCACCGGCGGGCTCAGCGGCTCCGACTCCGCCCTCAACGCGGATCCGGCCACCCTCTACGACAAGGTGCCCTATTCCGGGGCGCCCGCGGGGGCGGCCGACCTCTACCTCAAGAAGGACGTATTCGTCCGGTCGTTCGCCTCGGACCTGCCCCGGCACGTCGCCGTCCGCCTGTGGGCCACCCAGCGGGCCGCCTCGACCAGTGCGTTCATGACGCCGTCGAAGGCCGCGGCGTGGAAGACGATCCCGTCCTGGTTCTTCATCAGCACCGGCGACCGGATCATCACCCCGTCCTCGGAGCGGGCCATGGCCCATCGGGCCAACTCGAAGATCACCGAGTTCCGGGGCGGCTCCCATCTGACCCTGATATCCCACCCGGACGCCGTGGCGTCCGTGATCGGATCCGCCGTCTGCTCCGTACGCTAGCGACGGCGCGGGCCCGCTGGATCACCTGCTCGGGCACCGGTCGGCTCCGCTTCATGAAGCGGGGACGGCCGGCCGAGGTCGCCGGTCACGACCCATCCGGGCCGCGGGTGGCCATGCCCGAGACGATCAGGCCGTCGCGGAAGATCAGGACTTCGGCGGCCGGTTGACCGGTCTGATCCCGATAGTTGATCACTATGCCGTCGAGGCCGACGTACACCGCGACGACCTCGAACCGCAGGTCGGGATGGCGGCGCAGTCCCTCGGCCCAGTACGCGCGCAGAGCCTGGACGCCACGGACGACACCGTCGGACCCGTCGATGATGCGTGCGGCCAGCGGCGACCGGAAGACCACCTCGGCGGCGTAGTGCGTCATGATCCGATCGAGATCATGGGAATTCCATCCCGCCGCCCACTCCTCAGCGAACCGCTGCGCTTCAGCATGATCCATGCCGAACTACTACCATCACAACACCTCGTACGGCCAGACGGTCTGAATGATCAGCGGAAGGAGCGGCGATAGGCGGCCGGGGTGGTGTTCAGGGCGTTGTGGAAGCGGCGGCGCAGGTTCACCGCGGAGGAGAGCCCGACGCGCTGGGCGATCGTCTCGACCGGGAGGTCGGTCTCCTCCAGCAGGGCGCGGGTGCCGGCGATGCGCCGGTCGAGGACCCAGCGGCCGGGGGAGATGCCGAGTTGTTCGGAGAAGTGGCGGCTGAGGGTGCGCGGTGAGATCCCCGACCGGACGGCCATGTCCTCCAGGGTCAGCGGGCGGTCGAGGTTGGCGGAGATCCAGTCGAGCAGCGGGGCGAGGGAGTCGGGGACCGGGCCCGTCGTCGGCAGCGCGGGGTACTGGCGCTGACAGCCCTCCCGGTGCGGGGCGGCCGACAGCTGACGGCCGATCCGCATGGCCAGGGCGGCGCCGTGTTCGCGCCTGACCTGGTTGAGGCACAGGTCGACGGTGGTGGCCGAGGCCCCCGCGGTCGCGACGTCGCCGTGATCGACATACAGCACGGTGGCGTCGGCGCGGACCCGCGGATAGCGCCGGCCCAGCTCGTCGGCGACCTCCCAGTGGGCGGCGGCACTGCGGCCGTCCAGCAGGCCCAGGCTCGCCGGGATGTGGATGCCCGAGCAGATCCCGACGATCCGGGCGCCGCGGGTGTGGGCGGCCAGGACGGCGTCGCCGAGCTCGGCGGAGATGTCCGGCCCGGCGCACCAGTGCGCGATGAGGATCGTGTCGGCCTCCGCCAGGGCCTCCAGCCCGTCGGTGACGACGATGTCGGCGCCCATCGTGGTCCGGATCGGGCCGGGCCGCTCGGCGCAGAGCCGGAAGTCGTAATGCTGGGGGATGTCGGGGCCGTGGCAGCCGAACACGGCGGCCGCGCAGGTCACCGGATACATCTCCTGCGGAGGGCCGACCAGGGCGACCACACGGTGCTTCATGGCACGAATGTACCTAATGATGTCATTCTGGACGCCTGTGCGGGGGCGGCCGCATGTCCAGGATGACTGGTCATGGAGATCGTCGAATGACCACGATCCTTGATCGCGAAGTGTCCCCGGGCGTCCCCGCAAGGCTCTGGACCAAGGATTTCTCGCTCTACTTCGCCGCTCGCGTGGTGTCGCTGCTGGGCGACGCGATGTTGCCGGTCGCGGCGGCGCTGGCGGTCGGGGCCGTCTACGGGGTCTCGGGCGTGGGATACGTTCTGGCCGTCTGGACCGCGCCCTTCGTTCTGTTCGTTCTGTTCGGCGGGGTCTTCGCGGACCGGGTCGGGGCGCGAGCCATGATGGTCGGCGCGGACCTGGTCCGGATCGTCACCCAGGGCGTGGTCGCCGTCGCCTTCTTCGCCGGAGTCCCGCCGATGTGGCTGCTGCTGTGCGCCTCCGCGCTGTCCGGGACGGCCGCCGCGATGTTCGAGCCCGGCGGCAAGGGGATGGTCACCCTCGTCGCGAAGGACCCCCAGCGCGCCAACGGAACCCTCAAGATCGCGGACGCGGCCACGCAACTCGGCGGCCCGGTCCTGGCGGGGATCCTGATGGCGCTGATCGGCGCGGGCGCGGTCTACGCCTTCGACGCGGGGACCTTCCTGCTGAGCGCCCTCTGCCTGGCGCTGATCAGGTTCGCCCCCCGCGCCGAGGCAGGGGAGCCCTCGACCGTTCTGCTCGACCTGCGGCGCGGCTGGACGGAATTCCGCTCCCGCACGTGGATGTGGTCGGTGATCCTGGTCTGGGTGTTCTTCGGCATGCTCGTCTTCGGCCCCTACATCCCGCTGGGCTCCCGGATGATCGGCGACCGCCTCGGCGAGGCCGCCTACGGCTGGGCGATGGCGGCGCTGGGCGCCGGAACCGTCATCGGGGGCCTCGTCGCGATCCGCTTCCGTCCAGTCCGCCCCCTGGCCGCGGGCGCCGTGGCCATGATCGGCTTCATCTGCATCCCCCTGTCGGCCGCCCTGGAACTCCCGCTCCCCGCGCTGATGGCCGGTCAGCTGATCGGCGGCGCCGCCTGGGCCTTCTGGTCGGTGATGTGGTCCACCAGCGTCCAGACCCAGGT
>Ga0310811_10012833_pt1 | contig 10894 bp, 9 predicted proteins | sample YCmetagenome_FD_207642 | JGI IMG/M metagenome (GOLD analysis project Ga0310811, IMG submission 207642) | Soil microbial communities from experimental microcosm in Duke University, North Carolina, United States - YC | ecosystem: Engineered > Artificial ecosystem > Soil microcosm > Unclassified ...
GGCTGCTGTGGGAATGGAACCACGACATGGAGCGAACGGAAGGCTGGATTTTCGGCATGCTCGTCCCCGACCCGTCCGCGCTGCACCGCGGCGCCAAGTTCCCGGCGGACCCGGTGTACGGCTCATGAGCGTCGTCGCCCTCGTCACCGGCGCCAACCGCGGCATCGGCCGGGCGTTCGCCGAGGAACTGCTCGAACAGGGCGCCAAGGTCTACGCCGGCAGCCGCGACCCCGCCGCCGTCACCACGCCAGGAGCCATCCCCGTCGCGCTGGACATCACCGACCCCGCCCAGGTCGCCGCCGCCGCGGCCGCCTGCGCCGACGTCAACCTTCTGGTCAACAACGCCGGCCTGTTCACCAACCAGCGGCTCGTGCAGGCCGCGGACCCCGACGCCGCGCGCGCCGAGATGGAGGTCAACTACTTCGGCACGCTCGCGATGACCCGGGCGTTCGCCCCGGTCCTCGGCGCCAACGGCGGCGGCCAGATCATCAACGTGCTGTCGGTCGCCGCGATCGTGCCGACCGCGTTCATGGGCGGCTACTCGCCGGCCAAGGCCGCCACGCTGTTCCTGTCCGGCATCACCCGGGCCGAGCTGGAGCCGCAGGGCACGAAGGTCACCGCGCTCATCGTCGGCTCGGTCGACACCCGCATGGCCGAGCACGTCGACGGGCACAAGGAAGACCCGCGCGACATCGCCCGGGCCGGACTCAAGGCCGCCGCGAAGGGGGAGTGGACCGCCGACACCGACTGGATGGCCGTCGACGCCCGGGCTCGTCTGGCCCGCGACCCCGTGCGCTACGAGCGCGGCCTCGGCCGCCTCATCCACAAGGCGGTGCTGCGGACGGGACGCGACTGATGGGCACCCGGGTCATCCAGTGGGCCACCGGCGCCATCGGCAAGACCACGCTGCGGGCCGTACTCGACGCGCCGCACCTCGACCTCGTCGGCCTATACGTCTACGGCCAACGTAAGGCCGGCCGGGACGCCGGCGACATCGCCCGCCGCCCACCGGCCGGGGTCACCGCGACCCGCGACGCCGAGGCGATCCTGGCCCTGGACGCCGACGTCGTCATCCACGCACCGCGGCTGCGCACCGACTACGGCGAGCACGACGAGGACATCTGCCGGCTGCTGCGCTCCGGCAAGAACGTCATCACCACCGCCGGGCACCACTACCCGGCACCCGAACGCGCGGCACGGTTCGAGCGGGCCGCCCACGACGGCGGCAGCACCCTCTTCGGCGTCGGGGTCAGCCCCGGCGTCATCGGCGAGCGGCTCGCCCTCGCCCTGACCGGCGTCGCGGTCCGGCTCGACCGGGTCGAGATCGACGAGGTCCTCGACGCGCGCGGGATGCCCGACCCCGACTTCGTCTTCAACGTCATGGGCATGGGCGCCGACCCGGCCACCGTCGACCTCGAGCACGGCACCCTGCCGGTGCTCTACGGCGAGCTCTACGCCGAGACGCTGCGCTTCATGGGCGACGCGATGGGCGTGCGGTACGACCGGATCGAGCCCGACCATCACCTCGAACTCGCCGCGGAAGACATCGCCGTCGCCGCCGGCACCATCCGCAAGGGCACGGTCGCGGCGACCGAGTGGCGCTGGCACGGCGTCGTGGCCGGCGAACGGTTCGTCACCCTGTCGATCATCTGGACGATGGACCCGCAGCGGCCGCGCTACGCCGGCCGCGACCACTGGACCATCCGCCTGCACGGCCGGCCCGGCGTGGTCATGACCGTCAACCTCGTCGAGCCGGACGATCCCGGGGTGCGCACCACCGCCGCGCAGTACGTGACGGCCGGCCCGGTCATCCGCGCCATCCCCCTGGTCCTCGCCGCCCCGCCGGGCATCCTGCGCCCGTCCGTCTTCGGCGCGTGGTCGGCGTGAACCGCGACATCTTCGCCCGCCACGCGGACGGCACCCGGGTCGAGCGGGTCGCCGACATCGTCCGCCGTCGCGCCGCGGCCACCCCGTCGCTCGTCGCGGTCGTCGAGCCGCACCGAAGCACCACCTTCGGCGAGCTCGACGAGCGCTCCAGCCGGGTCGCGCAGGCGCTGCTCGCGCTCGGGGTGGGCCCCGGCGACCGGGTCGCCTACATCGGCGCCAACGCGCCGGAGTTCCTCGAGGTGCTCTACGGCGCCGCGAAGGCCGGCGCGATCGCCACCGCGGTCAACAACCGCCTCGCCCCGCCCGAGATCGCCGCGATCCTCACCGACGCCGAGCCCGCCGTCCTCGTCGTGGACCAGCCGTCGCTGGTGCCGCCGGCGCACGGCGTCCCGCACGTCGTGACCACCGGGCCCGGCTACGAGGCCTGGCTGTCCGCCGCGGACACGGCCGACCCGCTCGTGCCCGTCGCGCCCGGCGACACCGCGGTCATCTTCTACACCTCCGGCACGACCGGCCGGCCGAAGGGCATCATGCTCAGCGGCGACAACCTCGGCCAGGCCCTCGCCACCATGCACTACGACATGGAGCTCACCACCACGTCGGTGGCGATGGCGCCCATCCCGTACTTCCACATCTCCGGCCTGGGCCTGGCGCTGGTGGCCAACCTCAACGGCGCCGCGCTGCTGCTGCAGACCGCCTCCGGGCCGGACGAGCTCATGACGCTGCTGTCCGCGCGGCGGGTATCGCACGCCGCCGTGGTGCCCACGATCCTGCAGACGCTGCTGAACCTGCCCCGCAGCCGGGAGACGGACTGGTCGGCGCTGCGGTACCTGGTCTACGGCGCCATGCCGATCCCGCTGCCGGTGATCCGGGCCGCGACCGACGTCTTCGGCTGCCAGTTCCTGCAGTCCTACGGGCTGACGGAGTCCACCGGCGGCGTCACCGTGCTCTGGCCGCAGGACCACCTGCCGCCGCCGGGCAAGGAGCGCCGGCTGCGCTCGGTGGGACGCCCGATGCCCGGCGTCGAGGTACGCGTCGTCGACCCGGCGACGTTGCAGGATCTCCCGGCCGGCGAGCGTGGCGAGGTCATGATCGGCGGCGGGCACGTGATGCGCGGCTACTGGCGCAACCCGGAGGCGACGGCCGCGACGGTCGTGGACGGCTGGGTCCGCACCGGCGACGGCGGGTCGTTCGACGAGGACGGCTACCTGTACCTGCACGACCGGATCAAAGACATGATCGTCTCCGGCGGGGAGAACGTGTACCCGGCCGAGGTGGAGAGCGTGCTGACCGGCCACCCGGACCTGGCCGAGGTGGCGGTCGTGGGCGTGGCGTCGGCGCGCTGGGGCGAGTCCCCGGTCGCGGTGGTCGTGCCGCGCGCCGGCCGGGAACCGGACGAGGCCGAGGTCATCGCCTGGTGCCGGGAGCGCCTCGCCCACTTCAAGTGCCCGGTGGCCGTGCACGTGGTGGAGGCGCTGCCCCGCAACGCCTCCGGCAAGCTGCTCAAGCACGCCCTGCGGGCGACCTACGCCCGCTCGTAGCGGCCGGGGCCGTCTTTCGCTCACTCGTAGCGGAAGGCGGCCCCCAGCAGCGTCTCGTCGCGCAGTGCGCCGCCGAGTGCGGCGCGGCGCAGCGTGATCGTCCACCGTGGGGTCTCAGCGGCCGGACGGAAGTGCACCAGCCGGCCGCCGAGGTCGATCGAGCCGGCCGAGGCGGCGGGGTAGCCGAGGATCTCCGCCCACAGCTCGACGGTCGCGGCGGGGTCCCGGGCCGGTACCGTCACCGACACCACGTCGTCGACCAGCGCGTGCGGCGACGGGTCGACGCCCATGCCGTCCCAGAACCAGGCGTCGCGCTCGGCGATGCCGTCCAGCTCCAGCAGCAGCCCGGCGTCGGCGGGGTGGAACTGCACGATCGGGTGGCCCATGACGAGCTGGTCGGCGACGACCCGTACGCCGAGTTTCAGCGCGCGGTCGCGGGCCGCGAGCGGGTCGCCGTGCTGCACCGACAGCGCGTATCCGCCGGGGCCGCGCCGGGCCAGCCACCGCGCGATCGACACGTCCGGGGTGAGCGGGGCGACGAGCTCGAGGTAGGAGCCGCCCGCGAGGGCCATCGTGTCGTCGGCCATGCCGATCGCGGCCAGCTCCGGGTCGGCGAAGCCGGCGCCGAGGCCGAAGTGCTCGCGCAGGAGCCGGCCGTCGGCGGCGATGTCGGCGGTGGCGAGCACGACCTGGCGCAGCAGGGCCCAGTCGGTCATGGGGTGTCTCCTGACGATCGGTACCGTTGCCGCAGGACACGCTTGAGCACCTTGCCGGCGGCGTTGCGGGGCAGTGCGTCCACCACGTGGACGGCGACGGGGCATTTGAAGTGCGCGAGGCGCTCGCGCGACCAGGCGATCAGCGCCGCGCCGTCGAGGTCGCCGGCCGGGACGACGACGGCGGCCGGGGACTCGCCCCAGCGCGCCGACGGCACGCCGACCACGGCGACGTCGAGCACCGCGGGGTGGGCGGCCAGGACGCGCTCGACCTCGGCGGGGTACACGTTCTCCCCACCGGAGACGATCATGTCCTTGATGCGGTCGTGCAGGTACAGGTAGCCGTCGGCGTCCAGCGAGCCGGCGTCGCCGGTGTGCAGCCAACCGTCCACGATGCTCTGCGCCGTTGCCGCCGGGTTGCGCCAGTAGCCGGAGGTGACCGCGGGGCCGCGCACGAGGATCTCGCCGGAGCCGTCGACGCGGACCTCCAGGCCCGGCAGCGTCCGGCCGACGGAGCCCAGCCGGCCATCGGGGCGATGCTCGCCCGGGTCGAGGACGGTGGCGACGCCGGTGGTCTCGGTCAGACCGTAGGACTGGTGGAACGCGGCGCCGAACACGGCGGTGGCCCGGGTGACCAACGCCGGGGTGATCGGGGCGCCGCCGTAGACGATGTGCCGCAGGGCCGAGAGGTCGGCGGCGCGGGCGGCCGGGTCGTCGGCGATCGCCTGGATGAGCGTCGGCACCATCGCGGCGTGGGTCGCGCGGTGCTCGATGAGCTGACGCAGCATGCTCGCCGGGGTCGGCTCGGCGTTCTGCACGATGGTGCCGCCGGCGGCGAGGGTGATGAGCGACCAGCCGGTGCCGGCGATGTGGTGGTACGGCGTCGGCACCAGGCTGACCGCGTGCTCGTCGACCTCGAACAGCGCGCCGAACGCGCCGGCGGTCCAGGCCAGCTGATGGTCGTCGATGCGCACCCCCTTGGGCCGGCCGGTGGTGCCGGAGGAGTACATGAGCATCAGCGGGTGCGGCGCATCGCCGCCGGCCCGCGCGTCGGCCTCGATCCAGGCGGCCTCCTCGCCGGTGAGGCGGAAGTTGACCGGGACGAGCGTGGCGCCGGCCCGCAGACAGGCGACGAACAGCTCCCAGAAGCCGGTGCGGTTGCGGTCGCGGTAGAACACCCGCGCCCCGGGCTCGACGGCATGCCGCTCGCTGTTGCGCCACAACTGGGCGTACGTCACGGTGCGGTCGTCGCCGGTGATTGCCACTTTATCCGGAAATTTCCGAACATTGCGCTCAAGCAGCCCCAGGACCTCGCCCATCGCGCGCCTACGCCGCGTGCTCGATGGTGACGTCGCTGCCGCGCAGCGGCTCCCGGCACTGGTCGCAGGACAGCCGCGGGGTGAAGATGCGCCGGCACTCGGTGTGCCGGTACACCAGCGCCCGGCCCTCCGGCGCCTTGAACCAGCGGTGGCCCCAGTCGAGGGTGCACATGACGACGGGGAAGAACGCGCGGCCCTTTGCGGTGAGGTGGTAGCTGAGCCAGTCGGCCCGGTCCACGCCCGGCGCGGGGCGCAGCACACCGAGGTCGCAGAAGGTGCGCAGCCGGTCGGCGACCATGGTCGGCGGGGCGCCGAGGCGCTGCTCGAAGTCCTTGAACCGATGCGCGCCGAGGAACGCCGCCCCCAGCAGGGCCGAGGACCAGCGGTTGCCGATGAGCGCCATGGTCTGCGGGAACAGCCCGGGGCTGGCGCTGCTGCCGGCGAACGAACGGCGGCGGGTGGTGGCCGCCGGGACGCTGCGCTCCCAGGTGCCGCTGGGGCCGAAGCCGCCGGTGACGTCGCGCGGCTCGACCGCCTTGCCGCAGGCCGCGCACATGAGCAGCGGCTGGAAGGCCTGCCCGCACCGGCCGTGGCGCATGACCGGCAGCTGCTCCTCGTGCTGCGGTACCCAGGCCGCCTCCCACGCCCAGATGGCGAGCAGGATCGGCCAGGTGTCGCGGCCGCGCTTGGTGAGCCGGTACTCGAAGCGCGGCGGCCGCTGCTGGTAGGCGACCTTCTCCAGCAGCCCCAGCTCGGCCAGGCGGGTGAGCCGGTTCGTCAGCACCGAGTTGGAGATCGGCAGCCGGTCCATGTAATCGCTGTACCGCCGCACCCCCGCGGTCGCGTAACGCAGGATCAGCAGCGTCCACTCGTCACCGATGATCCCCAGGGCATGCGCGACCGCGTTCTGGCCTCCGGCCGCGAGCTGCGTGGGGGCGTCTCCGGGGTTGTCGATGTCGGTCATGCAGGGCCCATCCGCAGGGCGGCGGCCATCGTGTCGGCGGTGCCCCAGCCCGGAATCGAGGAGCCGGCGGCCCAGGTGGCGTGGGTGCCGCTGGAGATCCGCTCGGGCAGTGCGATGCGGGCGACCGGCCCGTCGGCGACCCGCTGGGCGTCGAAGACGAGGCACTCGGAGACGTCGCGGTTCATGTCGGTGACGATGGTGACAAGGTAGCCGTCGTCCTCGCCGCTCGAACCGACGCGGGGCGCCATCGCGGTCTCGCTGCCGAAGACGCCCTCGCCGAAGGCGTACCGCTCGTCGTGGCCGGTCTGCAGGTCGTGCTTGACCACGCCGTCGAACAGGAACCAGCCCTCCACGCCGGTGGCGGCGTAGGCGTAGCGGTTGTGCCGGCCCGCATGCCGGCCGTTGATCATGCCGAACTCGGTGACCGTGTCGCGCAGCCGCTCCTCGCGGACCTGACCGGTGACCAGGTTGAGCCGCCACCGGTGCAGGTGCGACTGCATCCGGTCGAGGGCCAGGAAGCGGAACATGCGCTGGTAGTACGAGCCGTCGCCGCGGTCCTGGGGCTCGGGGTCGTCCTGGAAGAAGCCGTCCAGGACGATCTCATCGCCCTCCTCGTAGGCGTTGACCCAGTGCAGCACGTAGGTCGGGTCGGCCTCGAACCAGCGCACCTGCTCCGAGGTACCCCGGCGGGGCACCACCCCGATGCGCAGCGGCAGCTCCGGGTGGAAGCGGGCCGCGTGCACGCCCTGCGCGAGCAACTGCGGCTCCCAGAACAGCGGGCAGTCGTTGAGGATCGCGTAGTGCTCGGTGTAGGCCATGTCGTGCGGCAGGCGCGGCCCGGGCAGCGGCACGTCGATGTAGTGCACGAGGTGGTTGCGGTCGTCGACGACGCCGTAGTGCAGGTACGGCGCCTCCTTGCCGTAGTTGAAGAACAGCAGCTCGCCGGTGTGCTCGTCGCTCTTCGGGTGGGCCGAGACGCCCCAATCGCCGGGGAAGCTCCCGCCCCACGTCGACTTGCCCAGCGTGTCGAGGGTCAGCGGGTCGAGCCGGTAGAGGTCGCCGCACTGGTAGAAGCTCGACAGCGCGACCCCGGCGTGCACGACGACGTCGGTGCTGGAGGAGTCCTTGAGCCCGCCGCGGGCGCCCCGGCCGGGGCGCAGGCTCGCCGCGGGCGGCTCGGCCAGGCCCGCCCACAGCGGCGCCTTCGTCTCCTGCTCGGCGAGGAAGCCGTCGGTGTGCACGAAGCGGTTGCGGTAGAAGGCCTTGCCGTCCCGGAAGCCGACGACGTGGATCATGCCGTCGCCGTCGAACGGGTGGTAGCGGCCGGCGATCGCGGGGTGCACCGGGTTCTCGGTGTTGCGCAGGTACACGCCGTCGAGGTCGGCCGGGATCTCCCCGGTCACCGTCAGGTCGTCGGCGCGCCATTCGCTGGTCTGCGGCCGCCACGGCCCGGTGCGGTAGGGGTGGTCGTCGTCCTCCGGCAGCGTGGACAGGGCGTGCCCAACCAGCTCGACGTCCATCGTTCGCTCCCTAGATACGGTCTGTGGGCCGGCTACGCCGCGCCGACGACGAGGCTGACCGTCGTCGTGGTGCTGCCGCCGATATTGAGGGTTGCGAAGGTGCGCGCCCCGGGCACCTGGTAGTCGCCGGCCGCGCCGGTGACCTGCCGGTGCGCGTCCAGGAGCATCCGCACGCCGGTGGCGCCGACGGGGTGCCCGCCGCCGATGAGCCCGCCGCTGGGGTTCATCGGGATCCGTCCCCCGATGGCCAGCTCGCCGGACTCGACCGCCTTCCAGCTCTCGCCGGGCGCGGTGATGCCGAAGTGGTCGATCGCCGCGTACTGCGACATCGTGAAGCAGTCGTGGGTCTCGATCCCGTCGAGGTCCTCGACGCCGCCGACGCCGGCCCGGCCGAACGCGTCGAGGACGGCCCGGCGCACGTGCGGCAGCACGTACGGCTCGTCGGCGCTGCGCCGCAGCTTCTGCTCCAGCGGCAGCCCGACGGTGGCGTGGCCCCAGCCGAGCACGCGCGACAGCGGCCGCCGGGCCAGGCCCGGGTGGGCGGCCAGGTAGCGGTCCGAGACCAGCACCACGCCGGCCGCGCCGTCGGTGACCTGGCTGCAGTCGTTGCGTCGCAGCCGCCCCTCGACCGGCGGGTTGGCCGCGTCGTCGGCGGTGAAGCTCGCGTCGGTGAAGCTCCACGCGCGGGTCTGCGCGTTGGGGTTGACCCGGGCGTTGGCGAAGTTGAGCCGGCCGATCTCGCGCAGGTGCGCGTCGTCGAGGCCGAAGCGCTTGTCGTACTCGTCGGCCAGCGCGCTGAACATGTACGGCCACATGAACTTGGCCTGCTGCCCCTCGTGGCCGACCCAGGCGGCGGCGCCGAGGTGCCCGGCGGCCTCGTCGCCGGGGACCGTGCGCTCCAGTTCGGCGCCGAGGACCAGGGCCACGTCGTAGCGCCCGGACTCAAGATCCGCCATGGCGGAGAGCACGGCGATGCCGCCGGAGGCGCACGCCGCCTCGTGCCGGGCGGCCGGGATGCCCCACAGCCGCTCGTCGACCGTCGCCGGCATGCCGCCGAGCTGACCCTGCCCGGTGAAGAGCTGGCCGAAGGCGTTGCCGACGTGGATCACCCCGATATCGGCGGGATCGATGCCGGACGCGTCGAGGGTGCCGGCCACCACCTCCGCGAAGAGCTCGGCAAAGCCGTGCCCGGCGCGAGCCCAGTTGCGGGCGAAGTCGGTCTGGAAGCCACCTGCGACCCACGTGCCAGACGTTGCCATGAGCCACCTCCATTCAAGCTTCCTTACTATAACAACCAGAGTCGCCCGTCAACGTACACGGGGCACAGTCGCAGCTCGGTATTGCCTAAGCGGCCCGATGAGACTACACCTAACAGAGTGACTACACGCGACGTCTACGTCTTGGAGTACCTGCGGACGGCGCGCGGCAAGGGCTCGGCGAAGGGTTCCCTGCACCACCTCAGCCCGACCGAGCTCGTCGTGCGCCTCCAGCATGCTCTCGTCGAGCGCACCGGGCTCGACCCCGGCCGCATCGACGACGTCACCCTCGGCCTCGCCTCCCAGAGCGGCGAGCAGGGCGCGAACCTCCCCCGCACCGCCGCCCTGCTGGCCGGCTGGGGCAACCACGTGCCCGGGGTCAGCCTCAACCGGTTCTGCGCCTCCGGCATCGACGCCGTGGCGCAGACCGCCGCCCGCGTCCGCGCCGAAGACCTCGACCTGGCCGTCGCCGGGGGCGTCGAGAGCGTCTCGCGGGTACCGATGTTCTCCGACGACGGCCCGCTGTGGAGCGACCCCGACACCATCCGCCGGGTCGGCTCGATCCACATGGGCATCGCCGCCGACCTCAACGCCACCCTCGACGGCTGGAAGCGCGACGAGCTCGACGCCTACGGCCTGGAGACCCAGACGAAGGCCGCCGCCGCCTGGGACGCCGGCCGCTACGCCCGCGCGGTGGTACCGATCGACGGGTTCGCCGCCGACGAGCTGGTCCGCCGCGGCACCACCCTCGAGGGCCTCGCCGCACTGCCGCCCGCCTTCGCCGAGCTCGGCGCCGCGGGCCAGGACGCCATCGCCCTGGCCGCCCACCCGGAAGCCGGCACCGTCGAACACCGCCACACCGTCGGCACCTCACCCGCCCTCGCCGACGCCGCCGCCCTCGTCCTGCTCGGCACCCGCGCCGCCGCCGAAGCGAGCGGCCTGGCCCCCCGGGCCCGCGTCCTGGCCGCCGCGACCGCCAGCACCGACCCGGTCATCATGCTCACCGCCGGCCAGCAGGCCGTCGAGAAGGTCATCGCCAAGGCCGGCCTGCGCCCCGCCGACATCGACGTGTTCGAGTTCGCCGAGGCGTTCTCGGCGCTGTGCCTGCGCTTCCGCCGCGACCTCGGCGCCGGCCCGGACCGGATGAACCCCAACGGCGGCACCATCGCCATGGGCCACGCCTTCGGCGCCACCGGCGCCATCCTGCTCGGCCAGTGCGTCGAGGAGCTGCACGAGCGCGGCGGACGGTACGGGGTCGCCGCGGTCAGCGGCGCCGCCGGCCTGGGCGTGGCCGTCCTCGTCGAGCGGGTCGACGCGTGAGCGCCGTCGACCTGACCGGCCGGGCCGGCATCGTCACCGGCGGCGGCAAGGGCCTCGGCCGCGCCTTCGCCCTGCACCTCGCGTCCCTCGGCGCCGCCGTCGTGGTCAACAACCGCAACCGCGAGGTCGACTCCGCCGGCCGGGTCGCCGCCGAGATCACCGCCGCCGGCGGGCGCGCCGTCGCCGACTACAGCGACGTCGCCGACCCGCACGCCGGCGACGACCTCGTCGCGCTCGCCCTGCGCGAGTTCGGCCGGCTCGACTTCTGCGTCACCAGCGCCGCAGTCAGCGCCCCGGCGATGTTCCACAAGACCTCACTGGAGGCCTTCGCCGCCGTACAGACCGTCAACGTCCTGGGCACCGCCGGCGTCGCG
>Ga0310811_10012834_pt1 | contig 10894 bp, 8 predicted proteins | sample YCmetagenome_FD_207642 | JGI IMG/M metagenome (GOLD analysis project Ga0310811, IMG submission 207642) | Soil microbial communities from experimental microcosm in Duke University, North Carolina, United States - YC | ecosystem: Engineered > Artificial ecosystem > Soil microcosm > Unclassified ...
AGGAAACCAAGCTGGCCGCGCTGGGTGCGGGCGCGAGTGACTTTCTGTCGAAACCATTTTCCACGACCGAACTTCACGTGCGCATCAAGAACCTCGTGGAATCGCACCAATATCAAACAAAACTTTCGAAGCAAAACCTGGCGCTGGAATCCACGATCGAGCAACTCAAGGACACCGAATCGCAATTGGTGCAGACCGAGAAACTCGCGTCGCTCGGCCGCATGAGTGCCGGCATCATTCACGAAATCAACAACCCGTTGAATTTCGCCACGACCGGTTTGTACACGCTGCGCAACAAACGCAAATATCTCGTCCCCGAACAGCAGGAGGAATACGCCGAAATCCTCGGCGACGTCGAGGAAGGCATCAAACGCGTGAAAACCATCGTCTCGGATTTGCGCATGTTCACGCACCCGGAGACCGAGAGCCGCGATCGGGTGGTAGTGGCGGAAGTCCTTGGCCAGGCGTTGCGTTTCCTGGCGGCCGAATGGAAGGATCGTGTAGTGATGGAGCAAGCCATGGATCCGCAGCAAACCATTTGGGCCAACAAGAACAAGATGATCCACGTTTTCACCAACCTGTTGCAAAACTCGATGGATGCGTTGAAAACCAAAGAATTCCCCAACGGCCAAAAAGCGACCATCAAGATCGAGGGCAACGTGCAGAATGGCCGCAGCATCATTCGCATCCGCGACAATGGCCCCGGCATTGATAACGAGCATCTGGACAAGATTTTCGACCCATTTTTCACGACCAAAGACGTCGGCGCCGGCATGGGTTTGGGGTTGAGTATTGTCTATCGTATTGTTCAGGAATGCGAAGGCCGGATATCGGTGGACACTGAAGTGGGTAAGTTTTGCCAGTTTACGCTGGATTATCCGGTAAAAGGATGACAATAAAAGCACAGCCAGCCAAAAACGGCTAATATGGAAAACTCATACGACTACAAAAAATTCGCCATTCTCTACGTGGACGACGAAGAGAAGTCGTTGAAGTATTTCGCTCGGGCATTCGGGGAAAACTTTCGCGTTTTAACTGCCAGCAGCGCTCAGGACGGCCTGAAACTGGTGGAACAACACGGCGAGGACATCGCGGTGCTGATGACCGACCAACGCATGCCCGGCGAGAAGGGCGTCTGGCTGCTGGAGAAATCCCGCAACCTGCATCCCCGCACCATCCGCATCCTCGCGACCGCATTTTCCGACATGGAAGCGGCCATCGATGCCGTGAATACCGGCGCCATTTACAAATACGTCACCAAACCGTGGGACCCTGCCCAGTTGGATGAAACGCTAAAACGCGCCTTGGAATTTTTCATGGTGCAACAGGAACGCGACCAGTTGTTGCGCGAGAAAATGTCCGTGCTGCACAACATGATGATCGCCGACCGCATCGTGAGCCTCGGATTGCTCGCCGCGGGCCTCAGCCATCACATCCGCAATTCCCTGGTCGCCGTGAAAACGTTCCTCGACCTCGCCCCCAGCAAGATGGCCGAGGAAAAGATGAACGCCGACAGCATGCGCAACCCGGATTTCTGGCGCGAATATTACCAGAGCGTCCAGGGCCAGATCGAACGCATCAACAATCTCCTCAAAGACCTCTGGACCGCCTCGGAAAAGCCATCCTTCGAATTCACCGACGAAGTGCATCTGCACGAAGTGGTGAACTCCTGTTTCGAGCAGCAAAAAGCCGCTTTTGACGCCAAGAAAATCACGGTGAAGAATGAAATTCCGGCCTCCTTGCCCATCATGAAAGTGGACAAGCCGAAATTTTTCCGCCTGTTTGATTTGCTCCTGAAGGATGAATTGGCGTCGCTGCCGGCGGGCCGTGAAGTTGTCTTTAAAGCGGAGCCCTACAACGGCTCATCGCGCCCGGGAATTTTGATCCGGATCAGCGACAACGGCCCCGGCCTCCCGCAGGAAGCCCTGCGCCTGGTATTCGATCCCTTCGTCGTGCGCAGCGACAGCCCCATGGAATACGGCATCCATCTGATGGCCTGCTATTTCATCGTGCATCATCACGGCGGCAAGATTGAAGCGGTCAGCGAAGACGGCAAAGGCACCACCTTCACCATCCGCCTGCCCATGGACCCCGACACCGCCCCCGCCGGCAACGCCAGCGACACCGAATTCCTTCGCAAAGTCCTGCTCAACGACAAGCTCTGGGAAAAGCTGATCGCTTCGCAATAGCCCGAAAAGGTAGGGTCGGCGCTGCCGCGCCGCTCCATATTCCCTTTGATGGCATAGCCCATCAAAGGACTGCCGCTTCCATCCGCGCGAAGCGCGGCATACTGACGACACCAACGGTGTTGAAGAACTCAACCCAGGGTAGGCCGAGTCCGCGAGGCCTACCCTGGGTGCAAAGCCATTCAACCCACCACTCTCGCGCGTAGCGCGGCGAGCGCAGCGAGTATCTCGGGAACCGCCAATGACATCCGCCGCTTTTCGTCAAATCGTAATCCCTTGTTGCCTGCTCTCTTTCTGTTCCGCCGGATTCCAGCTCAAAAAAAATGAATACGATGGATAATGGAGACCTCCTGCCAAGGTAAATGGATTATGTCGGCATTGTATTTGACACTCGTGCTATAAAAAAAGGCACGAAAGGAGCGGAAGCGGGGAAATGAAAAAGGGAGCCAGTCAAATCCAATCTCACAGCGGCAATCCAACGAATCAACCTGTCAGACTGCGACCTCTTCGCGGTGGATTTCCTGAAGGCCCCAGTTCCAATTCGAACGGCTTACCCACACCGCGCCCGCCTCTCGCCGCTACGCCTCAATTTTATTCCTCTGCCATTCATTCCCCTGCCTTTTCAACTTGGTTTCTCCGCCCAATTCCGACTAAATCCAACCAATTCCAACCTAAAAAAATATATTTTTCCCGACCCAGCCCAACTCTGCTCCCTCTGCTTGCTCCCGTGAAACCTTCCCCGATCCGTGTTTATCCGTGTTCACACGCCGCGCCGGAGTCTGACGAAGACGGGTCCGTGGTTCAAACTCTGCTAAAAAATTACCAAACGAACCCATTTTGTCGTGCCGAAGTGAAGCGAAGGCGGATTGCCATTTCTCGATTTCATCATAAACGCCACAATTTATCGTCATCGATTTTCCCATTGGAGATTTGCGCCTGCGTAAGGATCCGTATCGAGATTCTGCACGGCACTTGGAAGATCCCGCCGCATCCCCTTCGATGTTCGGCCTTGGATGTTGGATGTTCGATGTTCCCGCCTTCGAAACCCCGGTACCTCCCTTGGCCCCCTCTAGGTACTCGCCCAGAGTACCGAATCGGTATTCCATGTCATTGCGTCTGTTGCGTGGGCTTGTCATTGTCATGAAGAGTTCGCAAGAACTTATTAAGAAACAATTTGACCGGATTGGGAATCGTATGGATCATCTGATGATTGTGATGGCAGCAGGGAAGACCCTGATCGTCTCCAGCGACGCTCGGGGAAACGAAGTTGTAGGATGCAAAAAGTTGGTGACTCGCACGGGAGTTCAACAGCCGGCAACGAAGCCTAAGCGTCAGCAGCTCTATTTTACCCATGCCACGCCACTCGAAAAATGAAGACACTCCTGGTTCTTGCACCACATCCGGAACTGGCGGAGTCGCTTCGCACGGGCCTCAGCCCGGAGCAATATCGCATTGTTCACCGCTCCACCGTTGATGAAGCCGAGCCGTTGCTCGCGCACGGCCTCGCCCACGCTTGCATCGTGGATGTCGAACTTTCCAGCGTTCAGGGAGTTTGGATTCTCGAAAAACTCCGCCGGCGCTCCATCAAGTGTCCCCTGATTATTTATACCGGGGCCAAGCAGTGGGAATGGGAAGAGGAGGCCTATCTGCATGGCGCCTCCCACGTGCTGACCAAGCCCGTCCGCATTCGGATGCTCACGGCGGTCCTCGATCGCCTCTGGGAAACTCCGGGCGCGGCTCTGGTTGCCTCCGCCGCCAAGGCTGCTGCGGCACCCGCGGAATATTCCAAGCCCACCCCCGCCGCGGCGGCTCCCGCGACTGCGTCGCAAACCGCTTTCCAAAGCCTTAGCCCGCTCCGTGGCTTTTCGGCCATCCTGACGCATTCGCTCGATGCCGACGCGATGCTCAAGCAATTCCTGCTGTTGCTCCGCGAACTCATCGGCATCAATCGCGCCGCAGTTTTCCTGCGGCAACCGTCCGATTGGGCTGGCGATCGGCTTACGTTGGACGACAATCGCCGTCTGCGCGCTGCCTGCGCCATCGGGCTCTCGCCCGGTTTGCTGGAACACTTCGAGCTTTCGTTTGAAACCGGCATCGGCGGCCAAATCACGCGCCTGGGCCGCATCCTTCGCCGCACCAGTGATGAAGCGCGCCTGGATGTTGAGGCGCAAAAGGAATTTGAATTGCTCGGCGCGCAAGTCGCGGTGCCGATTCTGGATCGCGAAACGGTCATTGGTGTCGCGTTGTTCGATGGCCACATCACCGGCGAACCGCTCGGCAATCCGGAATTGGAACTGATTTTTCACCTCCTCGAGCAGCTCGGCCTCGCGGTCAAGAATATCTGGCTGCACGAACAGGTTTCCGGCAGCCACACCATGATGGCGGAAATTTTGCGCGAACTCAGCAGCGCGTGCGTCGTGGTGAATCGCGATCTGGCCATTCTCCATGCGAACAAGGCCGCGCGGCGGTTCTTCGGCATCTCCAACCAGCGCACGGGTGAAATGGAGTTCAGCGATTTGCCGCAAGTCGTCGGCACGAAGATTTATCAGGTGTTGAAAACGGGTTCAGGCGTTCCGACCTTCAAGTTCGAGCCCGAAGCCGGCACGGTTTTCAACGTCACGATCGTTCCCTTCCAGCGCCAGAACACGGCCCAGCCGGCTTCCGCGCTGTTGATGGTGGAGGACCTCACGCAAAGCGAACAATTGCGCCGGCTCGAAGTCGAGGCCGCGAATTTGCGCCTCGTTCGCACCATGGCGGACCGTTTGGCCCACGAAGTCGGCAACGCGATGGTGCCGCTCTCCACCCACCAGCAATTGCTGGCGGATAAATATAAGGACCCGGAATTCCGCGCGTCGTTGGATGTCGCGCTCGCCGATGGCGTGAAGCGCGTGACGCGGTTGATCAACCAGATGCGTTTCCTCGCGCGTGACAGCCTGATCTCGAACGAAGCGTTCCCGATGAACCCGTTGATCGAGGAAGCCTACGAAGAAGCGCGTAAACATCAGCCGGTGAAAGCCGCCCAGTTCAAATACGAAGACGAGGCCAAGCCGATCGTGATGACCGGCGACCGCGCCGCGCTGAAACACGCGCTGACCGAAGTGATTCTCAACGCGCTGCAGGCGAATCCGTCTGACCCGAAAATCGGCGTGCGCCTGCATGCGGATTCCAACGGCAGCGGGACGGTGCACGATGTGCAAATCGAAGTTCAGGACAACGGCGTGGGCTTCTCGCCCGAAGCCGCGCAGAAAGCGCCGTCACCCTTCTTCACGACGCGCAACGTCGGCCTCGGCCTCGGCTTGACCGTCAGCCGCAAGATCATCGAAACGCACCACGGCAAACTGGAAATCCTCCCGCGCAAAACCGGTCAATCCGGCATCGTGCGGATTTCGTTGCCGATCGAAGCATCGGCACCCACGGAATCTTAAGCGGGAACGATGCAGTTAAAAAGGGGAGCACACGCCTCTGGCGTGTGGTTTGCGGCGTCTCGCCGCAAACTTCGTTTCACCATTTTCTTCCCTTGAAAGTGAATGAAATATGGACTGACGAAATCGACGGCGAGACGCCGCCGATGGCACGCGAGACGCGTGCGCTCCCCAAAACCAACTGACCAACTGCATCGTTTCCGTAAGATCAATTAACCGCAGAGAACGCAAAGATCGCAGAGATATCTTTGTGTTCTCTGAGTTCTTTGCGGTTAAATCAATCCCTTCTTCCGCAGCATGGCCTCAGTGACCTTGTCCATCAGCAGCTCCGCCAGCGGCTTGGTCACTTCGTCCAGCGCCGTGCAATCGGCTTGAAGCTGTTTCACATTGCCGATCTTCGTCTGCGGATCTTCCGCGGCATTGGTCTTTTCCACGGCTTGCAACGCGGTTTCGACCTGCGTCCGGTATTCCGATTCCAATTCCTCCGCGCAAGCCGTCAGCGCTTTGCGGGTGGCGGAAATTAATTCGTTTGCCTTCAGCTTTGCTTCCACCCAACGCCGCGCGGCGAGGTCTTCAAACGCATGCTCGACCGATTCCTCGACCATCTGCTGCACCGCAACGTCATCCACGTCCACGGCGGATTTCATTTCCACAACCTTCTGTTTGCCGGTGGCGATGTCACGCGCAAGCACGTGCAGAATGCCATTGGCATCGATTTCGAATTGCACACCCACCCGCGGCACACCTCGCGGCGCGGCGGCGAATGCGAGCGTGAATTTCCCCAGGCTCCAGTTGTGTTGCGCCCGCTCGCGCTCGCCTTGCAGAACGTGGATAAGCATGTCGCGCTGGTTATGCCGAGTGACAACGGCGTGATGTCGAGCAGCAACACGTTTTGACAACCGCCGGACAAAATCTCTGCCTGAATCGCCGCGCCGAGCGCAACGGCTTCATCCGGATTTTGCGACGTGTTCAGCTGCGGGCCGTCGGTCTTGTGATATTCGGTGCCGAGCCGAATGCCACCGCGCGTTTCCTCGAAATCTGCGCAGCCGAACCATTCCGCGACGAGTTGGCGCACGAGCGGCATGCGGGTTTGGCCGCCTACGAGAATGACCTGGTTGAGATCCTTCGCTTCGAGCTTCGCGTCCGCCAGCGAACGCAGGCAATGCTCGCGTGTGCGCAGGACCAGATCGCGCGCCAGCGATTCCAATTCCACGCGCGTGAAGTTGCATTCGAAACTAAACTCAGGCGTGAGAAACGGCAGCGTGATTTGCACTTCCGTTTCCGTAGAGAGCTTGATCTTCGCTTCCTCGGCGGCTTCGCGGAGTCGCGCCAGAATGCCCGCGCTGGCCGCATGCGTTCGGCACTTGGGTCCGCCCGCCCCCTCGACTTCACGAATCAAAAAATCGACGATGCGGTTATCAATATCATCACCGCCCAGACGCGTGTTGCCATTCGTGGACAAGACCTGGAACACGCCGCTGTTCAACTCAAGAATCGAAAGGTCAAACGTGCCGCCGCCCAGATCGTAAACCGCGATTTTCGCGCGCTCGTGCAGGCGGTTGAGACCGTAGGCGAGCGCGGCCGCCGTTGGCTCGTTCACAATGCGCTCGACGGTGAACCCGGCTAATTCGCCGGCTTTCTTGGTCGCATTGCGCTGGGCGTCGTTGAAATAGGCGGGCACGGTAATGACGGCGCGCGTGACGGCTTCGCCAAAATACGATTCCGCATCACGCTTGAGTTTTTTCAGGACTTCCGCAGAAATTTCCTCCGGCAAAAAATTCTTGCCGTGAATGGGAATGGTGAGCGAGCCACCACCCGCGGCGTTCAACGGATACGTCACGGATTTTTCCTCAGTGGAAATCTCGCTGCCACGCCGGCCAATGAAACGCTTAACCGAATAAACCGTTTCCGCCGTTTTCACAACGCGTGTGCGATTCGCTGCAAAACCCACAACGGGTTGAGCGTCGAGCGCGGGCACATGGACGACCGAGGGCGTAAGACGTCGACCTTCGGCGTCCGCGATGACCAGCGGGATGCCTGAATCCACCGTGGCCACGAGGGAATTCGTGGTGCCCAAATCAATGCCGACAATTTTGCTCATGCGCTGCGCATAATGTGAACCACGAATGAACACAAATACACACGAATTGCGCAAAGGAATTCTTGCTGCGTTTCGGGCCAGTTCCATTATTTTCAAACCGTGATTTGCCTTGTGACTGCAGGACCCACGTTTGAGCCGCTGGATGGCGCGCGGCGGATCACGAATTTTTCCACGGGGCAACTCGGTACTGAACTCGCCAACTTTCTTGCCACTCAGGGGCACGAAGTCACATTGCTGATTGGCCTACAGGCGACTTATCCCGGCGAGCGCCGCGCGCAACATGTCGAAACGTTTACGACCACGATGGATTTGAGCGCACGCTTGGAGGCGAGGGTTGGCAAATCCATCGGTGCGGTGTTTCACGCCGCCGCGGTGAGTGATTTTGCGTTTGGCAAAGTCTGGTCGCGCGCACCGGATGGACAATTGACTGAAATTAAATCGGGCAAATATTCAACCCGCGAGGGAACGCTGCTGGCTGAATTGGTCCCCACCAAAAAAATCATCGCGAATCTGCGCGAGTGGTTTCCCGAAGCGAGGCTGACTGGATGGAAGTACGAGGTGGATGGCAACCAAATGGACGTGATTGACACCGGCAAAAAGCAAATAGCCGAATGTCGCCTCGATTCATGCGTCGCCAATGGACCGGCGTATGGCAATGGTTTTGGGCTGTTACAAAAAGACGGCGCGTGCGCGCATTTTGAGAATAAGGCCGAGTTGTTTGCAGCGCTGGAACGTTTGCTGCCTTGACACAACGCGCAATGCTTGTCGCCGGAATTTGTTGGGATTAAGCTGAAAGCGCCAAGTGACAACCGGAAGCCCAAGGAAATTCAGCCGCCGCAAATTCATTCGTCGCGCCTGTGTTCTTGCGCCTTTCGCGGCGGCGGGTGACGCCTTCGGGGTCGAGCCGAAATGGATTAAAACGACTCGCCTTCGATTGACCGACAAGCCCGAGCATCGCTTTGTCCAATTCACCGACCTGCATCACAAGGGCGACCGCTCCTATCTGGAATCAGTGGTGAAACAAATCAATACACTCGCGCCGGACTTCGTTTGCTTCACCGGTGACTTGATCGAGGAAGCGAAATTTTTACCAGAGGCGTTGGAGATCCTTTCAGGCATCAAATTTCCCTTGTATGGAATCCCTGGCAATCACGACTATTGGAGCAAAGCGCCATTCGAGCCGATCTCCAAATGCTTCGCGGCCACCGGCGGTGCGTGGTTGGAAGATGAAGCGCGAATTATCGCGGACGGCAAAATTAATTTGATGGGTGTGGCTCATTTGGGGCCGAAGCATCCCACGCCCTCGCCGAAACCAGGAATGAAAAACATCCTGCTCATTCATTATCCCGCCTGGGCGAAAGTGTTTGATCAGAAATTCGATCTCCTGCTGGCGGGCCATTCGCATGGCGGACAAGTGCGTCTCCCGCTCTATGGAGCATTCTTGCTGCCGTTCCTGGTGGATGAGTATGACCTGGGCCTTTTCCATACCAAAGCCGGACCACTCTATGTGAACGCTGGGATTGGCTGGTTTTACTGTCCCATCCGCTTCAACTGCCGCCCTGAGATAACGGTTATTGAAATCTGAGTTTAGTCTGCTTTCCCGTTGAAGCTTCACCATTCGGTTTGTATCGTGCGGACGATGGCCGCTGAATCCGCCAACCAAATCGTCCCGCCGCTCGCGCAACCAGTGACTTCGGTTTGGGGTGTGGGTTCGGAGCGGGCGAAATTGCTCGCGAAGCTGAATATTTTCACGGTTGAGGATTTATTGCTGCACAAGCCTCGGCGCTATGAGGATCGCAGAAAATTTCTTTCCATTCGCGAATTACAAGTGAAGGAAACCGCCACGGTACGCGGAAAAATTGTGGCGGCGGGCATCAAACGCTGGAAAAAGGGCACGCGCGCGATGTTCGAATGCGTGTTCGACGACGGCACGGCGCTGCTGCATTGCCGTTGGTGGCAGGCGCAGCCGTGGATGGAGGATTACTTCGCGGTCGGGCGCGAATTTGTGGTGTTCGGCAAGGTGGAATCGCTGCGACCGCGCACGATTGATCATCCGGAGACGGAATTGGTCGAGCCTGAGGACGATGAGTTCGTGCATGTGAACCGCATTGCGCCGATTCATCCTCTGACGGAAGGATTGACGGCGCGTGTGATGCGCACGCTGGTTTGGCGGGCGCTGGAGAAATATGAAGCGGATATCACAGACCCGTGGGAGGCAGGGCGCGTCGCCCCGCGCGCGCTCTCGTTGGAATCCGAAAACCGACGCGCGCGGAGTGACGCGCCCTACCACCTGCCTTCCCGCGCGAATGCAGTGCGCATGATTCAGTTTCCGGAGGCATTTTCCGACGTGGAAATCGCGCGGCGGCGATTGGCGCTCGATGAATTTATTGTTCTGCAAAAACAAATTCGCGAGCGGCGAAAAAAATTCGAAGCCAATTCGAAAGCGTTGCCAGCGGGCGGGGATAATCACCTCATCAAACCATTCCTTAGCGCGCTCGGTTTTAAACTGACTGACGCCCAGACGCGGGTGCTGCGCGAAATTCGGGCCGATATGCGTGGTGAGTTTCCAATGCGCCGATTATTGCAAGGCGACGTCGGTTCGGGCAAAACTGCGGTCGCGGCGTGCGCGGCGTTGATGGCTTTGGAAAGCGGGTTCAATATAGCGCTCATGGCGCCGACGGAAATTTTGGCCGAGCAGCATTTTCGGAATTTTGAGAAGTGGTTCGGGCCGTTGGGGGTGAAGGTGGAATTGCAAACCGGGAATAGGAAAACGTCGAACGCCGAACGCCGAACGCCGAACGCCGAAGGGGACGCTCGCGCGCAATACGCCACACGCCACACGCAACACGCCACTCTTTTCATAGGCACGCATGCGCTGCTGACCGGCGGGTTTGAGATTCCGAACCTCGGGCTGGTGATCATAGATGAGCAACACAAGTTCGGTGTCACGCAACGCGAACAACTCGTGCGCAAAGGCCATTATCCGCATTTGCTCGTAATGACGGCCACTCCAATTCCGCGCACGCTCGGGCTCACGTTGTATGGCGAATTGGATTTTTCCGCGATTGATGAATTGCCGCTGGGACGCGGCAAGGTGAAGACGCTGGTGCGCGCGGCGGAGAAATTGCCGAAGGTGTGGGAGTTCCTGCGCGGCAAACTCGCCACGGGCCGGCAGGCGTACGTGG
>Ga0310811_10012835_pt1 | contig 10893 bp, 11 predicted proteins | sample YCmetagenome_FD_207642 | JGI IMG/M metagenome (GOLD analysis project Ga0310811, IMG submission 207642) | Soil microbial communities from experimental microcosm in Duke University, North Carolina, United States - YC | ecosystem: Engineered > Artificial ecosystem > Soil microcosm > Unclassified ...
GGCATCCGGCGCAGTCATCGATGGCAGGATGCGACTATAGGCCTGCTTGGCCCGCAGGCGGCGATCGGCCGCTTCCACATTGAGCGCCAGTTGCACGCGCTCGCGGCGCAGGGTTGCCTCCAGCATGTCGAGATGACCGAGCAATGCTTCCAGATCGCCCCGGAACGGACGGCCGATGGCGGGATCGGCGTCGCAAATGGCATCGCATAGGACCGCGACACGCATCGCCAACAGATCGATATTCACCTGTTCGCCGCGGCGCGCCAAGTCATTTGCCATGTCGAACAAGCCCATCAGTTCCTGGATGGCGCCATGCAAGTCTTCGATCGGCTGTCCGTCAGCCGGCACAGCCATGGAATCCGCGAGGGGCTTCAGCAATAGGCTACCACCCTGGACGACGCCAGTTTCGGTCGCTTCTCGGGATATGGATTGAGCGGGGGCGGGAGGAAGCCCGCCGTCTTTGTCGCTATCGGATCTCGCCATCTTACAACTCCCGCCCGGTCCGCTCGGTACCGGTTGCCTCTTCTTTGCCAGCTGCGCCGGCTTCCGCCGTGCTGCGGTTGTGGCGATAAAGGTAGGAAAGGATCTCTGCCACCGCCGCCAGCGCATCGATTGGAACTTCGCTGTCGACATCAACGGTCGACAGGATTTCCACCAGATCCGCGTCCTCACGCACCGGTATGCCCTTGGCAAAGGCGATTGCCAGGATCTGATCCGCCACCGCGCCGCGCCCGCTGGCGGCGACACGAGGCGTACGGACGCCACCCGGCTGCTTGTAATCGAGTGCGACCGCAACCGTAGGCTTGGCCGGCTCTTTGCCCTGCCAACCCGGTCGTTTGGGTCCGATCTCGTCTTTCGCCATGTCGCCTATGCCGCCATTTCGCCTATGTCTATATCGCCGCGGCCCAGGCCGTCCGATTGCAGATCGCCCCCCTCTTGGCGCCCGACCCGCGATGCTTTCGGCCCAAAGACCCGGGCGCTTCTCGTCGGTCGATCGATGACAGAAGCGAGTCGCGGCGGATTGCTGCCGTCAGCCCGCCACCAGCCATTGCATTCCCCGTCGTCAAAGGTACCCAGCGATATCGTAGCAGTCTCGATTGTTTTGCTTAATAGAAACTTAATCCGCGCCCCGAAAGCTACATAAATCAACGGCTTCCGGGCGTATTTTCGACTGGACCGGGGCAGTGATTCAGGGGATGCTGCGTTAGCAGCTTGTTAAGCAAGAGCTGCCAAACTGTAACTGTCGCATCAGGTGCGGAAGGTCCGCCATCCGGAAGGTTGGGCCAGGTTTCATCTGATCCGGCGAGGGATGACGGCGATGGATTTCACGAAACTTCCGCTTTTCGAGCGGTTGTCCGAACGGATGGGCTGGTTGAACGCACGCCAGGATGTGCTGTCCCAGAACGTCGCCAATGCCGATACCCCGTCCTACACACCCAAGGATCTGAAAGCGCAGAGCTTCGGCGACCAACTGCAGAAACTGGCGGCGGTTCAGCCGGAGCTGACCAGCCCGATGCATTTGCAGGGGACCATTCCGGTGGAAAAGGGGCCCGGCAGCGAGAAGACTAAGACGCAGTATGAGTCGTCGCCGTCCGGCAACTCGGTCATCCTTGAAGAACAGATGATGAAAGTGCAGCAGACACAGATGAACTATCAGCTCATCACCAGTCTGTATCGCAAGCATGTCGACATCATGAAACGGGCAATCGGCCAGTGAATTTTGTGGCGGTTTTCCGTCTTGATCGCGGTGTCGTAGGTAAGGAGCAATCATGGATCTGAACGACTCCCTGTTCATCGCGGCGGCCGGCATGCGGGCGCAGGGTGAACGCCTGCGTGTCATTTCCGAAAACCTTGCCAACGCTGACTCGGTGGGCGAGCGCCAGGGCGCGGACCCCTATCGTCGCAAGACCGTCAGCTTCAAGAACACGCTCGATAAGGAACTGGGCATCCAGACCGTGCAAGTTGCCAAGGTCGGCGTCGACCAAAGCGATTTCCGCAAGAAATACGATCCGGGCAATCCGGCTGCCGACAAGAACGGTTATGTCGCGCTGCCGAACGTCAACACGTTGATCGAACTGACCGATATGCGCGAGGCCGAGCGTTCCTATGAGGCCAATCTGAAGACCATTGAAGCGGCGCGCACCATGTTGCAGCGAACCGTGGATATTCTGCGCTAAGTGAAAAGTTGAAGCTGTGCCGGTCCGTGAGACGGTACGGGAGGGGTGACGATGGTATCGACAACGGTCAATAATGCGCTGGCGGCCTATAACAACGCAGCCCAGCAAATCAGCGGTAAGCCGGTCGAGCAGGAAGAACCGAAGACCGGCCCGAGCTTCGGCGAAGTGCTGCAGAGCTTCGGCAACCAGGCCCTGGCGACCGGCCGGCAGGATGAGAAGCAGACCTTGGCGGCGACCACCGGCAAGGCCGATATGAGCGAAGTCGTCATGGCAGTCTCCAATGCCGAGCTGACGGTCGATGCGGTGACGGCAGTGCGTGACAAGGTTGTCGCCGCTTATCAGGAAGTCCTCCGTATGCCGATCTGATGATCGGCAGCCGAGCGATAAGAGTTCCCGGCTGCAGGTAGCCGCTGTCTTAAGAACCCCGGGTGGTGTGATGGATGAATCGGCGGTCCTTGAGATTGGCCGCGACGCGGTGATCGTCATGCTCAAGATCAGCGCGCCGGTGATGCTGGTGTCGCTGACGGTCGGCCTGCTCATCTCGCTGTTCCAGGCGTTGACACAGATTCAGGAAATGACCCTGACTTTCGTGCCGAAGCTGATTGTTGTGTTCATTTCACTGCTGCTGCTCGGCCCGTTCATGCTGCACACGCTGGTCGATTTCACCGAGCAGATGATGAACCGGATGGCGGCCGGCTAGGCCGGCAACGCGCAAGCAGGCCAGCGATGACGCTCGAGCAATTCCTTTCCTTCAATATCTTCCAGTTTTTCCTGATCTTCTGCCGCATCGGCGGGGCGATGATCGTGCTGCCGGGCTATGGTGAGGCCTATGTCTCGGCGCAATTCAGGCTGGTGCTGGCCTTGGCGATCAGCTTGGTCGCCATGCCGATGCTGAAATCGCATCTGCCGCCGATGCCGGCCGGTCTCGATGGCCTGGTGATGCTGCTCGTCAGTGAGCTCGGCGTCGGCTTGTTCTTTGGCTCCGTCGCCCGCGTGCTGCTGCTGGCGACGCAGTCTGCCGGCATGATCATCGCGCTGCAGATCGGTGTCGCCAATGCTTTGGTCAACGATCCGATCACGGCCCAGCAGGGTGCCGTGCCGGGCAACTTCATGCTCGCCTTGGCATTGGCCTTGATCTTCGTCACCGGTCTCGATCACATGGCGCTCAAATCGCTGATCGGCACCTATGCGGTGATCGTTCCCGGCGTTCTGCCGCCGATCGGGGATGTCGCGAATTTCATGTCGCGGACGGCGGCTGACAGCTTCGTCCTGGCGGTTCAACTGGCGACGCCATTCCTCGTTTATGGCCTGGTCTTTGCTGTCGGGCTCGGTCTGCTGGCGCGGTTGATGCCGGCCCTGCAGGTGTTCTTCGTGGCGACCCCGATTCAGCTCCTGGGGGGCATCTCGATCATCGCCGTCAGTCTCACCACGGCAATGTTGTGGTTCCTCAACTCATACGAGGAACATCTCTCCAATTTCCTGGGGCAGGCGCAATGATGGCCCGGGTGGCGATCTCTTCTCATCGGGCTGGGGCCGCCTAAGCCATGGCAGAAACCGATGACTCACAAAAAACTGAGGACCCGACAAGCAAGCGTCTCGAAGAAGCCCGCAAACAGGGCCAGGTTCCCAATTCCCGCGAGGTCAACAACCTCTTCATGATGATGGCGCTGACCTTGTCGGTTGCCATGTTCGGCTCCAGCATCGTTCGCGATATCAAAAGCCTCATTCTGCCTTTCGTCGAAAGTCCGGACCAGATCCCCACCGATATCGGGCATCTGCAATTGCTCGGCTGGCGCTTCTTCACGCATCTGCTGATGATCGGCATCGTTCCGATGATTTTGGCGCTGTTCGCGGCCTTCGGCTCAAGCTATCTGCAGTTTGGCCTGCTCTGGTCGGTCGAGCACATCATGCCGGATCTCGGCAAGCTCTCGCCGTTGGCAGGCTTCGGCCGCATCTTCTCGGTGCGCTCCTTTGTCGAATTCCTTAAGGGATTGGCGAAGATCGCCATCGTCGGCTCGGTGGCGATCAGCCTCCTCCTGCCGGCGCTGCGCGATGTCCACCGGCTGATCGGCCTTGATCCGGTAGACATCCTCGGCGCCATGAAGTCGATGGTGGTGCATCTGCTGTTCGGCGTGCTGTCCGTCATCTTCGCCATCACGATTTTCGACTTCTTCTATCAGCGCTTCCAGCATATCCGCGGCCTGCGCATGTCGCGGCAGGAATTGAAGGAGGAGTTCCGCGACACTGAAGGCGACCCGATCGTGAAGGGACGCTTGCGGCAGTTGCGCATGGAACGGGCGAAGCGCCGGATGATGGCGGAAGTACCGAAATCCGACGTGGTCGTCACCAACCCGACCCACTTCGCCGTCGCCCTGCGCTATGATCAGGCCTCGATGGGGGCGCCGCGCGTGGTGGCGAAGGGCAGCGACAACGCGGCCCTGCGCATCCGCGAAATTGCCAAGGAACATGATATCCCGATCGTCGAGAATCCGCCGCTCGCCCGCGGCCTTCATGCCGCCGTCGAAGTCGATCAGGAAATCCCGCCCGAGTTCTATAAGGCGGTGGCGGAAGTCATCAGCTACATCATGAAATTGCGGCGCGGTCGCCGTCGCTAGAGGAAGCGCTCATGTCGAACAGGCCCCCATCGCCGCTGGAAGTGGTGATGACCATCAATGCCGCCGAGAGCAGGCTGCGCCAGGCCATGCTGGGAGGTGATGTCGACATGCTTGCCGAGCTGCTGGCGGATGATTTGTTGTTCGCCGGTCCGCAAGGACAGGTGCTCACCAAGGCAGCTGACCTCGATGCCCATCGTTCCCGGCAGTTGCAGCTGACCCGCATCGACTTTTCCGAGACCGATATCCGTCCCCTGGGTGGAGTGGCGGGTGACACCGCTGTGGTCATGACCCGCGCTAGTCTTGCCGGCAGTTATATGGGCGCCGCCTTCGCCGGTGATTTCCGCTATCTCAGGATCTGGCGCAACGGTAGCGCCGGCTGGCAGGTCGCGGCCGGCCAATGCACGCCAATTTCCTGAGCTAACCTTGCGCCTTGAGAGCCGCGACGATCTCATAGGATCGCCGGCGATCGGCGTGATGGTAGAAGTCGGAATTGATCATCAGCTCGTCGGCGCCGGTGCGGGCGAGGAAGTCTTCCAGCTTGGCACGCACGGTTTCCGGTCCGCCGACGATCGCGGCGCCGAAGAAGCGGTCGACCCCGGCTTTCTCGCGGGCATCCCAGATCCCTTCCATGCTCTCGACTGGCGGCTGCAGCGGCTTGCGATCGCCGCGGATCAGGCCGAGGAATTTCATTTGCGCCGAAGTGGCGAGGCGGGCCGCTTCGGCATCGCTCTCAGCGGCGATCACCGGCAGCCCGACCATGGCGTAGGGCTTCTCGAGCACATCCGAGGGACGGAAATGTTCGCGGTAGAGCGACAAAGCGAGCTGCATGCCGGCCGGAGCGAACTGGCCGGCAAAGGCATAAGGCAGGCCGAGCAGCCCGGCGAGCTGAGCACTGAAATCGCTGGAGCCGAGCAACCAGATCGGGACGTTGGAATTCTCACCCGGGATGGCGCGGACATATTGGTTGGGTCCGGAGGGGCCGAGCAGGGCCTGTAACTCCTGAACATCGCGCGGGAAATGCTCGGCATCCATCGGGTCAACCCGCAAGGCCCGCAGGGTTAACTGATCGGTGCCGGGCGCGCGGCCGAGGCCGAGATCGATACGGCCGGGATACAGCGCCTCCAGTGTACCGAAGGCTTCAGCGACAACCAGCGGCGCATGATTGGGCAGCATGACCCCGCCAGAGCCGACGCGAATGCGGCTGGTACCGCCAGCGACATAGCCGATCAGGACGGAAGTTGCCGAACAGGCGATGCCGGCGAGGTTGTGATGCTCGGCCAACCAGTAGCGATTGTAGCCCAGCTGTTCGACATGGCGGGCGAGGTCGAGCGTGTTGCGGAAGGTTTCCGGGATGCTGCCGCCTTCGGTGATCGGCGCCAGATCGAGAACGGAGAGGGGCGTGTCGGCGAGCTTGGCCATATGCGGTCCCGGCAATGCAAAATGGAGTTGTGCGAAAGTTGCACTTAGTTAGGCATTGTCCTCGCCATCTGCCAAGGGAGGCCGGGGAATGGCGGCTATGCAGCGATGCCGTCCGATCCCCTGGCGGCGATAGGGCTTTATCTTCAGATGGTTCTGCCGAATGACACACATGAGGGATGATTGTTGCAGAAGAATGATCGGCCGCGGGACAATGCAATCAGGTAAAGCTGCAATGCGGCATGATAGTCCTGGCCCGGCACCAGAGTTGCGTTAGACTGGCCCATCGCGACTCGGATGGGACACCATACGGGGATGGATGACGGGGTAGTACGGAAGCAAAAGCTGGGGGTTGCGCAACGGTGCCTGAGGGCCAGCCGGGCGGGAGCTCTACGCTTTTCGGAGGCCCTGATGTTGGCCGTGGCACTTGGCTTGTTGCCGTTTCGCGCCGAGGCCCAGGAAGCGGCTCCGCCGACGATGCAATCCTGGTCGGTCGATGGCCTGATCGGCATCTTGCTGATCCTGGTGATCGTCCTCGGCATTGCCTTCTGGCGCAGCCATCGCCGGGCGGCGCTGCTCCGCGACAGCCTCGACGTCACCGCACGCGGGCGCCAGCTGGTGGATGGTGCCGGCCGGGTTCGTTTTTCCAATGCCGCCTATGGCAAGATCTTTCCCAATACTGATGTGCCGCTGCCCAGCACGCTCAGCGGCCTGATCGCTGCCGGTTCCGAGGCGGCGCGTAACCTGCAGCAGCTGACCCTGGCGCTGGAACAGACCGGTTATGGCCGGGCCGATATCGATCTCATCATGCTGAATGGCGAGCGCGAGATCCTCGATATCTCCGCCAGCCAGTTGACCGGTTTCTCCGGTCATGTGCTGTGGAGCATCGATGTCGTCACCTCGCAGCGGCAGATCGAGGAATATATCCGGCTCGACCACGAGAAATTCGCCGATCTGGTCGAGCAGGCGCCGATCGGCTTCTACTCGGTCGATGAGAATGGCGAGTTCCAGTTCGTCAACGAGACCCTGGCAAGCTGGCTCGATCTTCGTGCCAGCGAAAGCGGTCGCTTCGAGCAGAAGCTGCATGATCTGGTTCAGGGCGGCCTGCCGCCCGGAACGCCGGCCTATAGCCCTTTCACCGATCCGGCGGCGCGCTCGGGCGAGGTGATGCTGCGGCGGCCCAATGGCCAGCCGCTGCTCGCTTACATCCGCCATGCGGTCGCCGTCGTCCAGTCCGGTGGCAAGCGCGCCGGCATCCGCACCCGTTCGGTGGTGCATGACCTCTCGCGCGAGCATGAGCTGGAAAAGGCGCTGAAGGTCTCCGAGCAATATTTCCGCCGTTTCTTCGAGGAGGCGCCGACCGGCATCGCCCTGGTCGATGCCGAGGGACGGGTCGAGCAAGCCAACCGCGCTTTCCAGCAACTTGCCGAGACCGATATCCGGCCGGGCGGCAAACTGGAGGAGCTCGTTCATAGCGAGGATCGCGCAGCCCTGGTCGAGCATCTTTCGGCGGTGCTGGCCAATAATCGCCTGGTCGGTCCGCTGACCGTGCGGCTGGAAGGCGCCGCCCAACGCAGCGTCACCATCTTCGCGTCGCGGCGCGAGGAGAGCCCCAGCCAGCCGCTCGGCGTCATCGCCCATTTCATCGACGCGACCGAGCAGAAGCGGCTGGAAGTGCAATTCGCCCAGTCGCAGAAGATGCAGGCGGTAGGCCTGCTGGCCGGTGGCATCGCCCATGACTTCAACAACCTGCTGACGGCGATGATCGGCTTCTGCGATCTGCTGCTGCTGCGCCATCGCGCCGGCGACCAGTCCTTCGCCGATATCATGCAGATCAAGCAGAACGCCAACCGCGCCGCCAATCTGGTGCGTCAGTTGCTGGCTTTCTCACGACAGCAGACCCTGCAGCCGCGCGTGCTGCTGATCACCGATGTCCTCGCCGAGCTCTCACATCTGCTGCGCCGGTTGATCGGCGAGAATATCGAGCTCCACATGATCCATGGCCGCGATCTGAAGTCGGTGCGGGTCGATCAGGGTCAGCTCGAGCAGGTCATCATTAATCTTGCCGTCAATGCGCGTGACGCCATGCCGGATGGCGGTGATCTCACCATCCGCACGGAGAATGTAACCACGGCGGAAGCCCTGCAGCGTGGCGCCGAGATCATGCCGCCGGGCAATTACGTGCTGGTAGAGATGAAGGACAGCGGCACCGGCATTCCACCGGAGATCATGGACCGGATCTTCGAACCGTTCTTCTCGACCAAGGCGGTCGGCTCCGGCACCGGTCTTGGTCTCTCCACCGTCTACGGCATCGTGCGCCAGACCGGCGGCTTTGTCTTCGTCGACAGCAATCCGGGAACCGGGGCGACCTTCCGCATCTATCTGCCGCAGCACATGGCCGGCATCGACAAGAATGCGAAATCGGATAGCGGCGAAGAGAGCCCGCGCGACCTGACCGGCATCGGCACCATCCTGCTGGTCGAGGACGAGGATGCCGTGCGCCTGTTCAGTGCCCGGGCGCTGCGCAACAAGGGCTACCAGGTGCTGGAAGCGCGCAGCGGCGAAGCGGCGCTGGAAATCATCAGTGAGCATCTCGATGAGATCAACCTCATCATCAGTGACGTCGTGATGCCGAAGATGGACGGACCGACCATGATCAAGGAGGTCCGCACCCGCCGTGTCGACATGCCGGTGATCTTCATTTCCGGTTATGCGGAAGACGCTTTCCGCCGACGAGTCGATACCGGGGAGGAGGCGCATTTCCTCCTCAAGCCCTTCACCCTGAAGCAGCTTGCCGCCAAGGTGAAGGAAGTTCTGGATCGGCCCTAGGGTTCTGGTTATCCAGCTGAAATAACTTCATAAAAATTATCTGTTCCGGTTTTGATCTTTTGTCTTTACCGGGAGAACAAAATGTGTACGATGGGTCCATCAAGAAGGGCGATGCGGCTGTAACAGGGCCGTCGTTGTCAGGGTCTGGTCGCTGTGGTCTAACAGGAGGGCGGCACATGTCGCAGAATGTGGTTCGTATCGCCGACAGGGATGGAATGGACAAGAACAAGGCTTTAGACGCAGCTTTGGCACAGATCGAACGTGCCTTCGGCAAGGGTTCGATCATGCGCCTCGGGCAGCGTGAAAACGCGGTGGAAACCGAAGCGATTTCCACGGGTTCGCTGGGACTCGATATTGCGCTGGGTATCGGCGGTTTGCCGCGCGGCCGCATCATCGAAGTCTATGGGCCGGAAAGCTCGGGTAAGACGACTTTGGCATTGCAGGTGGTAGCGGAAGCCCAGAAGGTGGGCGGCGCCTGCGCCTTCATCGATGCCGAACATGCGCTCGATCCCTCTTATGCCGTGAAGCTCGGCGTCAATGTCGACGATCTCCTGATCTCGCAGCCGGATGCCGGCGAACAGGCCCTGGAAATCGCCGATACGCTGGTGCGCTCCGGTGCCATCGATGTGCTGGTGATCGACTCCGTTGCCGCCCTGGTGCCGCGCGCCGAGTTGGAAGGCGAGATGGGCGACTCCCATGTCGGCCTGCAGGCACGCCTGATGAGCCAGGCCTTGCGCAAGCTGACGGGCTCGATCTCGCGCTCGCGCTGCATGGTGGTCTTCATCAACCAGATCCGCATGAAGATCGGCGTGATGTTCGGGAACCCCGAGACCACGACCGGCGGTAATGCGCTGAAATTCTATGCCTCGGTCCGTCTTGATATCCGCCGCATCGGCGCCATCAAGGACAAGGAAACCGTTGTCGGTAATCAGACCCGCGTCAAGGTGGTCAAGAACAAGGTGGCGCCGCCCTTCCGGGTCACCGAATTTGACATCATGTATGGCGAGGGCATTTCCAAAAATGGTGAGCTGATCGATCTGGGCGTCGCCGCCAATGTGGTCGAAAAGTCCGGTGCGTGGTTCTCCTATGGTGGACAGCGTATCGGCCAGGGCCGCGAAAACTCTAAGACATTCCTGCGCGACAATCCGCAGATTGCCGCCGAGATCGAAGCCAAGATCCGACAGAATGCCGGTTTGGTTGCAGGTGCCATGCTTGAAAAGGGCGGCAGCGAGGAAGCCGAAGAAGAATAAGCGATAAGCAAGCTTGATCACGACTGGCTTGCTTAAACTGATCGCTTGGACTTTGACGAAACCTATCCGTTCTCTCCGGGGGCGCAGATGTGGGTAACCACTCTGCGCCCCAAGCTTTTGGCTGTTCGGTTTTTGTAGCCGCCTCTATTGCGCGGCCGGCTGGTAGCCGTCGGTCAAGGTCTTCAGGAAGGCGACGATATCGTCGATCTCGGCATCGCTCAGGCGTGGCGGGTTGCCTGGCTTGGCATCGAAAGGCGGATCGGTATTCAGGTTGCCGCGATAGCGTTCCGGCAGATCGTTGAACTTGTCGACGCTGCCATCGGCCTGCTTCGGATACCAGCGCCCGGGATCGCTGTCGCGTGTCGCATAGAAGGCGACCGCGTCCCGCAGCGAATGGATGACACCGTTGTGGAAGAAGACATGACGGGTGGCGACATTGCGCAGGCTCGGCGTGCGGAAGAGGCCGCAATAGTCGTCATGCTCCTTGAGATCGGTGCGCAGGGGACCGCAGAGGCCGAGATCGATATAACTGGGGTCGGCATTGGCCGGGATTGCCGGATTGCGCGGCAGGCCGATCGCGATCAAGCCGTAATCGGTGAATTGCGG
>Ga0310811_10012836_pt1 | contig 10893 bp, 12 predicted proteins | sample YCmetagenome_FD_207642 | JGI IMG/M metagenome (GOLD analysis project Ga0310811, IMG submission 207642) | Soil microbial communities from experimental microcosm in Duke University, North Carolina, United States - YC | ecosystem: Engineered > Artificial ecosystem > Soil microcosm > Unclassified ...
TACATCGCCAACATTCTGAAATGCCGGCCAGACACGCCCGGCCAGGCCAGCGGCAACCGCAAGCCCACGCCGGAAGAAATGCAAACGTGCATCCCGTATCTGCACGAACAGATTGACCTGATTCAACCCAAAGTCATCGTCGCCCTCGGCGCAACGGCGGTGGAAGGCTTGCTCGGCAAGACTCTTGGCATCACCAAACTGCGCGGCAACTGGCGGGAATATCGCGGCATCCCGCTCATGCCGACGTATCATCCGGCGTATCTGCTGCGCAACCAGTCCTTGGCAACCAAACGTGAAGTCTGGGAGGACATGCTGACCGTGATGGAAAAGCTCGCCCTGCCTATCAGCGCGAAACAGCGGAATTTCTTTTTGAAGACGTGAGGAATTCCAGATAGGAATAACAAGATTTTCAGGATTGTGTTTTGCCGTTCCAATTTTTAAATCCTGTAATTCCTGTTAATCCTGTTTAAAATCCGAAATCACATGAGCCGCCACCGGAAAATTTTGATCCTGAAAATCCTGTCCTTCCGGTCCGCTTTTCCGCTATAACCACGGCCTCATGCATCAAATCATTCAGGCGTTGAGCGACTGGTATAATCACGCGCTGCAAACAGGCGGTTACCCGGCCATCGTGCTGATGATGGCAGTGGAAAGCTCGCTGTTCCCGCTGCCGAGCGAACTGGTCATCCCGCCGGCGGCACATTGGGCGCACACGGGACAGATTCCGCTCACGCTTTGGGGCATCGTGCTGGCGGGCACGCTCGGTTCGTGGCTCGGGGCGTCGGTGATGTATTGGGCGTCGCGGATCGCCGGGCGGCCGCTGCTGCTGCGCTATGGCAAATACGTTTTCATCTCCGCCGACAAAATCGAGGGCGCGGAACGCTGGGCGGCGCATTACGGCGGGATGGGCATTCTTATCTCGCGCGTGCTGCCGGTGGTGCGGCATCTCATCGGCATCCCGGCGGGCATCGTGCGGATGAACTATCTCACTTATTCCATTTTCACCTTGCTCGGTTCGCTGGTCTGGTGCTCGGTGTTGTGCTGGCTGGGCGTGAAGATGGGGCAGGATGAATCGTTGATGAAGGGCGAATATCATCGCGTCACGCTCTGGCTCGTCGGCATTGGATTGGTGCTGGGCGGACTGTATTATTTCTTCGTCCACCGGCACATGAAGAAGAAATCTTGAGACAGGATTAACAAGATTTTCAGGATTTAGTCTCCTGAAGTTTTAAAATCCGGTTAATTCTGTAAATCCTGTCTAAAAACCTTTGCGCGAGTTCCATCACTTCACGAACTCGATGCTGTAGGGATATTGGTAATCCTCGCCGTTGTTGGCCTTGATGCCGGCGATGATGGGAAATATCAGCCCGCACAAACCGATCAGGATCACCAGCGGGAACAGCAGATAACCGATGCAGAAAAAGGCCAGCAGGAACGCGATCGCGCAGCTGACGAAGACCGCGAGGGTCACGGTGATCTGAAAATTCAGCGCCGCCTTGCCGTGGGCATCCACCGAAGGAATTTCATTCTTCTTGATCTGCCAGACCAGCAGCGGACCGAGAATGTTGCCGAACGGCACGCCGACAAAGCCAGCCAGCGCGCTCAAATGGCAAAACATGTTCCAGGTGCGCGCCTGGGCTTCATCCGGCGGCAGCGGAGCCGGCGTTCCGGATGGCGGTGCGATCGGTGGCGATGGCGAGATCGGCGGTGGTGCCTGGGTCTGATTTTCGGACATGGGATTCCTTTCTTCGATTGACTGCTGGATATGCAGATTCCCTTTCGCGCGCAACTCCAAACTGTTCATGTCCGGTTTGATTCGTGAAATTCATGTCCAAAAATTCTTTGCCTTCGCCCCCATTTGCGTTGAAATTTCCACGTGCCTGTCACCGAAGCCATCCGCAAAAAATTGAGCGCCGTGCCGCACAAGCCCGGCGTGTATCTGCACAAGGATCGCTTTGGCACTGTCATCTACGTCGGCAAGGCGCTCAATTTGCGCAAGCGTGTCAGCCAGTATTTTCAATCCTCGCGGCGCAATGGCTGGGATTTGAAATTCAACGCGCTGGTGGAGGCGATTCATGATTTTGACGTCCACACCGTGCGCAGCGAACCGGAGGCGTTGCTGCTCGAAAGCAAGCTCATCAAGGAATTCAAACCGCGCTTCAACATCAGCCTGCGCGACGACAAACGCTTCCTGATGCTCAAGGTCAACTTGAACGACCCGATTCCGAACTTCACCTTCACGCGGCTGAAGAAGGACGACGGCGCGCGCTATTTCGGACCGTTCGTGAATTCACTCGGATTGCGTAACGCCGTCGCGCTTGCACGAAAGCAATTCAACCTCCGCGGCTGCCGCGTGTTCACGCCCGGCGAGGCGGATTACAAACATTGCCTTTATGCACATTTAAAATACTGCACCGCACCGTGTGTTGGAAATGTCACGCGCGAGCAGTATCTCGAACAAGTTGTGGCCGCGTGCAATTTTTTGGAAGGTCAGAGCCGTGAAATGCAAGGCGATCTCGAAGCCGAGATGAAAAAGGCCGCCGCCGCGCATGAGTTTGAAAAAGCCGCCCAACTGCGCGACCTCATCCGCGACCTGAACGACACCTGGAAGAAGACGGAAAAGTTCGCACGCGTGCCTTACAAACTGCCGCTGGCCATTAATCCCGAAAACGATTTGATTGAACTTGCGAAGGTTCTCGACTTGCCTGCACCACCGCAGCGGATTGAAGGATTCGACATCTCGAACATCAGTGGCACCTTCGCCGTGGCGTCGCTTGTCAGTTTCAAGAACGGCCGTCCAGACCGGGCCAATTATCGGCGTTTCAAGATCAAGACCGTCACCGGCCAGGATGATTTTGCGAGCATCGCGGAAGTGGTGCGCCGGCGTTACACGCGATTGCTGGATGAAAGCGTCGCCCCAGCGCAAAAATCAAAAAATGACGATGATGGTCACGCCGTTCCGCAGGAACTGCAAAAATTGGCGGATGAAACCGGCCGGAAGGTGAAGCGGGGAATTCCAGTGAAATCTTGCCGGCCAGCTTCCAACATGCCGGATTTGATCCTGATAGATGGCGGCAAAGGCCAGCTCGGCATGGCTTGTGCGGAACTGGCCAAACTCGGCCTCGAAAAAATTCCCGTCATCGGACTGGCAAAGGAATTTGAAGAAATTTATCTGCCGGAAAAAAGCGAACCGCTGCGGCTAGGCCTAGCCAATCCGGCGGTGAAATTGTTGCAGCGCGTGCGTGATGAATGTCATCGCGTGGCAAATTCTTACAACGCTCAACTGCGCCTCAAGAAAATTTCCGAGAGCGTGCTGGATGAATTTCCCGGCATCGGCGAACGGCGCAAGCAGGCGTTGCTCAAAAAATTCGGATCCGTGCAACGATTGAAGATAGCCACGCTCGAACAACTCGCGGAAGTGCCCGGCTTCGGCGGCAAGGCGGCGGAAGAATTGAAAAAATTTTTGGAAGCGCGCGGTGCGTCTTAAAATCCGTCCGCTGCTGGACTTGACGTTTTTTTCGGCAAGAGGGCCAGAATAATGCCGGCAAGGAGCAGCCCGGCGAACACGAACGCATACCATTGAATCTGCCAAAAATTATCAACCATGGTATGGCCATCTTGATGAGTTGTCATGCTCATGCGAGCAACAAGTGGCGCACCGGCAAGTTGCAGGGCGGCGGCCATAAGCACTACAGTTGCAACTACGTTAATGCCGATTTTTCGTTTCATAAAATTGACGAATTTATTGCTGCTAAACCGGCCCAAAAAACCGCCAGCGTTGGCGAATTCGGCTTTTAACAAGCCGCCTTGCCCAATTTCTTGAACGGCAGTTTTGAATGCTTCCGCTTCTGTGAATCCTGAAGCCATCTGCCACTCGATTTCTTCGCGCAGGTGATTCTCCAGCTCCTCCAGTGGCTCGGGCGTTTTGATTCCGGCGGCGAGCATTTGTTTCCGCCAATTTGCGATGGCTTGTTCGAGGTTGAACATAAAAAAGTCTCAAGCGCTTTTTCCTTGGTATGGGCAGAACGTCACCAGCGCGCCGGGGAACATTAAGCAGAGGCCAAATACCAGCCGGCACAACGCGTCGAATGTCACCAAGCCATCTTCAACGGACTGCGTGGCGGCAGGAACCATCAGTGCGAAGCCAACAAACAGCACTGCCGCACCTGCGCCAGTTTTCAGATTCACCTTTGGAAAAGACCATTCGACCTTCTTTAATTCGCGGCCGGTAAGTTTCGGTTGAATGATCCGCCGCAGAGATTCCAGCGACCACATCTGAAAAATCAGGCCAAGCAGCCACAAGCCCAGCCATCGGTCGGACATGACCAGTTGGTCGCGCAGTTGCAGCGAGCCGGGCACCTGTGCCGCGATGCCGAGCAAAAGGACGGCGACACATTTTAAAATGGTTTTCATAAATATCTCTTCGCCTTTCTTGAATTCGCTTTTGAGCATTTTGGGTTGGCCAATTAGGCCGGTGGAAATTTCAAAAGCCATCTGTTCGCTCAATCCTATTTTTATTTGCCGCTCGATTTCCTCGCGCAGGTGAATTTCCAACTCCTCCAGCGGCACGGGCGATTGAATTCCGGCGGACAACATTTGTTGCCGCCAATCAGTGATGGCTTGTTCGAGGTTGAACATATTGTTTCCTTTTAGAAGTTCGCTGATGTGATGTGTTGGCGTTCACTTTTATCAATCACCAGAAATGAAGCCGTCGGCAACGTGATCACAGGAATCAGCGCCCAGAAAAGCGCCACCACCAATTGTCCCGGCGTAAAATTGCAGCGGGGCAAAACTAGGTAAACAAAAACGAAAAACCAGACCATGCCGGAAATGCCGCCAATCAGACCGATGGCTGACTGAACGGTTTTGTTGGTGATGACTGGAAAGAATCGGGGCAAGATGCGCCAGGCGATGAAAACTGACAACAGCATTGCCGCCACGGCGGCAAATCCCAACAGACGTTCGTTGATGGTGAGGTCAAATTTTAACAGAAGTCCGCTGAAAAAAACTGCGTAACACCCCAGGATCAGGGTGGAAATAATGGCGGCGGCCCGTCTCTGTTTTTCCGCCTTGCTGAAGTTGTTGATTTTTTGGAATTCTTGTTGCAGAGAATTCGTCCGGCCAATCCGCGCAACGGCATTTTCAAATGCGCCCTGTTTGTTCGCCCCTGAAAACATCTGCTGCTCAATTTCCTCGCGCAGGTGAATTTCCAGTTCTTCCAGCGGCGCGGGCGATTTGATTCCAGCGGCGAGCATTTGCTGTCGCCAATCTGCGATGGCTTGTTCGAGATCAAACATATTGCTCCTTTTTCAGGCCGGACAGGACGCCGTGGATTAGCATCCAATGTTCATGATGTTTATCCATCGCCGCTTTGCCGTCTTTTTTGAGCGAGTAGTATTTTCGCTTGCGTCCGGTTTCGCTTTCGCCCCAGCGCGACTTGATCAAGCCCCGATGTTCCATCCGGTGCAAAACCGGATACAGCATCCCGTCCGTCCAGTTCAGCTTGCCATCGGAGCGGGCTTTGACTTCCTGAATGATGGCGTAACCGTAGCTCTCGCCCTTGGCGAGCAGAGACAGGACCAATGGTTCAGCCGAGGCGGCGACGAGTTCTTTGCGGATCATAGGGACACTATACATAGAGACGAAATGTATGTCAAGCAGGGAATTTACGCCCGCAAAAACTCAAGCGGCGCGGGAAAAAGTTCAACCCGGCGGCCAGGCCAGAGGGCGTCCGCCGAGGATGTGACAGTGCAAGTGCGGCGCGATTTCGCCGCCGTCAACGCCATTGCTGATGACGAACCGGTAGCCGCCTGGTTCGGGCCTATCCGGCCGGCGACTTCGGCGGCTTTGAGCAAAAGATGACACGCAACGGCTTTCAGCTCTCACGGATGAGTGGTGAAGCTTTTGTTGGGCAATTTGTTTTCCGCTGACAGGACGATGATGATTTGGCATCTTCCGGCGATGCAACAGTCCATGATTGGCATCCCGGCACACCGTTCAGCGGCCCGGCCAGGGGTCGCTTTCAACTAAGGCAGCACATACCGGCCATGTATTTCAACGGACGACTTTTCTTCAAGGCATTACGCCTGAGCCTGCTGGGGCAACCCTTCAGCATCCGCCGCTGGGCTTATGTGATTTTCTTCACGACGCTGTTCCTGTTGTTCCTGTGCTTTGTGTTTTGCGCGCGGGCGCTGGATCATCTGCTGTTTCCCGGCTTCAAACGTCAGCCCGTCAAGGAACCGGTGTTCATCATCGCGCCGCCGCGCAGCGGAACGACGTTGACGCAAAACCTGCTGAGTCTTGATGAGGGGCACTTTGTTTTTCTCAGGATGTATCAGACCATTTTTCCCGCCGTGTGCCTGCAACGCTTGTTCGATGCCATCGTGTGGCTGGACGGCTTGTTCGGGCATCCGGGGGAAAAGCTCATGGGCTGGTGCGAAAAGAAGTGGTTTGGCGGCTGGGACGACAAGCACAAGATGCGCCTGAATCATCCCGAGGAGGACGACGCGCTGTTCCTTTACGCGTTTGCGTCGGAAGCGATCTACATGCTGTTCCCGTTCGTGAAGGAGCTTTGGGAAGCGGGCTTTCCCGATGCCCTGCCACCCGACGACCGGCGCAAACTGATGCGTTATTACCGGAGCTGCCTCCAGCGCCATCTGTATGCCAACGGCCCCACGCTGACGCTGCTTTCCAAAGCCACCCAGTCGTCGGGCACGGTCGAGGCGTTGATGGAAGAATTTCCCGACGCGCGGTTCATCACCATTGTGCGGCATCCCTACAAGTCGGTGGCCTCGCACGTCAGTTTGTTTGTCCCGGTCTGGAAGGCGCATTCGCCGGACATCGCAAAGGATGGTCCGGTGGCCAAGGCGTATGCGGGACTGGCCGTGTCATGGTATAAACACCTGTTTCAATTCCGGCAGAAAATAGACCCGGCGCGCTATTACTGCATTGATTACCGGGACCTGGTTCATCATCCACGCGAGACCATTGAAAAGGTCTATGCCCACTTTGGCTGGAAAGTAAGTCCCGAACTTCACACCAAGCTGGAACACGCCACCGACCGTCAGCGCGAATTCAAGAGCACGCACGAATATACGCTTGAGGAATTTGGCCTGAGCAAGGAATGGATCCAGGCTGAACTGGGTGAAATCCTGGATCATTACAAACTGGAACGATAACATATCTCCTCCCGAAGTATTGCTTTTCCAAGCCAATCGGCGATGATGTAGCCGTCGCAACAATGAACGCCACCACCAACCAGTCACGTGCGCCGCTGGACATCGTCTCCCTGCTGAAGGACAACGAGGGTCGCAATTACGAGCTGCACAGCGCCCACGTCAATCCGTCCAATGTCCGCACGCTCAAGACCATCGGTTTTGACCGTTGCTACACCCGCGCCGAAGGCCAGTATTTGTGGGACGTCGAGGGCGTGAAATATCTGGATCTGCTCTCGGGTTACGGCGTGTTCAGCCTCGGCCGCAATCATCCCGAGGTGCGCCAGATCCTCACCGATTTCCTGAACGCGGATTATCCGAGCCTGGTGAAGATGGAAGCGCCGCTGCTGAGCGGGCTGCTGGCCGAGGAATTGAAGAAGCGCATGCCGAACCAGCTCGACATGGTGTTCTTCACCAACTCCGGCGCGGAAGGGATCGAAACGGCGCTCAAATATGCGAAGTGCGCGACCGGCCGACAGGCGATCCTGCATTGCTACAAGGCCTTTCATGGATTGAGCTATGGGGCGCTCTCCGTCAATGGTGACGAAAGTTTCCGCAGCGGTTTCGCGCCGTTCATGCCCGACTGCCGTTCGGTTCCGTTCAATGACCTCGAAGCCCTTGAAAAAGAACTCCAGAAACGCGATGTCGCGGCCTTCATCGTGGAGCCGATTCAAGGCAAGGGCGTGAATCTACCGGCCCCGGGCTATTTGCGCGCGGCCGCAGAGTTGTGCCGCAAATACGGCAGTCTCTTCATTGATGACGAAGTCCAGGCCGGCATGGGCCGCACCGGAAAATTCCTCGCCATCGAACATGAAGGTGATGTGGATCCGGACATCGTGGTGCTGGCCAAGGCGCTTTCCGCCGGCTTGGTTCCGGTGGGCGCCGTACTCTGCAAAAAGTGGATTCACGAGAAAGTCTTCTCCAGCATGCAACGTTCGGTGGTGCATTCATCCACGTTCAGCCAGGGCAGCTTTGCGATGGCCGCCGGGCTGGCGGCGCTGGACGTGATTGACCGTCATCAGCTCATCAAGCGCGCTGAAGTTTATGGCAACAAGATTGGCGACGGGCTCCGCGCCATGGTGCCGAAATATGAGTTTCTCAAGGAAATCCGGCAGCGCGGCATGATGGTGGGCATCGAATTCGGCCCCCCAAAATCATTCATGCTGAAATCCGCCTGGACGGTGATGCACACGCTCGACAAAAGCCTGTTCCCGCAGGCTGCCATCATTCCGCTGCTCGACAAACATCACATCATCACGCAGGTCGCCGGCCACGCCATTGATGTCGTCAAGCTCCTGCCGCCGCTCGTCATCAACGAAGAGGATGTGAACTGGTTCCTGACCGCTTTTGAAGATGTCCTCGCCCAGATGCACAAGTTTCCCGGGCCGGCGTGGGATGTCATCACCGACATCGGCAAATCAGCCGTCACGTCGCGCGCCCGGTAGAACTTTGGCCTGGCTTCGATCGAAACCGCCACCAGGCGACGTGCAGCAAGCCCAGCAGAATCAGCAGCAAACCATTCGCCACCACCGCGCCCACCACCGGCGTATTGGGAAAGCTGCTCACGGCGACCAGCACCGCGAGGGCGATGTTGCGATTGCTCGTTCCCAGCGCCACCACCAGACGCGAACCTCGACTGCTTCCGCCAATCCAATATCCGGCCAGCAGCGCCACCTCAAAGATGAGCAGCATCACCAGCAGCGGCCTGGCCCCGGTGTTCAGTATGTCTTTGAATTCCACCAGCGTGACGTAGGCCAGCGACAGCGCGCCGATGCCTTCCGACAACACTTCCACCGGCCGCAAAACCGCCCGCGCCAGTTTTGGCCGATAATGATTCACCGCCACGCCGGTGGCCATGGGCAGCGTGATCGTGGCCGCCAGCACGCCCAGCACATTGAGAAATTCAAACCGCACGGAATCGGCGCCTGGAACAAACTTCAAACACATCGCGCAAACCATCGGTGTGAAGATTGCCGATAAAAACGGGAACACACCGGTCAGCCCGGCCGCCAGCGCCAGGTCGCCTTTGGCCATGCGGGTGAACACCGGAACCACGGGAGCGAACGGGGCGGCGGCCAGCAAAATCATCCCCAGCGTCAAATCGCGTCCGAGGCCAAACAGCAAGGCGGCTCCCAGGGTGATGGCCGGCACGCCGATAAAGTTGAGGGCCAGAACCCAGCCGATGGAACATCGCCGCAAAGCCTGCAAAACCTCCGCCCAAGTCAGGCGCAGTCCGACCGCCAGCAGCAACCCCGCCAGGGCGGCGATCGTCAGACAACGAATGATCAGGACTGGATCCATTGAAAATATTCCATGCCGGCATCAGGCTGCCTTGCCCACCTCAGTAAAGCGAGAACGGGATTTTGATCACGCCGGCGGCGGCAGAATTTCCAGCCCGAATTTTTTCGCGATTTCCATCACGCGCGGAATGTCCTGCTGTTGCTGCGGAGTCAGCGCGCCGATTTCCTCGAAGAATCCCTCGAACCCCGACGGCGTGATGATGCACATCAGCCGGCCGGGTGTCTGGCCGAGGTAACGGTAGGTGTGCGGAATCCCGCGCGGCGCAAAAATTGTTTCGCCCTTCTTCGCGACGAATTTTTTGTCACCGACCGTCCATTCATATTCACCCTCGAGGATCTGGAACGTTTCATCCTCGCGATGATGGATGTGCAGCGGCGGACCTCCGCCCGGCACGTCGTGCGATTCAACGACGGCCACGATGCCGCCGGTGTCACGCCCGTGGACGCGGATGAGCATGGGAATGCCGAGGATGTTCACAGCTTTGCCGTCGGCGTTGGGAACTTGGATGGGATTCATAAAAAACGTGCCGCTGCTCCGGTCATTTTCTTTTTCCCCGGCTCCTTTGCAAGCGAACAATTTTGTGCTCACATGCCGGGCGGCGGAAGAATTTCCAGCCCGAATTCTTCGCCATCGCCATGACGCGCGGGAAGTCCGGAGGTGGCGGCGGGGCGTGGCAGACGGCCACCACAACGCTGTTTTTTGAATTAATTGAGTCCACTATTGAGACCAATTTGCCTAAGCTGGTTCTCGTAATGCAAACGTCCCTGATAAGAACCGTTGTCGCCGCTGTCGGGTGGCTCGCCGCTATCGGGTTGTCGGGCGCAAGTGCCGCCGAAGCGACCTCGCCGGGAGTCACCGCGCATTCCCAGGGTTTGCATGGCTACATCTCTTACGACCACGAGAATTTTTCTGCGCAGTCCACCTTCACCGCCGGCGGAGGATTTTATTCCGCGGTCTGGCCATTGGTGGACAAGCCACTGGCCGGTTTACAAATTGGCCTGCCCGGCACGTGGATTTTGCCGGACAATTCCGACGACCAGAACACGCCGCTCGCGCCGAAAGGCACGCTGGCCCGCACATGGAAGGAGCGCGGCCCAACCTGGGGCACCGTGTTTCAGACCGTCGAAGGCGGCCTTGGTTATTGGGCGGGGAATCATTTCCGCTACGGCCCGCCGAAGTTCAGCATGAACGGAACGCCGCAATGCTACGACTACGAAGTCGGCTCACCGGGCTGGTCATTCTTCTATTCGGACGAGGCGCTGCCCGACAACCGCCTAGGCCTCGCGCAATTGAGCAACCGCCTGCTCATCCCGCCCGACGGCCTGCCGTTTCAAGGCCATCCCAACGGCGAGTTTTTAGGCTACACGTGGCTGGCGCT
>Ga0310811_10012838_pt1 | contig 10892 bp, 15 predicted proteins | sample YCmetagenome_FD_207642 | JGI IMG/M metagenome (GOLD analysis project Ga0310811, IMG submission 207642) | Soil microbial communities from experimental microcosm in Duke University, North Carolina, United States - YC | ecosystem: Engineered > Artificial ecosystem > Soil microcosm > Unclassified ...
AAGGACTTGGATCTCACGACTGCGCATAATATACCCGGACTGCGCGCGGTCTTCGGCGAGGCATATCCGGATCCTGTGCGTGTCGTTGTGCTCGGGTACGATGTAGATGAGGTCGCGAAGGACATCGACAACCCAAAGTGGCGGAGCACGAGTGTTGAATTTTGTGGCGGCACTCATGTTGTGAAGACGGGCGATATCAAAAACTTTGTTATCACTGAGGAGTCTGGGATCGCAAAGGGAATCCGGAGAATAGTTGCTGTGACTGGCCAAGAAGCGCATGAGGCGTCCCGTGTTGCCAATTCTCTGAAGGTCCGCCTTGAGCAACTTGAGTTGACAGAAGGCAGGGAAAAGGATACCGGACTTAAGGCTCTCAGTGTAGTGAGTCATAAGCTGTCTTTCTTGCACTGTCTGTCGACTGATGTTTCTGTAGGAACTTGGCCAGGCAGATATATCGGTCCTTCTGAAAGCAGAGCTCAAAGACCGTTTGGCAACTGTTCGCAAGGCGCTTGACAAGCAGATCAAAGAGAAGGAGAATGCGATAAACAAGGCGGTATGCCCTTTTGCCTGTTGTTCTTGTATGTCAACCGATGCATTGGCAGGCTGTGAACGCTCTGGTCACCTTCTTCGAGGAGAAGCCTGACTCAGAAGTCTATTTTGCCATTCTTGAGGTTGATGGTAATGCAAAGGTGTGTTGTAACAATCATCCACAAAAGGTGTCTATACTGAACATGATGTCCAGATCTTGCAAAACGTCGTTATGCAAGGCAAGAAACTTGGCAAGACGGTCTACGTTTTCAGTGTCGATGCAGAGGGTGGCAAGGTCGCTCATGCAAACTATGTTTCCGAGTCTGCACGGTCAAGAGGTCTCGATGCCCGGACATGGGCATCCAAAGTAAGCGAAATTCTCGGCGGAAAGGCTGGTGGGAAGGAGGATGGTGCCCAAGGTGTTGGGGTTAACGTCGCCCAGGTTGAAGAGGCTCTGAAGGTCGCGCGGGAGACGTTTTCAAGCAAGTATAACTGAGGATTTCCCTATGCAACAAACACCCAGCTATAGGAAAATGCACTGTACATGGTACTGGGAATAATGTTTCATTGTACAGCCTCAAGCACAGCTGTTTAGGGGTGCATAGCCACCACATAGCGGAAGTTTCCCATTTATGTATTTGTCTACCATACCGCCTTTCTTGCCTGCCCACATTCTCCGCACTCCATCGATAGATTAGCGCCTCACGAACCAAGTTGGCATCAATATTTTTCTAACGCCCCCTCTTGTTTCCTTATGAGTTTCATTAGGCCAGCTACTCCTGGCTTCCTGATAACCCTTATAGCCACTGTCTTGTTGGCTGTCGTATCCTTCTCTGTGCCTCTTATAAAATCTGTATACTTCCTCAAGGCAAGCCTTGCCGTCGAAGGCACCAGCGGTTACATCACGTTTGGAACCTTGGGGTATTGTTCGGATATCTCAGGGAGTGTTTCATGTTCTAGTGCAACAGTGGGGTATGAGCTCAGTAAGTCAACTTCCAAACCTTGTAGGGTTCACACCAACATTCGCCTTCCCTGGCATGCATAGACATCAATGCCTTGGTAGGCGACAATACAGCTCTCCAAATCCCTACTGTAGTTGTAAAATGGCTCACGTATGCCCTCGTCCTGCATATTGTGGCCTTTGGCCTCGCAGGGGTGGCCGCCATTTTTGGTCTACTCGCCCACGTCCGTGAAATGGCTATGACTTGCTTCAGTAGTTGCATATCAGGATTTGCCGCCACTGTTGCCCTTACTGCTTTCATTTTTGACCTCGCCATCTTTTTTGTCGCCAAATCCAGGATGAACAGTGTATCAGGTGGCTCCGCCTCCATCGGCAACGCTGTATGGATCACGCTTGTCGCTTGGGTCCTACTATTCATCAGCGGATGTTTCTATGGCGTTGGAAGGTGTTGCATGAGAAGGCGTCCAAAGGGTGACAATGACCGTATGGGTGGGAATGCATACGCAGATCAAATGCGCCTTGACGCCGTCAAAGCGGAAGCAGATCGAAAGGCAAGACAACAACAAGGCGAAATTGGTTTACCGTCATTCCAGGAATACGATCCATCCCAACCACTAAAGGCCAGAATCTCAGGTGATGGTGTATATCTTGATGAGGAGGATGACGTGCCATACCGAGACAACCAGAGCGTCTCCACCGCCGGAAAAGCTGGCATGGGGTCTTATGGTCGTCGTCCATCAGCAAACGGTTATGCTGGGGGAGGTTATGTGCAGGCTCCTCGCGGCACACGCGCTATTGATGAATACAACAATACCTCTCCATATGCGGCGCCGCCACGCCGGAAGAGTAGCACCCTCACCAATACCACGTCCTCGAGTACTTATCCGCCAACATCTACGACTCACTCGATGTCACCTCTCAATACATACGCTGTCCCTGCGGCTGCAATCACCGCCCCAGCGCAAAACGCTTCTGGCGCTTACTATAGTGACCCATACTCCCCGCAGGCATATGGCCATGTGGAAAGTAGCTCTTGTGAGTAATAGCTCCACATCACTTGTTTATTTCTCACATGATTACAGTGCGCACCCCTCCGCAACAACATGTGGCGTATAACCCTTGGGAACCACATCAAACCCAGCCATCCTTCAACCCAGATTCATACAATGCTTCTGGTGTGATAGCTGCGGCTCCATATGCTACTGCATACAACTCCCAGCCTCCTCATCAGCAGAGTTATGCTGCCACTACTAATATCCCACAGCCGTCGGACCCATACTATGCTTCCAATCATTTTGGTCCGACTAGTGCGTCGAGTTCTCCGCCGCCAATTAACACCACCAGTGCGTATGCGGCACCTTCGAACACGAGTGGTGTAAGAGGCCCGAGGGGGCCACCGACCCCTGTGGTGATGTCCCCTCCATCTCAAATGTACAACGACAACCCACCGATGTATGAGGATGGTCCATCGCGAACACCCGTGCAAGGGAAGAACTGAATACGATATGTAGTATCTTCATGATGATTTCATGGAGTTCATATATATCTACTGCATATTTTTTTTATCAATGGACTATCAGATTTGACTGTAGCACTTTATCTATTTCGATACCCTCTGTGCCCTATTGCGAAATAGTAGCTGGACTATAAACAATAACCCAGCATGTGTGTACTGACAGCAAGCCATCTTCTGGGTTCTAGAGCTCATCGGCGGATGTTTTCTTTCGCTTTACCTGCCGTTTAGGTGGCTCATCGGTGACAAACAAGGCGAGGAAGTCGTCTGCAAGGCCAGCAGCAAGGATGCCAGTGATATCGCCGGCTGGATTGGACTGTGAGTTCCCCCATTCCTGAAGCCAGGAGAAGGACCTTACCATTATCGTATGCTGGAGCAACCTCGACAATGTCAGCCCCGCTACAAATGAGTCGTCAACTGCTTGTACAGGCCCATGAATGATGAAAAGAATCTTACACAAAGTTCAATCCAGCAAGACCTCGAAGGATTCGCTTGGTTTCTCGACCGGTCCATCCAGCAGGCTCTGGTGTACCAGCTATCTAGACATCAGTAACTCCAAAGCTGCCCGAGTGATATTGCGCTCACTTGCAGGTGCCTGACCAGGGTCTACCAGAGAGCAGTTAGTACACAATGGTTAGCAATCAATTGGAAAGTCTGCAGACCGATGGTGTCGATGTCAAAGCTGAGGCGAGAGGTAATGAATATCAATATTGTGATCAACGACGCATTGCTCGGGACACACCTCAGGTAAACAGGGGAGTCACCAATGCGTTGTCGGATATGCTTAACTATCTCATCTGTTCCAAGGTCGTCGATGTCATCAGCCAGGATGAGCTCAAAGCCAACTTCTTCATCGTGTTCAATCAACTCAGGGCCCTGTCCATTCAAAGTCCGTCAGCTCGAGACAACTTGGAACACAAGGAACGCCCTGACGTGTAGTTTGTTCCGGATCCCAGCATGAATACTGGTGTTGGACATAAGTCCCTCCTCGAATGCCAATGTGAAAAAGGTCCCGTGTGTAACCCTGGACTGCTCGGTGATACCTCCCGAACTCGGCCAGGTGTCGATGTGTGCATCGAAGTGGATGACAGATATGGGTCCATAAACTTGATGAAGAGATCGAAGAATCGGAAGCACCTAGGGACCATTTGACATGTGAAATCTGGGGGATTTAAAGGCATCATGGTATCTCACGATGGTATGGTCTCCGCCTACCAGTATACGATCGATTACTTATTCGCGAACAAGATCATGGTCCGGGGCCCACCTAATGTCAGAATACGAGGGTGCTCCACTCCATCACGCGCAAGGTTTGCGGTGCGCGCTCTAGCGCTTCCATTCACGGGTCGTGCCAAAAGCGTGGTATACGCAGTTTCCATTTGATCAATAGCCAACGCGTTGTCGTAGGGGTTGACAGGGACCTATGAAAGCGCTCTGTCAATACGTTTAGACACTTATGACGGGCCAAAGCTTACGTCTCCACAGTCAATCACTTCTGCGCGGGTGTACGGGTTCATCATCCATTCCAACGCGTAGCCGCCCGCAGCGAATTGACGTCTAGAGCCAGATCTAATTGCAAATGGTCCGAAACGTGCCCCTGGTCTGTAAGAAGTTGCTGTGTCAAATGGCATCCCGAGAACAGCGATGTCAAAGGTCGTCGACGAATCATCCAGGCAACGTGTATAGGGTAGGTGGGAGTAACTCAGAGGTCCCGTGTAACCTAGGTCTGTCTGTGTGCCATACTTTGTTGTCCATGGCTCCTGCTGCTTGGTTTCGAAGGTATGTTGCTGCGCATAAACAATGGGAAGTAGCACGAGAGGGAGGTATCTCATTGTCAATAGTACCTGCGATGTTCTTCGACCTCAGCGTCAACTTATGAGGGTAATCAGGAATCATGATAGATCTCTGAGGCCTAGAACATTTTATATTGTATGTTACGTACTGTTAAATACTCCGAAAGTATTTCTGTGTTATCTGCTTACTGCTCAGCACCTGATGAGCACGTGGTGATATAGGGAACAGACAAGAATAGCTTGGAAAGTTAGGACTGTCAAAGTTCGTCTCGAGGCCAAGAACCCGGAAGTGCGTGTGGTGTGGGAGGCGATTGAGACATGAACATTGATAGAAAATCATGGACAAGATCGGCGGCCGCCGTGCCTGTGATTTCGGCTGTAAAAATATATCAGTTCCAGTCACAAACAGCTAGTTGCTGGTGAACATGCCATGATCATAGACAGGAGCAACTTCCACTATGTCGGCGCCGCTGTTGCAAACCAGGGATGTGAGATTCAAATTTCATGGAAACCAATGATAGCCGAGCCACCTACACGAAGTTCAATCCGGCCAGGCCACGGATGATTCGTTTGACCTCTCTACTCGTCCAGCCTCCCGCCTCTGGAGTTCCCGCTAAGTTTCAAAAATTCAGGTTTTGTTTCAGCCATGTTAGTGGTAGGACGTACTAGCGGGTGCAAGACCAGGATCTATTTGATGTGTTACATAGTGGGCAAATCAAGCACAGACATCACATACCAATAACATCGATATCAAGACTATTGTCCCTTCAGCAACTTTCTGAGTGGTATGTAAAGTGGACATACCTCAAGTAGACAGGTGTGTCACCAACACGCTCCCGTATGCGCTTGATGATCGCAGGAACCCCGTGATCGTCGATGTCATCACTCGTGATGAAGTGGAATCCAACCGACTCATCATTATCAATATCTCCCAGTCCCTGGATCCAAAAATGTTCAATTGAGATGATAATAAAATTCAAGGCCTCATTTACCACTAATTTGCATCGGATTCCAGCATGGATGCTCGAGTTCGAAACCAAGCCTTCCTCGTTAGCTACATAAAAGAAGGTTCCGTGGGTAATGCGCGACTGTTCAGTCACCGTTCCCGGATATCCATTCCAGGTGTCAAGGTGCGCATCGAAGTGAATAACCGAAACTGGTCCATATACCTTGTTAAGAGCACGGAGAATAGGGAGCACGATTGTGTGATCGCCTCCAAGGCTTCGAACGATATCAGGTGCTTGCTTAGATATGCTTGAATTTGACAAACCTAACGATCCTTGGGCGCTCACGTCCGTCCTTCGCAAGTTGAGCACCCTTCGCCCAAACTGACTGGCTGGAGGCAATAGGACGATTTAACAAAGTGGAATACGCGACTTCCATTTGGTCCATGGCAAGAACATTGTCAAATGGAATGACAGGAACCTTTCCCTTCGTCAGTTGCTCATGTCAATTATTTGTCACTGAAAAAGACGCACATCACCACAGTCAATTATTTTTGATCCTTGCTCGTACGGGTTATTGCCCCAAGCCAAGCTATATCCGCGAGCCTCCCTCTGTCGTCTGCTACCAGAACGGATTGCATAGGGCCCGAAGCGAGCACCAGGGCGATAGGATGTACCCGTATCAAAAGGCATACCGAGGACTGCTATATCAAACTGCGCGGATTCATCTTCCAGACAGCGGGAATAAGTCATGTGAGAAAAGGCCAATGGTCCAGAGAAAGGTTGATCGATCTGGGGACCATATTTTGACAACCACGTCTCAGGCTGTTCAATGGTGTCGCCCAAAGGGACCTGGTGCGCGAATACGGTTTTGACAGAAACCGCACTGAGTGCGAACTGAAGGAGTCTTTTCAAAGACATTCTGATAACGTTGGTTTCTTGGAATGTTGACTTGAGAACGGAGAGGCTGGTGAATTCTTATCTGGAAAATGGGACAGAGTCCGACAGATGAAGTCAAATAGCATGTGCTCCGATAAGGGATTTTAAGAAAGTTCCAAATGCCATATTCTTGACAAAGAAGATCAAGCAAAGCGAGCTATATGATCAGGTGTTTCAAAGAAGTATGTGCATGAGGCTTGCATGAGGCGAGGTCAAGGTTCAGAATGAAGTTAGAATTTACGCGCAAAATTAGAGCCGGGGTACCGTCAAGAATGCACACGGCACTGCAGACGGAAATCAAAACGCACGTGATTCACTGCGCGTCTTCAAAGCTTCTGCCAGCCGTAGAACTACCTGCATAGTATCCATACCCACCACGACACAGTAAACTACAAAGTATGTATGCCAAAACCAAATGGAAGACAAGCATCATACGAATATCAATTCCCACCACTTCAAAACGGTCTCCGAGCGGCTGACGTACGCAAGGGCAAAATCTGCCATTGACGGCGTTTTCTAGCATTTTCGCCCTCTGCAGGAGCGTCCCGCTGACCAATCGTCAAGACTCTAAGTCTTCTGAGGAGCTCAGAGGAGTCATCTGCTTCGCCCTCTACGCCTCTATCTTGCTCTAGAGTTTCGTCTTCGGTGAGGTCTATATCCCCACTGAAAACATCCTCAGGAGTTGCCTTCCGTTGTGCTGTACCACCGGAGAAAAACGAAATTGGGGTTATGACAGCGGAACTTAGGAAAGCTGATGCGTTGTCTAACAGTGACTTTGGTTTGGGCATTGGAATTGCTGACAAGACGTATGTCTTTCGCATCCACGTCGTGGAAGTTTGCGCAGCTGGCGGGGGGTATGCAGGATCACACTGGAAAGATATAGTGATATGCTGAGTTTCTCGCGAGTAGGAGAAACGCGGTAGAGGATGTGAGTATTCATTTGGATATGGCTGGGAGATGGGTCGGCGATGCCGAAGTACCATACGGTCCCCTAGATTTATTGTAAGATTCCGCAGTACATGAGTGACGCTGACGTCGCACCTTCGATATCGATTGCATGTCCTGATGATCTTGAGCAAAGAGCGCCCGACGTATCGATGAAGAATACCTAGATGACGCAAGTTTGATTCGTTGGTCAATACTAGTACTCGCACAGAAGTGACGTACGTACCTGATTATTAGCGTCCGGATTTCTCAAGGCTGACGTCTTGTTAGAGTTCACTTGCGCGTATACGGAAGACACTCACTTTCGACTAAAGACTTCTCTTTTTCTGGCCAGAGTAGAATCTCGACGCCATCTTCTACATCATCTCCACCGACGTCCCATAGCCTACCATTCGCAAGGTTACGAATCACGAAGTATCCTGGAGGGAATCCATAAAGCTGAGCATTGGCAGACATGGTGGCGGTCAAGGGTGGGTGGGGCGATCACACCGAATCCAGAAAGGGAAAGCCCCTGGTTTCACTATATTGTAGGAACTGTGATATGTCGTCCCCCGGGCATTTCTGCTAATCATACCACCTTCTGCTCGCTGATTCTACTCTAGGTCATCTCGCACAATCCCCGTAAATTTCAGGTTCCCATCATGACTAGGACGCAGGCGATATATCTTGGATATGTTTCGACAGATGCAACATCACATTGACTGAGAAACCCCTCCAAATTTGCAGTCCAATCAGTGGCGGCCAGCCTCGGCACAACCTGGACTGCGAACATCTTCCAGAGTTCAATATTTCAATAAGATGTACATCGAAGGGCATTTCTGTTCTGGCGTCTAATGTGTTCCGCATAATTGTCTTTTTCAACCAGTTAAACTAGCGAGTCTATCACTGGAGCTGCAAGGGCATTTCCATGATTGCAACGTGCATGTACTTTATGGTACGCGGGAGAAACTGACTATCGTAAACGCGATACAATGACTGATTGTACAACATGTAAATATCACAGGCGTCGCACCTGTTTTCGACATCCACTAGTCATTCTCTTCGACATCAAACGCACCAGGGACTCGGAATGTTTGTCTGATGTGCGTAGCCCGTTCGTCGCGCTCTATATTCTGCTTGTCCATCCAATCCTCCAAACAGTACGACATCTTAGAGAGGCCTTTCCATTCATGACGTGCAACAACACTCTTCGATGATGACCGACCCCCGTCCCAACCAGCACTCATCATCACTGGTTCCTGCAATAATCCTTATCAGCGAAGTTGACCAAAGGGGGAAGGACAAGCTGACATTGCCGTTCCAGCTGACATCTCGTACACAAACTGTGCTGCGAGTGCTGTCGGGGAGTATGTACTCCGCCGCTGAGGGATCAAATGACATAGCCGACGTCTTTGAGCGATCGAGAACCTGGACTATGCGTCCGTCGAGTGACCATATCTAGAAGTAACACGTGTTAGATACAAGGAAGTAGATTGTAACGGGAACCTAACATGTATTTTCCCATCTGCCGAACCGGAGTAAATGTATTGCCCACCTGTCGTCTCGGTCGGACTAAAGTGACATCGGATAAGTGTACGCAAGACCGCATGGCCTCTGTAGGTCATAACACTACAGTCACGTGGGTGTGCAGCACGTTTTGGTTTTGGGTGATGAGCATAGCTTAGCAAGACAGTTGAGCTCCATTCTCACCCGAGCTGAGACCTGAGTCAACGCACCGGTAATCAAATCCATGTAACCTATAGTCGCGGTTGGCACCATTATCAAAGTCCTCATTGCTACACATCTTCCGCAAATCCCATAACCGTAGTGCCTGATCCTTTCCGTTCGAGATGATATAACGACCATCACCCTTAGCTGAGACGTTCGTGATACCTTCCGTATGTCCCACCAAGACTCCTGACGGTTTCTGTGATGCACCCAAGGAACGCCGGTCCCTTTTGCTTACATTAGTAGAAGAAAGGTCCTGAACCTGCGTAGAACTCACCAAACTTTCAAAAATGTGTCATCAGAGGCACTGATTAGCACATTCCCTGATGCAGTGTCAGCCCAGCAGCAGCTGTTCACGTCGTCTTCGTGTGCAATAATCTTGACTGTCCTACGGTCAGCCAAGAGATCATAAACTGAGATGAGAGGGCTATGAGAAATCAAAAGCTTTAAAATAAAATAAAGTCTCTACCAAATATCTGACCGCTGCCACCAGCTACGACCTCATTTCCGTCTGCAGAGAACCTGCAGCTCCAGATACCAAACGAGTCCTCATCCCACCCCCAGTGTGTGCGAGACCGCTGACGTTGATTAGGATCCTGAAACCTGATGGGAGTCTGAGTGACCGATGAGTCAAGTGTGCTTGTCATGTACACAGTGGGTGACTAATTTCTGTTACCGTCAATGGAAATTACAAAGCCGTTCCACCTACAATCGACGAGTAAATCATTCTATGACAACGTAAGCATGATTTGAAGGAAAGATACAATTACTTGCCTTTCGTTGTCAGGACTCAGATGAGAATCTGTAATCGTCCAACGACCAGTACATCCCTGTATAGTCTTCAAAACCTTGAGAGTTGTATCATGGTCACGGTCGCTGTCATCCCAAACACCTGTAGCACTGCGCCGTAGGTTCCTTGGTCGCTTCATGTATGGTGAAGGAGGAGAAGTCATGTCATAAATGTGAAGGCGAAAATCTTGAGAGGAAAATGAATTGTTGTCTCACAAAAGCAGTGTACCACACACCTTGACAGCAAGTGTAGTAAAACGAATAATCTGTCGAATGAAATCAAGAAATAAACTAGGAAGAGAACGAGTAGTTGTTGACCTTTCGAGAATTGCCCACAGTAAACATTTGCGGCGTAGGATGCAACAGCAGTTCCGTTCGTATTCGGAATAAGTTCCTGTCACGAGGTCAGGTAGTTGCATGAAACACGAGAAAGTAACGTACACTAATCATATTCTCTCTAGAGATTACTCCTCGAGATCTCGAGGACTGGTCGAGCATCATTCGCGAAATATTCCTCTTGTTTCTCCTGCTCCTGATCTTCGAACTCACAGAACCAAATTCTCCTCCCATGAGAAGCTCGACCCCTAATTGCTGGGGTTCCTTGTGCGGAGGGAACCACGGCTGGTCCCATTCTCCTACGTTTTCAATTTCGTCGTCGTCGTCGTCATCTTCTTCATAATCAGGAGACTCCACCGAACGTGAATTCAGTAAACGCTGCAAGTCCTGTATATTGATGGTCCTTCCATTACTGTCACCACCAGTGTCTATCCGGTCTC
>Ga0310811_10012839_pt1 | contig 10892 bp, 8 predicted proteins | sample YCmetagenome_FD_207642 | JGI IMG/M metagenome (GOLD analysis project Ga0310811, IMG submission 207642) | Soil microbial communities from experimental microcosm in Duke University, North Carolina, United States - YC | ecosystem: Engineered > Artificial ecosystem > Soil microcosm > Unclassified ...
CGGCGCGGGCGCGCTGCGGGCGATCTCCGAGCGCGTCGCGCCGAGTCCCTCCTTGCGCCAGCGGTCCGAGAGCCCGACGACGAGCAGCCCGGCGCCGGCGGCGGCGGCGATGAGCCCCGCCGCGCCCGGATCGGCGACGAGCGGCGACGCCGGGATCCCGGCGAACTGCTGCACGACGAGCGACGCGTTGCCGAGCAGCCGCGTCGCGTCACGGCCCTCGTCGGTCGTGCCCGCCGACCCGAGGAGCTTCAGCGGCGCGCCGTTGGCGGCGGCGATCCAGGCCCCGAGCTCCAGCGCCGCCCAGTCGTGCTCGGCCCCGCTGAACGGGACGATGACCGGTGCGGCCTCGCCGAGCCTGATCACGGCGTCTTCGCGCGCGACGAGCACCGCGACGTCGCAGGGGGCGCGGGCCAGCACGTCGCCGACCGGCCCGCGCGGGACGCCTTCGCCGAGCAGCGGGCGGCGGCCGTCCACGATGACGAGGTCGACCTCCTCGGAGGCCGCCAACTCGGCGAGGTCACGACCCGGCTGGACCGAGGTGAAGGCGACCGCGCGCGCGGCGACGCCGCCCTTCAGCAGCCGCTGGCGCGTGCGCTCCATCTGCATCCAGGCCGCGTTGAGGCGCTTGTCCTGGGTCTGCAGGCCGCCACGCACGGTCGCGTTGCCGCGCGGCTCGACGAGCCGGGCGAGGATGACCTCGCGCGGCGGCTCGGAGCGCGCCAGCGGCTCGGACAGCGCGAGCAGCTGGGGGAGGGCGGCGTCGGCCTGCGGCGCGACGAGGATCGACCGCTCCGGCACGGGGAGCGGCGAGTCGGCGATCGACGCCTTGCGTGCCTCCTCGAGCTCCTCGCTCAGCGGGGCGCCGAACGAGTTGTCCGGATCCAGGAGCTTCAGCAGCGGGCCCGTCATGAACGTCGTCGCCAGCGCCATGAGCACGAGCGCGGCGAACAGCGCCTCGGAGATGACGCCCTTCTCGAGCGCGAGGTTCAGCACGATGAGCTCGGTCAGCCCGCGCGTGTTCATCAGCGCGCCGATGACGGCGGACTCGCGCAGGCCGAGGCCCGTCACGCGCGCGGCGAACATCGCGCCGCCGAACTTGCAGAAGATCGCGACCACGAGCAGGACGAGCGTCAGGAGGATGAGCTCCGGGCGCTCGAGCAGCCCGACGTCCGTGCGCAGCCCCGTGAAGGCGAAGAACAGCGGCAGGAGGAGCATCACGACGAAGTCCTCGATCCGGCGGGTCACGTCCTCCGTGAGCTCCGCCCGGCGCGGCATGATCGCGCCCATGATGAACGCGCCGAAGATCAGCGCGATGCCGATCGTCTCCGTCGCGAACGCCGCCAGCAGGACGCCGGCGAAGATCGCGGTGATCCACGCGCCCGGCACGTGGCCCGCCTCGTCGTAGGCGACGGAGACGCGCGACAGCAGCGGGCGCACGAGGAACGCCATCGCGAGGCAGAAGACGATCGCCAGGGCGATCGTCTGCACGACGCCCGAGGCGCCGCTCGCGGTCGCGACCGCGCTGGCGAACGCGATGAGAAACCACGCCGACACGTCGTCGACCGCCGCCGCGGCGAGCGCCACCGCCCCGACCGGACGCTTGAGCATCCGGCGCTCGACGAGGATCCGGGCGAGCACGGGGAACGCCGTGATCGACATCGCGACGCCCATGAACAGCGCGAAGCCGAGGAACTTCACCGGCGGCGCGACGAGCTCGTAGACCGGCACCGCGACGAGCAGGCCGACGGCCATCGGCAGCATGACGCCGGCGTTGGAGATCGCGGCGGTCTGCGACACGCGGCCCTTGAGCTGGCTGAAGTCCAGCTCCATGCCGATGAGGAACATGTAGAAGATCAGGCCGAGGTTCGCCGCCGCGCCGACGTAGGGGATCACGTCGATCGGGAACAGCGTGGCCTGCGCCTCGGGGGCTATCCGGCCCAGCAGCGTGGGGCCGAGCGCGATGCCGGCGAGCACCTCGCCCATGACGCGCGGCTGCCCGATCTTCACCATCGCCGCCCCGGCGAGCCGCGCGACGAGCATGACGATCGCGATGACGATGAACAGCGCCGCGAGCAGGTGGCCGAACTCGCGCTGCTTGTCGGCCGACAGGCGCTCGGCGCCGATCGTGAGCGTCAGCGTCCGATTGACGGCCTCGCCTTCGAGCGACACGAGGCCGCTGCCGCCCTTGCACGCGACGCTCCCGGTGAGCTTGCCGTCGGTGTACGTCCCGGTGCCCGAGGCGCCCTTGGCGACGATGTCCAGGAGCCTGCCGTGGCTGTTCTCGATCGAGAACTTGCCGCCGAGGCAGTTCGAGCGCGGCGACAGCTTGTAGTCCCCGTCGATCGCGCCCGGGATGAGGACGCGCGAGCCCGGCGTCGGCGGGTCGCGCTTGAGGTCGGCGGCGATCGCGCCGCCGGCCCGGCCCTGCAGCGTCGCGCCGGCGACGCGCAGGTCCAGCGCGGTCTTCGCGCCCTTGAGGCACGTCAGGTCCCCCGTGATGTGGCCGTCGCGGAGGCGCAGCTTGCCCTTGACGCCGCCCGCCGCGGTGATCGTGATGAACTGGCCCGACTGCTTGACGTCGAAGCGCTCGCCGACGCACGCGTTCCCCGGCGGGCGGACGTCGTAGCCGCCGGCGATCCCCGGCTGCGCGTGCCCGTCGCTGCCGCCTGCGACGACGAACACGACCACCCCGCCGAGGATGGCGAACAGGGCGAGGTAGAGGAACGCGAGCCGTCGCTTGGAGTTGGTCACACGGTCTCCGAGCCGGGCGCACGCATCCTGCAGCGCCAGGTACGGCGGCTATCCTAGTCGCGTGAGCGCCAAGCCGGTCAAGGACGATCTGCAGCCCGGTGACACCCTGGGGTCCTACCTGCTCGAGGCGGACCTCGGCCAGGGCGCGATGGGCACCGTGTATCGCGCCCACCACGTCGATACGGGCAAGCAGGTCGCGCTGAAGGTCGTGCGCGTCGAGTTCGCGTCCGACGAGCGCTACCGCCAGCGCTTCCTCCACGAGGCCCGTGCGGCCGCCGAGGTCAAGCACCCGGGCCTCGTCGACGTGCTCGACGCCGGCGAGGTCGACGGGGTCCAGTTCCTCGCGATGCGCTTCGTGCGCGGTCGCCGCCTGGAGCAGCACATCGCCGACGGCGTGCTGGAGCCGGCCCGGATCGTGCGCGTCGCGGCCGAGGTCGGCGGCGCGCTCGACGCGCTGCACGCGGTCGGGCTCATCCATCGCGACATCAAGGCGTCGAACATCATGCTCGACGAGGACGCCGACCGTGCCGCCGCGCTGACGGACTTCGGTCTCGCGAAGGGATCGGGCTACGCGGAGCTCACGCGGCCGGGGCAGATCATCGGGACGCTCGACTACCTCGCGCCCGAGCGCATCCGCGGCGAGGAGGCCTCGGCGGCGAGCGACGTCTACGGCCTCGGCTGCGTCATCTACGAGTGCGTCCGCGGCCGGACGCCCTTCGGCAACAAGGGCATGATGGAGATCGCGTTCGCGCACCTCGAGGAGGAGCCGGAGGATCCGTGTGCCGCGCGGTCGGACATCGGACCGGATTTCGGAGCTGCGGTCAACGCCGCGCTGGCCAAGGATCCGGGCGACCGGCCGTCGTCCGCGACGGCCTACGCGGACTTGCTTCGCGGCGCCGCGGGTGTCTAGGGTGGAGGGCGTGGCCGTCCTCATCGCCCGGTCCGGCCCACTCACCGGCCATCGCTATCCGCTCGACGAGCTCACCGTCCTGGGACGCGAGGACGCCACGATCACGCTGCCCGACGAGGAGACCTCGCGGCGCCATTGCGAGATCCGCGTCGAGGCGGGGGTCGTCGTCATCGAGGATCTCGGGTCGACGAACGGGACGTTCGTCGACGGGCAGCGGATCGAGGCGGCCACCGAGTTGCGCGGGGGCGAGTCGATCAAGCTCGGCACGACGATGTTCGAGCTCGAGGTCGAGGTTGCGCCGGCGCCCGAGCCGGCTCCCGATCCGGGCGCGACGCGCATCGCGCAGCGCCCGGCGGAGCTCGACCCCAAGCCGCCCGCGCCCGAGCCGATCGCCGACCCCGACCGCACGGCGATGCGGCCCCGTCCTGCCGCTGCGCCGCCGCCACCCCCTCCGCCCAAGCCGTCGCCGTCGCCGGACCCGATCGCCGATCCCGACCGGACGGAGATGCGGCCCCGGCCCGCGCGGCCGGCACCGCCACCGCCGGCCGAGCCGGTCGCCGAGCCCGACCAGACGCGGCTGCGCCCGCGCCCGCCCGCGCGCGCCCCCGAGCCGATCGCCGATCCCGAGCGCACCGAGCAGCGGCCCCGGCCGTCGCGACCGCAGCCGATCCCGGCGGCGTCCGCGCCGCCGCCCTCCGCGCCGCCGCCCGCCCCGCGTGCGCCCGCGCGCGCCGCCGCTGCGCGCGCCCCCGCCGACGAGCCGTTCGGGACCTTCTCGCCGCCGGCGCCGCGCCGCCGCGGCCGCGGCCCCGCGAGCCGCAAGCTCGCCCCGACGCTCATCTCGTTCGCCACGATCATCACGACCGCCGTCGCGCTCGTCGTGTACTTCGCCGGGCGCTGATCGTCCCGCGCATCGCGACGATTGACAGCTATCCGGACGGCCCGGGGTCCCGTGTACGCTGGGCGGGGTGTCCATGCTGACCCTCGAGATCGTCGAAGGTCCCGGCGCCGGACTGAGCATCGAGCTCGTCGGTGAGCTCGAGATCGGCCGCGACCCGGGGTCCGGCCTGCACCTCGACGACCGGCTCGTGTCGCGCCACCACGCGGTCATCCGCGCCGACGCCGACGGCGCCGTGATCGAGGACCTCGGCTCGTCCAACGGGACGCTCGTCAACGACCGCGAGATCAGCGCGCCGACGCGGCTCGCCGCAGGGGACCGGCTGCTGATCGGCGACTGCCTGGTCGTCGTCGGCGAAGCGGCCGTGGCCGCCCCGCCTCCGCCTCCGCCTCCGCCACCGCCGCCGCCGCCGCCGCCACCGCCGCCGCCCGCGCCGCCCGCCGCCGCGCCGCTCGTCGCGGCGCCGTCACCGCGCGCCGGCGACGCGCAGGACGAGACGGCGTCGCTCGACGCGGACGACCCGCGGATCGGCTCCGAGCTCGCGGGCTACCTCATCGAGGCGGTCGTCGGCCGCGGCGGCATGGGCGTCGTGTACCGCGCGAAGGACCTGCGCCTCGGCCGCAGGGTCGCCCTGAAGCTCCTCACCCCGGACCTCGCCGCCAACGAGGGCTTCCGCGACCGCTTCGAGTGGGAGTCCAAGCTCGCGGCCTCGATCGACCACCCGAACATCATCCCGCTCTACGACGCGGGCGCCGCCGACGGGCTGCTGTTCCTCACGATGCGCTTCGTCGTCGGCATGGACCTCAAGGGGCTGCTCGAGCGCGAGGGCCCGCTGCCGCTGGAGCGGGCGGTGTCGATCGCCGGCCAGGTCGCGGGCGCGCTCGACGCCGCGCACGAGCGCGGGCTCGTCCACCGCGACGTCAAGCCCGCCAACGTCCTCGTGCGGATCGGGGCGGGCGTCGACGGCGCCGACCACTGCTACCTCACGGACTTCGGCCTGACGAAGGACACCTCCTCGACGCTGCAGCTCACCGGCCCGGGCGAGTTCGTCGGCACGATCGACTACGTCGCGCCGGAGCAGATCCAGGGCCTGTCGCTCGGCGGCCCGGCCGATCAGTACGCGCTCGGATGCGTCCTGTACCAGCTCGTCGTCGGCGACTGCCCGTTCGTCGGCAACACCGACCTCGACGTCCTATGGGCCCACCTCAACGAGGACCCACCCGCGGCGAGCGCGCGCCGGCCCGACCTTCCGCGCGGCTTTGACGCCGTCCTCGCGAGGGCGATGGCGAAGTCCCCGGACGACCGCTTCGCGAGCTGCTCGGAGATGGCGTCCGCCGCCCGCGCGACGCTCGGCAGCCGCTGGCGGCGCCGCTCGCGCTGAGCCGCGGCTCAGGCCGACTGCGTGCCGAGATAGATCGCGACGACGAGCACGACGAGGATCAGCAGCGCGAACGGCGCGAGCTGCGCCTGCGCCTTCGTCCGCGCGTCGCGGAGCTTGTCGAGCTCCGGGACGACCGTCGCCTGCGCGGCCTTCTTCTTCTCCGTCGGCTCGGTGAACGTCGGGCGCCGCTCGGCGACCGCGAGCGCGGGCGGGATCGCCCGCACGGCCGAGGCCTGGATCGCGATCTGCTCGGCGCTGCGCACCTGGATGACCGAGACGCCGATCAGCAGCTCGTCGCCGGCGGCGATCCGCGTGGGCCCCGTCAGCTCGTTGTTGTTGACGAACGTCCCGTTGGAGGATTCGAGGTCCTCGAGCACGACATTGCCCGACTGCACGCTGACGCGCGCGTGCCGGCGCGACGCCTGATCGTCGTGCAACGCCAGCCCGGCAGCGGGGTCGCGGCCGATCTCCAGGGTGCCCGCGAGCCTCGCCGTCTTGCCAGCATCGGGACCCTCTACGACCTCTAGGGTTAGCTCCATGGTGGCGCGGAGCCTACACCCGAGAATCGCGTTCGTGGAAGGCATCGCGGCGTCGTGACCGACCCGCGGATCGGTTCCGAGCTTGGCGGCTACCGCATCGAGGCGCTCATCGGGCGCGGCGGCATGGGCGTCGTCTACCGCGCCGAGGACCTGCGCCTCGGGCGCAAGGTGGCGCTGAAGCTCCTCGCTCCCGAGCTCGCCGCCAACGAGGGCTTCCGCGAGCGCTTCGAGCGCGAGTCGCGCCTCGCCGCGGCCATCGACCACCCGCACATCATCCCGCTGTACGAGGCCGGCGACGCCGAGGACCTCGTCTTCATCGTCATGCGCTTCGTCGACGGCATCGACCTCAAGGCGCTGCTCGAGCGCGAGGGCCCGCTGCCGCTCGGGCGCGCGCTGACGATCGCCGGCCAGGTCGGCGGCGCGCTGGACGCCGCCCATGAGCGCGGGCTCGTGCACCGCGACGTCAAGCCCGCCAACGTGCTCGTCGCCTCCGGCGGCGGGGGCGGCGCGGACGCCTCCGACCACTGCTATCTCACGGACTTCGGGCTGACGAAGGACACCTCGCAGGACGCCGGGCTGACCGGGACCGGCCAGTTCGTCGGGACGATCGCCTACGTCGCGCCGGAGCAGATCAACGGCGCCGAGCAGGGCGGCGCGACCGACCAGTACGCGCTCGGCTGCGTCCTGTACGAGTGCCTGACGGGCCACCAGCCGTTCGAGCGCGACAACGAGCTGGACATCATGTGGGCGCATCTCGACGACGAGCCGCCCGCGGTCACCGCCCACCGGCCCGAGCTCCCGCCCGCGATCGACGCCGCGCTCGCGCGCGCGCTCGCCAAGCTCCCGGAGGAGCGCTACGCGTCCTGCGCCGCGATGGTCGCCGCGGTGCGCGCGGCGACGAGTGCGGAGACCGTCGTCGGCCGGACGGTCGTCTCGCCGGCCCCGAAGCGGCCCGCGCCGATCCCCGCGGGCGAGACGCGGCTGACGTCCCAGCCGGCGCCGGACGGCCCGGCCGCGCCGGCGGGGGAGACGCGCCTGTCGACGCCGGCGCCCGCCGCCGCGGCGCCCGCCGCGCCGGCGGCCCCGGCGGAGGCCAGGCCCGCGGCCGCCAGGCCGGCGCGCGCGTGGACCGGCTTCGCGGCGATCGCGGCCGTCGCGGCGATCGTCGCCGGGATCGCCGGTGCCGTCGCCGGCGGCTCGAAGGGCAAGGACTCCGCGGCCGCGCCGACGAGCGTCGCCGCCACGGGCGGGCTCTCGCTGCGCTTCCCCGCCGACTGGCAGACGCAGCCGTCCCCGCCCGCCATCCCCGGCCTGGCGTTCGAGGATCGCATCGGCCTCGCGCCGAAGGGCGCGACGGGCGAGGGGCTCGTCGCCGGGCGGATCCCGTCGTCGCGCACGCGCCTGCTGCCCGCGGCGCTCGTCCCGGACGCCGCCGCCGGCGCGCGCGACACGGTGCGCCTCGGCAAGGCCGACGCGTTCCGCTTCGCCGGCCTGCACCCGGCGGGCTTCACCGGGGCCGTGACGGTCTACGTCGTGCTGACCGACAAGGGCCGGACGGCGATCGCCTGCTACGCCGCCACGCCGACCGCGCGCTTCGACGCGCGCTGCTCGGCGCTCGCGGCATCACTCGAGCTCACCGAGGGGCGCGCGGCGGCGCTCGCCCCGAGTCCGCAGTACGCAAAGGCGCTGAGCGACCTGCTCGCGAATGTCACCGGCGAGCGCAACGCGGCCCGCGCCCGCCTGGCCGCGGCGAAGACGCAGGAGCGCCAGGCCGCGGCGACGGCCGGGCTGGCGGCGACCTACGCGACGGCCTCGCGCGATGTCGGCAAGCTCGCGGCGCCCGCCGCCGCCGCCGACCTCAACGCGAACATCGCGGCCGCGCTGAGCGCCATCGGCAACGCGTACGCGACCGCGGCCGGCGCCGCCCGCAGCGGCGATCGCGGGCGCTACCAGCGGGCGCGCCCGGCGATCCAGCGCGCCGAGCGGGCCCTCGCACCGGCGCTCGGCGCGCTCGCCGAGCTCGGCTACGCCGTCGGCTGACCGGCGCCGCGCGGCGTGCTGGACGCTCGTCCAGTGCGGGTTGCCCCGCGGCGCGATTCGTGCGAGGGTCCGCCGACATGCTCCGAGCCGCCACCCTGCGCATCGCGCTCCTGGGCGCGATCGCCGGCCTCGCCGCGCTGCCCGCCGCCGCGCTCGCCGTGCCGCCGAGCAACGACGGCTACATCCAGTCGGTCTCCGTCAACGCGCCCAACACGCCGCTGACGCAGGACCAGGTCAAGGACACGCGCGACACCCGCGAGGCGACGGTGCAGGCCGACCTCTTCACGCCGCCGACCGCCGGCGGCGGCGCCGAGCGCACCGACTGCGCCGGCACCCAGTACGGCGCGACCGTCTGGTACGACTTCCACCCGAGCGCCAACGGCACGGTGCGCGTCCAGGCGGCGGGCTTCGACGCGGCGATCTCCGTCTACGAGTTCGACCCCACGAGCGCGCGCATCGGCGCGCGGCTGGACTGCTCCAACGTCCCCGGGCCGACCGAGGAGCTCTTCGTCAAGGTCAAGAAGGGCAAGGCGTACACGATTCAGATCGGCGGGACCGACGCCGGCGCCGGGCCCGCGACCGGCGATCTCGACTTCACGTTCGAGTACCTCGCCGACACCGACGGCGACGGCGTGCTCGACGCGCTCGACAAGTGCCCGACGCAGCCTGGGACCTCGGACGGCTGCCCGGCCGTCCTGACCGTCCTGCCGACGCTCACCGCCGTCCCGACCGGCGGTGGCATCCGCATCGGCTCGCTGAGTGTCGCCGCCCCGAAGGGCGCGCTCGTGAAGGTCCGCTGCAGCCGCGCCGGCTGCGCCTTCAACCAGACGCGCACCGTGCCGACGAGCAAGCCGGTGCGCTTCGCGCGGCTGCGCAACCGCAACCTGCGCGCCGGGGCGCGGCTGGAGATCTTCGTGACGAAGAAGCAGTCGATCGGCAGCTACATCCGGTATGTCGTCACGCCCGGCGGCTTCAAGCGCACCGTGCGCTGCCTGCGCCCCGGCTCGCTCGTCCCGCGCACGAGCTGCAAATGACGGCGGGCAGGGCCGGCGGACTCGCAGCGCTCGTCGTGCTCGTCTTCGGCGTCGCGTACCTGCTGACGTCCTCGTCGGGGAGCGCGAAGACGAGCGCGCCGAGCACCGTGCGCAAGCTGACGTTCCCCGCACCGGCGGTCGCCGTGCCCGCGGCCGACCCCGGGACGATCCCCGCGCTCGTGCGGCCTCCGCGGCCGGTCCGGCCGGTCGCCCCGCCCCCGCAGGCGCCCCCGCCTGCGCCCCCGCCGCCGCCCGCCGGTGGCGGTGGTGGCGGCGGTGGTGGCGGTGGCGGCGGCATCATCCAGGGCTGAGCGGCGCCTGCCCGGACGTCCGGACCGGCCGCGCGTCCCCTTGCGCGCCGGGCTCTCGTGGCTAAACTCGTGCCAGAACACTGGTACCGTTTGTCACAAGCAGCGTGAGGAAGGGAGACCACATGACCGGGCCCGCAAGCGTTCTCATCGTCGCCAATCGCACCGCAGCGACGGATCAGCTGCTGGAGGCGGTCCGGCGTCGAGCGGACGCAGGCCCGGCCGAGTTTCATCTCCTCGTGCCCGCCACGCCGCGCGGCCTGCACCGCGTCATCGACCCCGAGGACGCGGGGCGCGAGGAGGCGGCGCAGCAGCTCGAGCTCGGCCTCGGGCGCCTGCGCGAGGCCCTCGGCGCGGACATCACCGGCCACGTCGGCGACTCCGATCCCGTGGCGGCGATCTCCGACACGATGCACGAGCGCCACGTCGACGAGCTCATCATCTCGACGCTGCCGGGCCGCGTCTCGCGCTGGATGCACCTCGACCTGCCGCACAAGGTCAGCGGGCTCGGGTTGCCCGTGACGCACGTCGAGGCCAAGCGCGTGCCCGAGGAGGCCGCGGTCAGCGGCGAAGTCGCGTAGGGCTCGTCAGCGGTCGTTGCCGGCGGCCTTGGCCGCCGATGTGACGACGAGGCCGGAGCTCTCCGCGAGCGACTCGCGGGCGCTCGGCGACGCCGCGAACGCCATGAAGCGCTCGACCGCCGTCCGGCGCGGCCCGACCGTCGAGCACATCGCATACCAGCGCCGCGCGGCCGGGCGGTGACGCACGGGCAGCGCGGCCAGGAGCCCGTGCTCGAGCTCCAGGGCGACCGCCGCCCGTGAGATGAACGCGACGCCGATGCCGGCGCGCGCGGCCTGCTTGATCGCGCCATTGGAGCCGAGCGTCAGCGTCTGCGGCTCCAGCGAGGCGGCGGCGAGGAACTCCTCGTTGACGATCCGCGTGCCCGAGCCGGGCTCGCGCAGCAGCCACACGCGGCGCTCGAGCTCGGTCGCGTCGACGGTCCCGCCGCCGGCGTGGGGGTCGTCGGGCGA